>Ga0247727_10000380_pt1 | contig 108409 bp, 81 predicted proteins | sample WisWelCaveWW1625_FD_202498 | JGI IMG/M metagenome (GOLD analysis project Ga0247727, IMG submission 202498) | Biofilm microbial communities from Wishing Well Cave, Virginia, United States - WW16-25 | ecosystem: Environmental > Aquatic > Deep subsurface > Groundwater > Cave microbial mat... | reverse complement strand
TGAAAAGCCAATATATCCCCGTCGTCGTTTCGGCAAAGTATAAAAGCGATTATCTCATCGAAGTCGAGTTCGATAACGGCGTCAGAAAAGTCATCGACTTTGCAAAGTGGTTGAACGGGCCAATCTTTGAGCCGCTCAAAGATAAAAAGTATTTCAAAAACTTTTTTCTAGACGGATGGACGGTCGCCTGGCCCAACGGGGCGGACATTGCGCCTGAGACGTTATACGAAGCAAACGGCTTCACGGAAATTCAACAGCAGGGAAAACTTGCAAAGGCTACTGTGTAATTGACCGAAGGAGATTCACGATGTTGACTACATATCCAGCAGTATTACGAGGAGATCATATAGAATGGGCGGGTGAGGTTCCGGAATATATCAAAGCGAATCTTCCCCTCAATGTACACGTCACTTTTTTGGACGCCCCCACTCGTGACAATGCGATAAGCCCGGGGCGCCGGATGGCCGACATTTTAGAAAAACTCGCAGCGTTGCCTGCGCTGCTGAGATTGACGATCCTGTCGCATGGCAGCGGGAAGCGCGAAAAGAACGTGCTTTACCGGGCAGGGGATAGAAATGCTCCTCGATGGCAACATCATCATTTACGCGGTCAAACCGGAAAACGCTTTTCTGCGGCAATTCATTGCGGAGCAAGCGCCCTTGGTGTCGGCCGTGAGTTACGTTAAATTGCGCAAGAGCAGAAAGGCAGCGTAGTGACATGCTGCATGGTATTGCGTCATTAGCTTGAGTACGTGTCACGATGGAATTTCGCAACGGCAACTTCCTCATCAGCACCGACAAAGCGAAGCTGCAACTGCCGATCATTCACGACTTTCTCGCAAACTCCTCTTTTTGGGCGAAGAACGTTCCGCTCGCGGTTGTGCAAAAGGCGATTGCCAACTCACTCTGCTTCGGGGTTTATGAGGACGATCAACAAATCGGCTTCGCGCGCGTGACCTCCGATTACGCCACGTTCGCCTATCTTGCCGACGTTTTTATTTTGGAAAGCCATCGCGGACGAGGTTTGTCGAAATGGTTGATGTCGTGCATCGTCGCGCACCCGGAATTACAGGGCCTGCGCCGTTGGATGCTGGCCACGCGCGATGCGCACGGGCTTTATGCGCAATACGGCTTTCGTGAGTTGGAAAAGCCCGAACGGTTTATGGAGTTGCACAACCCGCAAGTTTATGCTCAAGCTCATTCCGGAAACAATTGAGCACACCACTTTCGTCGCCGCGCCGCCGGAAAAAGTTTATGATGCAATTGCGACGTCGGAAGGCCTCGATGGTTGGTTTACCGCTGGCGCAATGGTTGACGCGCGGTCGAGCGGCCGCATTCTCTTTCGCTGGAAAGATTGGGGCCCGGATCATATCACCGCTGAAGACGGCGGCCCGGTGTTGGAAGCAAACCGCCCTTCGCGTTTCGTCTTTCAATGGCGGCCCGATCAACCCTCATATGCGACCACCGTCGAGATTGATTTTGAATCACGAGAGGGCGGAACCGTGATTCGTTTGCGCGAATACGGTTATGAAGACACGCCCTCGGGCCGCCGCAAAATGCTCGAATGCGCGTGCGGCTGGGGCGAAGCGTTGACGCTGTTGAAATTTTATGCCGAACATGGAATTCGTTATGGCCAATGAAATGTTTTTATGTATTCTCCCCTTGAGGGGGGCAGAGGGGTGTCGCGGCATCGCCGATCATCTTTTCAGGCGTGGCAATCGCAGTGTTTTGATGATGTTTTTACCTGTTGAAAAATCCGTTCGCATTGAAGCACACCCTCCTAACCCCCCTCAAAGGGAGAATATTGGGCGCGGCCTAGATTTCAAACACATTCTGCAGAAAACCGTTTTCATCATTGCCGCGTTGTCGTTGCTTATCATTTTATTCCCCACCTCCATCTTCGCTTGGGGCGGCCTCGGCCATCGCGTGGTGGCGATGATTGCCGAGCACCATCTCACGCCGAAAGCGCGCCAAGAGATCAACAAACTTTTGCAGCCCGGTGAAACGCTGGCTTCGATCTCGACTTACGCCGATGAGATTCGCAACTCGCGCCCGGACACGCGGCGTTTCCATTACGTCAACATTCCACTGCTGGCGAGCGATTACCTGCCCTCGCGCGATTGCCGCTCCTCCGATGAAGGCGATTGCATCATCGCGGCCCTCGAGCGCTTTCGACTCGAATTAGCCAATGTCAAAGAAACCCGCGAACGCCGCGCTTTTGCGCTCAAATTCGTCGTGCATTTGATCGGCGATTTGCACCAGCCTTTGCACTGCGCAGACAATGACGATCGCGGCGGCAACGACGTCAAAGTCACTTGGTTCGGCCCCTCAGAGAGACAACAGAATCTGCACGGCGTTTGGGATTATGCCATTATCGAGCGCGGCGGGCGCAAGGAAGCTGATTGGTTTAAAATACTCTCCGGCGAGATCACACCCGAAAAAATCGCATTGTTCCAAACCGGCGCCGTTACCGCATGGGCGTTGGAATCTTTAAGCGCGGCCAAGGATCATGCTTATAAAATGCCGCTCAACCGGTAATTGGGGCAGGCCTATTACAATAAAACTCTGCCGGTGGTCGAAGAACGTTTGCTCAAAGCCGGTTTGCGCTTGGCGAAAGTTTTGAACGAAAGCTTTACTAAACTTTGAAAGTTTAGTAAAGCTGAAAATCACCTGTGAGGGCTTGTGCTTAAAAAATATTTTTCCCTTTGGCTTGGCGTTATGCTCCTGCCAAATTTTGTTTTTGCTCAGACCAACTTCGACGAAGCGCTGTGGGAAGCCACGCGCAAAGGCGAGATTGAAACCGTCAAAGCGCTTCTCGCAAAGGGCGCGGACGTCAATGCCAAGACGCGCTATGGCGCTACGGCGTTGTTCTTCGCTGCCGATCGCGGCAATGTCGATCTGCTCAAAACTTTGTTGGAGCACGGCGCAGAGATCAATGCGAAAGACACATTTTACAGCGCGACCCCATTGAGTTGGGCGGCATATAACAATCGCGTTGAAGCCGTGAAGCTGCTCATCGCAAAAGGCGCGGAGGGCGCGGACGACGTGCTGATGATCGGCGTGAGCGAAAAGAATCTCGACCTCGTCAAAGCGGCTTTGGAGAACGCCAAGCTCAAACCCGAAACGCTGTCTTCGGCTTTGGCGAATGCTAAAAACAGCGGCAGCGCGGAGATCGTCGCCGCGCTCGAACAAGCCGGTGCAATGCTGCCGCCCGAACCGGCTTACAAAATCGACCCGCAAAAGCTCGCGCGTTATCCCGGCAGGTACGGCAACAAAAGCCTCGGGATGGAAATCGCTTTCACAATTAAAGACGGCAAGCTGGTAGCCACAACCGCCGGGCGGCCGCCGCTCACGTTCGTGGCAACGGATGAAACCAACTTCACGGCGATCGAATTTCAAGGCATCGCGATTACGTTCAATGTCGAAGGCGGGCAAGCGAAGAGTTTCACGCAGCAGCTCGGGCAATCCCAATATGTGTTCGATAGAGTTGTCGCGGAAGAAGCCAAATCCGCAGAAGCCGTTGTTACGAATAAGCCCATTGCGGAACCCGAGCCGGTTGTCACCGCGCCTTCTAAAAAGAAAATGGCAAATGGCATCGTCACAAAACATTGGCCTTCATTCCGAGGCCTGAACGCTTCCGGCGTTGCGCAGAGTTTCAATGCGCCGCTGCATTGGAATGCGGAGAAATCCGAAAACATCAAATGGAAAACTGCCGTGCCCGGTTTGTCGCACGCGAGCCCGATCGTGTGGGAGGATCGCGTCTTTATCACCACGGCCATCGGTAGCGATACGAGTTCAAAGCTGCGCGTCGGGCTTTATGGCGACGTTGCGCCCGACAACGACGTGTCGAAGCATACTTGGGAAATTTCTTGTTTGGATAAAAAGAGCGGCAAAATTTTATGGGAGCGCGTCGCTTACGAGGGCGCACCGAAAGTGAAGCGGCACACCAAAGCCACGCAAGCGAACTCCACGCCGGCGACGGACGGCAAATACGTGGTCGCGTTGTTCGGCGCGGAGGGCATGTATTGCTACGACATGAACGGCAAACTCGTTTGGAAAAAAGATCTCGGCAATCTCGATAGCGGCTGGTTTTATGATCCCGATTATCAATGGGGCCACGGCAGCTCGCCGGTCATTTATAAGAATCTCGTGATCGTGCAATGCGACATTCAGAAAAATTCTTTCATTGCCGCGTACAGCCTCAAAGACGGCGAGCAAGTGTGGCTCACCTCGCGCGATGAGATTCCTTCCTGGGGCACGCCGACGATTCATGAGAGCAATGGCCGCGCGCAAATGATCACGAACGGCACGAAACACATTCGCAGCTATGATCCGCGCACCGGCAAAGAGTTGTGGCGGCTCGCGGGCAATTCTGAAATCGCGGTGCCCACGCCGATCATCGCGCACGATTTGATCTACGTCACGAGCGGCTATCGCCCCATTCAACCGATTTACGCGATTCGTCTCGAAGCTCTCGGAGACATTTCTTTGCAAGACACGGCCACAACGAATGCGCACGTCGCATGGAGCAAGAAACGCGGCGGGCCTTATATGCCCACGCCCATCGTGTATGAAGATTATCTCTACACTTGCGCGAACAACGGCGCGGTCACGTGCTACAACGCGAAGACCGGCGCGCAAATGTATCGCGAGCGTTTGGGCGGACAGGGCAGCGCTTATGCTTTCACGGCCTCGCCGATTGCGGCAGATGATAAAATTTATTTCACCAGCGAAGACGGCGAGATTTTCGTGGTGCAAGCCGGGCCGAAATATGAGTTGCTCGCCACGAACACGATGGGCGAAGTGTGCATGGCCACGCCCGCGTTTTCGGAGAACATGTTGATCATTCGCACGCAGCAACACGTGTTTGGCATTGGAAATTGAATGCCCGCATTGCAACTCGCACCCCAGACCTGTCATTTCGGTAGGAACCTTCCCTCGTGCTCGGCGATCTTTCCAGCACGAGGGAAGGTTCTTCAGAATGACAACCGGAGGGGAGTTGCTAATCACCCTTCAACGATTTTAACATGCACGCGTATGAAACGGCTTCGTCAGAACTATTCCAATACGGCTGCTCTCATCAAACCCAAGGAAGGTATGCTGAAATCTCAAACTCTGCCACGCGTTAAAAATTTTCTTCCTGCCAAAATTTTTGCGCTTGCTCTCTTGCTGTTCTTCACTCAAGCCTTCGCGCAATACGTTCCCGGCGTGAACAACAACGTTACTCTGCTCGGCCTGCAAGACAAGTACAACCGCTATTCTAATATTTGGGGCTATACCGATGCCAACGGCAATGAATATGCTTTGGTCGGCGCGGACATCGGGCTCTCCGTAGTCAACATCACCGACCCGGCTCGTCCTGTGGAAGTAGACTTCGTGCCCGGCCCCGGCCCGACGAGGTGGCGCGAGATCAAAACCTATTCACATTATGCGTATGTCGTGAGCGAAGAAGAAGCTCCGAATCAATACTCCGGCATTCAGATCGTCGATCTCTCCACCTTGCCCGATTCGGTAAAATCTTTTCATTCCTACTTGTGGCCGAACGTGACCGCAGCAAATGCCAACGCGCATTCGATCTCCGTTGATGCGGCGGGGTATCTTTACATTCAAGGCGGCAGATCGACGTTCGGCACGGGCGGACTGAGCGGCGGCGTGCGTATCTTGAGCCTTGCTGATCCGAAAAACCCGGCACCCGTCTCCGTTTACAATCCCCGCTACGTACACGATTCTTTCACGCGAAACAACCTTCTCTTCAATAGCAACATTCAAGACGGCGGCCGCGTGGACGTGCTCGATATCAGTAATCGCGCGAATCCGAGGCTGCTCACTTCGATTATTTATCCCAACGGCTTCTCGCATAATTCCGGCACGACCGAAGACGGCAATTATCTCATTACGACGGATGAAATCGAAGATCTCACCGTGAAGTTTTGGGATATTCGCGTGTTGTGGGATGGCGATCCGAGCAATGATAGCAACATCGAATTGGTGGCCGAGGTTGCCGTTCCGCTGGGCTCCATTGCGCACAACGTTCATGTTCGAGACAACTATGCTTTCATCGCGCATTATACCGAAGGCGTGAAAATTTTGGATATCTCCGATCCGAGAAATCCGGCGGAAGTTGGTTATTATGATACGTTCCGGCCAAACGCTTTCGGCTTCAACGGCGATTGGGGCGTGTTTCCGTATTTCCCTTCCGGCAATTTTGTGGTCTCTGATATTCAAAGCGGTTTGTACGTGCTGCGCTTGGATAACGCGGGCGCGGGCGAAGTGCGCGGCAAGATCACGAACCGGGAAACCGGCGAAGCTTTGACGGGCGCAACAGTGCGCTTTATCGAGGCCAACAAATCCCTCACAACCGACGGCAACGGCGAATACGTCTTGCGCACGAATACGGGTTCGCACACCATCGTCGTGCAAGCGTTCCCCTTTGCTTCCGACACTTCCAAAGTCACGCTTGCGGGCAACCTCGTCGTGCAACACGATCGTGCTTTGCAACCCTTGCTGGCAATCAGCGCTTTGCAAGGCCAGGTGCGTAACGCCCAAGGCAACGGCATTCGCGTAAAGCTCACGTTGCACGTGAGCAGCAGTGTTGTGGATGATTACACACTCACGGATAGCAGCGACGCCACGGGCAATTATGTATTCGAAAATATTTTTACCTCCTCCCCGCCGGTGTTGGCGTATGATCAAATCGAGATCACGCCGGTGATTCCTTTTGCCGGGCAAACTTCGCGCAACATTACGGTTTCTCCGGGCGCGCCCACCGTGCTGAACTTCGTGCTGGAACCCGCCGAGGTGTTGCTGGTGAATGATGATCCGGCGGGCGACTATAGCGAATATTATATCTCTGCGCTTGCGAATCTCAACGTAACGGCTTATCCTTGGTCGCGTATTGAACGCGGCGCCGTGCCTGTGAGCGCGCTGCGGCAGTTCAAGAGCAATGTTATCATTTGGTATACTGGCGATGCGACCGGAGCGAACGTGCTCACATTGTCGGAGCGAGATAGCATCAGCGCGCATCTTAATCGCGGCGGCAAAATTTTTCTGACCGGGCAGAACATTGCCGAAAGCCTGCAAGGCACAGCGTTTTTGCGCGACCGCTTGCGCGTGGCCTTCGCGCAGAACAGTTCGGACCTTGTGTTGCAGGGCGTTCCGAACGATCCCATCGGTAATGGTTTGAACAGCATCGTCACGGCCGGCACCGGCGGCGCGAACAATCAAAACTCGCGTGACGTGCTCCAACCCGATGCGAGCGCGCATGCAAGCATTGTTTATGATCTCGCGACGATGCAAGCCGCGGGCGTGCGCGTCGAAGACGCCGCGAACGGCTCGCGGCTGGTGCTCTTCGGTTTCGGCATCGAAGCGGTCACCACGCGCGCCGGTTTTGCCTCGCGCGAGAATATTTTGACGAACGTGCTCAATTGGCTGAACGGCACAACTGCTGTTGAAGAGCCGCCGGCTGCGGGCGCTTTGCCCGACGAGTTTCGTTTGAGCGCAAGCTTTCCGAATCCCTTTCACGCCACGGCGCGTGCAAGCGTTGTGCGTTATGATTTGCCCGCCAACCTTGCGGTGCAACGCGTGAGCTTGAAAGTGTTTGACAGTCTAGGCCGCGAAGTTGCCGTGCTCGTTGATAAAGCTTATATTCCCGGCGCTTTCCTCGCGCGTTGGAACGGCCGCAATGCTTTGGGTGAGATGATCAAAAGCGGCGTTTATTTTTACAAGCTGCAAGCGGGCGAGTTGCAACAGGTGAGGAAGGTTGTGTTTGTGAGGTAGCATGGGACAGAGGCATAGCGCATCTTAAAGCGGCTTTCAAATGAATGTGCAGACATTTTGGGAGCCGTCCGTTTTGATGTCATTCTGAAAGAACCTTCCCTCGCACTCGGCACTGTGCCCGTATCCGGGGAAGTTCCTTTCAGGATGACAATTCGAGGGGCTTTTCACTCAAATGAAAAACGTTGTACTCTTTTGGCCTTGTACTAAACGCTTATCCGTTCAATCCACTATGGAAACCCTCAACCAATCTTTATCAGAAAAAATCTCCGACGCGCGCAAGCGCCTCGATGCGCACGTGCGCGAAATTGTGCAATGGCATTTCGATCCTGCTACCGGCTGCCCGTTCTGGCTGAAGTTTGCGGCCAAGCTCGCTTTCGATCCGCGCAAAGAAATCCACGGCTACGGCGATCTCAAACTGCTCGGCCATTTCGACGATGCGTGGCTGCGCGGCGGCCCGGTGCGGCGCTGGGTTCCGAAAGCGCTCGCGAATCAACCCACCTACGTGTTTGAAACTGGCGGCACCACCGGCGTGCCGAAAACCCGCGTGAACATTCGCGATTTTCAAACCGACTACGAATTGTTCAGCGAAACGCTTTCACCCGAAACGTTTCCGTTCGGCAGTGATTGGCTGATGCTCGGCCCTTCCGGCCCGCGGCGTTTGCGCCTCGCGATCGAGCACCTCGCGCAGCACCGCAACGGCATCGCGTTCCTCGTCGATCTCGATCCGCGCTGGGTGAATAAGCTCATCAAACGCGGCAAGCTGAAAGATTTGGAAGAGTACAAAACGCACGTGATCGACCAAGGCCTCACGATTCTGCGCGCGCATGAAAACCTCAAGTGCATTTTCACCACGCCAAAATTGCTCGAAGCGTTGTGCGAGAAGATCAACTTGGTGAAGTACGGCATCACCGGCATCTTTTGCGGCGGCACGGAAATGACGCCGCAGTTTCATCGCTTCGCGCGCGAAGAGCTCGTGCCCGGCATCGACTTCGTGCCGACCTACGGCAACACGCTCATGGGCCTCGCATGCCACAAGCCCTTCGATCCCATTGACAACTACGCGATCATTTATTATCCGCCCTCGCCGCGCGCCGTAATCGAGATGGTCAATCCCGACAATCCCGAAGAGCAAGTCGATTACGAGCAAACCGGCCGCGTGATGCTCACGACGCTCACGAAAGAGTTTTTCATGCCGCGTTTTCTCGAACGCGACGAAGGCGAGCGCGTCGCGCCGATCGCAAAATACCCGTGGGACGGCGTGAAGAACGTGCGCGTGTTCTCGCAGTTGCAAGATTCGGTTGTTGTTGGCGTCTATTAAAGCCTGGCGTTGAGCCCTCAATGTGTTTTGTGCCATGCGCCACGGTTGTTGCATTCATTAATTGCTTCATCAAACTTTTTTTAAGGAGGAGGAGCTATGTTGTCATCCGTTTTGCGTTTTGTGCGGTTGCCGTTTGTGCTGTTGGCGATTTGGGCGATCGGCCGCTTTACCATGGGCTTTTTCGCCGAGTTCTCGCCGCGCACCAACGCCACGTTTTCCGTGGTGGTCATGACGTTGATCACCAGCCTTTATTTCGGCGCGCTTTCGAAATCCGTCGGAGGTTTTGATTGGAAGGGCACGGCGCTAGTCGGCGCCGCGATCGGGGTGTTCGCGCAACTTCTCATCATCTTCTTCACGGCGGTGAGCTTGGCCGCCAACCTTGAAACGACATCTTATTTCCTGCTGAGGGAGGCGGTGGGCGTAGAGCCGGATGCGCCGATCACGTGGTCGACGATGGTGATTGCGCGCGGCTTTGGTATCATCATCAACACGATTCTCGCCGCGCTGGAAGCGTGCTTAGGCCGGCTGTTGTTTGCCGGGTTCGCGCCGGGATCTAAAGCGTAAACCGAACCATCTCTTTGCGACCGTGCTTACGCGGAACGTTTTGAGAAGATCGCGCGCAAGCACGGCTTGGATTGCAGGGAATGTTTATGTCTCGGCTTGGCCGTTGCATGAAAAAAACTGCGTTCTCGCGATCCGCGCGACTTAAACAACCTCGGCCAAGCCGAGGTTGGAACATTTGTGGATAAACACTCAAACAAGGAGGAAGGCAATGTTGTCATCCGTCATTCGTTTTGTGCGGCTGCCGCTGGCGCTATTGGTGATCTGGGCCGCGATTCGTTTTACGCTCGGCGTTTCGGGCGTGCCCTATGCGCCGCGCGGCAATGCCATGTTTTCCGTGTTCGGGCTTTCTTTAATCAGCAGCATCTATTTCGGCGCGCTCTCCGCGCGCGTCGGAGGCTTCAATTGGCTGGGCACGATTCTCGTCGGCGTGGTCATCGGCTTTTGCGCGCAGTCGTTGATTTTTATTGCCACGTTGATCAGCTACCTCGGCGGGTTCGACAATTCTTATTTCCTTCATTGGGATGCCCTCAATGTCCCGGAAGGCACAGTCGTTCCAATGGCAAAAGGCATGACGACGCGCGCCACTGGATTGTTTTTCGGCTCGCTCACGCCGGCAATCGCCGCAGTGATTGGCCGTTTATTGAGCACACTGGCTCCCAAACCCAGCCCGGCGTAAAACTTTTTGCCGACATCCCCAATCTATAATTTGCCACTCGCCCGGACTTGCAGGCACTGATCCGACTGCAAGTCCGGCTCGCCTTTGTGCCGGAGAACCGGGCGGCGCTCGTCTCGGGCCAAATCAACGATTGAAAATCGACTTTGATAAGCTTAAATTAGGCGTGCGCATTGGCAAAGCAGATTGTCACGCTGGTCGTAAACGAAGCAAGGAGAAATAAAAGATGTCGTTGTGGAGAAGCGGTAAACTGGTGCGCCGTTACTTTGATTTTGTAGTCCTGCCCCCTTGTGGGGCATCGTTACGACTGCAATTTTATTGGCTTCAACAGCAGCCCACAAGGGGCTGGGGCTACAAAAATCATGGTAACATTGCATTCGCGTCAATCATCGCGTTGTTATTCTCATTCGTTCAAACCGAATCATTCGCGCAAGGCGCGGGGCGGGCCAAAGTGTTGGAAGGCAATCGCTTTTATGCCGAAGAGAAGTTCGACGAAGCGAACGACAACTATCGCGATGCGCAAGTCGATAACCCCGAATCGCCCGTCATTCATTTCAATGTCGGCGATGCGCTCTATCAAAAGCGGAATTATGAGGAGGCGTTGAAGTCCTATCAAAGCGCGGTGCAAAAAACGAATGACCCCCAATTGCAGGCGCAAAGTTATTATAATCTCGGCAACACGCTTTTTCGTTTGGATAAATTGCCGGAGAGCATCGCCGCTTATCAACAAGCGTTGAAGCTCAATCCCAATGACGAAGACGCCAAATTCAATTTAGAATACGTGCGTCGCAAGATAAAAGAGAGTGCTCAGAAGCAGCCGCAGGATCAGCAACAGCAGCAACAAAACCAGCGGCAGGATCAACAACAGAATCAGCAAAACCAAAACGGGGAAAAGGATCAAGAGCAGCAACAGCAAGAGGGGCAGCAAGGTGAGCAGAATAAAGATCAAAAGGATCAGCAGGAACAGGAGCAAGAAGAACAACAAGCCGCGCAGCAACAAGCCCAACCCGGCGAGCTTTCCAAAGAAGATGCGGAACGCTTGTTGGAAGCATTACAGAATCAGGAAAAGGAAGCGCAGAAAAAACGCCAAGCGCAAGTGCGCGGCCGCGTGCGCGTGGAAAAGGATTGGTAAATTTTTTCATTCATTCCAAGCACCTCAAAATGTCATTCAGTAGGAATCTTTTTACTCGCTGGGAATAAAGCTCGTTTTGAGATTTGCGCCGAGCACTGAAAAAGATTCCTTCTGAATGACATTTATTTGATGTGATAATCATTAAAAGAGTTTTAGGAAGTGCAATGTTCAAATCGGCTTTCAAGTTTTGGGTTTTTGTTTTAACCGTTGGAGGAGTATTAACCGCTCATCTTCGCGCGCAAGACGTGACCGTGACCGCAACGGTGGATCGCACGCGCATCGGCCTCGGTGAAGATTTTACTTTGAGCGTGGAGATTTCCGGACGCGATGCGGACGAGCCCAAGCTGCCGGATATGGCGCAATTCGCCGCGCTCATCAGCACGAGCTCTTCGCAGAGCTATCAATTTATCAACGGCCGCACGTCTTCCTCCACGACCATTCACCACACTTTTCTCGCGCAGGCCGCGGGCAGTTTTGAAATCGGCCCGGTTGAAGTCGAGGTGGGCGGCGAAGTCGTGCGCAGCAAACCGATTCGCATCGAGATCGTAGCAGCGAGCAGCGGCGCAGCGCCGCAATCGCAGGGCGGGCAACCCGGCGCAGCGCCCTCGCAACCTCGCAACGACCCGGCATTGCAAGGCAGCGACACCGGTGTGATTTTGAAAACCGAGCTTGACCGTCAGCGCGTTTATCAAAATGAGCCGGTGATCATCAGCTACAAAATTTATACGCTGCGCTCGATTTCGAGCTACAGCCTTTCCAAGCTCCCGAGCTTCGCCGGCTTTTGGGTGGAAAATTTCGAGCTGCCGCGCCAGCCGCAAACGCGCCAGGAAGTCATCAACGGCCAGCGTTATCTCGTCGCGGAAATCAAGCGGAGTACGGTTTTTCCGCAGAGCGCGGGCCGGCAAACGCTCGAGCCGATGACGATCGAATGTGAAGTGCAAGTGCCCGCGCAACGCCGGCGCTCGCGCGATCTGTTCGAAAGTTTTTTCGATGATCCCTTTTTCGCGCGCACGGCGCGCGTCACGGTTTCTTCCAAACCGGTTGAGATCGAAGTTCTACCGCTGCCCGGCAATAAGCCCGCGAACTTCGAGGGCGCGGTCGGCAGTTATTCTCTCAAAGCCACGGTTGATCGCCGCGAAGTAAAAACGAATGAGGCGATCACACTCAAAGTCACGGCGAGCGGGCAAGGTAATCTGAAGACGTTGAGTGCGCCGCGCCTCAATCTGCCCTCGGATTTCGAAATCTATGATCCCAAAGTGGCGGAAGATATTAATCGCGCCAACAATCAAATCTCCGGCAGCAAGACTTGGGAATATGTGATGGTGCCGCGTTTCCCCGGCAATTTTGAAATCAGCGGACTGACACTGCCTTACTTCGATCCGCGCGCGAAAGAATATCGCATCGCCACGACGGCTCCGATTGCGTTGAGCATCTTGAAAGGCGCCGGCGAAGTTGCGCTTGCGGGCGGCGGCAGAACGAAAGAAGACGTGAAGCTGTTGGGGCAGGATATTCGTTTCATCGCGCTCGCCCATCTTCCTTTTCAAGAAATCGACAAGCGCAATTACACGCAACCGTGGTTCATGGCGTTAATGGCTCTGCCGTTGTTGGCTTTGGGCGGAGCGCTATTCTATCAACGCCATCAAGAAAAACTTTCCACGAACGTTGCCTATGCGCGCGGCCGCAAAGCCACGCGCGCCGCGAACAAGCAATTGCAAGCGGCCAAGAAGTTTTTGCAGAATAATGACGGCAAGCAATTTTATGCCGAAGTGCAGCGCGCGCTCATGGGTTTTCTCGGCAACAAGCTGAACGTGGCAGAAGCGGGATTGGTCACGGATGATATTCAAAGATTGTTGGAAGAGCGCAAAGTGGCGCCGGCAGTGGCCTCGGCCTATATCGACTGCTTGCACACGTGTGATTTTCAGCGCTTCGCGCCCTCGCAATCCAACGGCGTGGAGATGAAACAGTTTTATGATCAAGCCCAAAGCGCTATCGAGCAAATAGAGGGGGCGCTGTGAGAGTGTATTTGAGAATGAATTCCCCCCTCGAGGGGGGTGTCGTTCGGCGCTTTGATAAAGCACACCCCCTTCAAGGGGGGAATTGTCGACGCGGGCTTTTTTTCATCGCCGTGATGCTCTTCGCCTCGGTTGCTTTTGCAGATGAAGCAGCGACGCTGTTTCAACAAGGCAATCAAGCCTATCAAGCCGGCGATTATGAACTAGCCACGGCTGCGTTCGAAAAAATCATTACTCTAAAAAAAGAGAACTGGCAGGTTTATTACAACCTCGGCAACGCCTATTTCAAACAACGCAAAAACGGGCTGGCCATTCTCAACTATGAGCGCGCATTGCGGCTCAGCCGCACGAACGAAGATATTCGTTTCAATCTCGATCTCGCGAATCTTTCCATCACCGATCGTATTCTCGAACCGCCGCGCTCGGTCGTATTGGTTTGGCTCGACAATACGCTGAAGTTTTTCTCGCTCGAACAAGCAGCCAGTTGGGTTTTGCTGTTTTGGTGGTGCGCGCTCCTCGGCTTGATTTTGTTTTTGGTGGGAAGAAAAGAAGGCTTGCGACAATCAGGGCGCTGGCTCGCATGGATTACCGGAACGGTCTGTGTGCTCTTTGCCGCTATTTTTTTCTGGCAATGGTATGAGCAAAAAACGGAGCAATACGGCATCGTGCTCGAGCAACGTGTGATCGCGCAGAGCTCACCCGGCGCGGATGCCACGGAAGTGTTCATCATTCACGAAGGCGCAAAAGTGAAATTGCAGGAGCAAACCGGCGAATGGCTGCGCATCCGTTTGGCCGATGGCAAGGTCGGATGGTTGAAGTCGGAGAGTGTTGCGAAGATTTGAAAAGTTGGATTGATGGATTTGTGGATTGCTGGAGTAATGGGGCTTTGCTTTTCTCAATGTTCCAGCAATCCAACACTCCAGCAATCCAAGAAGATTTTAGAAGCTGCTCGGCGCCAGAAAGTATGTTTTTTGATAAGCCCCCTCCTCCAACCCGGTAACCGTGTTCGGAAAATTCCAGCGTTGCACTTTGTCCCGCACATTGGCTGCAACCTCCTCCAGCTCGAGATCGAGCGCGACGACTTCGGAATTTGAGAGATTCCCCATCTCATCCATGACACACTTCACCCACAAGCGTCCCGCCAAATTCGGATTCGCTGCCCGCGCCTTGCGATACGCATAGTTAATCGTCATGTTCAGTTTGTCGATGACGTGCAAGGGCGCGCGCGCGTCTTGATTTTGAGGCGTGCTCTCCGGCGAGTGCCGGCGGCTTTTATTGGACGATTTCGGTTTGGCAGTCAGTGCTTTTGGCTTATCCGAAATCGGCTCCTCATTCGAATGCGCGCTTTCCGGCGGAATCTGCAACGGCCTCGTAGGGCGCGGCTGTTCGATCTTCCCTTCGATGTAGTTGAGCTTATTGGACTGCTCGTTATTTTTCTCCTCCAATTCATCCAATCTCTTTTCGTGTTGCTCGAGACCTTCCTGCATGGTCTCGACCGCTTGCAGCTTGCGTTGAATCTCGCCGAGGCCTGCAACCAACGAAGTGATCGAAATCCCCGACACTCCTAAAATCAAGCCGATTCGTTCCATGCGCTTCCACCAGCCCGCGTGCGTTTCTCGCGCAGTTGCATTTGGAACCTGTGTTCTCGCCTGAGAAGGCCGTCTCGCGACGACATGAAAGGCTTGGCGGTCCGGTTTGGAATTTTGTTCTCGCATCATGTTGAAAACCCACTCTTCGAAAGTCCTATTCGCGCGATTGCTTGTCTTCTCACTTTTAAAAACGGCAATTCACCTGCCAACGAAGGAAGAGGCGAAATAATTTTACATTCTGAGTGCGGCTCCAAATCGTTTTTATTGTCATTCTGAAAGAACCTTCCCTAGCGCTTGAGACAAAACTCGCTTTGAGATTCGTTCCCAGCGCGAGGGAGGTTCCTTACAGGATGACAAGAAGAGAGCAGCGCAAAATTTAGAGAGTGCGAGAAAAAGTAGGATCAAAACTTGACGGCTACAGCCAACAAGAAGGCGTTGGAGGAAGGAAGTTCGGACGAGATGATGCCAACGGAAACCGGCGACGTGCGCACGGGAGTGAGCAAAGCCTCGAGCACGTTCGCGCTCCACATCAACCCGAAGCCGAGTGCGAGATTGTTGCGCAGCAGGTGATAACGATTGAAAGTGTCATAACGTTGCCCGGCGTTTTGCGCATTGGCTTTGCGATAATCGTCTTCCGCCGAAGCGCGCAAGAAGTGCGTCGCCAAAGTCGCGGTTGCTAAAGCCGCAGTTGCGGAAGTGAAAATCAATCCGCGCGTACGATGTCCTTTGGCGCGCTGGCCCCAGCCCGGGAGCACGAGCGATTTCCCGGCGGCTTTGATGCGCGGGTCGGGAATGATGACGTAACGTGTTTCGACACGCACTGGTGTTTCAGCTTTGGGCAGCTTGGCGCGCAATTGTTCGAAACGCGCATGCACGGTCGGTGAAAAGAAAATAGGATCGAGCTGCAGCTCAGGCGTGAGCTGCAATGCGGACATAAAATGCGCGTCTGCGATGGCAGATTGATTTTGCTCCAAAGCGACTAGAGCGCGCAAGGCATGAATCTCTGCCAATTGCGCGGGCGAGAATTGCCTGAAATTGGCTATCGCGCTGTCCGCGAGATCGCTAGCAAATTGATAGTCCGCGCGCTGCAATGCGCGTTGAATTTCTTTGGCGCGCTCCGCGGCGTTGGGTTGGGCAAAAGCTTGAATTGTCGGCCACGCCCAAAAGATGAGGGCCGGAAGAAAGGATATACCGCACAGGCAGGATCGCACTAGATTATTCGAATTGTGAGAGCACATGTTCAAAACATATTCACGTTCAAGCGTCGCACTTCTCCCGGGCGCAGCGATACGTTCTCGCTCTTTTCGCCCAATTGTGTATGCACGAAGCGCAGGCGGTATTTTCCCGGCAAGAGCAGGAAAGTTTTCTCCCCTTCCGCCAGCGCGCGTTTTTCATCATTGATATAAACTTCTGCCCACGGCGTAATCTGCAATTCCAACTGCGCCACCCGTTCCCATAAAGAAAAAGTGAGCGTGTCCGCAGTTTGCGCTTCAACGTGCAACGCCGCTTCCACGCGAGGGAACTGCGGGTTCTTGAATGCGAGCTGCTGTGGATTCGCGTTCGCTCGCATTGTCACTGCGAACGGCGTCGCGCCGAGCGAGTCGCCGTTCAAAAATAAATAGGCCCACGGATTACTGCGAATCAAAATCATGCGCATGCTTGGAGCAGACGGCAAGGCTACAGTTTTTGCGCTCTCTGGAATGCCCGAAGGGATTACGACGATATTCGTCGCAGAAGACGCCGGCGATTTGATTTCATCCGGCTTGAGCGCCGGCTCGGGTTCGCGCAATTGGTTCAACGAGTCCATTGCTGTTTGTTGTGATGAGGCCAGTTGCGCCGAGGGCACATCGGCCGGAACCGCGCGTTGCGCGTGCCAATAAAACCATCCCATACTCAGCAAGAGTATTCCGGCGAAGCTTGCCGCATATGTCCAGCGCCGAGGTTTTGCAATCTTGCGCGTTGGCGGAACAATCGCGCTGTGTGGCGTTAAGCCCGTGGCTTGATATGCCGCCGGCGCTTCGAGATAGCGGCGGATAAGTTCCGCGCGCGTCGTAGTGGCGCCAACTTCGAAATGATTTCCCAACCAGCGCTGCGCTTCGGTCGCGCTCGCGAGGCGATCTTGCGGCCGTTTGGCGAGCATGCGATCGAGCAGCTCTTCCAAGCGCGTGGGGGCATCGTGCAGAACTTTGTGCAAAGGCAAATGCGCGAGACGCACGATGGCGTTCATCTCGCCGCTCGGCGAACCCGCTTGAAACGGCCGCGCGCCGGTGAGCATTTCATAGAACACGACTGCCAACGAAAAAATATCGGCAGCACTCGTGGGCTTCTCACCGAGTATCGCTTCGGGCGCAACATATCCCGGCGAGCCGGTCAAGCCCGTGTGCGCTACCAAGTCATTTTCCTGCGTCGCGAGGTCGAAATCACAGAGCTTGACTTGGCCGTCATGGCCGAGTAAAGTATTTTCCGGTTTGAGGTCGCGATGAATGATATTCTGGCGATGAATCGCTGCGAGTCCGCGCAAGGCCTCATAGAAAATCGCGACGGCGATTTCCGGCGGCAGCTTGCTTTGAAACGAGGCCTGTTGCAAAAGCCGGCGCAAGTCCTGGCCTTCTATAAATTCCAAGACGAGATAACAAGCGCCGTCGTCAAAACCATAATCCCACAATTTGACAACGTTCGGATGCGCAATGCGCGAGTACGCTTCCGCTTCTTGCGCGAAACGCGTGGCGCAGCCTTCGACGATTTTTGCTTCGCCGTGCGGCTTGAAAGTTTTGAGCAATACCAAACGTTGGTTCGCCGCATCCCAGCCGCGATACGTCGCGCCCGGCTCGCCACGCTTGATTTCCGCGATCGGTTGGTATTTGCCTATTGTATTCACGCCTCCCATTCCTTTATGCGATAGTGCAGCCAGCGCCGCGACACGCCGAGCCTTAGCGGCTTCGGTGATGTTGCCCGCATGCTCTTGCAATATTCTTTCAACGATACGGCGCTCGTGGTCGCGCAGCGTTTGCATGGCCACAGGCGCGGCCGGCTCGCTCTTCAAGCGCAAATCCTCGGGCGTGAGGTATTCATTTTTCGACAACAACACGGCGCGCTCGAGGGTGTTTTCCAATTCGCGCACGTTGCCCGGCCAATCGTGCGCGAGCATGCTTTCAATCGCCTCCGGCGAGAAACCGCGAATCGGGCGATTGCTCTTGCTCACCGCGCGATCCAAAAAATGCTGCGCGAGGAGTATGATATCGTTACCGCGATGGCGCAACGCCGGCATTGGAATCGTGATGACGTTGAGACGATAAAACAAATCTTCGCGAAAGCGAACGGCTTTTACTTCTTCATTCAAATCTTTGTTCGTCGCCGCGATGACCCGCACTTCGATCTTGCGCAGCTTGGTTTCGCCGATGCGGCGCACTTCGCGTTCCTGCAATACGCGCAACAGCAGAGTTTGAATTTTCGGACTGAGGTCGCCGATCTCGTCGAGGAAAATGGTGCCACCATCGGCTTCTTCGAACAATCCTTTTTTGTCGTGCGTCGCTCCCGTGAATGCGCCTTGCTTGTGGCCGAACAATTCACTTTCCAGCAAGCTCTCCGGCAGCGAGCCGCAAAACAGCGCGATGTACGGCTTGTCTTTGAAGCGGCTGTTGTAGTGCAGGGCGCGCGCGATCAACTCTTTGCCGGTGCCGCTTTCGCCGAGAATCAAAACCGTGGCAGAGGTCTCCATCACGCTGCGCACGACGTCGAACACGCTCTTCATCGGCTGGCTGTTGCCGACAATTCCTTTGAACTCGCTGGCGCTCGCGAGCGCGTGCCGCAAGCGGCGATTTTCACTGCGCAATTGCTCGTACATTTGCGCGTTCTCAATGGCGATCGCGGCCTGGTGCGCGAAGGCATTGAGGAACGGCTCCATCTCCGGGCGAAACTTGCCGCGCGTTTCCGTGCTGTCCATATAGATCGCGCCGAGCCGCCGGGTTTTGATGCGCAACGGCAAACACGCGGCGGCCACGATTTTTTGATCGGCAATGCTCGTCGAGGCCGTAAAGCGCGTGTCGTCTTCGGGATTGTACGTGATCAACGTTTCGCCGCTTGCGAGCGCGGCCTCGACGATGCTGCGCGAGAAGGGCGCGAGCGCGGAGATGGCGCTCGAGTCGAGATTGTGCGCCAGCCGCACTTTCAATTCCGAAGGGTCGTCGTGCTCCGACATTAAAATGACGCCGCGTTGCGCATTCACCGTGCGCAACGCGACGTCGAGGATTTTTTTGAGCAGCTCGTCGATGTCATACAGCGTGTTGATGCTTTCGCTGATCGTCGACAGCGCGACGAGGGGGTCGGAAAATTCTTGCAATGGTTCGGGCATATATTCGTTTGGGGTGATTGGAGTGTTGAAGGATTGGAGTTTTGGAGTGGCTGGATCCCAATACTCCAACACTCCAAGCATCCATCAGTCCAATTCACTGTACTTGGAACGTCGCTTCTTTCGAGCGGCTGCTGTTGCCGAAGCCGTCAAGGACTTTCACGGTCCAATAATACGTGCCGCTCGTCAAGCTGCCGGGATAGGGCAGGCTAACCGCGCCGACGCGCAAGTTCGCCGTCAAAATCAAAACCGGGAAGCCGGCGTCCAATCGATAGACTTCGACGCGCACGGAATGATCAAAAGCAATTGCAGGCAATTGCCAGCGCAGGTTGCGTTCATTATTGCTGCGTGGAAAAACTTCGCCGTTGATGGGATAAACCGGTTGCGGCTCTTCCGTGATGAGGCGCGCCAATTGGAAAGCTTGCGAAGCCGCTTTTTCGCCGGCGCCGTCTTCCGCCGTGATCTCCAACGACGCGCCCACCAGGTTGTGCAGATTGAGCGGCGCGAGCGAGTCGCTTGAAAAAATCCGCTGCCAGCTCGCGAGACCGCTTGCGCGCGTTAAACTATCCGGCGCGGCGCGCCCCGGCATTTTGATGAGCACGCGCTGAATGTCATTTGCGCCATCGGGGTCGGTAACCTCGGCAGCAATCTCCAAAAACAGACGCGGCGCTGAAGCCTCGCGCGTGACCACTCGCGCGCTCGTGATTTTGGCGGAGGCCACCACAGGCAAGCCATCGAGCCGCATTTCCAGCGCACGGTCCTCTCGCGCAATCACTTTCGCATTGCGTTGCAGCGTCGTATAGCCCGGCTTCGCCGCCACGACAACGTAACTTCCGCTATCTAATTTTCCGAAAACAAACCGGCCCTCCGAGTCGCTTTGCAGTGAGATTCCGAGCGGTTGCAAATGCACGTTCGCGCCGGCGAGCGCTTGATAGGGTTGATAGATGGTCGTGACTTGGCCGCGCAAAACGCCTTGCTTGGTAAAATTCGGCGATTCCGGATCGAGAGGGTTGCTGTGTTCCGCGGGCGTGGCGCAAGCGAACATTGCCGCGCAGAGGCCGATACCAACTATCGCGCGCAGGTCATCGGTCGCTGCAAACAAAAAGTTCGCGCGCAACCAGTGTTCATAAGAAGCCAACATCGCAGAGATATTGAAAAATTTTGTGAATGAAATCACAGCCCGGAGGTGAAGAGCTTAACCACAAGCTCAATCCTATACTTTCGGCAAAGATCAAGCCGATAGTTTTTGGCGCCAATTGGAATATAAAGTTTTGCGATTCAAATGCAACGGGAAGCTCGAGACGTTGCGCTCTTATTCACGCGAGCATATTTTGCTCGCGAAGACTCGCGTAGCGAGCGCAGTTTCTGCGCGCGTGATTTGTTTTGCGCTGAAACCATAGAGAGCCCGGCTGTTTTTATTAAAAATTTTCGCGATCAAATTGTGTTGCGGCAATGGCATCGCGTTTGAATAAGAGCCTTGGTGTCGCGTTGCTTTTCTATGCGATGAAAAATTTCAGGCAATCTTCACAAGCACTTTCTTTAAGCACGGAGGTTTTCATGAAGCATCGTCATCAGTTCAAGTTGCTCTTTACGCTGATCGTGTTGAGCGCGATCGGCTTCTTCACGGGCGCGCAGGTTTGGGCGCAAACGTTACAGCTTTCCAAGCGCGCCGACTTTTCCACTCACGACGGGTTGTTTTCGTTTTCCGACGTGCTCTATGCGAAAGTGACCGCGCCGAATATCGATTATTTCGATCTCAAAAAAAATGAGTTCCGCTTGCAACCCGCGAGCGGCGGCAACGACGTGGAAGGCGCGTTCGCGAACAATTTTAACGGCACGTACCAAACCGCGATTCCGCTTGCCGGCTTGGATCGCTCGCAATCGTCCTGGGAATTTCGTGCGGAGATCGAGGACGAGCAAGGCGCGAAGTTCGAAACGCGCGTCAACCTCACCATTCAAAACGTGCCCGGCACCGGCGACACGCTCTTTCTCATCGGACGCATCGATTCCTTGGGCACGAATTTCTTTCGCATCTCCGGCACCACGTTCTTCGTGGACAATAGAACGATCATCACCGAGAGCGGGATAGTGTTGCCGTTCAGCGCGTTGATGAACGATTGGAAAGTGAGCGTATTGGCCGAGCGCCGTAATGATAATCGCCTCTGGGCCGTTGCGATCATCGTGCTAGAGCGCTCTTCGGAATTTGACGTCGAAACCAAAGGCATTATTGCCAGCATTCAAGGCAACGTCGTCATCGTCAACAATATTCGTTTCCTCGCGCAAAACACCACGGAGATTTTTGATCGCAATGGCAATCTCATTACGCTGGCGGGCTTGAAAGTCGGCATGGAAGTGGAAGCCAAAGGCACGCGCATGACCAATGGCGACGTGCTGGCGGAGCGCATCGCGATTGTGGACGACATTATCGGCGGCGACGAAATTGAATTCACGGGCGCGATCACCGCGATCGTGGTGGATAGCTCTTCCGGGCTGAAGCTCTTCGTGGCGGTGGAGGGCACGCTGTTCGAAGCCAACCATCAAACGATCATCCTGGGCTTCAACAACGAGCCGATCTCGTTCTTCAATTTGCGCGTCGGCGAATTGGTGGAAATCAAAGGCCTGACCCGCAGCGCCACACTCCCGCCTTTAGCCGTGCGCATCGAGCGTCAAGATCACAACGGCGGCAATGATCTCGAATTTCAAGGCGTCATCCTGGCGATTCAGGATTCGATACTGATCGTCAATCAGTTTCTCGTGCAAGTGGCGCCCACCACGATCATTCTCGACAACAACAACAATTTCATTCCGCTCTCGGCTTTGCGCACCGGCTTGTTGGTGGAAGTGCATGCGAACTTCGCGCCGAACGGCGTGTTGATCGCCGCGCGCATCAAAGTCGAAGACGACGACAACGACGAGATCGAGGTCAAAGGCTTCATCGATGCGCTGACCGAGCATTCCCTCACCGTGTTGGGAATCACTTTTGGAGTGAATGATTCCACCGTCGTGCTCGATGACGACAACCGGCGCATCAGCTTCGCGTCGTTACGAGTCGGCATGTTGGTGGAAGTGCGCGGCGAGCGCCTGCTCAACGGCAGCATTTTGGCGACGAATATCAAAGTGGAAGATTTCGGCGACGATGAAATCGAATTGCGCGGCCTGATCACAGCCATCGGGGGCGACAGCTTGCAAGTCTCCGGCGTGACTTTCTTTGTGACCGATAGCACGGTCATCACCGATCGTAACGGCCTGGTCATTCCTTTCAACCAGCTCGCGGTCGGCATGATCGTCGAGATTCGCGCCGATCGGCGGAACGGCCGTTGGATCGCAACGAGGATTCACATCGAGGACAATATCGATCGCATCGTGGAAATTCGCGGGCGAATCGAGCGATTGCTGCCTCACAGTTTTTTGATGTTGGGGCATGAGGTGCGCGTGACGAATACCACGATCTTTCTGGACGAGCAAAACCAGCCGATCACTTTCTTGGATTTGCGCGTCAATGATTTCGTCGAAGTGCGCGCGCTGTTGGTGACCGACAGCATTCTCGTGGCGTTGCGCGTGAAGCGGGAAGACAATCCGAATGACGAAGTCGAGTTCCGGGGCAGCATCAACTCGCTCTCGTTCAGTGCGATCATCGTCGGCAACCTCGTCGTGCGGGTGAATTCGACGACGATCTATCTGGATCACAATGAGCAACCCATCGCTATCACGGATTTGCACCTCGGCATGGTTGTGGAAGTGAAAGCGTTGCGGCAAAACGACGGCTCTTTGCTTGCGGTGCGCGTCAAAGTCGAGCAGCGCCTCGCGTTGAGCGGCGTCATTACGGAAGTGGCGGGCAACACCGTCTCGATTCAAGGCTTGTCGCAACAGCTCGTCGCCACTTCGTCGCTCTTCGACGAGTTGAATCGGCCGACGACCGCGCAAGCCTTGCGAGCGAATCAACGCGTGCAGCTGGTGGCGCAAACGGTGCAAGGTCAAAATCAAATCGTGACGCTGCGCGTCGTATTCTCCGCGCCGACGAAAGTGGAGAACGAGCCCGCCGCGCAGACGCCGCGTGAATTTGTTCTTTCACAAAACTATCCCAATCCTTTCAACCCGTCAACGGTGATTCGTTTCGTGTTGCCGCAGGCCGGCCGCGCGACGTTGGCGGTTTATGATATCCTCGGGCATCGTGTGCGCACACTCATGGACGGTGTGCAAGCGGCGGGTGAGCAGCGTGTGACGTGGGACGGACGTGATGACGACGGCGCTGCGGTGGCGAGCGGAATTTACTTTTACCGTCTCGCGGCCAACGGTTTAACGCAAACGCGCAAGCTCACGCTGATGCGCTAATCGTATCCCCACCTATCACAGCCCAAAGGGCACGGCATTGCGCTGTGCCCTTTTTTATTATATGAGAATGACGAACGTTGTGCCTTGCCCCTCCTCGCCGTGTACCGTGATCATCCCGCCGTGCTCTTCCACGATTCGCTTCACCATCACCAATCCCAAGCCCGAGCCGCCGCGCTTCGTGGTGAAGTTGGGTTCGAACAAGTGCGAGCGCGCTTCGGGAGATAAGCCCGGACCATTGTCTGAAATCTCGAGCCGCGCTTTTTCATCGGCGCGAAGTGTCGAGATACGAATGATCGCATTCCGGCGCGGGCAAGCTTCCATCGCATTCTTGATGAGATTATTGAGCAGCCGCTTGATCTGCTCGCGATCCAATAGTCGCTCGGGAAGCTCGGGCGCAAGTTGCAATTCGAGTCGCGCTCCGCTCGACGTCTCTTCATACAAACGCGCCGTGGTTTGCACGATCGCGTTGAGGTTTTCCGGTTTCAGCTCCGCTCGCGGCAGCCGCGCAAAGGCCGAGAATTCGTCCGCTAAATGTTTGAAGCTCGCCAACTCTTCTTCGATGCTCTGCAACGATTCGCGCACCGCCTCTTGTGAAGTGATGGACTCCGGCAAACGCTGCTTCAAACGATAGAGCGCAAGCTGAATGGGCGTGAGCGGATTTTTGATTTCATGCGAAACTTGCCGCGCCACTTCGCGCCAAGCCGCCAACCGTTCCGCGACGAGCAGCTTCTCGCGATTCTCCCGCAAATCTCGAATCATGGCGTTGAACGCTTCGACCAATTGGCGGATTTCATCTTTGGCTTTGGTATCGGATTGCGTATTTAAATCACCGGCAGCGACGCGATTCGTGACTTCGATGAGATCATCGATCGGCCGGCTCAACACGTGCGAGAGCTTGCGCGCCACGAGCACGGAGAGCGCGCATAACACGGCGATTATAGCCGTTGCCGCGCCCCAAATGATTTGATCTTTCAGCGCGCGTTCTTTGATGAGCGAGAGCGAGTTGTAAATCCGCAGTGTTTGTGTCAACTGCTCTTTGGCGGAAAGAACTTCAGGAGCAAGCGCAAATCCCACGAGCGCCATCTCGTTTTCGGAACGCGGACTCCAAACTCGGCAATAACCGAGCATCGAGTCGCTTCGCGCAATCGTGCTCAAGCTGCTTCCGGTTTGTCCCCAAACCTCTTTTATTTGAAAAGCGCTATCAAGAGGCATCATCGCATCTCGTGCGACAGCGAGGATCATGCGTGTGCTATCAGTTTGCTTTTGCCAAACCGCATAATAGTCGAAACCCCAACGCGACAACAACTCTGCCGTGACCTGCTCTTGTTTTACGCCTTGAATAAACCTTGTGCCCGTGTCTTCGAATTGAAACTTGAGCGCAGCAATGGCTTTTACCAACGCCGATTCGACTTCCGGCACGAGCAACACGTCGGCTGTGTCGGTAGCGAGTGTGCTCACTACAAAGATGAGTGGAACCGTAGGTAGAAGAGAGAAGAGCAGAAAGTGGGAAGTCAATCGTACTTGAAAGCGCGAACGTTTGCGGGGGTGCCACCAAAGGAAGACGAGATAGGCCGCCATTGCGAGCAAAATTATCGCGAGCCAGAGGAGGAAAAGTTTCATCGTAATTTACGCGCTGCTGAACAGGAATATATTACTCCGAGCGAAATATAGGTTACACTTTCTCTTCCTCGGATGTCATTCTGAAAGAATCTTTTTACGCGCTGGAGATGCTGGCGAGGGCTTAAAAAGATTCCTCCTGAATGACAGTACTAGAGGCGCGAAGCGTAACCTATTTTGTGCTCGAAGTAATAACTCATGCTTCAAGTCGATGTCAATTGCGCCAACCTTTGCGCACGCAATTGCAGCAAAGAGAGACGTTCAGCGAGGTTCGCCAAGCCTTCAGCTTCCTCTCTTTCTTCGGGCGTTAAAATTTCGCCCCGGTCCTGGCGATCTAACAAGTATTGCAGACGTGCTTCAACACCTTGGGGCAGCTTGAAATGCACCAGGTCGTCCGGCATTTCCAAAGCTATCGAGACAAGTTGCGACATGAGGTTGATTCCTCTTGTTCACGATGGACGACCAAAAATGGAGTTCTCACGGCTACCCATTCATCCTCTTCCTCTTCAACAAAAATTGCAGCAAGCCTTGATCGAAATCCATGCTCGTGTCGAGCAGTTGATAATCGATGTTGTTCTCGCGGCATTGGCGTTTGAGCCAGTCGAGATATTCGTCGATCTCTTTCTGCACCGCGGCGCGAATGTGGTGCGGCTGCGTCGGCAAAGTCACGCCGGATTCCACGTCTTCGAAAATCGCGTCGTCGCGAAAGTCGAAACGATAATCCATGCGATCGAGCACTTGGAAGACCAGCACTTCGTGATGGCGATGGCGAAAATGTTTTAAGCCGGTGAGAATTTGCTTGGGGTCCGTATCCAAATCGCGCGGCATGAAGTCCGAGAGCAAAATCACCAAGCCGCGTCTTTTGATTTGTTCGGCCACGTGATGTAGAGAGGTTGTCCAATCTGCGCTGCCGTTGACTTTGGCGTTCTCCAACTCGCCGAGCAACACCGAGAGATAACTCCTCACCGAGCGCGGCGGCAAATAGCGCGTGATTTTTTGATTGAACAAGGTCAGGCCCACGGCATCGCGTTGGTGCATCATCAAATAGCTCAACGCCGCAGAAAGATAGCTGGCGTATTGAAATTTGCTCACGCGATTCTCATGCGCGATGCCCATCGAGGCGGATTGATCCACGAGCAAATAGCACTTGAGGTTCGTCTCTTCTTCGAATTGCTTGACGTAGAAGCGATCGGTTTTGCCATACACTTTCCAATCGATGTGGCGAATCTCATCGCCCGGCATATATTGCCGATGCTCCGCGAACTCAACGCTGAAGCCGTGATACGGGCTGCGGTGCAAGCCGGTGATGAATCCTTCCACCACCAAACGCGCGCGTAAACTCATGTTCGCGAGCCGCGAGACGGTTGTGGGATGAAGGTATTTGCGGTAGAGAGGCTCGGTGTGCATGGTTAGTGATCAGTCATCAGTGATCAGTCATCAGTGATCAGTCATCAGTAATCAGTGTGATCAGTGATCAGTGATCAGTGATCAGTGATCAGTCATCAGTGTGATCAGTCATCAGTCATCAGACAATCACCGACCGTCGCCTGATGATGAACCATCAGGCTAGGAGGTGCAAGCCAACTGAAGTTGGCTGCCACCCAACGGATTTTAGCCATCTTTAGATGGCTTTCATCTCGTAGACTGATGCTTCAGCATCAGGCGAGGGTTGAGGGCATCACTGCTGCAAAATTCACTGAACACTGATCGCTGTTTACCGGCGACAAATCACTCCTTTATCAACTGCTCGACAATATCCAACGCGGTCACGCCTTCGGCTTCGGCGGAGAAATTCGTCACGATGCGATGGCGCAACACCGGCCTGGCAACGGCGCGGATGTCTTCCACCTCGGGCGTGGGGCGGCCGTCGAGTATCGCGCGCGTTTTTGCGCCGAGCACGAGATATTGCGAAGCGCGCGGCCCGGCGCCCCATTCGATCCAATCATTCACATTCTTCGTGCTGCCTTCCTGTTTGGGCCGCGTGCGCCGCGCAAGATTGACGGCATATTCGACGACGTGATCCGACACCGGCACTTCGCGCACGAGCTTTTGCAAGGAGAGAATTTTTTCGGCGTCCAAAACTTCTTTGAGCTGCGCTTCTTTGCCGCTCGTGGTCGATTTGACAATCAACTTTTCTTCTTCCGCGCTGGGATAATTCACCCACAAGTTGAACATGAAACGATCGAGCTGCGCTTCCGGCAACGGATACGTGCCCTCTTGTTCGATGGGGTTTTGCGTGGCGAGCACGAAGAACGGTTCGGCGAGTTTGTGCGTCGCCCCGGCTGCCGTGACTTCGTGCTCTTGCATGGCTTGCAAAAGCGCTGCTTGCGTTTTGGGCGGCGTGCGGTTGATTTCATCCGCGAGCACGATGTTCGCGAACACCGGCCCCGGCACGAAACGAAAGGCTTTGCGCCCGCTGCTGCGATCCTCTTCGATAATCTCCGTGCCCGTGATGTCGGAAGGCATGAGGTCGGGCGTGAATTGAATGCGATTGAATTTGAGTTTGAGCACGCGCGCCAGCGTGCTGATCAAAAGAGTTTTCGCCAACCCCGGCACGCCGACCAACAGACAATGCCCGCGCGCGAGCAATGAGATGAGCAATTGCTCGATGACTTCACGCTGACCGACGATGACTTTGCTCACTTCCGTGAGGATTTCACGGTGCGCGTCTTTGACTTCTTCGATAATCGACAAATCCTTCGAGGCGAGATTCATTAAAGAGATACTCCTTCAAACTGAGAAGCTTATTCATTATAAAAAAAAGCAAAAGCTTTTCTGTAAGCGGATGCGCCGAGGCACGCGGATAAAGCTTTGGGCTTCATCCTTTGGTGTTACTACTTCAAAAGGCCTCTTACTACTCAGAGCACAGACTAGGTTACACTTCGAACCTCTAGTGCTGTCATTCAGGAGGAATCTTTTTAAGTGCTCGGCAGTATCTCCAGCGAGTAAAAAGATTCCTCCTGAATGACACGTGAGGAAGGAAAGTGTAGCCTATATTTCGCTCGGAGTAATAAGTCCGTGTGAGCTGCTTTTGCAAGGCGAAATGATAACCAATCACCTTTCCAAATGCAATCACTTTGATGCCGTTTTGCGCGGCTTTTTGATAAAATTCAGCAAAGTTTGCCTTGCAGCGGCAAGGCGGGATTCCTACATTGCGCGAGCACGGCCCTCGGCCCTACGAACGAAGCCCGGAAGCAAAACGATTGCGGGCAAAACAATTTTTGAATCATTTGTTAAGACGAAACAGACAAAGAATCGTTGTGATGAATCAAGACCTAGTAGAAAAAACCAATCTCCTCGGCATGAGCCGGGCCGAATTGATCGCCTTCGCGGAAAGCCTGGGCGAAAAAGCTTTTCGCGGCAAGCAGCTTTTTCAGTGGCTCTATGGCCGCGGTGCAGAGAATTTTTCTGAGATGTCGAGCTTGGCGGCGAGCTTGCGGCAACGGTTGAGCGAAGTTGCGAGCCTAGACGCGCTTGAAGCCGTGCAGCGCAAAATCTCGCGGCAGCGCGACGCGGAAAAATTTTTGTTCAAGCTGAACGACGGCTTGAATATTGAAAGCGTGCTCATGCACGAAGGCGAACGCCACACACTCTGCATTTCTTCGCAAGTCGGCTGCCCGATCGATTGCCAATTCTGCGCGACCGGCAAGATGGGTTTGCTGCGCAATCTCTCGTCCGGCGAAATCGTCAACCAATTTTTGACCGTGCGCAAAGCGGCGCAAACACCGATCACCAACGTGGTCGTGATGGGCATGGGCGAGCCGATGCTGAATTACGAAGAGCTGCTCAAAGCGTGTTATATTTTGTCGGATGAAGAAGGCCCGAATCTCGCGCAGAAGCATATCGTGATCTCGACGAGCGGGTTGATTCCCAAAATTCGCCGGTTCATGGAAGAAGGACACAAGTTCCGGCTGGCAATTTCACTGAACGCGACCACGGACGAGGTACGCAATCGTTTGATGCCGTTGAATCGCAAATGGCCGATCGCGGCTTTGCTCACTGCGGCGAAAGAGTATGCGCTGGCGGCGAAGCAGCTTGTGACGTTTGAATACGTGTTGTTGGCGGACGTGAATGATAGTATCGAGGATGCGTTGCGGCTCAAGCGTTTGCTGCGCGACATTCCGTGCAAGCTGAATTTGATTCCGTTCAATGCCATTGATGAAGATTTTCGCCGCCCGAGCCGTGAGCGGATCGAAGCCTTCTACAATTATCTGCGCGATTTGTCCGCGCCCGTGACGGTGCGATGGAGCAAAGGGGATGACATCGACGCCGCGTGCGGCCAGCTTTGGACGAAGTCGGAGGGGGAGAAGGTGGTTGTCTAGTACTACAACGTGAAGTTCGAGGTGTCGCCCCACAACTTAACCTGTCATTCAGAAGGAACCTTTTTACGCACTTGGCACAAAGCCCATACGAGGGTTGATTCCAGTGCTTAAAAAGGTTCTTTCAGAATGACATGATGAGGAGGCTGTGCCGACTTACTACTCGGAGCACAAAATAGGTTACACTTCGCATCTCTAGTGCTGTCAGAAGGAATCTTTTTAAGCACTCGGCATCATCTCCAGCGAGTAAAAAGATTCCTCCTGAATGACAGGCGAGGAGGGAAAGTGTAACTTATATTTCGCTCGGAGTAATAACGTTGTAGTACTAGGTGGATTGGTCTTTAACAAGTTCAATCGGTGCAAAAAATTTTCACGCAAAGACGCAGAGCCGCAAAGAAAAGCTTTGCGGGTTCTTTGTGTCTTTGCACGAGGCTTTTTCTTTTTGGTTCCGGCTTGTCCGGCTTATGGAATCAAACTTTGTTTTGCACAACCGGATCATCGAGCGAATGCCGCCCTTGCATTCCCGCACCACGATGAGTAAATTGCGCGCATAAAGTTTCATTGCCCGAGTGGAACAATCAAAGTAAAAGAAGGAGAATGACGATGCCAACCATTTCCACCAAAAACTTGCCGAGCCGCGAAGAGCGAGCAGAGATTGGAAAAAGAGCGCGGGCCATCTACGAACCGATGCGCGAGCAGTTGGAAAAAGATCATTGGGGCGAATACCTCACCATCAACTTTGAGAACGGTGATTATGCCGTCGCGCCGGAGCATATGGAAGCCGTTGATCAGATGCGCGCGAGGTATCCCGGAGAATTATTTTTTACTTTCCGGATTGGGTACCGCGCCATGTTTCATTTTCGCGGGTTGGGCGCCACAGATGGAATTCGGCCGCAGGGAGTGAAGCAATGATGACTGGAAATATCGAAGAGGGAGTATATCCGCGTCTCCTTGTTGCCGTTGTAACGCCGAGCGAAAACATTGTTGCAAAAATGTTGGTTGATACCGGCTTTGACGGCGACGTCGCGATGCACTATGATGATGCTGACCGCTTTCAACTTGAGTTAGTGGACTACATGCTCATTGAATATGCGAGTGGCGAGAGATTGGAAGAGATTTATTGCCGCGGCAAAGTTCTTTGGTTTGGCGAAATTATGGAAGGCGAGTTTATTCTTTCGAATGACGAAGAACCCGCGATCGGCACGCGCCTCCTCCAGGGCTGCGTAATGAACATGAATTTCATCGACAACACGCTGACCATCGACAAGCCAGGTTCTCGCTGACTATTTGTTGCGCGCGCCAAGAATATAAAAATGAAAAGGGCGGCAATTTTTGCCGCCCTTTTTTAATGCTGTGACGATGGTTGTTGCCTGCCTTTACATCATGCCTTTGGCTGCTTTCTTTTCCACCCACTTGCCCTCCTCTTTAGCTTCCACTTTCTCCGGCAGAAAAATATTCGCCGCGTTATTGTGCTTGCCGGTCAGGCGCAGCTCCATGCCAACCCAGTCCGCATATTCAGGAGCGGCCACACCCAGAAAATGAACTTTCTTGTTGGCGTCCAACAACCCCACGGGATTTCCACCTTTGGCGCAAGCCGTGCCGCAGCCTTTCATGCTGCCATGATCGTTCGTGGTGAAACTGCCGGCCGCATAGCATTTGAGATCCACCAAAGTGCCGGTTATGGTTTCAGGTTTGGCCGCGGCTTTCTCCTGCGCGAACGATAGCGCAAGCATGGCAAAGAGCGCCAGCGCCACTGTTGTGAAAGCCGGGAGAGATGATTTACGCATAAGAGCCTCCTACGTTGGAAATGAGTTTGAAAAGAGTTGGACCGCGGCGTGGTCTCAGTTCATGCCGCGGTTATGATTTGAAAAGATGAGCATTTGATTCATTCCGAGTTTGATTCCGGTTGGTTGCGCTGGTAGCTCAATAAGCTGCGCATGTGCTGCAGCCAATCCTGGTTTGGCTTGGGGGTCTTGAGCGAGGCCAGCGCCGCGCGTGTTTCCGGCGCGAGCAAATTATCCAAGCGGTCGCCCAGGTCGCTCATCAGCGCGGCCAACGCAATGTTGTGACAAATATACCACTCGGCCAAATCCACCAGCAATTTTTGCCGTGTGCGCACGGCCAAGGCTTGCTCCGCGGTATCAATTTCGGCGGCCAAAACTTCCGCGGTGTTCGCAATCAACACCAGCCAGCGCGCCGATTCTTCCAGCGCGACGCGATAGCGATAGACCCGTCCGCGGCAACCCTCACACTGCTGCGGGCAGGCTTCCAAACATAATGTGGTGATCGCCACACCGCGCGCTTCGGCCCGGCGTAAAGGCGCGGCCAACCGCAACGCTTCGTGATGCCACAATGCCACCAGCAAATTTTCTCGTGCGGCCTCGATCACCACGCGCGCCTCTTCGATCATGGGCGTATAGCCTTTGGTGTTCCAAACGTAATCATGCTCGACCGGACCGGCGATTTCTTCCAGCGAACGCTGTGTCGCTTCCAGGGTCTCGTGAAAACGGCTCTCCAATTTTTGTGTGAACTCTTTGGGCGGCACCGGCGCGTATCGCGTGCCTGCGGAAGTTTCTAAACGCGCCACCGCTCCGCGTTCTTCAAGTTTCTGCAGAACACTATAGACGTTTGCGCGCGGCAAGCCGGAGACCTTCGCAAGCTCGTAGCCGTTCAGCGGTTGGTTTTTGAGCAGGGCCAAATAAGCTCGTGCTTCATATTCCCCAAAGCCAAGCTCTTTTAAAAGTGCAATAGATTCCATAGAATTTTAGTAGTTGTTATTGCAACGACTAAGATAGAATTTTACTCTTGAATGTCAACAGAATTTTTCCCGCTGGAAAATGACATTTCATAACTGTTCCGCCGATGCACTTGAGCAACTCAAAAAAAAAAGCCACGGCCAAGCCGTGGCTGAACAGTAATGACACTTCAAAGTGAGTGTCTGCTTCCGTCATTGTCCCGTCTTTCCATTCGAAGAAGACGAGGCACTTTGGGCGCACGTGGCTTGCAAATTCTCGATCTGTTTCGCGACCTCTTTGCGGCGCATGTCCTGCGTCAACTTCAACTGCGCGGCGCGCTGCAACTCCTGACAACCCGCCTCAACGTTTCCGGCTTTGAATTCCAACCGCGTGAGTTTCATGCGACTCACGGCTTCGAGATAGGGTGAGAGCCGCTTTTCTTCCGCAAGTGTGGCCATGAGCCGCTGATAAATTTTTCTCGCGTAGTCAAAATTCCCCAAACGCGCGGCTGACTCTGCCGCGCCCCACATGAAAAAGCGGCTGCGATGATGGATTTGCAGAACGGAGTCGGAAAGCGCAAACGCTTCATGCGCTTTATTCTCATCCAATAATATCCACGTCAAACCGTTGATCGCGGCAAAGCGCGAATATTTGCCGCGCGCGCAAGCCTTTCTCACCATCGCCAAGCCCTCCTCGCGCTCATCCGAAAAAAAGAGCAGCTTCAATTTGCTGCGATAGTATTTGTAAGTGCCGATGCCGAGGTACGCATCGTACATGGTGGAATCAAGCCGGATCGCGGTCTCGAGATGCTTGATCGAATTCCAGCCCATGTGCGCGGCTTCGAGATAGCGTTTCTTCTTGCCGACATAGAAGGCTTCATAACCATACGCGCTGCCGAGCACGAAATGCCCGAGCGCATCATTGGGATGGCGCTGCAATTTTTTCTCAGCAAGCCGGCGGCAAGCTTTGAGACTTTTGAAAAACTCTTTCTCCTCGCCGTAATCCTCATAGTCCATCATGCGCGATTGCACGGTCGCGGCGCGAAAGAGCGGGCCGAGCGGATCCTCCGACGCGAGCGCGATAACGCGATCGATCAATGCGAAAGCTTGCTCATACTCTTGGCTGACTGTGGCGATGATGGCGCGTTGCAACAGCGAATCGACGGCGGCCGGAGAGGGAGTTTGAGAATAAACTTTATTGACGTGCCCGAAGAAAAAGAGGGCGAGGCACATCAGGCAGAAAGTTTTATGAAGGCGGCGGTTAAAAATTTTCATGGTGATCGGCGTTCGATTCCTTTTATGCGTTTCGTGGGCACACGCTTGAATGTGTCGAGTTTCTTTAGAATAAAATCCGTGCTTTTCCGGTAAACATTTTTAACCGCGAATCAACGCTAATGACCGCTAATATTTTTTAATTCACGTTCATTTGCGCCCATTCGCGGTGCCCTTGTTTGGTTACAGCTTGGCTGCGTTGGGTAGAACTTTAAAGCGACTCAAAATAAAAAAACTGGCGCCAAATGCAAGGCTCGTGGCGGGAGGTTTTACAGGAATTTTACCCGCACGGGACATGACCGTGACGCTGCAAAAAATGATTGCGCGTATAAATCTGCACATCATCTCGAACAGGAGGTCGAGGTTGATCAAATGGATTTGTGCAGGCAAAACTAGTGAACCAATTCTCAAGGAGAAAGTTATGCGATCACTCAGGAGCGTTCCGGCGGTCTTTGCAGCGTGTGCGCTCGCGCTGGCAACTGTAGAAAGTTACGCGCAACAAAATCCCGGAGCGGTAGCGAAAACGCGCCAACAGGTGGATGTCTTCGCAACGGCCAAGCCGGGGCAATGGGCCGAGTTTAACGGGCCGTATCAAAAAGACAATACGATCCTCGCCATGAAAGTGAAGTTCGTCAGCGGCACTATTTTGGAGGATGATTGGGAGGTCAGCGGCAAAATTCTTTCGGTTGATCCGCAGGCGCAAACACTCAAACTCGTGCGGCAATGGCCGATCAAGTGCCAAAAGGGCGCGGAGTTCAAAGACAAGAACGGTATTGCCGTGTCCTTTGCGAATTTGAAGGTGGGCATGACGGTGGAAGCCGAAGGCACGTATCAAAAGGAAGGTGGTTTTCTCGCGAAGGAAATCGAGGAAGACGAGGTCAAAGAGGAAGAAGAAGCCGATGAGATTTCCGTGTTCGGCAAGATCGAGAAAGTCGATGCCGCCAATAAAACCATTCAGGCTTTGGGCATTACTTTCGTGATCACGGATCAAACCAAGAGCAAAGCTGCAATCAAATAGTGTTCGCTCGGTGAATGTATCGAGTGTTTCAGCCGGTTTTCCGTCGCAGGTCTTGCCGGAAACCGGCTGTTTTTTTGAAAGAGCTTTCCGGCCTCGCCTCACCATTTCATGATCGTCACCTCTTTCATCCACGTGAAAATTTCGCGGGTTTCCGTATAGCCCGGCATATGGTGCATCGCGTTGACCGTGCCGGCCGCAACTGCAAAGCGCAAAAGTTCTTCGTTTCTCATCTCGCGCAACCAGCCATAGAGGAATGCGGCCACGAGCACGTCGCCGCCGCCGAGTGGATTTGTGCAATCGATCACAGGCGGCATCACCACGTAATCCGCATCATAGTATCGCACACGCACCGGGTGTTCGGCATCAGTGAGAAAGATGCACTGCGCGCCGCTTTTCGCCAGCGTGTTCAAAAGTTGACGCGCGTCCTCGGGTATGCGCATATCAAGTCCGAAAGTGTTGAGCGCCTCTTCGCGATTCGGTTTGAGAAATTGCGGCCCGGCTGCCAGTCCCAATTTTAAAGGCGCAAGGTAGGAGTCGAGAAACACCGGCACGCGCGCGGTGCGCGCCATTGTGATCAAGTCCGCGTAGAGATGATCAAAGCCGGAGCATGGCATGCTCCCGCACAACGCGAGCGCGTGGCAGTTCGGTAGCTGCTCTTGCACGAATTGTTTGAGTGCCTCGATTTCATGCGTTTGTAAATGAGATCCGGGTTCAAACACCGCCGTGCGCTCTCCTGTAGTCTTATCGACAAGAGTAAAGCCCTCCCGCGTCGTCGCTTCGACTTCGATGAAATGATATGGAATATTGTGTTCATCCAACAACCGGCGAATGATTTTGCCGGTCCATCCGCCCAAGAAGCCGGTAGCGAGCGTGCATTCGCCCAAACCCACCAACGCGCGCGAAACATTCAAGCCCTTCCCGCCCGCAACTTGTTCCATGCGCTCCGCGCGATGCACTTCGCCCTTTTCAAAACGCGAAAGCCAAATGGTTTTGTCCAACATCGGGTTGGGCGTGACGGCGAGGATCATGAGAGATGGGAAAAAAAGCAATTACTGTTGTACATCGAACGACCATTTTTTTCAGTTCCGGCCTACGGATTATCCGGCAGCATCGTGCCCGTGACTCTTGCGCTGATGTTGCCGTTCGGGCTGGTGACTTGAATGACCACGGTTGCGTCCTTCGCCTTGACACTGTCCGGTCTGGAATTGGTGAGCACGAACGAAAAATTCGTGTAATCGCGTGACTGCGTATCTCCCATAATGACCTGCGTATCTCCCGCCACGTCTCCGGCATTTGAAGACACGGCGTAGCTTGAACCTGCAACCAACGGATTGAGATTTTGATCGCTCACCGTGTACGTGAACACTTGCGATTTGTAAGCTTCTAGCGTAAAGCTCAACGGAGAAACGGAAACCTGCGTTACTCCCGAAAACAACACCACGGTGGAAGCGGTAATTTTTTGCCGGTTCTCGTCCACGGTTTCTGCGGTAACGCGCGCGAAGCCTCTTTGATTGAACGGAAAAGGCGCGCCCGCAATGCCTTGAGGTTGCGGCGCAGCGGAAATCAACGTTACCGTTGCGCGGCCTCTTGCATCAGTCACGCCAGAGCCTCCCACGATACCGCCTGTGCTTCGAAATTGCACTGCGGTTCCCGGCGGCACCGGGTTCGAATAGCGATCACCCACGAACGCCGTAATCGCGTTATCCAGCCCGAAAATGTTATAACCGGCGAAATTCAAATTCGCCGGAACCACGGAAAAATGCGTGAGGTCCGGCAAGCCACCGTGAATCGCAAGCGGCACCGGCGCGGAAGAAAGTGACAAGGCCTGGATCGTTGCCACCACTTGGATCGGCCCGGCAATCGTGCCGCTATTGACTGTGGTTGTGACGCGGCCGACTGCATTGGTTTTGGCAGAAGCCGGTGCAATCGTTTCGCCCCCGCCCGGCCCGCCCGCAATGCGAAAGGCCACGGTTACTTGATGCGCGTTATCAATCGGGGCTCCGGTCGAATCGCGCACTTCGAAAAACAAATCCGAAGTCGTATTCCCGCCAGTACCCGTCACAAAAATGTTCGCGGTTTCCACGTCTACGAGCACGATACTTTTGGCCGTGCCCGAAGCCCCGCCGGAATTATTTCCACTAAGCCGCGTCATACGAACGTCGGGAACGGTCACTGTTTTGCCCGCTTGAATGACAAAACCAGGCAAAGTGTCGCGCACGAAACCCGTTCTCGAAATAATGATGGTGACGACTTTGGGCGTGGAATCGGGCATTTGGATGGAAAGCGTGAACTCGCCGTTCACGTTGGTCTGCGCGTTTTCCGCGAACGGCAGCGCCTGAATCAACGCGTCCACGAGCGGACTCAAACTGGTTTGATCCGCTACCGTGCCTTTGATAATGGCGGGATCGAGCGAGTTATCGGTAGGAGCCGCGCAACCCGCGAGGAATAAAATGACAGCCGCACCCAACAGCCGCAGACCTTTCTGCAACGCCAACAAGTCCTTTGACATAAGCACTCCTGTTTGAGCATCCTTTGACCTCTTCTCATACTCGCAAGCGCCGAGGAGTGCAGAAAGGAGCAGCGTCATTTTCCCGGCTTGAAATTCTCGTATTTCTCTGTTAGCTTCAAGCATGTCAAAACTCGGTCTCAAAGAGAAGCTGCGCGAGTTTGAGCAGCTGCAAAGCCGGGTGCGCGCACACCGCGTCGCAACCGGCAACGAAGTGCTCGAACGTTTGTTGGGCGGTGAAGAACGCGACGGTTGTTTCGTGGTCGAACGCCGTTATGCCTTGCACGAGACGCACGGTCCGATTTGCCTCGCGCACTTGCTCGAAGTTTCCGGCCCGGCGTTGGGCATCACGGCAAAAGACGAACGCCTCAACGCCTTGCACGCGCGCCAGGCTTTGTTCCTCGACACGGAGACTACGGGGCTGGTCGGCGGCACGGGCACGCTGGCGTTTTTAGTCGGCGTGGGCTATTTTGAAAATGAAAGCTTCATGGTGCGGCAATATTTTCTGCGCCAGCCGCACGAAGAGAGCGCGATGCTCACGGCTTTGCAACAACACCTCACGCAAGCCCAGGGCCTAGTTTCATTCAACGGCAAAAGCTTCGACGTTCCTCTATTGCTCTCGCGCACGATTCTCAATCGTATGCGCCTCGATTTCGAGCGTCTTCCGCACTTGGACGTTTTGCACGCCAGCCGCCGTATTTGGAAAGAGCGCGTGCCGGATTGTTCGCTCGGCAATCTCGAAACCCATATCCTCGGCAAGTCGCGCCGGGAAGACGTGCCGGGTTTTCTCATTCCGCAAATTTATTTTGATTTCGTTCGCACCGGCAAAACCGAGAGGCTCGCCGAAATCTTCGCGCACAATCGCGAAGACATTGTGACCACCGCGGCGTTGCTCGCCTATCTCGGCAATCTCGTGCAATCGCCGTTCAAATGGAACGCCTCGCACGACGAGCTGCGCAAACTGGGCCGCCTCTATCGCGAAGCCGGCGAGATCGAAGCCGGCGCCAATTTATTCGAAACGCTGTTGCGCTCTTCGGAACAATCGCAGAATCGTGAAGACTTGCTCGCTTTGGGATTCTGCTACAAAAGCCAACGCCGCCATGACGACGCGTGCCGCACGTGGGAACGCGTGATCGAGCAGTTCGCCTTTCACCCTCTCCCCTTCATCGAATTGGCCAAACACTTGGAGCACCGCGCGAAAGATCACGCTCGCGCCTTCGAAATTGTGCAGCGCGCGTTGCGTTCGCTGGCATTGCTGGAAGGCTTTCGCACGTCACGAGAATTGCTGCCATACAAAACGGACCTGCTCCGCCGCGAAGCACGGCTGCGGAAGAAGAGATTGGATCATGTCGAGAACACGGCAAAGTAAAAAAGTTTTATCTCTTTAGAGAAGCAACGCCGGGTGGGGAATGAAAAGAGGCCTTGGAGAAGGGCAGAAAATTTTCTTAAGCCCAGAATTGAGAGAACGATTATCAAAAAAAATCAGCGTCCCCTACGGGATTCGAACCCGTGCTACAGGATCGAAAATCCTGTGTCCTAACCACTAGACGAAGGGGACGTAATGACAGGGTGAGTGACGGGATTCGAACCCGCGACCACCAGGACCACAACCTGGCGCTCTGCCAACTGAGCTACACTCACCGAGTAAAAATCGATTGCTACAAGAACGTTGGGATTTACCGTGCGCCAGGCGGGAATCGAACCCACAACCCACAGCTTAGAAGGCTGTTGCTCTATCCAATTGAGCTACTGGCGCCTGCTCGCATTTTAACGATTACTTTTTGCTCCTCGAATGTCGGGGCAGCAGGAATTGAACCTGCGACCTCCTGCTCCCAAAGCAGGCGCGCTAGCCGGACTGCGCCATGCCCCGAGTTTTTTCCAAAAAAGGCTGGCAAAGATAAAGCACGAGGCCTAGAAAAGCAAGAATAAATTTTTATGCAACGGGGTTAGCCAAGAAGACAAGCGGTCATTTGAAGCTGAATCCCATCCACACACGCCTGCCATAAAATTCTTCGAAGCGCGAATCCGGTTGGCTGAAATCGAGGCCGCCCTGTTCGGGGTTGGCATATTTCACATCGAGGAGATTACGAATTTCCAGGAAAGGTTCTAATTTCAAACCGAGACTTTTGAACGGCAAAGCGATTCTGGTATCGATAAAGTGTCGCCAGCCAAGCTCCGTGGTTTTGTTGGTAAGCCACTCGAAGCCTTTGGCCGGACCGTACAATTTCGAGAACAAACTAAACGAATAGCCTTTGCGGTGTTGATAAGCGAAATTCAACGTGAAAGTGTGACGTTGATCCCAAGCCAAAGGCTCCGCGAGATTATAATCCGCGCCTGGCTCTGACTGGCTAATGCTCAAGAACTCGCTTTCGGGCCACGAGGCGGTGCCCGTGCTCTCCAAATAAGTATAGCTGGCTGCGCCGGCGATCGTTTTGCCGAATTGCCGCTGATACGCCACTTCCAAACCGCTCATGCTGGCATATACGTTGTTTTCGTAACGAAAGACTCGCGCAGGATTTCCCGGCGCACCCGTTGCAGTTGGCGACGTGATTTCATACGCCGCACTGCCAACGAGATTCGCATACTTCCGCCAAAAGCCGGTAATGGAAAAAACCATGCGATCGGACAGTGCGCGTCGATACATGATCTCCCATGCATGCGCGCGAATCGGCTGCAATTCCGGATTGCCGAGCAGCGGCCAGAAAGCGGAGCGATCGTCATTCGCATTGAAGTACAAATAATAAAACGGCGGCAGCTCGTGAAACCAGCCATAATTGAAAGACAAATGCTCGACCTCGCCGATGGGTATCGCAAACCCGAGACGCGGCGCGATGGTATGATGCAAAATGGAAGGCAGAATGGAAGAGGCCGCCGGGAGCGAATCATTTGGCGCTGGCTCTAATCGAGGCACCAGCGGAATCGGATCGGTGTTGGAAGAGAAGGCCTCGTATCGCAAGCCCAACGTTGCCAAAAAATCTTTCAGCTCGATTTTGTGGTGCGCATACGCCGCAATACTGAAGGGCCGGCGCTTGTATTGATCGTCGTAGCGGCTATAAATGTTTTCGAGCTTCGCAATATCGCCGCCGGGCCAGAGGAGATAACGATTGCGCTCCAGAGTGATCGTCCAGAAATTCGATTCCAGCCCGAAGCGGATTTGATGATGAGGATGAAGCTGGCGCACCAAGCTCAAGCGCGCGGTCCATTGCCGCTCATGAGAATTTTCGCGCCACGGCTCGACGGCGCCCGGCCACGTGCTCGGCAACGATTGCCCGGTGGAGAGCAGGTAGTTGCGCGTCGCATTTTCGGACAACTCGCCTTTCACCTCGCGGCGCAAGTGCAATGCGCTGAACTCGGCTTTGTAATACATCTGCGGACTGACGGTGTGCGTGATCGAAAGGCTCAAGCGCCGGTTGTCGTTGATGCGCTTGGGCAGCGCCGAGGTGCGTTCCGCCCACAACGAATCGTAGCGCCGCCAATCCCATTTCGAAAACAAACCCTGCCAGCGGACGAAAATATTCTTGGTCACGCGCATCATGACTTTGGTATTGAGGTCGTAATTGAAGAGAATGGGCGCGTGAAAGTTTTGACGCAACGCATCGTCATGAGGCGTGTTGGTGATGTGCGTGGAGCCCGCGATCATATAATTGGCGTCGAACATGGGCCCGCCGAAACCGAACGTGAGCGGCCCGCCTAGTGCGAACTCCGCGCGCCGGGAATTATCAGCGATCACATCTTTTCCGGCAGACACGTCGCTGGCAACCTTTACCGTCAAGCCGAAATCGTTTCGACCCTCCTTGGTAATGATATTCGTCACCGCGGAAGTCACGTTACCATATTCTGCACTGAAGCCGCCGGTTTGCACGACCATCTCGGCAATTGCGCTTTTGGAAACCGAGAACGCCATCTCGCGCGTCAGGCCTCCGCTCGCCGGCAAGCCGTCGATCAAATACTGCACACTCGAGGCGCGGCTGCCGCGAAAATGATTGGCGACAAATCCGGGAATGGTGGGAAGCACGTCGTGATAGGTGAGGCCTGGTAACGTTCGCTCAATCGTCGCAGTGCCGTAATACTGCGTGCTCGAAAGCACGTCGCGAAGAATTTGCACGCGCGGCGCCGTGACGACGATCTCGTCGACCACTTCAAGTACGCGGCTTTTCATTTCAAAGCTCGCCCTGGTGTTGAGATCGGTTTTGACGGCGGCGTTGGTGAGCTTCATCGTCACATAGCCGATCATGCTCACGCGCAAAACATATTCGCCGACGGGCACGTTGTAGATGATGTAAAATCCGTGCTTGTCCGCCATCGCGCCGAAGTTCGTGCCTTCAATCGTCACTGCCGCGCCGGGCAAAGGCTTACCGGTTTCTTGATCCGAAACAAAGCCTGAAATCGTGCCGGTCGCGCCCGCGAATGCCGCGCTCGGAATGATGAAGAGGCTTAAAAGGCAGAGAAATTTTAGGAGAGATTTTTTCATAAATTTGCGCTATTTAAAGGCAAGCCATATGCCATTGCTCGCCTCTTGTTCCCCGGATTTTTGTTTGCATGCCAACTCGGAAATGCTCATCTTGCCGCGCTGCATTTGCTACAATTACAGCCGTTTGTTACGCAGACCGCCGCACACAGCTATAGACCCGATTGGCAAAGTTATTCTCCCAACTTCAATTGTATGCAAATTGTTTCCGGCTGCGGAAAATGGTTGCACAGGGTTTTCATTATTCTATCATTCCACCTAGCCATGTCCGAACTTATGCCCACGAAATACGCAAAAAACACGAAAAGCATTTTGCGTGTTTCGCGTGTTTAGGAGCGCCGTTAAAATAACTTACTCATTTCCCCAAACCGCTAATCAACGCGAATGAACGCTATTTCTTTTTAATGCGCGTTGATTTGCGTCTATTCGCGGTTGAGGTATTAGGAAAGTTATTTAAGCGACGCTCCTTAGTGAGCCAGGAGAGGTATTCTGACAATTTGGATTTTATAAGCGTGATAAAATTTATGCTCGACCGTTTGCAAGGCATGCGCGCCGACACGTTGCGCTATCTCGACTCGTTGGGATTTTTAGGTTGGCAACTCGGCTTGGAGAGAATTGAAAAGCTCTGCGCGTTTTGGGGCAATCCGCACGCGAGCTATCCCGTTGTTCACATCGCCGGCACGAACGGCAAAGGCTCGACTGCCGCGATGATGTCGGCGATCGGGCAAGCCGCCGGACTGCGCGTCGGACTTTATACCTCGCCACATTTCGCGCATCCGCGCGAGCGCATCCAAATCAACGGCGTTCCGATTTCAGGGCAAGAGTTCGAGCAGGCAATTCAATCTTGCCGGCACGTTGTTGATTCGCTGCAAGCGACTTATTTTGAAGTGCTCACCGCTATTGCCTTTCATTGGTTTGATGAACAGCGCGTGGATTTGGCCATCATCGAAACCGGGCTCGGTGGAAGACTGGATGCCACGAACGTCGTCGTGCCGGAAGTCGCGATTATCACTTCGATTGCGCTCGAGCACCAACAATACCTCGGCAAAACTCTCGCGCTCATCGCGAAAGAGAAGGCGGGCATTATTAAAACGGACCGACCGTGTGTGAGCGGTGTGAAAACAAAATCTGCGCGCGCTGTGATAGCGGCTGAGTGTGAAATGAAAAACGCAGCATTCATTGACGTGTATGCTGAAGTCCGCCGCTTCAACGTTCAACTTTCTGAAACGGGCACGACGTTTCGACTGCGTGCTGCGAGGCTTGGTCCGGACTTTCAGCAATATCATCTCAATCTATTAGGCCGTCACCAAATCGACAATGCGCTTCTCGCAATTGCGGCTTCTCCTATTTTGCAAGAGCGCGGATTGCCGATCACCGCGGCCGCATGCTCCAACGGGCTGAAGCAGGTGCATTGGCCCGGCCGCATGCAATTGCTCGAAACTTCGCCGCGCATGCTGGTGGATGCCGCTCACAATGCCGACGGCATGCGCAAACTCGCGCGCAGTATTCGCGCGCTGTTTCCTCAACGCCCCATAAAAGTCGTTATGTCTCTGTTGCAGGATAAAGCGCTCGCACAAGCTTTGCGCGCATGGGGAAGTTTGCAAGCGGAAATTTTCTTTGCAACGGCAGCGAGCGACCGCGCCTTCTCTTCGGAGCAGATGCGCGCGGAAGCGCAACGTTTAGAGCTCCTCTCCCACGCATGCGCGACTGCGCGTGAAGCTTTTGAATCCGCGCGCGCAAGTTGCGCCGCGGAAGATTTACTTTGTGTTGCCGGATCGCACTATTTGATTGGAGAATTGATGGAGGAAGGATTGCTTCCGTATCCTTATTGAAAGAGATACCACTCACGATCGCGATGTCATTCTGAAAGAATCCTTTTAAGCGCTCGAGACAAGGCCCAAACGGATTTCAACTCCAGCGCTGAAAAAGGCTCCTTCTGAATGACATCGTTTATGAGGGCGGCACGCGGCAGCTAAAGCATATCATCTGCGCTCGAACAATGCTTTCAGGGTGACAAGCATTGCAGTGATTTGCCTTACGGACTACGCGAACCAGCGCCGCCACTTGCGCCGCGAAGATTTATTTTTGCGCAGCCAAACCATTGCGCCCACGCCGATCAACACACCCAAAGAAATGCCCAATCCCACCAGCACATCTCGCGTGTGCTCGTCTCTGCGCTTCTCGTTCTGCGGCGTGAATTGCTCGAAAAATTCTTCGCTGCCGTCGGACAAAGGTTGCTTCATACTCGCCTGCTCGCCGTTGCCGTTCTCTTCGCGCATACGTGCGCGCGCTTTTTTTCGCAACAACGAAGGCCGTCCGAATAAAGCATGCTTCGACATTATCTGTTCCTCCTTTTTCTGCGCGAAGCGCGTTCTTTCTTGTGTTCTCTCTCCGGCCGGCGCTCTTTTTCAACCGGTTTATTTACCTTATCGACCTGCGACCGGGGCGGCTCGACCAACAAAAAGTCCAACAACCGCTCGTTGGGATTCACCTTCGCCACGCGAATCCGCACCGGATCGCCCAAACGATAAATGCGCCCGGTGTTCTGTCCTTTCAAGCGATAGAGCTTCTCTTCGAAGATATAATAATCGTCGGCGAGATCGCTAATGTGAACCAAACCTTCCACGAGCAATTGCGGAATCTCGACGAAGATGCCGAACGCGACCACGCCAGAAATCAAACCGTCGAATTCGTCGCCGAGATGTTTGCTCATGAATTCCACTTGCTTCATCTTCACCGAGGCGCGCTCCGCTTCGAGCGCAGTAATCTCGCGCTCCGAAGCCGTTTGCGCCGCGCGCCCCAACTTACGTTCAAACAGCTCGAACAGTTCCGGGCGCACGCCCTTCGCATATTCCTTCAGAATGCGATGCCCGATCAAATCAGGATAGCGGCGAATCGGCGAAGTGAAGTGCGAATAATGCCGGAACGCCAGGCCGAAGTGACCGCGATTCTCGGTCATGTATTTCGCTTTCATCAACGAGCGCAGCAGTACCTTTTCCACCATGCCCGCTTCGGGGTGGCCTTTGATCTCTTCCAAAAAAGCGCCGAGCAGCTTGCCCGTTACCGTCTGTTGATGATCGAACTTGAAGCCGAGCGCTTTCACGAACAGCGCGAAATCTTTCATCTTCATTTGATCGGGCGGCTCGTGAATGCGATAAATGAACGGCGGCAACTCGCGCTTCACTTTGATGTGCTCGATGTGCTGCGCCACGGTTTGATTCGCGAGCAGCATGAACTCTTCGATGAGCCGATTCGAATCCTGCCGCGTTTTGCGTCGCAGTTCGATGGGAAAGCCGGTCTCGTCTAAAATGACTTTCACTTCCGGCGTATCGAAATCCAAACCGCCATTGCGCAGGCGGCGTTTGGTGAGCACGTGCGCGAGTTGATTCATTTCGCGCAGCGTCGCGTCCATCTCCGGCTGCGCAGAATTTTTACCGCTGAGAATCTCTTGCGCCTCTTCGTAACTGAAACGCCGCTTGCTGTTGATGACGGTCTCCGCGATGCGATGCTGCACCACTTTCCCGCGCGGCGTTACTTCCATGATGCACGAATATGTGAGCCGATCGACGTTCGGCTTCAAGCTGCACAGATCATTGCTCAACCGTTCCGGCAACATCGGTACGACGCGATCCACCAAATAGATTGAAGTGCTGCGCGAGAGCGCTTCGCGATCTAGCGCCGTGCCTTCGCGCACGAAATGGCTCACGTCCGCGATGTGTACGCCCAATTCATAATTGCCGTTCTCGAGTTTGCGCAAGCTCACCGCATCGTCGAAGTCTTTTGCGTCCTCGGGATCGATTGTGAACGTCAGCCAATTGCGCAAATCTTCGCGCTGCGCAACCAACTCCGGCGTGATATGAAATTCCAGCGTTGCCGCGTCGCGCTCTACTTCCTCGGGGAAGGCCACGGGCAGATCGAACGAGAACGCGACGGACATGACATCCACGCCCACTTCGCCGGGAAAGCCGAGCACTTTGATCACGCGGCCCTCGGGATTTTGCAGCTCGTCTTCCCAACTCTCAATCACGAGCACGACCTTTTGTCCAGGCTTCGCGCCGTTGAGATTTTCGTCGGCGATATAAATGTCGCGCAGCATCTTCACGTCGTCGGGCTTCACGTAGTAGAAATGTTTGCCTCTCTGTAAAACACCGACGAGATTTTTGCGGCCGCGTTTGATGATCTCGGTGACGCGGCCCTCGGGTTTCTTCCCCGTTGGCCGCGCGAAGAGTTGCACTTTGACGAAGTCGCCGTTGAGCGCGGTCGCCATATTGCGCTGCGAGATGAACACATCGGCTTGGTCTTCGCCGACGATGAGAAAGGCATAGCCCTGGCTCTTCACGTGCAAAGTGCCCATCACGGTGGAGACTTGCAGCGCGTGGCGATATTGATTGTGCTCGAGCTTCGCGAGCTTGCCTTCTTGCGCGAGGCTTTTGAGCAGATTGCGAAAGCTCGTATATTTCGCGGGCGGCACGTGCAGCTTGCGCGCCAATTCTTTCGCCTTGAAATGCCGCTGCGGCTCGCGCGCGAAAATTTCCAGCACGCTTTCGATGAGGTGTTCTTCAGTTTGTTTCAGTTTAAATCCAACCTTCTTTCAAAATAAAATACGTCTACTTGATTGTGTCATTCAGAAGGAATCTTTTTCAGTGCTGGGTACAATGCTCAAAAGAGGCGTTTTCCCAGCGAGTAAAAGGATTCCTTCTGAATGACAATGTTATGTTGTTCGTTTTCCAACAAACAAGTGTGCAATGGATTCCTTCAAGTCTTCATAAACGCCATGAGTTCTTCGCACAACCCCTCCGCCTCCGCCATCGTCGCGGCTTCGGACATGATGCGAATGATTGGCTCCGTGTTCGAAGCGCGCACTTGCACCCATGATTTGGGCTGTAGAATTTTAACGCCGTCAAGCGTATCGAGTTTCTCATTGCTGTATTTGTCTTTGATTCTCTCCAACAGCTTCGCAGTTTGCGCTTGCGTCTCCACTTCCACTTTGCGGCGGCACATCACATATTGCGGCAGCGAATGATGCAACTCGCTCAACGGGCCGGAAAAATTCGCGAGGTGTTGTAAGATGAGCGTGATGCCCACCATCGCGTCGCGGCCGAGATGCACGTCCGGTAAAATTACGCCGCCGTTGCCTTCGCCACCGATCACCGCGCCAATCTCGCGCATGCGTTTGGCCACGTTGATTTCACCGACGCGCGTGCGCTCGACCATGCAGCCGTACTTCGCGGCAATGTCATCGAGCACCATCGAGGTCGAAACATTCGCGGCCACTTTGCCTTTACGCACACGCAACAGAAAATCCACCGCGAGCGCGAGCGTGTATTCTTCACCAAGCGGAACGCCTTTTTCAGAGACCAATGCGAGACGATCCGCATCGGGATCGACCGCGAGTCCGAGATCAGCGCGATGCGCTCGCACCGCTTCGCCGAGTTGCGTTAAATTCTCCGGCGTCGGCTCCGGGTTGCGTGGAAAACGGCCGGTGGGTTTGAGATTGAGAAAGATCGCTTCGCAGCCCAACGCTTCGAGCAATTGCGGAATGATCACACCGCCTGCGCCATGCACGCAATCCGCAACGACTTTGAATTTGCGTTTGCGAATGGCTTCGAGATTGACGAAGCTTAAACTCAAAACTTTTTGGAGATGATCGGCAACGGCATTTTCATAAACTGAAGCTACGCCGAGGCCGTCCCAAGTTTTCAGCGCGAAGTTGCGTTGCTCGCGAATTGCCAGCACTTGCGCGCCTTGTTCGCCATCGAGAAACAAGCCATCGGGCGCGAGTAGTTTGAGTCCGTTCCACATCACGGGATTGTGACTCGCGGTGAGAATGATGCCGCCCGCAGCGTGCAAATTTTCCGTGGCGAGCTGCACAGTCGGAGTCGGCGCAATGCCGACATCAACAACTTCACAACCCGTTGCGAGCAAGCCCGCAGTGACGACGTTTTGAATCATCGGCCCCGACACGCGCGAGTCGCGCCCGATGACGACTTTGCCGCCGTTACAATAAGCGCCAAATGCCTGCGCAAATGAAAGCGCGACTTCCGGGGTCAAGCCTTGACCAATGATACCGCGCACACCAGAGATGCTGACCATGAGCTGCGACACGTGTGCTCCTTAATGATGTTGAATCTTTTCTTTTGAACTCATTCACCTACGCTGTCATTCTGAAAGAATCTTTTTGAGTGCTTGAGACTGTATCCAAACGAGCAGCATTCCAATGCTTAAAAAGATCCCTTTTGAATGACAGGTTGAAGAGGTCGACTACGCCGCAAGCTTTTCCACGCGGCGCTTTTTACGAATAGGAATTTCGTTCATTTGCAGCACCAAGCGCAAAGCTTCATTCACGTCCTTGTCGCTCGAAAAAGCTTTGGCAACATCGGGTTCCAAAAGAACAAGATTGGTGCCCGCGCGATAACGCTCGGCATATTTGCCTAGCACGCCTTTGCGCAAAAGCGGCTGTAAATTGTAATGCGGGCGCAGGTCATCGTCCGAATCGGCTTTCAGTTTCTTCATTACGGTTTTTTTAGAACAAGAAAGCTTTCACGCAAAGGCGCAAAGACGCAGAGTTTCCGCAAAGAAAAGCTTCATGCTTTCTTTGGGTCTCTGCGCCTTTGCGTGCGCTTTTGATTTTCAGGTTCAAAGCGAGAGCTACGCCACCGCAAAATCCTCTTCCGAAAATTTCACCGCCGGATACTCCCTCAGCTTGCTCTTGAATATGCCTGCAATCTCCGTCAAACGTTCGGGCGTTTTCGCCTCGAAGCGCATCACTAAAACCGGTTGCGTATTCGATGCGCGCACCAAGCCCCAGCCGTCGCCGAACAACACGCGCGCGCCGTCGATGTCCACGACTGGATGGCTCTTTTTGAAATACTGCACGAGATCGGAGACGATGTTGAACTTGTCTTCATCCGTCGCATCAACGCGAATTTCGGGCGTGGAAACGAACGCAGGCACTTCGTCGTGCAGCTCGGCCATGGTCTTGCCGGAGTGCGTGAGAATTTGCATCATGCGGCCGCTGCAAAAGATCGCGTCGTCAAAACCGAAATAGCCGTCGTCGATAAAAATATGTCCGCTCATTTCACCTGCGAGCGGCGCGTGCTCTTCTTTCATCTTTGCTTTGAGCAGCGAATGGCCGGTCTTCCACATGATCGGCACGCCGCCGTGCTTTTCAATCATCTCCGGCAATGCCTGGCTGCACTTCACGTCGAACACGATCTTCGCTCCGGGATGTCGCGTGAGCGTATCGCGCGCGAAGAGAGCGACGAGTTTGTCCGCGAACACCGGACGGCCGAGATTGTCGATGATGCCGAGGCGATCCGCGTCGCCGTCATAACCGATGCCGAGATCGGCTTTGGTCTCGATGACTTTCGCGCGCAGGTCTCTGATGTATTTCATCACCGTCGGGTCAGGCAAGTGATTCGGAAAACTGCCGTCAGGCTCGCAATAAAGCCGCACGACTTCACAGCCCATGTCTTCCCAAAATTGCGGCGCGAACAAAGCCCCGCAGGCATTGCCGGGATCGATGACGACTTTCAATTTCTTTTTGAGCTTGACGCGCTGCTTGATCGCATCGAGATATTCGGGCACGACGTCGAGGGTTTGCACCGAGCCTTTGCCGCTGGCGAACTTGCCGCTTTGTATGATGTGATAAAGCTGCTGAATCTCTTTGCCGTAAATCGCACCGACGCTCACGTGACCGTCTTCGTGCTTCACGCCGGTTGACATTTTGAAGCCGTTGTACTCGCGCGGATTGTGGCTGCCGGTGATCATCACTCCGCCTTCGGCTTTGAAATGTGTGATCGCGAAGTATTGCGTTGGCGTGGGCACCACGCCGATGTCGATGAGATGCGCGCCGCAACCAAGCATGGCTTCAACCAGCGCATCTCGCAATCTATCCGAAGAAAGACGCAAGTCGCGCCCCACCACCAAACGCGAACGGCCTTGGGCGAGCATGTGCGTCGCGAAGGCTTTGCCGATGAGCGTGACGTTGTCGCTCGTCAAATCGTTCTCCGCGATGCCGCGAATGTCGTATTCTCTGAAAATGTTGCTGCTGATCACCTTTGCCTCCTTTTAGATTTTCTGTCCAATCAGATGTCGTTCAAAGCCGGAATAGTCTCGAATGATTTCAAGGGAGGTAAATAAAGAGGTGTTGAATAAATGCGCAATCGCAGCGCTGCGTTGGCTCGCCATTTCGCATGCGACCCAGCCGCCGCTTTTTAAATGCTGCTCACAAAACATAATGATCGCGCGATAGAATTGCAAGCCGTCGCCATCAATATAAAGCGCGGCTGCAGGCTCGTAGTCGCGCACTTCGGGTTGCAACTCGGCGCGCTCTTTTTCTAAAACATAAGGGGGGTTTGAGACGACGCAATCGCAAGCTGGAAGCTCGCGCCACGTGTTTGCGTCGCACATATCGGCTTGCAGGAAACGAATGCGATCTGCGACTTCGTGCGTCACGGCGTTTTGCTTTGCAATTTCCAAAGCTGCATTGGAAATGTCAATGGCCACAACCTGCGCAGTTGGCAATTGCCGCGCGAGCGAAATTGCAATGCAACCCGAACCCGTGCCGAGGTCGATGAGCATTGCTTCTTTTTTTGATTGAAGCAACGCGATTACTTTTTCAACGAGCAGTTCCGTCTCGGGCCGGGGAATGAGCACGGCCGGTGAAACGCGAAACTCATAGCCAAAGAACTCGCACGTGCCGAGGAGGTATTGCAGCGGCTCGCGTTGCAAACGGCGATGACAATAACTCATCAGTGTGTTCCGTTGCTCGCGCGTGAGCTTGCGATCTCCGTGTTGATAAAGCCCGCTGCGATTGGTTTGCAAAATGCCGGCGAGCAACCACTCCGCCTCGGTTCGCGGCGAGGGAATACCAGCCTCGGAGAAATTTTCTGCGAGCGCTCGAATAAGATAAGAAACAGGCCAGTCTGCCTGCAAAAGCGCCTGGAGGTTTTTCTTTTGTTCAGCCAAAGGCGTTCATGCTCATTGAGCAGCGCGCCCCGTCTAGGTTGTCATTCAGGAGGAATCCTTTTAAGCATGAGCACAGTGGTTTGACTGAAAAGAATTCCTCCTGAATGACAGTTTAGGGGGGAGGACGCGATGAATCAAATTTCCTGTTTCAACTTCTCCGTGCGTTCCGCCAACGAGAGTTGCTCGACAAACTCGCCGATGTTACCGTCCATCACTTCGGTGAGATTATAAACCGTCAAGCCGATGCGATGATCGGTGACGCGGTTCTGCGGGAAATTGTACGTGCGAATTTTGTCGCTGCGATCACCCGAGCCGACCATCTGTCTGCGCGCGCTGCTGATCTTCGCTTGCTCTTCGGCTTGTTTACGCTCCAACAAACGCGCGCGCAGAACACGCAGCGCTTTATTTTTATTTTTGAGCTGCGACTTCTCGTCTTGACATTGCACCACGAGGCCGGTGGGAATGTGAGTCAAACGCACGGCCGAGTCCGTCGTGTTCACGCTCTGCCCGCCGGGGCCGGAGGAGCGGAAAACATCATAACGCAGATCAGTCGGATTGATTTCGATATCGACCTCCTCCGCTTCGGGCAAAACTGCGACGCTCGCCGCGGAAGTATGAATGCGGCCGTTTTGTTCGGTGGCAGGCACGCGCTGCACGCGATGCACGCCGCCTTCATATTTCAATTTGCCGAACGCGCCCTGCGCATTGATTTGGAAGATGACTTCTTTGTAGCCGCCAATGCCTTGCGCGTGGCTCGAGATCAATTCGAGTTTCCAATTTTGGCGTTCCACATAACGCATGTACATGCGCAACAGCTCGCCCGCAAACAAACCCGCTTCGTCGCCGCCCGCGCCCGCGCGAATTTCGACGATGACGTTGCGATCATCATTGGGGTCGCGCGGCACGAGCAGAAACTTCAGGTCTTCTTCGAGCTTGGCTTGCTTGGGCTGCAGCTCTTCCAATTCGAGCGCGGCCATCTCGCGCAGTTCGCGGTCATTACTTTCGCGCAGAATTTTTTGATCTTCCGCAAGGCTCGTGGAAACGTTTTTGTATTCGCGAAATTTGGAGACCAGCTCTTGCAGCTCGCGATGCTCTTTGGAAAGCTCGCGCAAAAGTTTAGGATTGACCGCCACTTCCGGCGTGGAGAGCAGCGTATTGACTTCTTCAAAACGCTTTTCGAGGTTTTCTAATTTGGCGAGCATTATTTTTTACGAATAGGTATTTCACGCAACACGAGTGTCGCCGTGTCGGGTTCAATGGTGAAACGATAGTTGCGGAGGAAGTTCATGCCGAGGAGACCATTGAGTTTCTTTAATTCGTCGGGGAAATCTAGAATTCCAACTGTGATGTCGTTTTGTTTTCGTGCGCCGACCTCAAAATCTTTTATCTTTAAGGCTGAAGCTAATACGGTTTGCTTGCCGATTGGAGCAAGCCGTAGTTTCGTGTCGGAAACTTCAGCGGCAATTTGATCCAACAAGTTGCAGTTGATGATGCAATGAGCCGCTCCGCAATCTACCATGAAGGTATAGATATCGCCATTCAACGAGACGGGAACGAGCAACACGCCGCCATAATCAAAGTGGCCACTGATGCGATTTGCCTTGGACAAGCACGACTCCTATTCCTTCTGGTATGACATCGCCGGCATAAAAATAATATAGCTTGACGTTGGGGTGCGTCTCGCGATATTTAGGGCCTTGGCGATAGACTTCGTTCTGATTGTGACCATGAAACAGAACTCGGCCACGCTTAGGGTTGTTGTGCTTATCCGTTTTGGTGATTTCAACGACAACCCATTGATCTTTGTGCTGTGCGCGGATATCAGAGATTTTCAAATCATCACGCATAAGCTTTGTCCTCGACATTCTGAGGTGCAAGGAGTTTCGCGGTTGTTGCAAACATCGACGCGAGGCCTTGGGGAATTGCCTCGCCCGCGAAGAAATAATACAGTTTCACGCCAGGATGAGTTTCGCGATACTTGGGGCCTTGACCATAAACCTCGTCTTGATCAAAACCATGAAACAATACGCGACCGCGCTTTGGGTTGCTGTGCCTGTCGAACTTCGTAACTTCGACGACCACCCATTGGCCGTCATACTGTTTTTCGATTTGTGTTATTTCAAGATCATCACGCATGATTGAGCCTCTCTTTATCCGAAGGATTTGAATTCAAACGTGCTTCATCTCATGATGTCGTTAGCATCGATTCTTAAACTCAAGCAACAAGCCATGAGATTATAAAATACGTCTCCGATTTCTTCCCTGACTGCTTGCTCGCTTTTATTCTTCTCGATGGCTTCCAGCAATTCGACGGACTCTAAAACAAGATTCGAAGCCTCTCCACGTGCGTTTTCGATTACAAATTCTCCCCAATCAAGACAATCGATAAACTTCTTTGTCAAAGAAAACAATAAACTCCAGTCTTTGCTTTTGTGCCACTCTTTTTTGACGAGATCAGCGTCCGCTTTGAATTCCTCACGTTTAGATTCGGCGTAATCTAAAGCACGAATCAAGCCAACCTCTTTTGTCCGGTTTCCAAGTCGAGAGCTTCTCGGTTGTGCGCCAACTCCTACCCATGTTTTTTTGATCGCACGATCATATGTCGAAAGCATCTTTTCACATAGAGCCTCAACAGCCTCGGGCAACTCAATCATTGTATGCAGCGCCTGGCGCAGGGAAGGCAACAACTCCGGCGCCATCGGCAGACATGAATCGGTATCTCGAAGCCAAAGGAGCGGCTTACAAACTCGCGAGGTATCGGAAACTAATGACCACGCTTTCTGGGCTAATTCCTTTTTACTCATTTCATTTTCTCCAGCCTCGGATAAAATTGAGTTTTAATGATTATGCCGCTTCCGCCACTAGCTCTTCTCCACCTTCCACCACCACATTCGGCAAAATCTCCACTTCTTCCCCCAATGCTGCACGCAAGGCGACGATGGCAACTTCCAATTGCGAGAGATCCGGCTCGCGCGTGGTCAAGCGTTGCAGCCAAAGGCCGGGGGCGATAAAAAAATCCCACACGGGATGGCCGAAGCCTTTGCCGGAGAGTCGAATGAACTCGTATGAAATGCCGCCGATGAGCGGAATGAAAGCGAGGCGCACGAGTCTTTCGCTCACGTTTTCCGGCTTGCCGAGAAACATGAACACGATAATGCTCACGAGCATGACGATCAACAAAAAGCTCGTGCCGCAGCGCGGATGAAAGCGCGAGAACGTCGCGGAGTTTTCGGGCGTCAAATCGGTTTTGGCTTCGTGATTGAAGATGCTCTTGTGCTCCGCGCCGTGATATTCGAACACGCGGCGAATATCTTTCATCTGCGAGATGAGCGCGATGTATCCCAAAAAGAAAACGAGCCGAATGATGCCGTCAACCAAGTTGAACCAGAAGCTCGTATGCGCGCCGAGCCAGTCGGTGAGCACGAGTGGGATGTAAAAAAAGATCGCGATGCCGATACCGAAAGCGAAGATCATGGTGAAAGCCATGCGCAGCTTCTGCCCGCGCGTGCGCAGGCCGGGCGCCTGTCGCGGCTCTTGCGGCTTGCCGTTACTCGCCGCACTTTGATCGTGCTCGAACAAATCGCCGGAGTACGTCAATGCTTGAATGCCGAGCGCGAGCGCTTCGATCAAAACCACGGCGCCGCGAAAAATGGGCAGCGCGAGGATTTTGAAACGCGCGAGCAACGAACGATACGGCTTCTTCCAAACGTTGATGGTGCCGTCGGCGCGGCGGCAGGCGACGGCCACCATTTGCGGCGTGCGCATCATCACGCCTTCGATCACGGCTTGCCCGCCGACCATAAGAGTGTTTTCGGACATAGGGAATGTTTTCCAACTCAACCATGAGTAGTGCGATTTTAAATTGAAAATTTTCAATTTAAAATTTGAAATGCTTTTTGTTTTGAAACCTGATCTTTATAAACAAAAAACGGAACACGCCTCCCTAAGAGAGTAAGACGTATTCCGTTTAGCGTCAACAAATCGAGTTAAGCTGCGGCTGCCGTCGCCTTGTTGCCATAGGTTTGATACTTCTTCATGAATTTTTCCACGCGACCGGCCGAATCGACCAGCTTTTGTTTGCCGGTGAAGAAGGGATGGCACTGCGAGCAAATTTCAATGCGCTGATCGCCCACGGTGCTGCGCACTTGAAAAACGTTGCCGCACGCGCAGGTCACGGTTCCCATGACGTACTTCGGGTGAATATCTGACTTCACGACTACCTCCTGAGGTTCGAGTACTTTATTTTCGGACGGCGAATGTAAAGCAGGAGCGCTCGAAAAGCAAGGGCTTCTTTTAGGATATAGCCTCGACTTCTTTGACCGCGAGACCAGTCAATTGGGCGATTAAGCTGCTCTCCATCCCGTTCTTCCGCATGGCGAGGGCAACTCGGAGCACACCACGTTTCTCGCCGCGTTTCTCACCGATCTCTTCGGCGCCTTCGAGGCGTCCGCGCTCATCGCGCATAACGGTCATGCTGTCGTCGTAGGCCTCCAACTCTTTCGGCGTCATGTTGGCGCGATTGGCAAGCTCGAACGCATGATGAAACACCGGCTCGGCCAGCGCCTCGGGAATCGTCTCCAAATCCCTGGCGTGCTTGATGAAATAAATCCATTTCTCGATGCGGTCCCGCAGTTCCGCTTCGGTCTTGTTGAATTTCGGCAACTCGATGAAGTAGTAGCGAATCTCGTCGAGATAGCGATTGCCGGAAATCTTCTCGCGCGTTTCGTGGCAGGAGAGATAATGGCCGAAGTCGTCGAACAAAATGAAATCGAGGAGGTTGATGGAGATGACTTGATTGAGCTTGGGGTAAGGCTCGCACTTGAGCAGTTGATTCGCGTAGGCTTTGCTCGCGTTGTAAATCACCCTCTTCTCAAAACCGGCGACGTAGGCCACCTGCATCTCTACCACGTAAGTCACGCCGCGCGCATCGAGACACTTGACGTCGAGAAAACTGTTTTGCTGATATTTGGTTTTGGGCGCTTCGTAAGGATCCAGCAGCGTGACGCCCACAATCGCATGGGCCTCATCGAGGCTTAAAACGGCGTTGAGGAAGCTGATCAAAACGTCTTTCGCTAGTTCGTTCCCGAAGATTTTTTTGAACGCGAAGTCGGTGCGTGGGTCGGCGAATTTCATGGCGTCCTCCGGCGCATAGATTGAGAAACGGCGCAGCTCTTTTCGCGTGACAACCTAAAGAAGCGCAGCGACTTTTTCAAGTTCTTCTTTAATGCAGGCTGGAAGCCTGCGCTACGAGTTCATCGCAGGCGGATAGGCTGCTTACGAGTTCATCCGCGTTAAAAAATCTTCGTTGGATTTCGTGCCCCGCATTCTTTCGAGCAAGAACTCCATAGCCTCCACCGGATTCAGCTCGCTCAGAAACTTGCGCAGAATCCATACGCGATTGATCTCGAAATCCGTGAGCAGCAATTCTTCTTTGCGCGTGCCGGATTTGTTGATGTCGATGGAGGGAAACATGCGGCGATCCGAGAGGCGGCGGTCGAGCACGAGTTCCATGTTGCCCGTGCCTTTGAACTCTTCGAAGATGACTTCATCCATGCGGCTGCCGGTGTCGATCAACGCGGTGGCGATGATGGTGAGGCTGCCGCCTTCTTCGATATTGCGCGCCGCGCCGAAGAAACGTTTGGGGCGTTCCAAAGCCGTTGCGTCCAAACCGCCGGAGAGAATTTTGCCGGAGTGCGGCACGACCGCATTGTGCGCGCGCGCGAGACGAGTGATCGAATCCAACAGAATGACGACGTCTTGGCTGTATTCCACCAAACGCTTGGCCTTTTCCAAAACCATGTCCGCGACTTGCACGTGACGCTCGGGCGGTTCGTCGAACGTCGAACTAACCACTTCGGCCTCGACGGAACGCTCCATGTCCGTGACTTCTTCGGGGCGTTCGTCGATCAAGAGCACGATGAGTTTGATTTCGGGATGATTGGCCGTAATCGCGTTCGCGATTTTTTGCAGAATGGTGGTCTTGCCGGTCTTCGGCTGCGCCACGATCAAGCCGCGCTGACCCTTGCCCAACGGCGAGAGCAAATTCATGATGCGCGAGGTATAATCGCGCGGATCGTGTTCGAGCTTGATGCGTTTGAGCGGGTAAAGCGGCGTGAGATTATCGAAGAGAATTTTGCTCTTGGCGACGTCCGGATTTTCAAAGTTGACCGCTTCGACTTTGAGCAGCGCGAAGAAACGCTCGTTCTCTTTCGGCGGTCGAATTTGGCCGGAAACCGTGTCACCGGTGCGCAAGCCGAACCGCTTGATCTGGCTGGGCGAAACGTAAATGTCGTCCGGGCCGGGCAAATAATTATAATCCGGCGAGCGCAGGAAGCCGTAGCCGTCGGGCAAAACTTCGAGCACGCCGTCCGCGAAGATCAAGCCTTCTTTCTTGGTTTGTTCTTCGAGAATGCGAAAGATCAAATCGGATTTTTTCAAACCGGCAGCGCCTTGCACGTTGAGCTCTTGCGCTACTTTGGTGAGCTCGGCGATTTTCATGGCCTTCAGCTCTGCAATGTCCATGGTAAACCCTTTTGGTTAGACATTAAGGTTAGGGCGGATGCGGCGCGGCATAGACGGGCTGCGTCCTCGAAAGCACGACGGCCAAGCGCAACACACGCGACTACACAAGATTGATATTTTCCCTGAACAGGGATTTTAAGGTGACGAATGCGAAAAGGAAAAGCGCGTTAGGAGATGGATGCGGTCGTTGTTGGTGATTGATGGAGTCACAACACTTCCACGACAAACGCAAACATAACGTCGAAACAGTCTGCTTGAAAATTTTTCACGAAGACACGAGAGGCCTCATGGAAGTTGGGGATGAAAGATTCGCGCGACGCGAGATTGAAACCGGCAAGATCGAACCAAATGTTCATGGGAAGTTGCTAGGCGACTGCGCTCAAACTGGCTTCGCTCTGCGTATCGAAGAAATGCGCCTTGTCCATATCCAGCGCCACATTGAGACGGCTGCCCAGCGCAGGCTCGGTGCGGGCATTGACGCGAGCCACGAGGTTGTTGGTTCCGGTATTCAGATAAAGGAAAATCTCATTGCCCATCGGTTCGACCACTTCAACTGTAGCGTACAACTCGGCTTTTTGCGTTAAGCCGTTTGCATTTTCCGCTAAATGGATGTCCTCTGGGCGAATGCCAAACACGGCGTTTTGAGCAATATAAGACGCTAACGTATTTTCAAATTTACTCGGAATGCGCAAGCGGCCTTGACCTTCCTCGAAGAACAAGCCGTTCTCGCGAATGATGCGCCCGCTCATGAAATTCATGGCCGGCGAGCCGATGAAGCCCGCCACGAATTTGTTTTTGGGATGATGGTACAAGTTCAACGGCGTGTCGATCTGCTGCACGTTGCCGTCTTTCATCACCACGATGCGGTCGCCCATGGTCATGGCCTCGACCTGATCGTGCGTGACGTAAATCATCGTGGTTTCCAAGCGCGTGTGCAGCTTGGAGATTTCGATGCGCATTTGCACGCGCAGCTTGGCGTCGAGATTCGAAAGCGGCTCGTCGAACAAGAACACTTGCGGCTTGCGCACAATCGCGCGCCCGACTGCGACGCGCTGACGTTGTCCGCCCGAAAGGGCTTTGGGTTTGCGCCCTAAAAAATCCTCGATGCCCAAAATTTTTGCGGCCTCGCGCACGCGCTGATCGATTTCGGCTTTGGGAAATTTGCGCAGCTTCAGCCCGAACGCCATATTCTCATAAACCGTCATGTGCGGATAGAGCGCGTAGTTTTGAAAGACCATCGCAATGTCGCGGTCTTTCGGCTGCACCTCGTTCACGACTTTGTCGCCGATAGAAATCTCACCGCTTGAAATTTCTTCGAGACCGGCAACCATGCGCAGAGTCGTCGATTTGCCGCAACCGGACGGCCCGACCAGCACGACAAACTCTTTATCCGGAATGTCGATGTTGGCCTGGTTTACCGCAATCACACCTTTGTCGTAGACTTTACTAACGTCACGCAGTTGTACACGTGCCATAAGGTTGGATGAACCAGTGGTTACGTCTAAAAGAAGGCAAGTATGGATTGGGTCTAGCGTCGCAGGATAAAAATTGTGCGGCCAAAATATAAATCCGATCCCAGATTGTCAAGGCTTTTTTCCCGCGGAGTTTGGAATTGACATTCAGGGAGGCATTGGCTATTTTGGTAAAGGTCGTCCATCGTGGGCTGATATAAAAGTATTTGGATATTCGGGTTCAATCCGAATAAAACCACAATCAAAATTGGCTCTTATTGTGAGGAGGATCAGATGGAAACGAAAAGCTCTTCAGATTCCACAAAGTCGCTGTTTGATGAGGGCGTTGCGCTTTATGAGAACAAGCAGTTCTCTGAAGCAAAAGAAAAATTAGAGACGGCTTATGCAGCCGCACCGACAGCGGAAACTATTATGTATAACCTTGCCCTCGTGTATCTTGAACTTCATAAATACAAGGATGCCTGGCAGCTTGTCAATAAAATCAGACAAGTCGATTGCCGAGATTTGATTGCCGAACTGAGGAAAAACGGACAGGATGAGTTGGATGAATTCAAATCAAACCCCGATGCTATAAAAAAGGATTTCGAAAACGTGTTTCTCCGGCTCGGCAGAGATTTGATTTCATTTGATGAGTTTGTGGACGTGTTGTCGTTTGGCAGGCACATAGTGTATTTGATGCCTGGGAAAAGCAAGCAACCTACGAATGGGCTGGAAGTTTTCTTTGAGTTACTCTTAGCTCCTTTTCTAATGATCATGGGAATTATATCGCTGCTGCTTTTACCGATCATTTGGTTGTATTATTTGTTTCTGCTGATCGCCGGCAAAGGATTCAGTAGTGGCCAGTTTATAGCTCTGACTTCCAACGAAGTCATTGTGATGAACAATGTCAGGAAAAAGTTCTTTGAAGTATCGTTAGGTTTGGATCCGAAAGAAATTGGAGTGATACCTTTGGAGAGCGTCACTAAATTGTCGGGGGCGTTTCAGAGCTTTGTTTTCGGGCGATTGAAATTAGGCCTGAGTGATGGAAGACAGGTGATATTGATCGAAGATAACAGTTTTTCATGGCGTAAGAGTTTTCGTGGAAGGTTGAACTATATCGAGTCTATGTCGAAGTTACGCAAGGCTATTCTTCAATTTGTTGGCTGATTAACTCGACGATGTTAAGAAGTAAACGGGTAAAAATATGAACAAGCTCATTTGCGGCGAGGCGTGCCTCGAGCTTGCAATGCTGGAAGATGCCAGCGTCGATCTAATCGTGGCCGACCCGCCCTACAATTTAGGCAAGGACTACGGCAATAATCGCGACCTCAAAGCTTGGCATGAGTATGAAGAGTTTACTCGTCAATGGGTAACACAGGCAGTCAGAATTTTGAAACCTTCCGGCTCAATTTACATTTTTATGGGCGTCCGGTTCATCTCAAAGCTTTTTCTTCTATTGGAAGAAAGATTTCATTTGAATTTCAACGGCTGGATTACGTGGCACTATACGCAAGGCATGGGCAGAAAAATCGGCTTCTCGCCGAGGCATGAAGACGTACTTTACTTCACCAAAACAACTGATTTTGTTTTTAATTTAGACGAGGTGCGTGTGCCTCAGAAGTATTACCGCGCGCGCAACAACATGCAAGGCGCCAACCCTGGCGATGTGTGGCAGTTTTCGCACGTTCATTATTGCAGCGCAGAACGCGAGAATCATCCCACACAAAAGCCGGAAGCTTTGCTCGAAAGAATCATCAAAGCCAGCTCGAACGTCGGCGATCTTGTGCTCGATCCTTTTGTCGGTAGCGGAACAACTTGCAAAGTCGCAGAGGTTTTAGGAAGAAGATGGATCGGCATAGACATCAATCAAGAGTACATTGCAATGTCGCAGAAACGCCTGGCCGAAAAAACTCTTGGGTTTGATTCTTACGACCCGCGCAGCGCAAGAACGCCACGCGACCTGCCTCGCAAACAAGCCGAGGAACAGATGTTATTAATTTAGATCGAACCTTTCTCGCTCTCGGCGCGGGTTTCGTCTGACGTGAATCGTTCTACCCACCTGCTTCACTCCAACTCCAAACCTCTATCAACTCGGATTCAATTATGCCCCTTGCTCGCAAAACTGCAAAACTCAAAGCCGTGAAGACTTCTAAAAAACCTTCGCCGCGGGAAAAGTTGGCGGCTTCCAACGGCAAATTGGTTAAAGCCGAAGTTCCGGCATTGAGCGCCGAACAAATCATTCGCGATTATCGCATGGCCTATCAAAGCCGGCAAGTGAGCCTCATCAGCCGTAAGGAAGTCATGGGCGGCAAGGCCAAGTTCGGAATCTTTGGTGACGGCAAGGAAACGCCGCAGGTCGCGCTCGCGCATGCGTTTCGCAAAGGCGATTTCCGTTCGGGCTACTATCGCGATCAAACCCTGATGTTCGCGCTCGGCAATGTCACCATCCAGGAATACTTCGCGCAATTGTATGCGCATGCGGACGTTGAGGCTGATCCCAACTCCGCGGGCCGCGCGATGAATGCGCATTTCGCCACACGCAGCTTGAACGCAAACGGCAGTTGGAAAAACTTGATGGAGATGTGCAACTGCTCCGCCGATGTTTCCCCAACGGGTTCGCAAATGCCTCGTCTCGTAGGATTGGGCTACGCTTCGCATTTGTATCGCGAGCTGGATGAACTCAAACACCTCACGCAGTTCTCGCACAACGGTGATGAAATTGCCTTCGGCACGATTGGCAACGCCACGTGCGCGGAAGGCATGTTTTGGGAAGCGGTCAATGCCGTCGGCGTGCTCCACGCGCCCGTGCTGCTCTCGATTTGGGATGATGAATATGGCATTTCGGTACACAACGAGCATCAAGTCACCAAAAGTAACCTTTCGGAGTTGCTCTCCGGTTTCCAACGTAAACGCGGCACGCGAGACGGTTTTGATCTCTACAAAGTTAAAGCTTGGGACTATCCCGGCCTCGTTAAGACTTATTTGAAAGCGGCGAGTATTGTGCGCGAACAGCACGTGCCCGCGATTGTGCACGTCGTCGAAGTCACGCAGCCGCAAGGCCATTCCACCTCCGGCAGCCACGAGCGCTATAAAACCAAAGAACGCTTGGAGTGGGAACAGGAATTTGATTGCCTCAAAAAAATGCGCGAATGGATTCTTGCCGAAGGATTTGCAACTGCCGGCGCGCTTGATGAGCTTGAGCAGGAAGATCAAAAGCTCGTAATGAACATTCGCGATCAAGCGTGGCAGGCATATCTTGCTCCCGTTCTCGCGGAACGGCAGCAGGCGGCGCAACTCATTGACGAGCTGGCGCAACACTCATCGCACAGAGACGCTCTTCACAAAATAAAAAGCAAACTTCTGACGCTGACCAACCCGTTGCGCCGTGAAATCATGTCTGCTCTGCATGAAGCTTTGTTCGTGGCGCGGGAAGAAAACATTCCCGCCAAATTAGAGTTGATCGCATGGAAAAAGCAGTACGACACGACGACCCAGACGCGCTACAGCTCGCATCTCCACAACGAAGCCGCAGATTCCGCTTTGCGTGTCCGTGAGATCAAACCGGTTTATGCCGAGCAAGCCCCGGCGCTCAACGGCTTCGAAATCGTCAATGCTTGTTTCGATGCCGCGTTCGCACGCGATCCGCGCATCATCGCTTTCGGGGAAGACGTGGGCCGCCTCGGGGACGTCAATCAAGGCTTCAAAGGCTTGCAAGAGAAATACGGCGAGTTGCGCGTTTCCGACACGGGCATTCGGGAATGCACGATCATCGGTCAAGCGATCGGCATAGCTATGCGCGGCTTGCGGCCGATTGCCGAGATTCAATATTTGGATTACATTCTCTACGCGTTGCAAATCATGTCCGATGATCTCGCCACTTTGCAATGGCGCACGAAGGGCGGACAGAAAGCCCCGGTCATCATTCGCACGCGCGGCCATCGTCTCGAAGGCATTTGGCATTCGGGATCGCCCATGGCCGGACTCATTCATCTCGTGCGCGGCATGCATGTGCTCGTGCCGCGCAATATGACGCAAGCCGCCGGCTTCTACAACACGCTGTTGCAAGCCGAAGACCCCGCGGTCGTCGTCGAAGTACTCAACGGCTATCGCCTCAAAGAAAAATTGCCCGACAACATCGGCAGGTTCACAGTTCCGCTCGGCGTGCCGGAAGTTATTCGAGAGGGAAAAGACGTGACCCTCGTGACCTATGGCGCTTGTTGTCGTGTGGCGATGGAAGCTGCAGAAATGCTGCGCCAAACCAATGTCGAAGTCGAAGTCATCGACGTGCAAGCGCTCTTGCCTTTCGATCTTCAGGGTCTGATTGTCGAGTCTTTGAAGAAAACCAATCGCATCGTGTTTGTCGATGAAGACGTGCCCGGCGGAACAACCGCCTACATGCTGCAAGAAGTTCTCGAAAAGCAAAACGGCTATCGTTGGTTGGATTCGCAGCCGCGCACGTTGCCCGGCAAGCCGCACCGCCCCGCCTACGGCTCCGACGGCGATTATTGGTCGAAACCCCAAGTCGAGCAGATTTTCGAAACCGTGTATGATTTGATGCACGAGGCCACGCCGCAGAAGTATTCGGTGTTCTATCGCTGAAGCCGACACCGAACCCTGCATGGAATAGTAGAGGTGATGCTATGATTCAAAATGACCACGTTCTCGTATTGCATGTCAACATTTCCGTTGCAATTATTGGGGGAATGGCTTACTTTGCTCGCCATTAAAATTGAAAGATACGAATGAAACTCCGATATATTTTCAATACGGTGCTGCTCTTCGCTGCGCCGCTCGCCGCACAAAATTTCTTCCCGCTCGAGCAAATCAAACCCGGTATGAAGGGCACCGGGCTTACCGTTTTCAATGGCTATCACCCCGAAGAATTTCAGGTGGAAGTTGTGGAAGTGTTGCGCAACTTCCATCCGAACCGTAATCTCATACTCGTGCGCTTGCAAGGCCAGAAAGCCGAGTTCACGGGCGTGGCAGCGGGCATGAGCGGCAGCCCGATTTACTTCGACGGTAAACTCGCGGGCGCGCTGTCATACTCCATCGCCGCGTTCGTGAAAGAGCCGCTCGCTGGCGTCACGCCGATCAGTGAGATGCTCGAAATCATCGAGCGCGAAACGCACCGCGCACAAGAGCTTGCGGCCGTGCGCGAAGTCGAAGAAAATAAATTTCTCGAAATGGCGCTCGGGCTAATCCCGCCTTCGTGGGAAAATTTCAAACCCGTCCATCTTCTGCAGCAACGTTTAGCTTTTGCCCAACCTTTTCAACCGCTGCTCGTGCCGCTGAATTTTTCCGGCTTCCAGCCTGATTTGCTCGCACAAGCCAATGAGCTATTGAAGCCCGCAGGCTTTATGGCGATGAGCGGCGGCACTGCGCACAACGATAGCGTGAACGTGAATGATCTCGTGCCCGGCGCATCCGTTTGCGGCGTGCTCGTTACCGGCTCCACGGATATCGAAGCGCTCGGCACCTTGACCTATCGCGAGGGCAACAAGCTGCTCGCATTCGGCCATCCTTTTTTCAACAGCGGCCCGGTGGAATTGCCGGTTTCATTAGCCAAAGTTTTGCTCGTGGTTCCCAGCGAGTTGAGCGCGTTCAAGCTCGGCGTCAGCTCGCGCTTGCTCGGCGCGCTCCGGCAAGATCGCACCACCGGCGTTTACGGCGAGATCGGCAACGTGCCGCAATTGGTGCCGATGAGCATGAAGTATATCGATGAGGCCGGCAAGGCTTCGAGTTATCAATTTCAATTTACGGACGAGCGCTCGCTCAACACGCTCATGCCGCTCATCATGCGTTTCGTGCTCGTCAACACGCTGCAATCCAGCCGCCTTGCCATGGGCGAGAACAGCTTGCAGCTCACCGGCGAAGTGCGCCTCAAAGACGGAGAAAAAATTTCGCTGGATAATTTTTTTCCCGGCATGACGCCCATTCCCGGCTTCGGGATGCTCAACGGCATTTTGCAATCCACCGGCGACGTCGCGTCGGTGCTCGGCGCGGTGATGGCCAACAATTTTCAACCTGCAAACGTCGCCGCCGTAGATTTGAGTTTTACTTCGCTGCCCGGGCGGCGCAGCGCGAGCATCGATCACGTCTGGCTGGATCGTAGCGAGGCCGCGCCGGGCGACAGTGTCATCGTCTTCACGCGTATCAAAATTCATCGCGGCGCGGAGGTGTTGGTGCGCAAAAGCTTGGTCATTCCGAAAACCGCCTCCGGCACGTTTCTGAACCTCGTGGTCGGCAGCGGCCGTGAGATGACGTTGCTCGAACAACGCACTGCACCCGGGCGTTTCGCCGTGCAGAACTTCGAGCAGCTTGCGGACTTGCTCAATGCGCGCCGCCGCAACGATCTTTTGTACTATCAGCTACGCGTGCCCGATCGCGGCTTGATCGTCGATGGGGAAGAGCTGTCCTCCCTTCCGCCCACGGCATTCGCCGTGTTGCAAGCGCAAAATTTGAAAGGCAATGCTACTTTTGCCAGAGAACGAATGCTGTTGGAACAGCGCCATAAAGTCGCGCTTGGGCAGCGCGATCATGAGCAACTGCCATACGCACTCTCCGGCGTAAAGACGATTCGGCTGCGTTTACGCTAATGCTGCTTCGCTTTACTTCGCAGGCACGGCACAGCTCAGATGACAAAAAGATTTTTCATCCGAAAATCGAACTCCCACGAAAGCGCAAAACTTTTCGTGGGAGTTCCAGTTTCGTGGGAAAGGGTTTTATACAAGGCTTTTACTCGTAATGGACTATTGGATAACCTATGCACAAAAAACCTTCAACGTCATTTCTTCTTTTCATTCTTGCAGCAACCTTCCTCGCGGCCTCGCCGCAGTTCAAAGTTTTTTTCACCCAAGAACAATTGGAAAAGGGCAAGGCGCTCGGCGTCTCCATTGACGCGCTCGGCCAACTCAAGCTTGCGCCGGCTTTGGAGGAAGCCTTTCGCGCGACACTGCCATACTTTTGGTGCGCGACGGTCAATGCGCAAGGCGCGATTTACGCGGGCGGCGGCAATCCCGCTTTGGTCGTGCGCTTCGATAACAAGCGCAGCCTTGACACCGTCTTCACGAGCACGGAGGTTGCAGTCTTCGCGTTGGCACATGCGCAAGGCAATCTTTATGTCGCGACTTCACCCGAGGGGCAAATTTACCGGCTCGATAAACCAGGCGAAGCCCAGCCGTTCTTCAAACCCGAAGCCAAATATATTTGGGCGATGGAACCGCAAAAGGACGGCTCGTTATTCGTCGCGACCGGCGAGCCGGCGCGCATTTTCGTGTTGAGCCCTTCGGGGCAAGCGCGCACTTTGTTTGAAAGTGAAGAAGCGCACATTCGTTCGTTGTGTTGGGATGAACGCAACGGCTGGCTCTATGCCGGCTCCAGCAGCAGCGGCTATCTTTATCGCCTCAAACTCGACGGCTCGGTCGAAGTGATGTACGATGCGCCGATGGATGAGATTCATCGCATTGCCGTTCACAACAATACGGTTTACCTCGCGGCGGCGAGCACGGGCTTTTTCATTCCCGGTTTGCCCATGCCCGGCGTTGCGCCGCACGCTGCGGAAGCAGCAGCGCAAGAGGATGAAGAGGGCGCGATTGTCATCTCTGCGGAGGACGACCCGACGGAATCCGGCGAAGAGCAATTTGCGCCATCATCTCCTTCCGGCGGTGGCGTGGGTGCGATTTATAAAATCATCGCGCCGGGTTTGGCAAAAACGGTTTGGAGCTCGCGCAAAGAGCGCGTGCATGCTTTCACGCTCGCACCCGGCGCTGCCAACTCGGATAAAGTCGCGCTTTTGATCGGCACCGGCGATCAAGGCAAAATCTATCGCGTCGAAGCGGACGAAACGCCGACGCTGTTGTTGCAATCCGAGCCGAGTCAAATCACTTCGTTCATGCCTGCGGCTTCCGGGCAATTCATCATCACCACGGCGAATCCCGGCACGGTTAAAATTTTGAGCGCAACTGCGCGCGCGCGCGGCGAGTATGAGTCCGAAGTCGTCGACGCGAGCGTGCCTTCGCAATGGGGCGCGTTGAGTTGGGAGGCCAAGGGCAGCGCGCAATTTTTCACGCGCAGCGGCAACACGGGCAAGCCGGATAAAACGTGGAGCAATTGGACCGCGCTGCCAACCACGGCGGCGAACGCCGCGATTGCCAGTCCGGCTGCGCGTTTCCTGCAATGGAAAGTGAAACTCGAAGCCGGCCGCGAGGCCGCGCCGCTCGCGAAACGTATTCAGCTTTCTTATTTGCAAAAAAACGTTGCACCGGAAATCGCGCAAATCAAAATCTATGAGCCGAACGAAGCTTTTCCGGAAGCCAAAAATAATTCTGCGAACCACGCGAGCGAGGGCGAAGAAGGCGGAGACGCCATGCCCGCACAAGCTGCGCCTGCGGGAAGCAAAGTGAGCCGCAAAGGCGCGCAGTCCGTGGGCTGGGTCGCGCGGGATGACAACAATGATGCGTTGGAATTTCGCGTGGAGATTCGCGCCGTGGGTGAAGAGGCATGGCGCGAGCTGACGAAGGAATATCGCGGCCAGGTTTTCACTTTCGACAGCCAAACTTTGCCAGACGGCGAATATCAATTTCGCGTCGCGGTTTTCGATCGTTTGAGCAATCCGAGCGCGCTGGCTGCGCAAGCCGAAAAGACCAGTGAAGCTTTCGTGCTCGACAATTCCGCGCCGGAAATCAGCGAGGTGCGTTTTCGGAGTGAGAATCAAAAGCTCGTGGCGGAGTTCGAGGCTAAAGATCAATACTCGCGCTTGAAAGAGGCGCGTTACTCCGTCAATGCGGGCGCGTGGGAATTGCTGTATCCCGTTGACGGCGTGACCGATCAAAAGAGTGAAAGCTACCGTTTGGCGCTTCCCGAAAACACTCGCAATCAAGCGCTCGCGTTGAAGGTTGTGGATCTCAACGGCAACGTTGGTTTTCGCAAAATCAAAATAACGCCGTAGCGCAGACTTCCAGTCTGCAATCCACGCTGGCAGGATGCCTGCGCTACAGCATTTTTTGCGATCGTGATAGTTTTTCCATAATAATACTAGAAGAGCGCAGCTATGATGATTTCAGAGGCGGCACTAAAGCAGATTCAAGCGCAGATCAATAGCGGAAAGAATTTCATTCTCACCACGCACGTCAATCCCGACGGCGACGGCATCGGCTCGGAAATCGCGCTCGCGCACTATCTGCGGCAGATCGGCAAGCGCGCGCACATCTTCAATCACAGCCTCACGCCGCCGAATTATGAGTTTCTCGATCCGCTCGGCGACATTCAGATTTTCGACGCCGGCCGCGATCGCCACGTGGTGGAAGAAAGCGACGCCGTTTTTATTTTGGATATCAGCGATTGGAAGCGGCTGCGTGAGCTGGGCGAGTTTATTCGGCCTTTGCCCCTTCCCAAAATCTGCATCGATCATCATCCACTCGATCAACCCTTTGTGGATTTAGACGTCATTTTTCCGAAAGCTTCTTCGACCGGCGAGATGGTTTACGAGCTGCTCACGCGCCTCGGCGCGAAGATCGACGGACGGCTCGCGCAAGGGCTTTATACCGCGATTATGACCGACACCGGCGGTTTTCGCTTCTCGAATACCACGCCGACCGCGCATCAAGTTGCAGCAGCCCTTATTGCCAATGGCGGCGTGCAGCCGCAGCAAATCTACCAAAACGTTTTTGAGAATCAGCCGCCGCAACGCATGAAACTGCTCGCGCAAATTCTCGCGGATTTGCACTTCGAAGAAAAGGGCCGTTTGGTTTGGTTCATCATCACGCGCGCCATGCTGAACGCCACCGGCACGCAGCCGCACGACACCGAAGGCTTCGCCGATTTTCCGCGCACCATTGACGGCGTGCAAGTCTGTTTGATGTTTCTCGAAACCAAAGACGGTAAAGTGAAAGTCAGCTTCCGTTCAAAAGGCAAGCACGTGATCAACGGCTTGGCCAGCCGTTTCGGCGGCGGCGGACACCAATACGCGGCCGGCGCCGTGATCGAAGGCGTGATGCAAGACGTGGCGCCCATGGTCGTCAACGAAGCGCGTACGTTGTTTTCGTGATGCGATCTCTTTATACGATTCCCCACTTGAAGGGGGTGTGCTTCGGAACCTTGAAAGAAAATTCCAATCGCAAAACTTTGCAGCTTGGAAGAAATTTGAGAGAACTTGTTGCCATCCTCAACACCTCCCTAGCCCCCCTCAAGGGGGGAATTCTTCACGTGAACCTATTTGATTTGATGCGCAAGCGTCGTAGTGGAATTGATCTAAGAGTATTTTTCCTCAGCCTTGCATTTCTATCGTTCATTTGGAGCTGCGCGCGTCAAGCCGCTCCTCCCGGCGGGCCGGAAGACAAAACCCCGCCGCGCGTTCTCAAAGTCTCACCCATGCCCGATTCCACGCGCGTCAGCCGCGCCGCGCGTTTGTTCTTCACCTTCAGTGAAAACGTCGATCGCAAAAGTTTTGAAGAGGCGATCTTCGTTTCACCGAGTCCCAATCTCTCCAATCCCAGCGAAGCAGAGTTTCGCTTCAAATGGCGCGGACGGCAAGTGGAAGTGAGCTTCCCGGATAGCTTGCGGGAACAACGCACGTATGTCGTCACCCTTGGCACGGAGGTGCGCGATCATCGCAACAATCGCATGGCAAATGCCTTCACGTTCGCGTTCTCGACCGGCGACAGCCTGGATCGCGGCGAGATCAAAGGCCGCGTGTTCGCCGATAAGCCCGCAGGCATTTTGATCATGGCTTATATTCTCGATCAAGACCGCGCGCCGAATCCCGCTAAAGATTATGCGGATTACTTCACGCAATTGGGCGAGTCGGGCGAGTTCACGCTGTCCGCGCTCGCGCCGGGAAGCTATCGCGTGTTTGCTTTGGGTGATCGTGACGGCGACCGGCTCTATTCACGCGGCGAAGAATTGTTCGGCGTGCCCACGAATGATGTGACGCTTTCTTTCCTCAACACCAACCTGCGCCCGTTCAGTTTTCGTCTTGCTGCAGAAGATACCTTGCGCCCGGCATTATCTGCGGTCACGGTGCTGTCGAATAACCAGCTCGAATGGTGGTTCGATGAAATTGTAACGCCTCGTGATTCGCTATGGGAAACGCATTTGCGCGTGCATGCGGAAAACGGCGATTCAGCGCGCGTCGTGCTCGCGGCACAGCATCCTGTGGATCGCGGCCTCGTGCAAACGATCATCGCGCCGTTGCAAAACGCGAAGTATCGCGCCGCAGCCGAGGCTCTTTTTGATGAAGCCGGCAACCCGCTCGATTCGCTTGGAGTTTCGAGCGAGTTCACTGGAACGACGCAGGCCGACACAACACGTCCGCGCGTGGTGAAAATATCGATGGCCGATAGCGCGCGCAACGTGTTGCGCGATGCGCCGGTAGATTTGATTTTTTCGGAGGCCATGAAAAGCGACACGGCAGCGGCATTGCTTGCGCTGGATTCGACCGGCGCTGCCGTTAAAGGCGGGCTGCAATGGCTGAATGCTTTTCAGCTTCGCTTTCAGCCGCAGCCGAATTGGAAAAGCCGCGCGCGCTACACCATCAAGATTCAACGCGAGCAGCTTTTTGATTGGAACGGCAATGCGCTGTTCGACTCAACCGGTCAGATTACTTTTTGGACCGTCAATGCCGATACGTTCGCTTCCATCAGCGGAAAGATTTCAGACGCGGACTCGACGGCGCAAGGCGCGATTCATCTCACGGTCAAACAAACCGGCAGCAAAATCGAATATCACGTGCAAGCTGATGCAACCGGCGTCTATCTCTTCAAAGACGTGCTGCCCGGACTCTATCAAATCAACGCGTTTCGCGATGCGAACGGCAACCGGCGTTTTGATTTCGGCAAAGCACTGCCGTTCGTTCCGGCGGAGCGCTACTGGGCCTGGCCCGACACGATCAAAGTGCGATCGCGCTGGCCGAATGAGAATAATGATTTTGAGATACCGTGATAAAGAAAATCAGTTCCCAGCGATACGAAGTGCGGAAAGTAAACCGCGATCTATTGCAGGCATTTGTGAGGAGGTGAGTTTTCCGATGCGACGTGTAATGAGGCGACGCTCAATGGTTGCAAGCTTGTCCAACAGAATCACAGAGTCAGATTTGAGTCCTGTACTCACAAAATCTTGATCGGTGCTCTGCAGATAATAGAGGTTGAGGTTGCTTGAGCGGGAAGGTGGGTGCCAATAAAAGCGAGGATAACGTCGCCCGCTTCAGTATTTTCGTTCAGCACCAAAGCAGGTCGGCGTTTCTGCATCGTGAAATCGGTATAAGGGAAGGCCGGTGACGAGGTCTCCGCGTTGAAGGCTTTCCATGGTTAAACGGCCTCCCCATCGTTGTCGGTATAAAGATCGGGTTCATCTTTCAGCCAATCAAATGCGCCACCGAGCAACGCGATCTGCGTCATCTCGGCTGCGGAAAGCTCAACAGTTTGCACATCCCCATTTACCTTGGTTAACTCACGCCATTCAGATAAATATTTACTGGCGAGCTGACTGAGCGCATTAAACTCCGCTATGGGCAAAATAACCTCAACGGCTTTGCCGGAAGCGTCGCAAACATATTTGCTGTTGAGTACGAAGGACATGATTTTTACTCACTCAAGTTAACTTTGAAACAATGTCTGCATCTCTTTATGATTAAAAATAAGGCTTCTCACCAAGAATGTCAAGGTCATAGGTCAAGCATCCATGATGCACTTCCACTACTCCCACTCACGTTTGTTTTGCGAAGACGTTCCTATCGCCGCGATTGCGGAACAAGTCGCGACGCCATTTTATCTTTATAGCCGGCGCACGTATCGCGAGAGCTATGAAGCTATTGACGCGGCATTCGGCAACCGGCCGCATCGCATCTGTTATGCGCTGAAAGCCAATTCCAATCTCGATATCTTGCGCGATTTTGCCGCAATGGGCGCGGGCGCGGACGTGGTTTCAGTGGGCGAGTTGAAACTCGCCCTACGGGCCGGGATTCCGGCAAATGCCATCGTGTTCGCTGGCGTGGGAAAGAGAGACGACGAGATCATTGCCGGAATCGACGCGGATATTCGCAGCTTCAACGTGGAATCCGAAGCCGAGCTTGCCGTGATCAACGATCTCGCGCGACAACGCAACGCGATTGCGCGCGTGGCGCTGCGCGTGAATCCGAACATCGATATTCACGGCCATCCTTACATTTCCACCGGACGCTCTGCGGACAAATTCGGCATCGAGCTGGAACGCGCGCGCACGCTCTTGCGCGAAATTCGCGAAATGAAAAACGTGAAGCTGGTGGGATTGCACAGTCACATCGGCTCGCTCATCACCGAGCTTGCGCCCTACTCCGAAGTCGGCAAAGTCATGGCGGCGCTCGCGAAAGAGGCGCTCGCTCTCGGCCATGAACTGGACTACATTGATGTCGGCGGCGGCCTCGGCGTGATTTATCAAAATGCCATCGCGGTGCAATCCGACACCGAGTCGGTCGAGAGCCTAGCGCTCTCGCCGCGCGAGGTGGCCGAACAAATTCTGCAACCGCTGGCAGATTTGAAGTGCGATCTCATCTTCGAGCCGGGTCGTGCGTTGGTGGCGACTAGCGGCGTGTTGATCACGCGCGTGCTCTATCTCAAACACAGTGGCGGCAAACGCTTCGTAGTGGTCGATGCGAGCATGACGGATTTGATTCGCCCGAGTTTGTATAATGCCCATCATCAAATCGTGCCCGTGCGCTTTGAAAGCGCAGAAAGAGGGAAATGTGAAATCGTCGGGCCGGTCTGCGAGTCTGGAGATTTTTTGGCGAAGGAGAGAGAATTGGAAAGCGTGCAGCGTGGAGATTTACTGGCTGTCATGACCGCGGGCGCGTATGGCTTTTCACTGAGCTCGAATTACAACGCGCGGCCCCGGCCCGCGGAGGTGCTGGTGGATGGAAAGAGTTATAAAATTTCGCGCCCGCGCCAAGACGTGGAGCGCGTGTGGGAATGAGTCTTATTTCGAATTATGGCCGGGGCTGGCGATCTCGGCATTGTAGTAACCTTTGTCGCGCACACGCGCCAACATATTTTTAGCGAGGCCGCGTGAGCGATACTGGCCCACGCACACGTGCCATTTTCCGTTGGCCCGATCGACGAAATTATTGATGCGCGCCGTACGCAGCTCGAATGAAAGCTGATCTGCTTGTTCCGCGCGCTCGAAGCTGCCGACCACGACCGTATATTCGCTTTCGCCGAGCTTGCTGCGCTCCGCCGGCGGAACGTATTCCGGATCGTTACGATCCGGCTCGGGCTCTGCGCGATCACCCACGGGTTTTTCTCTGCCGATTTCTTCCAGCCCGCCGGTTGTTTCCGGTTCCGTGCCGTTGGAAACGCCGTCGCGATTCGAAGGAGGCGGCTCCGTGCGTTGCGTGCAAGCGCCATATAAAAAAACGGCCGCCAGTAAAAACGTCAACCAATAAGAGGTTCTCATAGGCTCAACATTTTTTCTTCGTAGTATTTGTGCTATACGCAACGACGAGCACCACGATCACAATGATCGTAAACATGATCAATATAGGCGGCCATTCGGGCTCAGGCTTTGGCTTCGGTTCACAATCCGGGCACTCGGCATTAGCAACCGCAAAATCTGCGGCGCTCGAAGGCTGATCGACGCAAGCCTCGGGATAACCCCGGTCGCGAACCGCCTTGAGCTTGTCTTCCGCCTGTTTTTTGGTCCCATATCTGCCAACCGTTACCATGATCGTCCCATCCGCGGTTTTGATCCAAACACTATTGAACACCCGCTTCGCGCGCAGCTCTGCAGATAACCGATGAGCTTCAGCCTTTTGCTCGGGCTTGAACTTTCCAACGACAATCGCATATTCGCTTGGATGGGGCGCTTCTTCACCCAAAGTGTAGGTCGGTTGTTGATTGACGCAGCCGGAAACAGGTGCAGGAGCGGGAGCCGGCGCCGGGGCTTTTTTCTCCGGCGCTTCAGGCGGGCCGATTTGAATCGTGCAGTTCCATTGGCTGCCAAAACCGATGACGACCGCGAAGAGTGATATTAATAATCTGAGGTGAGCCTTCATGTGCATGTTGTGAGCTTTCCTTAGCCCTGGTGATAAAAAATTTTGCGGCGCAAGTTAATCAAAAAATGTTTGGTTGGCAAGTTCTATCTCCGGAGGAATGTGAATATGTTAAAGATTTCCCACGTTCAGCAAGCCTTGCAAACGCTGCGGCCGCATTTGTGCGAGACGCCTTGTATACGTATATCCTGGTTGGAAGAAGCGACACCCGGCCCGGTGTTTTGCAAACTGGAAAATCTTCAGCGCACCGGCTCCTTCAAGTTTCGCGGGGCGATGAACGGCATTTTGCAGCTCGAGCAAGAGACGCTTGCACGAGGAATCGTCACGGCCTCTGCGGGTAATCACGGGTTGGGCGTTGCGACAGCGGCACAAAAGCGAGGCTGCGCAGCAAAAATCTTTGTGCCGGAAACGGTTTCTTTAACAAAGAAGCACAAGCTGCAAACGTTGGGCGTCGAGCTAATCATCGAAGGGCGAGATTATGACGAAGCCGAGGCTGCGGCGCAGAGTTATGCGTCTGCACACAAGCTGCGCTTCATTCACGCATTCGACGATGATGAAGTGATTGCCGGGCAGGGCACAGTGGGGCTGGAAATCATCGCACAACTTTCAAACGTGGAAACGGTTATCGTTCCCGTCGGCGGCGGCGGCTTGATAAGCGGCGTGAGTTTGGCGATCAAAGCTTTACATCCCGCCGCAAAAATACTTGGCGTGCAAAGTGAAGCCTCTCCGGCTATGCATGTCGCGCTCGCGCAGGGCCGCGTGGTTGAAACGCCGATTGCCGAGACGATTGCCGACGGACTCGCCGGGCGTTTTGTAACGGAGAAAACTTTGCGGCTTGCGCAGCAATACTGCGATGATATGTTGTTAGTGAGCGAACAAAACATTCGCCGCGCGATGCGCGAGTTGTATTTTCATCAAGGCTGGCGCGTGGAAGGCTCGGCCGCGGTCGGGGTCGCCGCAATTTTGGAGGGAAAAATTGATGTTGCAGGGTGTGAATGTGCAGTGATTATTTCAGGAGGGAATATTGCGGAGGAAATTTTTATGGAAGCAATACGATAGTCGCGCAAAAAGTGATTGCCATTCTGAAAGAAACCTTCCCTCGCGCGTGCACAACTCTTAAAACAGACTGTGTGTCGAGCGCTAGGGAAGGTTCCTGCAATGACAAATAAGTGAGAATGCTGCCTCGTTGTTGAATTACTACTCGGAGCACAAAATAGATTACATTTCGCGCTTCTAATGCTGTCATTCAGAAGGAATCTTTTTAAGCACTCGGCAGTATCTCCAGCGAGTAAAAAGATTCCTCCTGAATGACATGTGAGGTGGGAAAGTGTAACCTATATTTCGCTCGAAGTAGTAAACCATCAAAACTCCACGCCCAACGAAAACCTCTGCACGTTTTCCAGCAAGCCGAAATCCGCATAGGCATAATCGACGCGCAGCTTCGTGCTCGAACCCCATACGCGATATTGCAAGCCCGCACCCATCGCCAAGCCCTCTTCCGAATCTTGGCGGAAAAGCGTGCCGTATCCGCCGCGCAAAAACAACGTTTCGTTGAACGCCAACTCTGCGCCGGTGTTGACGCTTTCAGCGTTATCGTTCGGATGCAAGGCGTCAATGCCGACGCTCATACGAAAGTTTTCGCTTTTAAAAAGCTCCGTGGCGATACCCACGCGAAACGCCAAGGGCAGCGGGAACTCGTCGGTTTCATACAGAGCATTCACAAATTCCACGTTGCCCTGATTGAACGGATCCGGATCGCTGCTGAATTGAATGTCGCGACCGTCGAGGCGCATATCCGAGCCGAAGTTGACGATGCTCGCGCCGAGGCGAATGTTTTTGAACGGCGTGGTGAAGAGCGCGCCGATGTCGAGCGCCACCGCGCCCGCGCTCATGTGCCAAATGTTTTGTCGAATGAATTTCACCGAGCCGCCGATGGAGAAGCGGTCCGTGAGCCGGCGCGCGAACGTCACACCCAGCGCGAGATCGTTGGCATTGAAAAATTCGCCCGTGCCTTCCGGTTGCTCGACCGTGCGCACGGCATCGTTGGGTGTGCTCAAGCTGGTCACACTCAAGCCCATGATGCCGGCTTCGCCGAGATTGAATGCGAGCGCGGCGTAGTTGAAATTCATGCCGGCCAGCCATTCACTGTGCGCGAACATCGCGCCGATGCCGCGATGATGGCCCAGCCCGGCGGGATTCCAGTGCATCGCGCTGAGATCGCCTTCCATCGCCGCGAACGCGCCGCCCATCGCGGCCCCGCGCGCATCCACGCCGATCTTCAAAAACTGCGCGACCGTCGTTCCGGTTTTGGTGATGGTTTGCGTGTTGTCCGTTTGCGCATGAACCCGCAACGTGAAGAGCGCGCCGAAAACAACAATGAGAACCCAAATTCTTTTTTGCATTTTATTCGCTCGCTTTTCGTTTGACATTCTTCTCTCGTTCCCAAACTGAAGTTTGGGAACGCACTTGCATTGGAAACTCTGTTTCAAAGACCTTTGAACCCCGAAACAGAGTTTCGGGCGCACTGGCGTTCCCAAACCGGAGTTTGGGAACGAGAATGGCACACCTGCGAGTTCTACTTGATCACCGCAAACCTGCCGATCTTCTGCCCAAGCGCGCCGGCATCGACATGATAAATATAAACGCCGTACGCGATGGGGAAATTATCGCGGGTCGTTAAATTCCAAAACGCTTGGCCGTTGTCGATGGCCGTTTCGTGTTCGATCACGTCAACCAGCTCGCCGGTGACGGTGAAAATGCGAATGGTACACCTCTGCGGCAACAAGTCGAAGTAAAGCCGGCGCTCGCCGCGATCACGCGGGTTTTGCAAATCGAGCGGCTCGATGGCATTAGTGACGACGTAAGGATTCGGCACCACGCGGATTTGGTCGAGCGTATTGGCCGCTTGCGTTTCCTCCACGCGCGCAGCGTCGGTTTTGAAGCTGTACCTATCTTCCGCTGAGAATGGGCGGTTGGTGCCGATGAAATACACGTCCCCGGCCGCGGGCGCAACCGGATTTTCCGCGGGCGGCAGAAAGATAAATTCCCAAGTTTGCACCGTGCCTTGATCTCCCAAGAGAATAATCGCGCGCTCGTCCGGCGTCCACAAACTATCGACTTTCACCGTTTCCAAATAAACCATGCGCTGCTTTTTGGGAACCCGGCCTTTGGTCACTTCCCACACTTCAGCGCGCGACTTGATGAACCCGAAATTCGGACGCGAGCTGCTGTCCACGATGGTGTTGGAAAAACGGATTTCATAATCCGCCGGGTACTTGTTGGTATTGATGCCGTTGAAAGGCTTGACGCTCGCGACGTAATTCGACTTGCTGCCGGAGGCCCACTTCGTGCGCGCCGGATTCAAATCGAGCGTCACGTCTTGCGCGAACACACGCATGCCGTCGAAGAAGGGATTGCTCTCTTCATTGGCGAGCAGCCGGCTGTCTCTCAGCGCAAAATAACGATACGTCGCGCGCACTGTTTCGCCTTCTTGAATCGCGCCGCCGGGAATGGCGCGCACGAAGCCGGCCGGAGCCTGCAGCTCGTAATCCGTATTGCGCGTGAACGTGCGCTGGCCGTTGGCGCTGGTGAGCGTGAAGGTTGTATCGTTCACGTTGGTATTCGGCATGCGAATGAATTGATCGAGGCGCGCCGCGAACTCGTGAACCACGGGTTTCATATCTTCCGTCGTGTAGCGCGTGGGGTTGGCGGCAAAACGAATTTGAAACTCATTGCCGTCTTCCACTTTTCGCGGATCGACGATCTCGATGCGCAAGGCGCCAGTGGCTACGCCGTTGAGCTGCGTGATGCGGTTGGATTCGCCGTTGTCCTCCAATTCCGCCGTCACATAACCCGCGCTGGCAGCGCGCGGCGTAACGCGCACGGTGTTGACGTCCAAAATCAACTCGTTGGTCTCCGGGTTCAACGTGATGTTCTTCGAAGACTCGGTCGGCGCAATTTTCTGCGCAAGATCGCCGTGATCGTATGAAACGACGGCGTAATAATACGTTTGGCCGTTGACCACGTTGTTGAAATCCGTGAAGGTATGGCGCAGCCCGGTATTGCTGCCGAGGTTATAGGCAATGCCGCGGTCAGGATAAGGAATCGCGCTCAGGCCGCTGAAATCGTTGACTAAATCGAAGCGCGCGGGCGCGCCGTTGACTGTCTTCAAAGGTTCGAACAAGAAGCGCGAGCCGTTGGCGTCGGTAATCACTTGCTGATCCAAAAAACTCGGATCCGTGCTGCGATAAATCGCATAGCCTTCGAAATCGTTGGTCTCCGAAACCGGATCAAATGAATCTTCCGCGACTTTATCCCAATACAGCGTGACGTTCTCATCGCCCGGCACAGCAGTCACCGTCGGTTTCTCCGGCGGCTTGGCGAATTGATAATTGATCTCATAAATTTGCTGCGCGGTGAGCGCATTCAGCGTGAGGTCTTCGCGATCTTGGCCGACGAGCAACGCGATGGAAAAACGACGAATCGACTTGGCGGGCAAATCGAGCGGGCCGGAGCCGTAAAGAAAAACATAATCGCCCGCTTGCGTGGCATTGGTCGAATCAAACTCGCCGGTTTGCATGTAACTGCGATAGATGTACTCATCCGCGGAGATCACGTTTTGCCCGCCGAACGTGGGCGCGGAAAAACTGGTCAACCCGATTTGGTCGGACTCATCCAAATCCGTAAATTCGAAATTCGGCTCGCCCGGCTCGCGAATGTCATACGGATCGCCGGCAGTCGGAACGCCGTCGTTCTCGCCGCGATCGCCGGTATTGGCGACGCCGTCCACGCCGACGTCGTGTTTTTCCGGGTTCCAATCGAGATCGTTGTCAATGCCGTCGGTTTGATTTTCGTCGATCATGCCGTCGCCATCGTCATCTTTGCCATTGGTGGGATCGCCGGGGCTTTCGAGAAATTTATAGCCGAAATAACCGGGCGAGCGGCCGACCACGTCGCTGCGGCCGTCTTCATCCCACGAATAAACCATGTTGATCGAGCGTTCGAAAAAGGAAAGATCATCGGAAAAATTTTGCGGCCCGCCGATGTGCGGATCGCCCCACATGCCGAAGGTGACGTTGTTCAAATCCTTGTCGCTCTTGTTGGTGATTTTGTAAATCAAAAAAATGATGTCTTCGGCCAGCGGGTTCGACCATTGATAATAGCGAAACTCGATTTCGAGCCCAAGCCCGCGGCGCGTGGAATCATTCGCAAAAGGATAGTAGCGAAATTCACGATTGCGGCGATCATCACACACGAAAAAAGATTCCATGTCCGCGTTGCTCGCGCCCTGCCGTAGCGCGCCCGGCCAAACGTAACGTTTGAGATTGGCGTTGTACCAGCCGTCGGGCCAGCTATCGGGCTTGCCGTCGCCGTCGCGGTCGAGATCATTGACCGTGGGCACGCGATTGCTCTGCGCATTGGCATAAGGCACGCGCCCGTCGTCGCTGCTCAACAGCGGCTCCCAGCCCCAAAACTCTTTGCCGTCGGGCGAAACTTCGAAACCCGTTGAAACGAGGCCGTCGCTGATGCAGATCGCGACCCACGTCGTGTCACCGTTGGGCTTGATCACCGGGTTGCCGTTGTCATCGCGCTTGATGTAAGCATCCCGGTGGCTGCGCGGCGGCACTTCGATTTCGGCGCAGATGAACGGGCCAAATTCATAGCCGTATCCCAAACCTTCCCACACGATGTCCGTCGTGCGATTGCCGGGGCTGGAAATCGAGCCGTAGTTCCAAATTTCCGTCGCGATCTTGTTGCCGTTGATGATGGCGCGCTGGCGCGGCGCGAGCGTGTTTATGCCCGAGGTTTTGCGCAGCATTTGTTGATAAACTTTCTCGCGCCACTGATAGTGCTCGCGGTGCTCGGCCTCGCTCCAATTTTTCTGCGGGCCTTTGAGGTGCCAGGGCAGCGAGCCGCGTTTGGGGTGCTCTTGCGCGAAAGTTGGATTGGGAGCAAGAGCGGCGAAAAACGCAAATGCCAGGAACAAATAAAAATTTCCAGAGAAAATAGCTCGTGACTTCATGAAGCTCCCTTTGTTTATCTCGTGGCCAGCCTTTGAACCATCACTGTTTTGGTGCCGCTATTTGTTGTGACGCAACTATGCCGGAGCCTTGGGCTGTGATAACGCAGCAGTCTCGGTTTGAAAAGCTGCGAGCCAGGATTTGAAATCGTCGAGAGATTGGAGATCGAGAAGCGTCAAAGTCAAAGCATCCAGTTGCTCTCTATTCAGCTTGTGCAAAGACATTTTGATATCCATAGCAAGCTCGCCGAAGCGCTTCTCTAGCAGCAGGCAGCCTTCTTTCACGCCGTCGTGAATGCGCCAAGCTTTATCAGAACGATGCTCGGGAATTGAATCTGCGCGTCCTCAATTTATGCTTCACCGGCTTTTTCTAGCGCCGCTTGATATGTTGCCGAGCTTAATCGAAATCCGGCCCGCACAAAATCATCCAACACATTTTGAACACTAGCGATCAAAGCGAGTTCTTTCGCCAAGATGACAACGCCAATCGTGCCAATCAACTTTAGCCCCTCTTGCGCTGCCGCACGGCGCCCGCGTACCTCATCTATAATAACCCAATCTGCCATAAGTTGCTTTGCGAGGATGATCGTCTCGGCTTCGCCGGGTCCCAAGCAGCGATGGATGCCTCTAAAATTCTGCACTGCGGCTTGGTTTTCGACTTGCCTGCAAACAACCCACTGCGCCGCGGCTATATTCTCCGCGCCCGGCCGCATACGGCCTTGAACGACGACTTCATCGTAAACAGCATAAGGGATGATGACCTCTTCAAAAACGCCCTGCAAGAGATGCAATCTTTTGGCGTTTGCCAACGTGATGAGGGGCGAAGAATTGGATATGACCGTCATTGCGGATCCAGTTCTCAAGCTTTGGCTCTGATCTGCTGATGAAGCTCATGCACGGCGGCCCATTCACGCTCGAGCTCGCTTCTATCGAAATCAAAATATGCAATGCCGCGCTCGTGCAAAAACTCCAAAAAATCTGCGCGCGTTTTACCGAGCATCTCAGCCGCAATTGCCGATGAGATGCTGCCGTCTTTGAATAGGGTGAGAGCGACCGCTTCCTGAACTCGGGCGCGCAAGTCACTCTCTCTGAAATCCTCGCCAAACAACTCGCCCGGCAACGTCCAAGCAAAAGATAAGTTGACTGTCATAAATTTGGCCTCCTGTTTTGGCCAAAGAAAACAAACTTCACGGCAACAAGCAACGCTTTAAAATTCCACCGACACGCCCACTTGCGCAGAGCGCGGCGCGCTGTAATAGCTCGGGCGGACTTGATATTCCGACCACGTGTGTACGCCCGGCTCGCCGTAGTGCCGTTTGAAGGCTTCGGTTTCTTCCAAAGTGCGATTCACAAAAGTGTAACCCGAACGGCCGGTGTCGTCAAACACGAAACGCTCGTTGCGTTTATCAAACACATTGAAGACTTTGAGGAATAGCACGAAGTCGATTTTGCTCGCGCGCAGATTTTTGAACACGCGCAGATCAAGATTCATTTGCCAGGGCTTGTTGCCGCTATTGGCGGTGGGAACGTAGTTGGCGTTGGGAATGTTCGGCGTGTGCGGCCAGCCGCTGCCGACCTTGCCGATGAAGCTGAGTCCCCAATTGTTCGGCTCGCTCAAAGTCACGGTGGTGTTCAAAACGTGGCGTTGATCCCAAGCCAGCGGCACGATGACTTTCTCTTCTTCAATGCCGGAAAGCGAATTGAAGAAAAACGCGCCGTCGCGCACGTCGTTGCCTTCGGCTTTTTGGAAAGTATAATCGATCCAAGCCGAGAGCTTCGTGGAAGGATCGTGGCGCTTGGTCAAGCTCAACGTGAAGCCGCGCACCGCGCCGTAATCTTTATTCAAATAAACGCTGTAGCTGCGCGGCCCGAATTGCAGCGATTGATAATCGATGGTCTGCAGCGCGAGCAAGTCACGAATGTCTTTAGAGAACAAACTCGCCTCGATTGCCAGGACCTCGCCGAGCTGTTGCTGCAAGCCAAATTCATAGTTCACGGTTTTTTCCGGCTTGAGATTGGCGTAGCCGAAATCGGAGAAGCCTGCGGCGCCGTAAACGTTGCTGCCGTAAATGCGGCGCAGTTCCGGCATTTGGTAAAAATGCCCGTAAGAAAAGTGCAGAATGCCGCGATCGGTAATCGGGAACGCCACACCCAGCCGCGGCGAAACGCTGTGCTTAGGCTCGGCTTGCGTGCGCGCACCCTCGGGATCGAGAATGTTCGTGATGTAATCGCTATTGGGATCGAAATAATCATAGCGCACGCCCGCGTTGATGATCATGTTGTCGTATTCGATCTTGTCTTGCAAGTAAGCGGAGAAGAAGTCCGCGGTTTTGTCGTAGAACGTGTGGCTCGGCGTTTCGTTCACCGGCGCGACCGTGGGCCGGCGATAAAAATCGTTGTCGTACAGGATGGTGAGGTTTCTTTCCTGCAAATGGTCGCTGCGAAAACTGAGGCCGGCTTTGAATTCATGCTGCGTGGTGATTTGGCTGGTGAAATCGAGCTTGCCGCCGAACGAATCGGAGTCGCGTTTGACTTGCCCCATCTGCGTGCCGCCGAAAGCAAACGTGGCCGTGGTGGGCGAGCCTTCGATGCGCGTGGTGGGAACGTAACGCGGGTCGGCCGGATCTTCAAACACGGCCTGTTTAAAATCCGTGGTGGCGTAGAAAAAATTCGCTTCGTAAAAGCTCTTGGTGAAGGCGTGATTCAGTTTGAGGGAATAATTGTAATTGTCGCTGCGATAGCTGTGGATGCCGTCCGGATTGTAACGGTAAACGTGCTCATACAGCTTATAGCGGTCGCGGTCATATAATGCTTGGGCCGAGAGTTTGAGCTTTGCGCTCAAGCGGAAAGTGAGCTTGCCGAGAATATTGGCGCCCTTGCTCGGATTCATGGGCACGTAATTCCCGTCGCCGCCGTGTTCGATGTACCAATTATTATCGGTCTCGAAATTCGCGGAGTCGCCCGGCAAGTGCTCGCGCAGGCCGTAGCGGAAACCTTCATCGTCGGCAAAGCGGCTGCTCACGTTGAAAGTCAGTTTGTTGCCGATCAGCGGCACCGGGCCATTGAGCGTGGCGTCGAGCACGTAATTCGCGAGCGGATCGAGGTCATCAACGTTGAAGAAAATTTCTTTTTCGTTGGAAAGATAATCGCCGGTATAGGCGGAAATGCTGCCGCGATAGTTCGGCCCGCCTTCTTTGATTTGCAGATTGACGATGCCGCTCATGGCGTTGCCGTATTCTGCGTTGAACGCGCCGCTGATCACCTTCAGCTCTTCGAGCGCTTGATTCGAAACGTTGTTCGCCAGGCCGTTGGTGAAGAAGGGATTGGCCACGGACACGCCGTCGATGTAATAACCGATTTCATTACTGCGGCCGCCGCGAATGTGAATCGTGCCGTCGGCCCCGGTGTTCACGCCCGCTTGCGTGGTGAGCACACCGATGAAAGTTTCCACCGGCAGCGCTTTGATTTCCTCGGAGGTCTTGATGGTTTGCGAGGCGGTCAAATCCTTTTGCACGAGCGGCCGCTCGGCCACGACCACGACTTCCTCGCCGACGATCGCTTCCGCGGCCATCTGAAAATCCTGCCGGGTGGTGAGATCGAGACTCACGCGCAAATTTTCCACGCGAATCGTGGAGTAACCGATCAACGAGACGCGCAACGTATACGCGCCCGAAGGCACGTTGAGAATCACGAACTCGCCTTTGAGATTCGTGGCCGCGCCCAAGGTCGTGCCTTCGATGAGCACGTTCACGCCGGGCAACGGCTGCCTCGTTTCTTTATCGAGCGCCGTGCCCGCAATCTTGCCGCCCGCGGCGAAGAGTGAAGTAACGCTACACATCACAACACTCAACAGACACAAGTAGACTCTTTTGCTTGCGCTAAAACGCATGGAAAACCTCCATGAGAATTGACAGCTTGAATTTGTTGAGAACAATGCGTCCGGCGAGAATAAAGTCCTAATGACGAATGGCGGGATTGCTACTCTGCGGTAATTGACAAGTTCAGTATCTTTGATTTTGATAAGGAGCAAGACTTTTATGCGACCAAAGCCTCCCTTTCTTGACGCAAAACAAAAGTGAGATAGGCCCATTCCAAAACTTCTTGCAAAGTATAAGTCGGAGCCATTTGATCGCTCATACTGAATTTCATGGAGATTCCTGGCACGATTTCGGGATTGTAGATTTGAGGAATCATTAAAGAGAAATCCCAAACCTCAAAGCCGACCACTTTTGCGGGGTCATCCCAATCGTAACGGATCCAAAAATCATGCTCGCCTCCGCCCAGTCTGGCGGGACGTTTGGGAAGAAGGTGGATGATTAGAATGTCTTTGGGGCGATGATAAGATATTTCTATCCGATAGACAGATGTCTCGTCCATAGAAGTTTTCCTCGTTTTTGTATCTGCCTCACATAACTTTCATCTTGCGGAATGAACGACGTCCACAATTTGCAAAACGGACGCGCATCTATAACGACCAAATGCCACTCACCAAAAGGCTCTTCCTCACTCGTGTAAATTTGATTGATATAAAGCTCGCGGAACGATTTATTTCTGTCGGGATGTTGACGAATTTCCAACGGATTTTTTAAAGTCGCTTCTAGCCATCCGACGCGCGACTGCATTTCAGGGTGATCTAAAATGATATGGGCATAATCGCCGAGATCCGCTTCCACTCGTTTGCCTCGGGCATCGATGACGAACGGCATCAGCTTTTGCCGAAAGAGGGTGAGAGCCTCCGGAAGTTCATTTAAAGCCGCGATAGATTTAGGATTCGACATGAGGCATTACCTCTTCCCACTTATACCATCGTCTTCGTGGTCGAGCAGAGGTTTTTCAGAAGTAAAGTAACAAAACTTTGCTGAAAATCAAGCCGGAAGCTTTTGAGGCTTGCGCCGGGAAGGGCGCAAAGAAGCCGGCACCTTCTTTTTCTTTAGATCGCCCTGCTTATCAAACAACTCTGGATATTTTTTTTGCACGAGTTGTTTGGTGTTGGTGATGGCGGCGTCCAATTCGGCGTCGGCCAAAGCGATCAACTCGGCTTGTTCCGGCAAGGTTAAAACACGAACGTCTTTTTCATGCAAAAGCTCGTCATAGCGTGACGCAGTTTTGCGGGAATGCTGCGGGAGCTTTAAGACAGTTAATTGAATCCGAACTTGATCGCCGGGACTCAACCCCAACCGTTTTTGGATGGAAGCGGCAATGGGCAGTGTGCCGTTATTCAACACCACGGAAGTGAAATGAGCGTTCATAAATCCTGCTTTCACTAAATTCGTTTCACCAGCGCTATGAAGATTCGACGCCAATATATGAAACGCTACGGCCCTAGACAAGCGAACCGCGAAAACAATTTTAATGAGCCGGGCCTGCGCACGCAGACGCAAGCCCGACTTCACTAAAATCTCTTGGCTCTTTGGCTCTTTGGCTCCTTTTCTCTTTTGGCTCCTTGCCCTTATTTCAGCAGGGTCATGCGTTTCGTCTTCTTGAAGTTGCCGAACTCGAGTGCGTAAATATACACGCCACTCGCGACACGCATGCTATGCTGATTGCGGCCATCCCATTGCACTTTATGGCGACCTGCGCTCTGCACTTGATCATCGACCAACGTGCGCACCACGCGGCCCATCATGTCGTAAATGCGCAGCGTGACTTTTTTGTTCAACGGCAGGCTGTACTCAATGGTCGTGGTTGGGTTGAATGGGTTGGGATAGTTTTGTTCCAACACGTAGTCTTCCGGCGTGATGAAGGAAACCTCGCGCTCTTCGACGCCGGTGGGGCCGGTGAATTCAAAGCGCATCATCGACCAGCTCTTCGGATTCGGGATCGAAGTCTGCACTGAATCATATTTTCCGGCCGTGGGATTCCACGTCAAATTGAGCGTGGTAACCTTGGCTTGGTTGGATTGAAAGCTGGCGATGATTTCGTTGTTGCTGTCATTGTCAAAATCGATCGCCTGCTTACGGAAATGCGCCTGAACTTTGGAAACGAAGCGGTTGCTGACGGCTTGCGTTGTCGTCACCACGCCCAACGAATCTTTGATAACGATGTCGATGGGATTGCCATCCGAGCCCGTAAAAATGTCCGGTTCGCCGGTATAGATAATTTTGGTTTGATACGAGGCCGGGTCGCGTGGATTGCCAAAAACTTCAGCGCTAACAATACTGCGTGGAAAACTGCTGCCGCTGATGATGTTGAGCTTGCCATTCTTATCAACGTCAAAAATCGAGGCGCTGAAAGTTGCAAAGTTCGGAATGACTTTCACCACGTGCGTGCCGTCAACGGAAAGCACGTCATCACCGGGATTGTAATCCATGACAAAAAGCTCGTTGGAGGCAAAAGCCGGAAAGTAGAGCTCGTCGTTGCCGTCGCCATCAACATCGCCGAGATCGGCGCCCATCAGTGCCGCGTTATCTATGGGCGTAGCGCGATAAAAACGCGTAGGCGAGGCCGCATTCGGAATTGCATATGAGTTTGGGCCTAACACATCTACGTTGAAAAAATTATGACTGTTGAACGTGTGATTCACGATTTCCCACGTGCCATCGCCATCGAGGTCCGCGGGAATGGAATGAATCGGCGTGCCACCGCCGTAATTGCCGCGATCGACCATCAACTCCGTACGCCATGTTTCAAAACTCCCGCCGGAGTTGTGTTCGATATCGCCATCGACCGTGATGATTTGCAAGCCGCGCTTGCCGCCGGCAGCCGTGCGTGTTGTGGCCAAAAGCAATTCCGTTTTACCGTCATTATCGACATCGAGTATGAACGGAATACCGTCATGATCTCCGCGAAAAGCTTTAAAATCCGCGGCGCAGCATGAATCAATTTCCGTGCTGATGACCGAAGAATAGGTCGTGCCAAAATTGTCGCTACCGGTCACGCCATCCCATTCGTAAACATACCAACCCGAGGGCTCGGAAGCCAATGGGAACATGATTTCCCACTTATTGTCTTGATCGAGATCGCCGACGGTTGCGACGCGCGGATTGGAGCCTTTGCGCCGATTTCTGCCCGCAGCGGTATCCGGCGGTGAGCTCCATACCAATTCGAATTGATCGGCGCCGACATATTCAAAAAGCCTGACGCCGATCGCGCCGTAATCCGTCAAAATGAGTTCTTTCTTGCCGTCTTTATCAAGGTCGAAGCCGCCAATGACCGTGCGGCTGTTACCGGTATTGTCTGCTTTATAGAGAGAATCCACGTCGGAATGCGCAATCGCATTACGAAATTCCCACCCGTCCGCCAGCTTATCCGCGGTCGTCGGATCATATTCCAAAACCAAAATCAACGGCTGGGTGGGATCATCCGCGTAACGGTTGGTGATGACTACTTCGCGCAAACCGTCGCCGTCGAGATCGACCGGGGAGATGCGCGAGGGATAATAATAATCCACCGGCTCGCCCGCACTCTCTAAAATTTGCGTCCACTCATAGCTGCTGGAATCCGCCGGGGAGCCGATGCCGAGGTATTCAACGCGATAAACTTTCTCACGATTGCCGCCGGCTATAATAATGTCGAACCGTCCATCGCGGTCGATATCGCCCAAATCCGCGCCGCGCGAAAAACCATTCGGGTCGAATTTGCCGACGCGCTTGAAGTTGGCGCCGGTCAAAGTTGCCACGTCCGTAACGTTGTCGAGAAAATAGAGCACGCCGTTCGTCATCGGAAACCATACTTCCAGCGCCGCATCGGCGTCCACGTTGGCAAAGAGCAGTTTATGGCGATTGAACGAACCGGGATCACTTACCGGAAACAACTCGTTCAAATCGACTTGCAGCGCATACGCATCCGGGCCCGTGGCTTCGAAAATGGCTAGGCTGAAATTATCCCACGTGTTGTACCAAATTTCCTTTTTGCCGTCGCCATCAAAGTCGACAACGTCGATATCGTACGTACCGCCGCCGCCGAGCAAAGTTTCGTCCGCGGAAAATTCGACCTCGAAAGAGGCGAAATCATCGAAGGTGGCACTGGTCATTTCCACGACGGCTAACTCGCGGCGAGAGCCGGTGCGCGATTGCGCCAGAATTTCGATCTTGCCGTCGCCATCCACGTCGTCGAGCTTCAAGCCTGAAGGCCGGAAATCCAAAGCCGGGGCCTTGCCGAAATCGTAAGTCAACGTCGGGTTCGCGGGAAAAGCGCCGGCGTCGTCTTGCTCGAAAATGAAAAGCTTGTTGGGGTTGTTGATGGTGGGCACGCCGAAATAAATTTCCCATTTGCTGTCGCTATCGATGTCGCCGTAGGTCAATGCGGGAAAAGAATTGGTGCCTTCCGGCATGGTGTAATGCCAGACGTGCGTGTAGGTATCGTTGCCCGTGGCCTCAAACAAATAGACATCTAGAAAACCCGGATCCGGTCCTGCGGGTGAAAGGGTTTCATCGGTCGCGAACAAAATTTCGCGGCGGCCGTCGCGGTCGAAATCCATTCCGACTTCGACTTTGCTGCTGCCGAAATATTCCACGGGCCGGAAGTTGCCTTCGGTGCGCGGGTTGAGCGCCCAGGAAATCTTAAAACCCGGGCCGGGGTTGTATTGCGCCTGCGCCGAGGAATTTCTTCCGTCAATCGCAAGCAGCAACAGCACGAGGCTCAACGCGCCAAAACACTTTAACACATTTCTCATCACATAACCTCCAGTTGAGGTGAAGAACGAACGGTGGATTGAAAAAAGATTTGAGTCGCAATCTTACAGCGTTTTTCATTTGAGAGGGCATTTGAAAAGCCCATGCATCCTATAATTCCCCCCTTGAGGCGGGTTAGGGGGGTGTTCTCCAACACGAGTGAGTACCTCAAAACCGATAAATGTCACTGTTGCAGAGTGATCAAACCGCAAATCTGTACTGTGTTGGTGGTTTGTGATGCGATAACACCTCCGAACCCCCCTCAAGGGGGGACTTTTAAAATGCCCTCTTTACCAGAATGACAATGAAGAGGGGCGGTTATGAAAAACCTGCGCGCACAAATGCGAGGGCAGGGCTGCAACGAAAGCAAGCATGCAGGAAGCCGGATTTCAAACCGAGCCTTTCAAGCAAAAATTCAGATCGAAGTTGAGAGGACCGATCCTGGAGTGAATGAGCTGAGGAAAGCTCCGTTCCTCGTGGGTGGATGGAAGAGAAATGCGGCCTTTCGCGGAGGCGCATTCGAAGCGGGAAAAATATAACGGCTTTGCTCCTAGGAGTCAAGAGCTTTTATGCCGGAGGGGTAATGTCTCAAGTTGCGTGTGGAGTAGCGCAGGCATCCTGCCTGCAGACAAGATGTCTGAGCTACGTTCTCCACCAATAATCTGAGGCATTACCCGGAGGGCGAGGGCAATCAAAAAAGTTTGGGCGAGTTCATTGATTTTCAAACACGCTGGCAACCCAAGCCCTTCGTGCAGCACACGAATCAAGAACGCACACTGAAAAGTTTTTTCCGCGTGCGTTTTTGATCCGTGTGTACCCCATTTGAAAAGCCGTTTTGCATAAAGCTGCGGCGCCCCGCGGCTTGTCAATCTTCCCCGTGCTCGCGCAAGCCCAGGGCTTTGAGCTTGTTGGTCACGTGGCTGCGATCCATGCCGGCGAACTCTGCGGTTCTGGTGACGTTATTGTTGAACCGCGCGAGCGCTTGCGCAAAGTAATCCTTCTCAAATTGCTCCTTCGCGCTTTTATAAGGAAGCTGCGACAGATCGACGCGCACGCGCGCTTCCGGCGGCGACAAGCGCATGCGAATCGTTTCGGGTTGAATCAATTCCTCGTCCTCCATCAAGATCGCATTCGCGATGAGATTCTCCAACTCGCGCACGTTGCCGGGGAAGTGATAACGCTCCAGCAACTCCAACGCTGGTTGGGAAATGCCGTGAATGTTTTTGCCGTTGCGGCGATTGTAGCGTTTGATGAAATGCTTCGCGAGCAGCGGAATATCGCCATGGCGTTTGCGCAACGGCGGAATCTCAATAACGACGCGCTGCAAGCGTTGCAACAAATCCAACCGAAAACGGCTTTGCGCCACGGCCTCTTGCAAGTTGCTATTCGTTGCCGCGATCACGCGCACGTCGAGTTCGAGCTTTTCTTTGCCGCCCACGCGCTCGCAAGTTTTCTCCTGCGAGAAGCGCAAAAATTTGAGCTGCATGGGAAGCGTCAATTCGCCGATCTCGTCCAAGAATAACGTCGTGCCGTGCGCTTGCTCGAACTTGCCGTTTTTCCGCGCGTCCGCGCCGGTGAAGGCGCCCTTCTCATGCCCGAACAACTCGCTCTCCGCCAGGGTTTCCGTGAGTCCCGCGCAATCGGCTTTGACGAGCGAGGCCTGGCTGCGCAGGCTGTTATAATGAATCGCGTTCGCGACGAGATCTTTGCCGGTGCCGCTCTCGCCTTGAATGAGTACGGTTTCATCCGTGCGCGCAATTCTTTGGATCATGCCGAACACGCGGCGCATCGCATCGCTTTTCGTGACGATGCTCTCGAACTGAAATTCCTGCTGCGCTTCTTCGCGCTGATAATCGTGCATCCGTTTTTCGCGAAACTGCTCGACCGCCACGTCGATGCGAGGGCCGAGGCTTTCGAAATGAATCGGCTTGGCAAAAAAGTCGAAAGCGCCGGCCGCGCGCGCTTTGGCCGGCGAATCTTCTTTCTCGAAAGCCGTGAGAATGATGATGCAGGTGTCCGGATAATCGCGGCGCAGCTCACCGAGCAAATCGAGACCGTCGCGATCCGGCAGGATCATATCCAGCAGAATCACCGAGAAGCTCGTCTTGTGCGCTTGCGCGAGCGCCTCTTTGGCATTGGCAGCCTGCTCGGTTTTGAAGCCTTCGTGATTCAACCAGCGCGCAAGCTGCTCGCGCGTGGCTAGATGATCGTCGACAATCAACACTTTGATCGGGCTCATGGTCTCACCTTTGTTGTTTTGATCCGCAGAGAAGCGGCCATTAAATTACTCGATCATTCATAGCGGCCGGCAATTGCTCGACAGACCTCCGAGAGCATCCCTCTCCAATGTCATTCTGGAAGAACCTTCCCTAGTGCTGGGATCAAACCCTATTTTTGAGATTCGTACCCGGTGCGAGGGAAGGTTCTTCCAGAATGACATTTCAAAGAAGAGCGCTACAAATTAAGCCTGAAGCAGCATATTGGGGCGAGGCTTCAAGTCAGGCTTTTGCTCGCAATGGCCCGATGCGTCCGCGTTTTCTTTTCGCGCATGGAAAACTTGAGGGCCAAACATTGATTGACGAAGCCGAGAATCTTTTGCCAAAATGAAGGATCGATTTCCAGAAAGAAGTCGCAAAACATTTCCGGCGCGCCGAGTTGAGCGAGCGAGGCTGAAGTGAGAATGATCGGCGTGTTCGGCAAGCGGCTTTTCAAATCCGGCACAAAATCAATGGCGGTTTGCGTCGCGCTGTCGTCTTTGCGCAGATGATAGTCCAGCACGATGACGTCAAATTCGGTTTCGCGGCAGCGCGCTACGGCCTCTTTGCCGGATTCAACCTCAGCCACGTGATGGCCGGCGCTGCGCAACAAGCGCGAAACCTTTTTCAACATCGCAGTATCGTCATTGACGACCAAAACGTTGCCGGCGCGGCTGGGCGAGACCCGCGCGCGCGGAATTTTAACGCCCGGCTTCAAAGGCGCGCTTTTTTCTTCCTCGCCGTTAGACTGCTCCAAATTGCGCGGCAGGAGGATTTCAACGGTCGTGCCTTTGCCCACTTCACTCTGCAAGCTCAACTTGCCGTGATGATCGGTTTCCACGATTCTTTTCGCGAGCGCCAAACCGATACCATAGCCGCGCGTTTTGGTGGAAAAGCCGGCTTGCAAAACTTTATTGCGCAACTCTTCCGGAATGCCCGTGCCGGAATCCGATATGAGAAGGCGAATCCGTCCGGCTTCGTGCTGCGCCGTGATTTTCAAAACGCCGCCTTCGGGCATGGCATCGAGCGCGTTGGCCATAAGGTTGAAGAACGCGCGCACCAAAAGGCCGCGATCGGCGGAGAACGAAACTTCAAGATTCGTTTCGTCCCTTCGAATATCAACTTCCTGACGCAGGGCGCGCGCCGCGATCATTTGAATCGCCTCTTCGATCAGCTCGCGCAAGCTGCACGGCGTTAATTGCGGCGGCAAACGATACGCGCGATTCTTGAAGCTGCCCGTGATGCCTTCGATGTTTTCAACATAGGCATCGATGTTCGCGATGGCTTGCTGCACGTCCTCGAAACGAAGCTGGTGGTCGCGCTCGAGCTTGGTGAGCCATTGCGTTTCACCCGCAATCATGGAAGAGCAGTTTTTGATGTCGTGCGTCAACCCCGCAACGATCTCTTCAATCGCCGCGGTTTCCAAAGCTTTCGCCAGATCCACTTGCGTCTTCGCAAGCCTCTCGCCCAAGTGCGCATTCGCCAAAGCCACGCCGGCCTGGCTCGCCAAGCCGCGCAAGAGCCGCAGCTCTTTTTCGCCGAAATCATCGGGAGCCAAACTTTCCATCGTAATCACGCCCAGGACTTGATCATCATAGATGATGGGCACGAAGAGCGCGGATTTGATTTGCGGAGAAGTGGGAACATACAGCGCATCCTCGCTCAACTCCGAGCTGAGATAATCGCATTTGTTTTTGATCACCCAACGCACTCGCATGCCGAGGTTGGCGCCCGTCGTGCGCACTTTGTTCGCGTTCGCATTGACGCCGCGCATCATGTGGGGGCCCGGCGCTTGCGTCATCGGGTCGAGCAATTGCGCCATGAAGTTGCGATTCTCGGCGCCCACGAGCTTCAAGCCTTCGTCGCACACGAGGCGCAGCACTTTCTTCAAATCCAAGCTCGAGCTGATTTTTTTGCCGAGATCGTACAACGATTTGAGGGCCTTCAGCTCGACGTCGCACCATTCGACGACTTTGACCGCCACTGCGGCTTGGCGCGCGATCGCGATCAAAGCCTCCACGTCCTGCTCGTCGAAATCATTCAGCTTGAAGCTCTGCACGTCGATCACGCCCAAAGTTTCATCACGAAAAATCAGGGGCACGGCAAATTCGGATTTGATGTCCGGGTGCGTGGGGCTATATTCCGCGCACTGCATGACATCCTGCTCCAAACGATACGCGCGATTGTTCAACGCGGACACCACCACGCTTCTCTGTTTCAAATCGCGCGCGCGGCCGATTTTCTCGCGCCCGAAGGCTTCGCCTTCCGCGGCTTTCAAGATGAGCTTGTCGCGCTCGCGGTCTTTCATCCAAACGAAGACCACCTTGTTTTCGCGCCCCACGCTGTTCAAACACTCCGTGGCAATCAGATTGAGAATTTCTTGCAAGCTGTTCTCGCGGCTCAAAGCCTCGCCGATGAGATGGGCCGTGATCACTTGTTGCGTTTTTTTATCCGCGATGCCGAATAAGCGCTTGTTGCGCAGCGTAATCGCGACGGCATCGGCCAGCATCGCCAACAGGTGATGATGCATCGGCAGCGCTTGCGGCGGCTGATCACCGGCCACGACCAGGCAACCTTGCGGCTCGTTGGCCAAAATGCACGGAATCGCCCATTCCCAGCGCATACTTTCCCAGACCGCGAAGTAACGCGCGTCTTTTTCAACTTGATCACAAAAATAATCCTGGCCCGTTTTCAAAACGACGGCGGCAATGCTTTCGCCCTTTTCAATTTCCGGTTGCTTTGCGGCGGTGGAATTTTCCGTCGCACGAAACAGCCAATTCTTCGCGTCGGGCTTGCGATAGATCAAATACGTTTTGTCCGTCCCCATGATCTCATTGGCCGTCGCCAGAATTTTAGGCGCGATCGAATCCAGCTCGGTGTGAGTACCGGCTTCCTGCATGAGGGCGCGCACTTGCGCGAGTTGATCGAAGTCGCGCGTGCGCGTTTCGTGAAAGCGCGTGTTCTGCCAAGCGAGCGAAGCATAGGCCGCCAGCGCTTCGAGCATTTTGATTTCACTGCTGCTGAAGCTGCGGGGCTTCACCAAACACAGATTGATGACGCCTAAAATCGCGCCCGCGGCTTTGAGCGGAAAACAGGCCATGGCCCCCAGGTTTTGTTTGATCGCCAAGTCTCGGTTCACAAAATCCGGGCACTCGATCTCGTCGGTTACGTCGCGCACCACGCGGTATCGCCCCGCTTGCGCAACCCAGCCCGCGACGCCTTGGCCCAAGGGCAGTTCGAAGTTTTTTTGCATTTCTTCGGCGCTCAAACCAACGGCCTCCGCGATGTGCAAAGTTTCATGTCCGGGGTCTAGCAACATCAACGAACAGTTCTTCGTGCTGTCCACCACGTTCATAAACGCTTCGAGAATATCGCGCGCCGTGTTGCCGTGCTCGAGGCTCGCGCCGATCGTTTGAATGTTTCCCAACAAAGCCTGCAACGCGTTTTTGGCATCCACTTGCTCGCTCGCGGCTTGCGAGATGAGGTCGCGGGCGCGCTCGTATTTGTGCTGGGAAAAATACAAATCCGCCTGGCGCTCCGTGGTGAAATAATCTTTGAACACGCTTTCGTAAATATGATTGCGCACGCGATAGAACCCGCTTTGTTCCGAAAGCGCGCCGAGGGCCACAAGCGCTTTGAGATTCGGGTCGAACTTGCTGGAGCCGATCGAACCCACGCGCAAAACGTTCATCAAACACTCCACCAACTGGCCGTCTTTTTCAATCTGCGTAATCACCATCTCGACGTTGGTCTCGCCTTCTTTGATGATGCTTTCGCGCGCCGCATCGGCTTGCTGCAGCGAGAACGCCGGCGTTTCATGGCGCAAGAACGCGCGCTCCAACAGGCGATAACAAATTTTCTGCACGAGATACCCCGTGCCGCTGGTGTATTCATAGAGCATGCGGCTGAAGCCTTGTTCGTAAACAATGCCGAGCCCCTGGGCCACGCGCCGCATCATGATCCCGAGATCTTCCAACCGAAAATCCTCCGGCGCCAAGCGCATGGCATATTCGCTGAGCGAATGGCCGTGCTCGAACTGCAGATCGTTCGTGTTCAACGTGCCGGCGATGACGAATTGAAATTTGGCGAGCAGCTTGTTCGTGGCCTGCAATTGGTGTAAGTGCAGCAAGCCGCGAAAGAACTCTTGCAGCAAGTATTTCGGCGGCGTCTCCATGCTGTCCAGCACGATGATGAATTTTTCCTCTGCGGACGACGCCTGCGCAAAGGCCATCAGCGCTTCTTTAAAATCATACAACGTGGGCACGGGCTTGAGCGCAAAAACGCGCTCCGGAAATTGCTCCGCCAAACGCCGGCAAATCATCGCATACATCTCGTCAAGATGATACTGCTGCAGCTCTTCCGCTTTGACGAATGCGAAACGATAGCCGAGGTTTCGGCGTCGGCATTCGTGCATGAGCGAGAGCAGAAAACTGGTTTTCCCGATCTTTTTGCCACCGCACACCAAATACCAATGGCCGAATTGCAAACCGGCAATGGTCTTTTCGAGCAATATCGGCCGGTCGATCGTGATCAGATCGTCTTGGCCGGGCTGCAAAGGGCGCTTGTAGATGAAGGGATTGGAATACATGGGAAAAGTCGGGTTGTTAAAGTTGGAGTGTTGGAGTGATGGATTTTGGGATTGGTGGAGTTTTGGATTGTTGGAGCGATGGTTATGTTAGCGCTTTTCAAGTGCAGGTGCAGTTTTGATGAACGCCCCTCTTGGATGTCATTCTGTAGGAACCTTCCCTAGCGCTCGGAGCAAAGCTATTTTTGAGTTTTGCGCCCAGTGCGAGGGAAGGTTCTTCCAAGAATGACATTTCGAGACACTGCTCCCTCCCATTAAGGGCTGTACTACGCCATTGCTCCACCCCTCCATCACTCCACCAATCCAAGAATCCAAAACTCCATCACTCCACCAATCCCTCACTCCAATGCTTGGAGATATGTCGCGATCACTTTGTCGAACAAAATCGGCTTTTTCAAGTACGCCAGCACGCCGAGCTTTTTCATGCGCTCTTCCACCCACGGATAATCCACGGCCGTGAGCACGACCACCTTGAGCTGCGGATCGCAATCGGGAATTTGGGCTTCCCGAATCATTTCGAGTAAATGCACGCCGGAACGGCGTGGATCGCTGCTGCTCGCCAACACTTTTCCGGGGTCGAACATCACGTCGAGCGAGAGCAAATCAAACCTCTCGCGGCGCAGGTGCCGGACCGCCTCGTCCGCATTCCGCGCAGACACGCACTCATAACCTTTTTGCGACAAGCTCCGAAAATACGGATTGACGCCCCACGGCTCATCTTCCACGAAGAGAATGCGATTCATATTTGATTCTCCCGGCGCGTTTTGGGTAAAGTGATGCGGAAGGTCGTCAAAAAATCCTGAAACTCCTTGACCTTCACGGGGTTTTTCGAGCACGGCTCGCTCTTGACGTGGACTTCGCCGCCGTGCCTTTGGATGATCTCACGGCAAATTTTCAAGCCGAGACCCGTGCCCGAAATGTACCGCATCTTGTCGCGCGCATAGCTGCGGGAAAAACTTTTGAAAATGGTTTCGTATTCGCTCTCCGGCACGCCCAGCCCGCGGTCCGTGATTTCGATGTTGAGATTGGTGCCGTCATCGAAGCCGGTGATGGTGATTTGCTGATGGTAATGGGAATATTTGACGGCATTGTCGATCAAATTGGTGAAGGCTTGCTCCATGCGGTCGCGGTCGAACGCAATGCGCGGCAGCCGCTTGACGCTGTCTTTGATGATGAAACGCAGCCCCCGTTCCAGCGCGCGCATGTTATAAGCGCTGGCGCAGAACTCGAGGGCTTCCTGCAAATAGCCGGGCTTGAACGAATACTCGAGCTTTTCGCGCGTGCGGTCGCTGAGCAGCAGCGTGTTGTCCATCTGCCGCTTGGCGCGCAGGATTTCTTCTTCGATCACGCCCACGAATTGATCGATGACTTTGTCCGAACGGCTTTGCTCGAGAAAATTTTTCAAACCGCCGACTTGCGCCATGATATTGTGCAACGGACTTCTGAACTCGTGCGCGGTTTCGGCAATGTTCGACTCCAAGCGGTCGATCGTGATCATGTCTCGAATGTTTCGAATGGCAACGGCAACCTGGCACGCAAACGTCTCCACGACCTTCATGCGTTTTTTGAAAACCGCTTCTTCCTCTTGCACCAACTCGGGTTTGTCCGTCAGCCCGATTTGCAAAGTGCCGATGGCCTTGCCTTGGACCATGAGCGGAATGATGTATTGCGCCGTGATGCCGGCCTTGTGCATCAACTCGCGAAAGGCCGGATCGCAATTCGGATCGTGCGCGCAGTCTTGAATCGAAATCGGGCTTTTGGCGCGCATGGCCTGCGCCAAAACGTTTCTGCTCTTCAAGTCGTACTTGGTCGCGTCCACCAAGGCTTTCCAGTTTTCGCCCGCCGCGGATTTTCCTTCCAACATGCCGCCGGCTTCATTGACGAGCGAGAGCATGCCCTGGTCATAGCCGATGCTCTTCAAGCTGGTAAAAATATCTTCGATGGCTTCCCTTTCCGTCGCGGCATTGAGAATCTCCAAGCTCGCTTGATTGAGGGCGTCAAGCTGCATCTCCAGCTCGGTGCGCAGCGCCAAATCTTCCTTCATCATTTTGAGCAGTGTGGCCTGCTCGATACCGACGCGCGCCAAATTAACGATACGCTCCAGAGTCGTGACTTCGTCTCTTTCCAACTCGGTCTTGTGCGTTTTATCATAACCCGCCTCCAAAGTCGCCAGCACTTCACCGCGCGCCATGATCGGGATGATGATTCTCACCAGGCGTTCATGATTGAACTTGTCATAAATCCGTTTGTCGAGGCGATCATCCCAGCCGCAGAGCTCCACCTGGGTTTTATGTCGCACCACCCAGGCTTGAATGTCCTTGCTGTAGATCGAATGATGGGCGAGCTGCAAAAACTCGTCGGGCACGTTGCGCCCGGCAATGGTGCCGACGGTGTTTTGGGTATAATCGACTTTGGAAATCGTGGCATAATCGAATCGTAATTCGTCGATCACGGCCTCCAGCACGCTGTGGAAGATTTGCATCATGTTCGGATTTTCGCCCGTGGCCGCTCTCTGCACGCGATCAAACGCGCGCAGTTGCGCGATGATTTTATTTTTTGCGAAAATGAGGTTGGCATTTTCCAACGCCACCGCGGCTTGGTTCGCAAGCGTTTTGACGAAGTCAAAGTCATTGCCGGTGAAAGCCTCGAGCTCGTCGCCGTCCACACAAAGCACGCCCAGCTTGCGGGAGCCGTCAGTCTCTTTGTCAATGTAAGTGATGGGCACGACGATCTTCGATTTCACGTCTTGAAAAAGCGCGTTGAAACGATCGACCGGCAATGTCGACACGTCCGGGCAGTTGACCGGCTCCTGAGTTTGAAAAACTCGTCCCGACAAACCGCGATACTTGGGAGTGGATTCTTGGGGCATCGTGTCTTGCGGATCTTTCGAGCTCAAGGCATGAACCACCAAGCCGTCGGTTTTCTCCTCATAGCGCTTGAAGTAAGCGCGTTTGGCGAAGGGCAAGCGCAGGCAGACGTTGGTGATTTGGTGCAAAATTTTTTCGATATCGTGCGTGCCCAACAACACCTGCCCGGTGGTTAAAAGCGCTTTGATCTCGCTCAAATCCTTCGCGATGCCGATGCTGCCGCCGTCCTGCAGTAAGCTGACCGACAAGCTGAGCGGGATGACTTCGCCGTTCTTGCTCAAAAATTCGGTTTCAAAATTTTTGAGCCGATGATCTTTGCTGCGCAGCGCCAACCCGCGAATCTCTTTGGCCTTGTCTTCGCTCGGTAGCGCTTCAGTGGCCGGGTAACGCTCGACCACGTTCGTGCCGATAAGCTCTCCAAAAAGATTTTTTGCCCCGGGATTCATGTAAGTAATCTCGCCGTCCCGGGCGCACATCACCACCGGGTCGGGCGTGCTTTCGACGATCGATTCGTAATCGCGCAATTTCTTCATGAGCAAAGCGTTTTTGATCGAAATCCTGAGCTTGGTGGTGAGAATTTTCATGATGGGAATATCGAACTCTTCCGAGAAGCCCGCGTTCTGAATCGGCTCGCCCTCTGCGTCCAGCTTATTGTAAGCGAAGAGCAATCCCATCAGATTCTCGCCGTCAAGAATGGGATAGGCCAGCTCGGAATACATTTTTTGCGAGTCGAGAAAATCAACGGGATTGTCGGGATTTCTGGCAGGATGATGTTCGATGGCCTCCCCATATTCGTTGAAGATTTTTTTGTGATACGCGATGTGGCTGGTCATTCCGGCTTTGGGGCCGTCCGTAATCGGGTAACTCACGCGGCGCTTGAAAAACTCCTTGCCCTCTTGCGAATAACTGGTTTCCAAACAAATCTGATCTTCCTTCACGAGCCACAAGCTGCACAGCTCGGCTTCTAAAATTTCCGCGGCTTTGGCGACGACGTGATCGAACTTCTCTGCGAGCGTTTTGTTTTCGAATTCCGCGAGCAGCACGTTGTGCGCTTCCGAGAGCAGCCCGAGCTTTTTGATCATACCGTTGCTATCCGCATGCTTCTGCGATTCCCGCAACACCAAAGCGCAAAGCTCTTCCGCAATGGCGCTGACCACTTCGAGTTCTTCCGGGTGAAAGAGCTTGGGCGGGCGTAATTCCAAAACCATCAAACCGAGGGGCTGACTATGCGGCTTTTTGAGCGGGATGAGCATTTGAGAAGCGGAACCGTTTGCCCCGTTGCCGCCTTTTGTGGGAAAATCGCGCCGCGCGGCAATATAGCCTCCGGCAGATTCGTTCTCGAACAAACGGCGTAAATCCGCAGGCAGGCCTTGCAAGGGAACGTCGCAAAGAGGGTAAATGCCGTCGTCATAGCAGGCGCATTTTTCACCATAGCGACAGCGCAAGCGCTCGGACTCGGGTTCATAGCGCAAAATACAAACGCGATCGGCTTGCGTAATCTTCATGACACTATCGGCCAGCTCCCCGACTAGGTGGCCGTCCAACTGCATGCGACCGTTAGGCATGGGCGCCTCCTCACCTTAATTTAAATCATGCGCTCCAATTGCTTTTTGGTTACCACGAAAATAGCGTTCGTAGTAGCTCCTTTAGGAGCCGGTTCTTCAGTAAGGACTACGAGCTTTCATTTTGATTTCTTCGGCGTGTCGCTGCGCGACACGGTGATCCCGAAGAAAAGCGGCGCGGCGCCAAACCGCAATTCGCTTTACTCAAATGCCTCCGGCTGAGGGTATAAATATGTTCGTAATTTTAGGCGTGAGCTTGACCGGCTAGCGACGGCATTTCGTGAGCCATGCCGGACAGGTCATCGTATTCAGGATGCGGGGGTTCGTTTCTTAAAAGGAATTTCATATTGTTTCTCAATCATCGACAAAAAGAGCGTATCGCCACGATTGGCGGCACGTTCGACACTTTGCACGCCGGGCATAAGGAATACATTCAGTTGGCTTTCGAGTTCGCGGACCGCGTTTGGATTTACGTCAGTTCGGATGAATTTGCGAGCGGGCAAAAAAAATATCCGGTCCAACCCTATGAGATTCGCCTCGAAAAACTGCTCGAGCATCTGCATCAAACCGTGGAACACGGGCGTTATCAAATTCGCCGTCTGCATGGATTAGGGGAATTGCAAAAGGATTATCTCGAAGCGGCGGAACTGCGCGACAAAATTTACGCTGCGATCGTGTCCCCGGAATATTATGACTACTTTCAAAATCTCAACTGTCTGCGTGAAATCCGAGGCCTGCGTAGCTTTTTGACCGTGGTAAAACGGCGAACGTTGACGAAGGATAAGCACGATCTTTCTTCTTATGAGGTGCGGAAACGTTTGCCCGTCAACGGCAAACATCTGATTGTAGAAGCAGAGCCGGAAGCGCTCATCAGCAACGCCGCTTGAAACAAGTCGACTTTAAGCGAAAACCAGGCCAGTTGAAACTTTGCTTCCGCTGAAAATTCAACCTGCTGTTAATGCTGTTTGCCGAACCACCTTGCTCCTTACTACCCACCGAAAGATTGTAGCCTCTGGCCGACAATCGTATAGCGAAAACCCTTCACTACATGATCAAACTCTTCAAGAGCCGGTGTGTTCACTCGCCGGCGAACGATCACGTTTCGAAGAATTGAACCTCTCTTCAACCCTTCTTCAGTTGCAATCGGCTTTGCTTGGAATTTCCCACATTCGTTTTGTTATTCTTCGACACCTCATCTCCATTAACTTTGCGAATCGCTTTTCCCCTAAATCTTAACGCGTGAAATCATAAGCGCACGCCGCGCATGGTTTCACTTATTGAATTTGGCCTGCCGGTTGCATTTCTAGATTATAGAGAGCGATTGACAAGTTACGAGAGTGGGTCACCTTCCTTCCTACAAAAACATATGAACCTCAAACTACCAAAAAAGCCGCCGAATTGGACGCGCTTGGCGCGCCACAAAAAGCAGGAGATCAAAGGGGAAATTCTCGAAATGGTGTTGGGTTTCTTTCTGTGCTCGGATTGGGTGAATGATGCCATCGCGCACATGCACGGGGCGCTCATTCGCAATCTCTTGCACAGCTTGCAAGATAACAACAACGTGCTCGGGATGCTGCGCGTGCTGCTGCCGTTGCTGCTCTTCGCGGCGTTTTACTTTTTGCGAAAACTGCTCGCGCACCTCGTCAAGCCGGGCCGGCAAGCTTATCAACGCATACGAGCGCGTATTGAAGCGAAACGTAAACCGCGTTCGCAGGCGGAAGATGAGATTTGATGTACAGGCGGGAAAGACATTGAAGGTTCGCGCAAAAGTCGCGGGCTTGGTTGTCTTGCGGGAGAAGCCGGGCGCAGAAAAGAAAATGAAGAACGATCAAAAGGCAAAACGATTTGGGGCAAAACCATTCCAACGCTTTTAAATAGTTTTGCCGGCAAATCGTTTTGCCTTGCTAGCTTCAATCAATCATTCGCATAGCGAACGGTACTTAGAACCGCATCGTCGTTTGCGTGCTCGGCTCCGGCTTGGGCAATTCCTTGCGCGGGAGCTTTTCTTCGCGCATCGCGGCATTGTAAACGAACGCAGCCATGATCACCGCGGCCTGCATCAAATCGCTCTTCGAGAGCTGGTCATACACGTCGAAGTTCGAATGGTGCGTGCGGCTGCGATACTCCACCGCGTCTTGAATGAATTGAAAACCCGGCAAGCCCAGCGCATTGAAGGCTTGATGATCCGTGCCGCCGGTGTTGCGAATCGTGAGCGTGCTCGCGCCGAGATCGTGGAAGGGCTTGAACCACTCTTCGAAAATCGGGCGCAGAGCATAGTGCTCTTGCAAATAAATGCCGCGAAATTTTCCGGTGCCGTTGTCCATGTTGAAATAAGCTGAAAATCTTTCGTGCTCCGGCTTGAGCGCCATGCTGCGGCGGTCGCCAAAATGCTTTTCCACATAACCTCGTGAGCCGAGCAAGCCTTGTTCTTCGCCGCTCCACAACGCCGCACGAATGGTACGTCGCGGTTGCACGTTGAGCGCTTTGAGAATGCGCATGGCTTCCATGACGACGGAGCAGCCTGCCGCATTATCCGTTGCGCCGGTGCCGCCATGCCAGGAATCCAAATGGCCGCCGAGCATCACCAACTCGTCTTTGAGCTTCTTGTCCGTTCCCGCAATTTCTGCGACCACGTTATAGCCCAACGAGTCTTGCTCGAAAAATTTGTTCTTGACGTTTACCGCCACTTTGATCGGAATGCCTTTCTCCACCATGCGCACCAAACGCGCATAGTGCTCGACCGACATCGCCACCACGGGAATCGCAATCGGCGCGCCAACGTTGCGCGAGCCGCTGCTTTGCACGTCGAACGTGCCGTAATCATGCTCACGGCTCGGTTCGAGCAACACGGCAACGCCTTCTTCTTTATAAAATTTTTCCGCCTTATCTGCAAGTGCGCGCATACGCGCGAACTCCTCGCGCCGTGAGGCAAATTCGCTGCGCGCGCCTGGCTCCGGGGCCATGGCCAAATCCGTCAACTCTTTTTCATCATAGCGATCCAAATCCGCGACCTCGTTCAGCTTGGGTTCTTCAGGCACGCGCGAGAGCACGATCGCGCCCTTGAGCTTGACTTGGTATTTTTCGAGATCGGCCTCCGTCGTGGCTTTCACATACACCGGCGTGCCTACAACCTCGCCATTCGTACTGCCCGTCCACGCTTTAGGATAACCATAAAGCGGCGCATATTTCGGCTCCACCAATTCCAAAGAAAATTTTTCCACCATCCAACCGCGGCCGAACGTGCCCCAAGGTTCGAGCTGTGCATTGACCAAACCCCACTCTTTGAACTTGTCACGCGCCCATTCCTGCGCGCCGCGCAAATACGGCGAGCCGGTGAGCCGCGGGCCGTGCATGTCCGTGAGCTGCCACGCGATGTCCATCACCTGCGAATTGTTGAAGCCTTCATTGCGAATGCGGCCCATCATCGCCAAATCAACGCGCTCTTGCGCATGCGCGTGCAGCACGATGACCAGGAACAGCAAAGCGAATAAACGTTTTTTCATCCGATCTCTCCCGTGAGTGAGATGAGTAAAAGTGCCGCTTTGTACGGCGTGAATTATTCTTAGTGTGTGAGGAACTTTTACGAGCACTTCTCTGCGATGTCATTCAGGAGGAATCCTTTTAAGCATTTGGCAGTGTCTCCAGCGAGTAAAAAGATTCCTTCTGAATGACACTGCGAGAGCGGCATTCATTCAATGCATCAAAACCATCTTCTTTACTTTGACCACGCTCAGCGTTTCGAGCCTGTACAAATAAACGCCGCTCGCCAATTTTTTACCGCGCTCATCTCTACCTTCCCATTGCGCAACGTGAGAACCCTGCGGCTTGATCTCATCCAACAATATCGCGACGCGTTGCCCCGCGAGATTATAAACGATGATCTTCACACGGCCGCGCGCGGGCAATTGATATGCAATCCGTGTTGTTGAATTAGCCCATAGCGGGTTGGGATAGTTTTGTCCCAACTCGAAACCGCCCGGAAGATCGGTCGTCTCGTTTGGTTCCGCAACGGCAGTGTAGGTTTCTCCCAAATCGAGCAAGGCTTGTCGTATTACCTCTGCTGCTTCCACTTCCAGTAAAAAGTAAAGCGGGAAATCGAGCACGATGAATTTCGGCTCATTGCTGATTTGCCGGAAGGCGACGGGCTGGCCGTGGAAAGTCGAAGGCGGTTGCGCGGAGGAGCGATAGGTATAAAGCGTCTGCGCCGGCGCGCCGCTCGCAAACGTTGGCAAGATTTCCATCGCGAGCAGATTGTTGTTGAAGAGCGGCGCTTTGGCCGGATCGAGCGTGACCGAAGGATAATTCGCCGCGACCGCATCTGCGCCTTTGAAATCGCGGTCCGAACCGCTCCCAATGCGCGCGGTTGCAATCTTCAAATCATCATACACAAACTCACCGGCTTTGAAAGTTTTGCTCAATCCGGCCTTGCCGGAAATATTGTCGATCAAGCCCCAGCCCGTGAGCAATAAACGCCCGCCGTTTTGCAAATATTTTTTCACCGCCAAAGTATCGTTGCTGATCGCGCGGCTGGGTAGCGAAACCTCGCTGTGTACGATCACCGTCGAGTAGATGCCCATGTCGGCATCGGTGACGGCCAACTGTGTTTGCGCGCTGTCCAAAGCATCCCATTGCGCTGCGAGATTGAAGCCTTGCAGAATGCTTTCATAAAAAGTATCGACCTGCTCGTCGGAAGGCTGCAACGGCCGCGCGGCGCCGTCTTTCGTCGCGTCGATGATCAAAATGCCGCGATCGTGCGTGGCCAATTGTCCGCGCAGCGCCGTTGAAACCGGGCTTTCATTGCCGTCGCGATCGCGCGCTTTGATCGAATAGCGATATAAAACGTGCGGCTGCGCCGTGTTGTCAATGTAACTCTCGAAGTGCGCCGGCACTGTGAAATTCTCTTCAGTCGCGCCCGGCCCACGCCGCGTGATGACATACTCCACGAGATCAAGCTCGCTGTTTTGCGCCCACACCAAACGAATGTCCGCAGGCGTCGAAGTGCTCGCAAAACTTCTCGGCGTTTGCGGCAGCGCTTGCGGCGTGGCCAACACTTCCGCAGAAAAAACGCTCTCGTTGCCTTCGACATCAAGCGCCGAATAACTAAGATAGATGGGTTGATTCGGCGCAAGCCCGGTGAGCATGTAGGTCGTCACATTGCCCACCGGCGCGAGGCTTTGATAAAAGAGCGAATCGGCATAGCGCCACGCCACACGATAGCCCACAAAGTCGGGCTCGGAGTTCGAAACCGTCCACGACAATGTCAGCGCGCTGCCATTGCCAACGTCCTGCACCAGCAACGGAGCGGTGGGTGTTGCGGGCGCAAGCGCCATGCTCGCCAAGCCAGCCAGCGAAAGCCGCGTCACTTGCGCGGTGTAACTCGGCGACATGTTGATGAGAAGATCCGTGTTGCTGTGTTGATGTTCCAAACGTTCCGCCGGCTCGGTGAAACGCACCGCAGCATAGCCATTGTCATTGAAGGGAATGTGATCGCCGCCGCGGCCGGGGCGATCTTGCGAGGGAATGAGATTGACGGTCATGCTCGGCACGTATTGTTCGCCTTTGAGTTTGAAGTAGCGCGCAAGCTGCCGTGAGGGCGAGTTCGAAGGGCCGATGGAAAAATGGCGCACGCTCGTGCTGTCAACGTTGCCGTCCGGGCCGATGATGTTGCCCACGACGTCGTTGGTGAGCATGCCGTCGATGCGCAGATTGCTCGCGCGCGCGAAATTCGCATAAGCAATGCTGCCGAACAGGCCTTCGTCTTCGCCGGTGACGGTCATGAAAATGAGCGAGGCCTCGAATTGTTGTTTGCTCATCACGCGCGCCAACTCCATGGAAGCGGCAGTGCCGGAGCCGTCGTCGTTCGTGCCGGGCGCGAAGATGTTGGCGTCGCAGCCATCGACGTTGCGATTGTCCATGTGGCCGCTGACAATGAAATAGCGCGCGGGCGTGAGCACGCCGGTCAAAGTCGCGTTCACGTTGGCGTGCAAACCGGCGCGTCCGCAGATATTCGCGTTGAAGAAAAAGAATTCCGGTTTGAGGCTGCCGCCGGTGGTTGCGCTCGTTTGTTGGAATTGCTCTTTGATCCACCGCCTCGCCGCGCCGATGCCGCGCGTGCTGGAAACCGTGTCGGAGTTCGTGTGGCGCGTCTCGAAGCTTTCCAGTTTTGCGAGATCGTTGCGAATGCGCAGCGCCGAAACCGAATCCACCATCGCTTGAATTTTGGGATTGGCCGGCGTGCCGTGATAAAAGTCCGCGCGCTGCGCTTGCTGCGCGTGGCTGCTTCCACTCGAGATGAACGTGCTAGTTGCCAGAATCAAGGAAGCGCGTTGCAACACGTTTGTTTTGTGCATGGTTGCCTCCTTTTGATTGAAAAGCGTACCAACCTCGGCCAGGCCGAGGTTTTGAGATACTACTCGGAGCGCAAAATTAGGTTACACTTCGCACCTCTAGTGTGGTCATTCAGAAGGAACCCTTTTAAGCGCTAGCCGTATCTCCAGCGCGTAAAAAGATTCCTCCTGAATGACAGGCGAGGAGGGAAAGTGTAACCTAGATTTCGCTCGAAGTAGTAATTCACCGCACGAACAAAACTTTTTGCGCGGCATTCACGTTGCCCCAGCTCGCGCGCAGAAAGTATATGCCCGAACGGAGCGGTGTTTGCGCGGCGCGCCATTGCGCGGTCCATGAGCCGTTGCCTTCATCGTGAAAAGGAAGCTCGGCGATTTGGGCGCCTGCAAGATTGTAAAACGTTAATTGCGGCGCAACGTTTTTATTACTGCCCGCGCCGCGCACGATGATGCGCAACACGTCTCGAAACGGATTGGGGCGCGCGGTGAGCGTGAATGTGCGCGGCAGAGACGGCGATTGCGCAACGGCCATGCTCGTGCGGCCGAGGAAGTAGTTGAGGCCGCCGGCTTCTTCGCCGATGATGATATCTGTTTTGCCGTCGCTGTTTAAATCCCCGAAGGTCGGCGCGCTGGTGGCGCCCACGCGCAAGCCGCCGAACTCGCGCTCAACCAAAACAAAAGCATCGCCGAATTGCGGCGAGGTGCCGCGATAATAGAGCACGCGGCCGTTGCGTTGTCCGATAAAAAGATCAAAGAGGCCGTCGCGATCCCAATCATACAAAAGCGGTTTGCCGTCCGTAGTCCCAACTTCGGGTTGAAATTGCGATTTGAGCGCGAAGCTCGGCGCAGCCGTGTTTCCCGTGTTTTCAAAGAACGTGATCGTGCCGTTGGTCACCACACCCACGGCGAGATCGAAGTCGCCGTCGCGGTCGAGATCGGCAAAGCATGGCGCGCTGTACAAACCCGTGTTGGTGATGCCGAGATGTTGCGAGTTGAGCGCGAAGGCCGGAGCTTGCGGTGAGCCGCGGTTTTCGAAAAAAACGACGCTGCCGGTATAGCCGCCGGTGAATAAGTCGAGATCGCCGTCGCCGTCGATATCAACAAGCGCGGGCGCAGTGACGTAACCGGTAATGCGCAGGTTCGGAAATTTATTCGGCGCGTCGCGGAAAGCGGGCGCGGTTGCCGTTCCGAAGTTTTCGAAGAAGAGCAGATCGCCGTCGAACGTGCCGAGCGTCAAATCCAAATCACCGTCGGCATCGAGATCGGCCAAGGCCGGCGTCGCATTGCTGCCCGCGTCGAAGAGCGAGAGAAAATTTTCGGACAGCAAACGATATTGCCGGCCCTCGAGGACCTCTTCACTTCCATAAAAAAGAAAATGCTTTTGATTTTGATTCCACGCCGCGACGAACAATTCTGCATGGCCGTCGTTGTCGAGATCGGCAAAGCGCGGCGCATTATAACCGCGCGTGAGCACGGGCCGAGGCGGCGGCCACAGCGAATCCGTAATCGCGATCTTGGCTTCACGGGCATCGCCGTCGTTGCGCAAATGATAAACACTTTTATGAAAAAAATCGCCGTAGAAAAAATCAAAATCGCCGTCGTTGTCGAGGTCGCCGAACTCGATGACGTTGGAGCCGTGAACGGGTGACTTTGGCGCGCTTGCGCCAATTGACAGGATCAACAAATCCTGCCATTTATTTGTTTCAAACGCGAAGAGCGGAGAGTTCGGCGTGCCCACGTTGCGATAGAGCACGATGGTGCCGATGGAGAGGCCGGAGAAAAAATCATAATCGTTGTCGGCGTCGATGTCGGCAAACGCGGGGATGCTGGAAAATTCGTTCGCGACTTTCTGGCCGTTGCGATCCAAAATCGTTGCTTCCGCCAAAATGAAATCCGCTCGCTCGCGTGCGCCGATATTGCGCTGCAGTGTAAAGCCGCCCGCGCCGTTGTCATGCACGAGATCGAGATCGCTGTCGGCGTCGATATCGAGAAAGTAGAACCAATTGTGCGCGTCGAGGTCGTGATAAAAATTCGTGACGAGCTGAAAGCGATAGGCCTGGGCGTCGCCGATATTTTCGAAGACTGAGAGCCGCCCTTCCAACAAGCGATTTTGCGCGGTGAGGAAAGGTTTGAGCACGAAGAGGTCGAGATCCGCGTCAGCGTCGATATCGACAAATTGCGGCAGAAAAAAATCCACGCCGCCGAAGAAAGGAAACGCGAGCGGCTCGCCGTTGTGCTCGAACGGCACGCCGCTCACGACGCGCTCGAAGTCTTGGGCGAGGCCCGGAGAGGGCAAAACGAGAACAAGCAGTAGTAAACTCGGGGCGGCAAGACGAAAGTAGTTTGAAGCACGAGTGGCCAAGGTATCCACGCTTTGCCATTGGCGCGCACCTTTTTTACAATGTCATTCTGTAAGAACGATCTTGCGACATACTGCCTGTTCTGGGAGTATGGTCAAGGTGCATTATCCCTGGCATCCGATGTATGGCCGGGAGGTTCAAGTGTTGCGGCCGCGGCCGTTTTATGGCG
>Ga0247727_10000379_pt1 | contig 108458 bp, 84 predicted proteins | sample WisWelCaveWW1625_FD_202498 | JGI IMG/M metagenome (GOLD analysis project Ga0247727, IMG submission 202498) | Biofilm microbial communities from Wishing Well Cave, Virginia, United States - WW16-25 | ecosystem: Environmental > Aquatic > Deep subsurface > Groundwater > Cave microbial mat... | reverse complement strand
CGCCGTCCAGGTCGCCGGCGGCGGCGAGCGGGGAGCCGAGGCGCGCATCGCGCAAGGGCGAATCCCAGGACTGCGGATGAGACCAGGCGCCGCCGGGTTGCTGCGCCGAGAGAGCAATGAGGACGAGGGGGATCACAGGGGGGTGGGCGCGGGGGGACGCCGGGGGATGCAACATCGTAGCAGCCGGAAATCGGACGAGGTTTCCGCCGCCTAGAATGCGCTGTTCCTTTTCCGCCTCGGTGTCCCCCCACTCCCTCCCCCGCGTTCTTGGTCGCACGCCGGTTCCGCCCGCGCCGCCGGCGCCGGTTGGGCGGGATTTCGGCCATCAGGGAATGCTTTCCGGGGTTCAGGTGCCGCGCCCGGAGGACGGCGGGCCGACGCGCGAGCGGCCGATCCACATGCTTTCCCAGTATTTGCGCCGGACTCACGGCCGGAAACTGCGCAGAATGATGATGGATTTGGGCCTATCCTGCCCGAACCGCGACGGGACGACCGGCTATGGCGGGTGCATCTACTGCGACGTGTACGGCAGCGGGACTGGCGCGATGCAGGTCGGGATGGATTTGGAGACGCAGTTCCAGGCCGAGTTGCTGCGCGTGCGGCGCTCGCTCCCCGAGGGGCCGTGCGGAATCCTGTACTTCCAGTCCTACTCGAACACTTGGCCCGACCTCGAGCCGCTGGCGCGCGCGCTGGAGTGGGCCGCGACGAAGGCCGAGGTGGCGCCGATCCTGGCGGTGGGCACGCGACCGGACTGCTTCACGGAGGCGGCGGCCGACCTGATCGCGCGCTATCGCGACCGCTTCTGGGAAGTGTGGATGGAGTTCGGCCTGGAGACGGCCGACGACGAGGTGCAGAAGATCATCGGCCGCTTTGACACGCTGGAGAACTTCCACACGGCGTGCCGGCGCGCCGGCGAGCGCGGACTGAAGCGCGTGGCGCACACCATCGCCGGCCTTCCTGGAGAAAAGCCCGATGGCTTCCTGCAGCAGGCGCGCGAGGTCGCCAAGGCCGGCTGCGAAGGAATCAAGTTTCATCAGTTGATGGTGCTGCAGCGCACCAAACTGGCAAAAATGTGGGAGAAAGGTGAGATTGGCCTGCTTTCCGCTGACGAATACTCGAGCCGCGTCGCCGGGGCGCTGCTCGAAACGCCCTGGAGCACCGTGGTGCACCGCCTGCAGGCCGACGCGCCCGTCGAGTCGCAGGCTCCGGGCAATGTCAGCCTCTCGCCTAGCGTCCACTCGCAGGTTCGGGCACTGCTGGAAGCGCAACCATCCCGCTGATTTCCTCCTCGGAATCTCGAGATGGAGAGAGTGACGGAAATAACCGGACGGCGATTGGTGAGGCCAGCAGGATTCGAACCTGCGACTAACTGGTTAAAAGCCAGCTACTCTACCAACTGAGTTATGGCCCCATGCGATCACGCGGACCGGGCGGAGATGATAGCGCCCGCCGCGAGACCGCGAAAGATCAGACCTCCATGATGTCCTTGGTCTTCGACCCCACCGCCTCGTCCACCTTCTTCTCGTGCGCCTTCAGGATGTCCTGCACCTTCTCCTTGGCGGTCTCGGCGTCGTCGTCGGTCACCGCCGGCGAGCGCTTCTTGTCTCCCAGCGCGCCCTCGACGTGCTTGATCACGTCGCGCCGCACGTTCCGCAGCGCCACCTTGGTCTCCTCGGCCATCGTCTTGACGCGCGCCGCCAGTTTCTTGCGCTGCTCTTCGCTCAAGGGCGGGATCATGATGCGCAGCGACTTGCCGTCAATCGAGGGGTTCAGCCCCAGGTCGGCGGTCAGCACCGCGCGCTCGATCTCCTTCAGCACGCTCATGTCGTAGGGCTTGACCACCAACTGCCGCGGCTCGGGCACGCTGATCGCCGCCATCTGGCTCAACGGCGTCTTGGTGCCGTAGTAGTCCACGCGTACGTTCTCGATCAGCCCCGGATTCGCGCGCCCGGTGCGGATGCCGCGGATCTCGGCCGCGAAGTGCTCGACGGCCTTGCCCATGCGCAGGGCGGCGTCGTCGAGGAAAGCCTGAATGCTGGAAGCCATGGGAACCTCCGCTTTGCGGATGGGATCAGTTGCGAACGATCGTGCCGATCTTCTCGCCGCGCGCCGCGCGCAGCAAGCCGTCCGGCGCTTCCATGTCGAAGATCACGACCGGAAGGTTCTGCTCCTGGCACAGCGCGAAGGCGGTCTGGTCCATCACCTTCAGCCGCCGCTCCAGGACCTCCTGGAAGGTCAGCGAGGGCAGCCGCACCGCGTCCTTGTGCTTGCGCGGGTCCTTGTCGTAGACCCCGTCCACCATCGTGGCCTTGATCAGCGCGTCGCAGCCGAGTTCGACCGCGCGCTGCGCCGCCGCCGTGTCGGTGGTGAAGAAGGGATTGCCGAGCCCGCCCACCAGCACCACCACGCGCCCCTTCTCCATGTGGCGCAGCGCGCGCCGCCGGATGAAGGGCTCGCAGACCTTGTGTACGTCCAGCGCGCTCATCACGCGGGTCGGCACGCCGAAACGCTCGAGCGCGTCGCACAGCGCCAGGCCGTTGATCACCGTGGCCAGCATGCCCATGTAGTCGCCGGTCGCGCGGTCAATGCCCAGGTCCTCGGCCTGCGCGCCGCGCAGAATGTTGCCGCCGCCGATCACGCAGGCGACCTGGATCCCCTCGCGGTGCAGCGCGATCAACTGTTGCGCGAGCCGCTGCACGCGGTCCACGTCCAACGCGGTCTCGCCCTTGCGTGCGAAGCCCTCCCCGCTGACCTTAAGAAGGATTCTCTTGTAGGCCGCAGCGGAAGGGGCGCCCGGCACGGCTTGCGCGCCCTAGGCCCCGAGTTCGAAGCGCGCGAAGCGCTCGACCCTGATGTTCTCGCCCAATTTGGCGATCACGGCCTTGACGCGTTCCCCGACCTTCAGCGCCGGGTCCTTCACGTACTCCTGCTCGAGCAGCGCGCGCTCCTGCACGAATTTCTCGAGGCGCCCGGAGACGATCTTCTCCTTGATCTGCTCGGGCTTGCCGGCCAGGTCCTGGCCGCCCATCAGCACGCGCTTCTCCTCGGCGATCATCGCGGCCGGAATGTCGGCGGCGTTCACCGCCACCGGCGTCGGCGTCGCCGCCGCCACGTGCATGCACAGGTCGCGGCACAGCGCCTCGAAGTCTTCGCCACGCGCGACGAAATCGGTCTCGCAGGCCACTTGCACCATCACGCCGACGCGGTGGTTGTGGTGGATGTAGGAGTAAACGCGACCCTGCGAAGTGGCGCGCGCAGCCTTCTTGTCGGCGGTCTTCAGGCCCCGCTGGCGCAGCAGTTCGACGGCCTTGTTCTCGTCCCCGCCGGCTTCGGACAGGGCGTGCTTGCACTCCATCATGCTGGCGCCGGTCATGGCGCGTAGCGCGGAGACGGCTTGGGCGGTGATCGCGGTCATCCTCGGGTGGGTCGCGGACGGAGGAGCCTAGTTTTGCGGCTCGGACGGCGCCGCGGGAGCGTCGCCTGCGGGAGGCGCGGCCTCGTCCAGCGACTGCACCGCAATGCGCCGGTTGACGCCGGGACCGCCCGGGCGCGGCAGGCTGCGGCGCGAGCGCGGACGCGGCACGGGAACGCCGGTCTGCATGACGACGCCGGCGTCGGCCGGGCGGCTCGGGGCGGGGATGCCGCGCTCCTGGCGCAGGCGTTTGCCCTCGGCGACCGCGCCGATCAACTGGTCCATGATCAGCGCGACCGAGCGGATCGCGTCGTCGTTGGCCGGGATCACGATGTCAACCAGGTCCGGGTCGCCGTCGGTGTCAATCACCGCCACGACCGGGATGCCCATGCGCCGGGCCTCGAGCACCGCGTTGCGCTCGGTGCGCGGGTCGAACACCACCATCGCGCCGGGCAGCCGGAACATCTCGCGGATGCCGTGCAGGTTGCGGAAAACCTTGCGCCTCTCGCGCGTGAAGCGGGCCCCTTCCTTCTTGGTCAGGTTGGCGAGCCAGCCTTCGCGCTCCTTCTTGTCCATGTCGTCCAGGTAGTGGATGCGCGAACCGATCACGTCGTAGTTGGTCAGCGTGCCGCCGATCCATCGGTCATCCACGTAGGGCATGCCGGTCTCGGTGTGGACGCGCACCAACTCGGTGCGCAACTGCTGCTTGGTGCCGACGAACAGCACGTCCGAGCCGGAGGCCACGATCTCGCGCAGGAAGTGCTTGGCGCGCAGGATCCCGCGCACGGTCTCGCGCAGGTCAATCACGTGGATCCTGTTGCGCGCCTCGAAGATGAACGGCGCCATCTTCGGGTTCCAACGGCTCACCCGGCAGCCGATGTGGGCACCGGCTTCGATGAGCGCCTCGACGGAGAGTTCGGACATCCTGATCTGGGTGGCGATGCGGAATCCGGCGGGACCGCGCGGAGCCGGTGCCGGGAAAGGGCCGGACATGGTATCCCTGGCGCTGCGGGGGGTCAATCGGGGCTTCCGCAAATCAGCAACATCCTTCTGGGATAGACTTCGAGAGCCCATGCCCCTTCCCCTCGGACGCGGCGGCGAAGCCGTGCCGCCGCTGCTGGCCGTATTGAATCACCGCGGCGAGCGCCTCGTCGCAACCTGCGCCTGGTTCCAGGAGCGGGGCTGGGAGGTGCGCGTGACCGCTCATCTGGCCGAGAGCCAGGAGATCTTGCAAAGGGGCGCGGTGCGGGCGGTGCTGGTTTATCCGTTGACGCTCCTCCGCGACGGCCTGGAGTGGCAGATGCTGGCGCAGCACCTCTCGCCAGCCAAGCCGGTGCCGTGGATCGTGGTGCCTTGGGCCGAGGCGCCGGTCGCGGCGCTCGCGCAACTGCTGGCAGCCTCGCCGGCGGTCGCCGACTTCGTACGCACCGCCGACGACTGGCCGGAGATGGAGGCGCGGCTCTCGCATCTGGTGGCGGTGCAGGATCAGGTGACGCGCACGCTGGCGCGCGCCGCGGAACTGGAGGGGCAGTTGGTGACCGACCACAAGACCGGCCTCGCAAACGACCGGCACTTCCGCGAGCGCATGAAGGAGGAGTTCGACCGCGCGCAGCGGCACCGGCTGCCGGCGAGCCTGATCCTGCTCGATCTCGACTACTTCAAGCAGATCAACGACGCGCACTCCTACGAGTACGGCGACGCGGTGCTGGCGGCGGTCGGCGAGGTGCTGCGCGCGTCGGTGCGCTCGATTGACATCGCGGCGCGCATCGGCGGCGACGAGTTCGCGGTCATCCTGCCGAGCACCAAGACCGCCGAGGCGCTGGCGGTGGCGCGGCGCGTGCAGACCGCGCTGCGCGAGACCGCGATCGGCCTGGAGGCGCGGCGGCTGACGCTGGCGGCCTCGCAGGGCGTCGCCACCGCCGACGGCGGGCAACCGCGCGACCCGCGGCAGTGGTTGCTGCAGGCCAACGAGGCGCTGAAGGCCGCCAAGCGCGCCGGGCGCGACCGGATCTTCGCCTGGGACCCGCGCAGCCGCGGCCCCGCGAGCCCGGAGGAGCCGGCGCCGCCGAACCCCGGCGCCTGATCGCGCGTTTCCGCGCCGATTGGCCGAGATGCGCGAGTTTTGGCGACGCCGAGCCCGGGCGCGAGGACCGTGTCCGGGCCGGAATGACTGGTTCAGCGTTGCGTGAGTTCAGGCGGCGGGACTCACGCCGGTGCATCGCCGCCGCGCTGATGCGCGGTATCGTGGCCCCATGCACCAACACCCGCACCGCGCCCTCGCGGCCGGCTTGACGGCGTCGCTGATCCTCGCGCTCGCGCCCACCGGCGCGCGCGCCCAGGAGCCCGCGCCCGCCGCCGCGCCCGCCGACGCCGTCCAGTCCGAGTACGACGCTTTGATGAAGGAATTCGAAGCGGCGCAGCAGGCTTTCTACCAGAAATACTCGACGCTCGAGACCGAGGGAGAGAGGAGAGCGCTCGTCGAAGATGCCTCGCAGAACCCGAACCAATCCTTCACGTCGCGCTTCCAGGCCTTCGCCGAGCACACCGGAACGCACCCGGCCGCGGCGAGCGCGTGGATGTGGCTGCTGCAGGCTACGGATGACAAGGAGGAGATGAGCCGCATCGCCGACCGCATGCTGAAGGATTTCCTGCACGCGCCGGCGATCGTCCAGTTCGCACAGTTCCTCACCCACGCGGAGTGGAGGCTCGGCCGCGAGAAGACCGTCGCGGCGTTGCGCACGATCCGCGGCCAGTCGCGCGACGCCGAAGGAAAACTCCAGGCGACGCTGGCGCTCGGCATCGTGCAGATGAGCGCGCAGGACGCTGCTGGCAAGAAGGAGGGCCGCGCGCTGCTGGAGGAGGTCGTTGCCGCGCAGAAAGACGGCCCGCTGGCAGCCCGCGCCGCGGGCTTTCTCTTCGAACTCGATCGCCTGCAGGTCGGCATGCTCGCGCCGGAGATCGAGGGCTCCGACAGCGAGGGCCAACCCTTCCGGCTGTCAGACTACCGCGGCAAGGTCGTGGTGCTCGACTTCTGGGGCTTCTGGTGAGGACCGTGTCAAGCGATGATCCCGCACGAGAAGGAAATGGTCGAACGCCTGAAAGACCAACCCTTCGCACTGATCGGGATCAACAGCGATGGCGGCCGTGATGCCGTCCAGAAGATTCTGAAGGAACAGGAGATCGGCTGGCGCAACGTCGTGGACGGCTCGACCGAAGGGCCGATCGCGACCCGCTGGAACGTCCAGGGCTGGCCGACGATCTACATCCTCGACACCGAGGGCCGCATCCGCCACCGCGACCTGCGCGGCGAGGAGATGGAACACGCGGTGCGGGACCTGCTGAAGGAAGCGAGTACCGGGCCGTCCCATGGCTCTTGACAGGCAGGACTTCCCGGGATAGAAAGGAAAAACAATGAATCGGTTCTCACTCGTCTTCGTGGCGCTCTTGATACAAGCCCCCCCCCCTTGTATCGCAGGCCGTAACCTACTTCGTGGACGCGAGCGGCCAAGTCACGCCGCCTCCCGGCAGCGTCTGGACCCGCACCATCACCCAGGCAGCAGGCTTGGCCGTCGCGGGTGACACGATTCTCGTGCAAGGCCTCGTCGAGCCCGTCTCCAACCAGCCGCTCGGCTACTCCGAGCAGTCTTGGTATCCCTTATCGGGCGAAATGTTTCCGATTGCGCTCGCCGCCGGGGTTCAACTCCGGCCGGCGGATTCCACTCGCGTCTACGTCTGGAGCATCACTGGTGCGGTCGCCCTGTTCGATCTCCAGGGCTCCGCAGCGCTGTCGTTGACGAAACTGGAGGGGGCGAGCCTGCTGGGCGGAGCAACGGCAGTGCGGGCGCATCATTCCGGCGGCGCGAATGGGCAGGTTTTGCTGAAAGACTTGCGTCTCAGCGGGAACACCATCGGAGTCTCGGCGATCGCCTCTGGCGCCAACCTTCAGATTTCGGTTCGGGACAGCCTGATCTCGGACCAACTCGTGACGACGCCGATGATCCCGCCTCCCTACCTCGCTCCGGCCATCGGCCTGCGCTTTCAGGCGATGGATCAGTCCGGCCCGGGAAATGTCAAGGCCGAAGTAGTCGAGTTCACGTGCTCTGGCCAGTTCGCGTCCATGTCGAGCCTGCCCTTGAACGGCGTCGACGACCTCGGCGTCTCCACCGCCAGCAGGATCCTGGACGTGCGCGCAGAGGGCGGATTGAGCGAGCATGCACTGCCCCAACTGAGAGACATCTCGGACGTTGAGTTGATCGTGCAGGGCGGGGTGCTGGACGGAGCGGCGAGCACCGGCGGCTGGGATCTAGGACTCTATGCCTACTCCAAATCCACGGCCGTGCCCGATCCCGTAGACTACACTGCCGGGTATCGCGCCACATTTACGGGCACGCAAGTCCGGAATACGCGGCTCGCAGGCTTGGTGGCAGTGAGCAACATTTACGCGCGGGGCCGGCTGGAAATCAACGGCCTGACGGAAGTCACGGGCGTGGGTTCCCACACCACGCATTCGCCAGGCGATCCGCAGCACTCCGGAGTACACCTCTTCGCGCGCGAGAGTTATCTGGCTTTCATCAGCAACAACGCATTGCTCCGCAACAACACCGGGCACGGTGTCTGGGCAAATTGCCCCGACGAGCAGTTCGTGCCGCACGGCCTTCCACAAGGAATTCTCGTCGGCATGTACCGAAGCGCCAGCCATGAGAATGACGGAAGCGGCGTAGCGATGAACGTCGGCTCAGGAACCTTTTCCGGCGTGGTCGGCGGGACCTCGCACGTCACCGAGGACGGCGAAAGTGCCTATCGCCACCTGTTCGACGACGGCGAGAATTTCCTGAGCAACGTCGGCGTCAGCGGCGTGGCGCCCTTGGAGTTCGGCCAGGGTGCGATCACGCGCTGCGCGATCAGCAACAATGGCGAGTCCGGAGTGCACGTCGCGAGCACGGGCACCTACGAACCCGAACGGACCCACGATCCCGACTCCGTGGTGAACTTTCGGCTCTCCAATTCTTTTCTGTGGAACAACCCTTCCACGGGTTCTGGCAGCCTGCATGGAGGACTTACGGTCCGGCTCGAACCGATGCCTGGGGAGCAGGATCGCGGCTTGTGCCTGCTGCCCGTGACTCACTGCACCTTCGTGAACAATGGCGGAACGGCCGGGTGGAATGCCGAGTTCGAGGACGGATCCACCATGGCGCTGCCGCGCGGCAGGTACGAGTGGTCCGTGCCGCATGATCCGATCCTGCGCACGCGGGTTTACGACTCGATTTTTTATCGGGATATTCCGGTGTTCCTAGCTTTGGATTTTGGCGGCAATCTGGAGGAGATTGGAAAATACGAAACCTCTTCGATGGCTGTGAATGTCCGTCAGATTGGCGTTGCGGCGCTGCGCACCAAGTCCGGCATTTTCAACCTACATCTTGACCAGAGGTCCTCGGCCTCTTTACCAGTGCCGTTCGTGAACCCTAACCCTGTGCTCACCAGCCTCCTTCCCGACATGTTTTTTCTGAATCCTGGTGCAATCAACATCGCTGACTTTCGCGACTGGACTGCGCCTTATCTCTACTGCCCCGTGCCGGAGTGCACGGAGGACTACCAAGGGCAATCGCGGCCTCCGGTCACCTCCGGCCTGCGCGACAAGGGTCCCGACGAACTCTAATGGCAGCCTTGCCCATCCTCGCTCTTGCTCTGATCGCCGCGGCTAATGCGACGCCCAGCGACAAAGGATGGCAAACCCAAGGCACTGCGTGGTCCATCGAGCAGGTGACTCCGCCCTCACCGAGTCACCCCGATGATCGCTACACCACCTTCAACTTATTCCCCACCGGCGATCTGGATGGTGACTCCATCACGGACTTCGCCGACTTTGGGGACAGTATTCCTGACGTGCTCTCCGGGCGGCCGGGATGGAACAGGCTGCACTTCAGTAATGGATGCAATCGTTTGCACGAGTTCGATATTTTGGACAAGACATCGGGGCCCGTCTTCATGAATTTCCAGAACACTCGTCTGCAACTCAACACCCCTTACGGTCGCCAGATCCTCCTGGATGACGGGAGCATTCGCCTCATCGAGGCATACCGTGCCTCCGATGGGCGCTTTTGGGGATCCGTCAGCCAGCCGCCTCCGCCTGCGCCAGGCGTACCGCCAGTCTATGGCATGCATTGGCTCTACGCCGCAGGAGACGTCAACTTCGACGGTTACGACGATGCCTTTTACACGACCTTCGCGCAACCCTACGGCTACTGCGGCCTGATTGACGGTGCCACCCTAACGGTTGTCTGGCAGCGTTACGACGATTTCGTGGCCGGCATTCTTGACTTCATCTCGGGCGAGCCCGCCAACCGGCCCGACTTGGACGGGGACGGCATCGCCGACTTCCTTTTCGGCCAGGAACTCTTCAACGGCGCCCAGTTCGGTCATCGCGTCACGGCGGTCTCCGGCTTGGACGGCGCAACCCTCTGGGAGCGCGCAGGATTTGACTTCCCCTCCTTCCGTCAAGCCTGCGGCCGCGACCTGGACGGCGACGGCACCGCCGACCTCACCCTCATCATGGAGGAATGGACCGGGGCTTCGGTGCAGGCCTGGAGCGGCGCGGACGGGCACCTGCTCTGGACGCAATCCATTCAGGTCGCAGACCCGTTCTTCCAGCCGGGCTGGTTTGCGCGTACCTTCCAATTTGCGATCATGACTCCAGGCGTCGAATCCGGCGCCGAGGAGGTGATCCTTCATACCATCTATCAATACAACAACACTCTCATCACTGCCAATGGTCTCACGCACCTCGATGGCGCGACCGGCGCCTTGCTCGAAGTCGCAGAGTTGCCTGAGACGCTCCAACCCTGGTCGGACGAACCCCTCATGACGAGCCCGGGCGGCGGCGTGTTGCTGATGCCGGCCGGCGACGTGGATCGGGACGGATTCCAGGAGTACGCCGTGATCATGGACGATCCCAGCGCCACTCCTGTTTGGTCCACGAGTCAGGTCACGCGTCAGATCGCCTTCCTCGGCCAGCAGAACCTGCTCATGCCGGCGACCGCCCCGATCGGAACTTCCTTCCAGGCGCGCCTCCACGTTCCCAGCGCCCCCGGCCGCGACTTCCTCATGCTGGTCGGTTCCACCTTCGATCCTTCCGGCGGCCTCACTATTCAAGGCTGGCAAACGGAACTGGATGCCGCCGACCCCTTGCTCCAACACTCCTGGAGCACGCGAACTCTGCGAGGCATCCTGGATGGAGCCGGGCGAGGGACGCTGCCCATACACATCCCGGACCAGACTTGGCTGATCGGGAAAACGCTTTACTTTCGCGCGCTCGTCGGCGATCCGGTCAGCGGCGAAGTCTGGACGCGCAGTTCACTCGGAATCCTCGACGTTCTGCCCTGACGGCGTGGCGCGCTCCGCCGGCAGCCGACTCGGCGCACCGGTGACGAAGAACGGTGAAGTCCACGCGGCCTCCCCGTCGCACCGCTGGAGTCGCAGGTAGGCCCAATCGCCGGCCTGCCAATCCCCAGGAGCGTATTCGAACTCGCCGCGTTCGACGCCGAGCGGCGCGCGCCCGCCCTCGATCCGCACGCGCGCCTTGCCGAGCCGGAACACGTCGGCGCCCGCGGCGACCTCCTCCGCGTCAAGGATCTGCTCCGCCGAGCCGTCCAACAGCGCGACGCGCACGCGCAGCGGCAGCCCTGCCACCGGCTCGATCCACAACAGCGCCCCGTCCTCGTCGAGCGGGTTCACCACGCAGTCCGCCACGACTCCGCCGTCCTCTTCCAATCGCACCGCGTCCTCCGGCTCGCAGTTCCACGGGGAGGCGCGCAGCACGCGGCCGCCCTGCACGCCGACGCGCAGTCCGCGCTCGGCGTCGCGCGTGAGTCCGGTGCGCAGCAGGAACAGCCGCGGCCCGTCCGCCCCCCCCTCCCAGCGCCGCACGACCGCGCCGTTGCGCACGATTTCGACCCAGGCCAGCGGCGCACCCGCCGCGATGCGGGCGGTCAGCGCCGCATCTGCCGCCACCGCGGCTTCCTCGCCCAACTGCAGCGCGCCGAGCCGCACATCGAGCGCGATCTTCGCCGATGCCGCGTAGCAGCGCCGCGCGCGCAGCGCCTCGAAGACGTCCTCGCGCCCGCGGCCGCGCGCCAGCACCGCGGTGTAGGCGGCGAGCACCGCCTGGTGGTCGCTGCTGCCCGCGAAGCCGAAACGGAAGCCGCGCGCCAGATGGTCCGTCGCCCACTGCGCATCCGGCGCCGCGTCCAGCGTGCGGCGCGGCCCGCTGGCGCTCTCGTAGGAGCCGCGCCGCGCCTGGAACACCTCCACCAGCCGCTCGTGCGCCGCATCCTGTGCGCGCCACGCGAACACCGCCTGCCGGTCGGCGATCTGGTGCGGGATCACCAGCACCGGGCGCGCGCCGAGTTGCACCGCGGGATCCCCCCCCCGCGCCAGGATCTCGCCGAAGGCCTGCGCATCCGCGTACTCCGCGGCGATCAGGTTGCGGTGTCCGGACGGCAGCGCGGCCTCCAGTCCGTAGAGCGCCGCGAAACGCCCGGGCAGGCTGAAACTGCGCACCATCTCGAGTTGCCATGACCACTGGCGTGGATCCGCGTGCTGCATGTGGTCGGTCACCGCGAGGAAATCGAGCGCGGCGACGTCGAGCGCGTAGCGCCACTGGTCGTGCAGCGTCCCGTCGGCGTCCATCTTGCAGCGCGAGAATTCGGTGTGGCGATGCAGATCGCCCCACAGGCGCACGAAGCCTGCGGCCGCCAGATCAGGCGCCGGATCCGTAGGGGGGGGCGTCCCCGGCGGCGCGCCGCGCCCGGCGCGGTGCGGCGGCCAGCCCGCCGTCGCCGGGGCCCCCTCCGGCGCCCGCAGCCGCGCGCCGTGCAGCGCGAAGCCGCGCGCGATCGTGTGTGACCAGGAATCCACGCTGGCTGCGTGCTCCCGGCGATGGTCGGTGCCGTACACCGCGAGCACGCCACCCTCCGGCAGCGCCAGCGCGGTGAGGCAGGGATGGTTCGGCCCGTCGCCGGCCGGCAGATGGACCGGACCCAGCCAGCCCGCGGCGGTCAGCACGACCGCGCGCTGCTGCCACAGGATCGTGCGCGCCGAGCGCAGGCCCGCGTCCGGCTCGGACGGCTCCACCATCGCGCGGTAGAACAACCAGATCGCGCCGCCGGCATCGGCGACCAGATGCGGATGCTCGGCGGTGACATATCGCTCGCCGCCGGGGCCGGCCGCGCGCAGCAGCGCGTCGAGCGCGGGCGCGGCCCGCCATTCCCCGCGATCCCCCCCCCTTTCGCGCACCGCGAGCGCGATGCCGCGCGCGCCGTGGAGTTCCGGGCTGCGGCCCCAGCCGGCGGGACCTGTCTCCCACGCCGCCCACAGCCGTCCGGAAGCGTCGGCGGCCAGCGAAGGACGCGCCTCGAAGGCCGCGCTGCCCGCGAGCACCATCGCCTCTCCCGCGCCCTCGCGCAGCAGGACGTCGTAATCGCCCGCGTCGCCGTTGTCATAGGCCAGCGCGCGCGCGCCGCCCGGCAGCACGCACGCCGATGGGCTCCAACCGCGCGGCGCGCCGCCCTCGACCAGCAACGCACCGTGCGCGAGCGGCGCACCGCGTAGCGCGTGCAGCGCCGCCGCGTCGCCGATCTCGATCACACTGCGCGCCGCCAACGCCTCCGCGTCGGCGCCGCCTGGCGCCTCCGCGAAGCCGTGCGCGAGCCAATCCCACGCGCGCGCCTCGGCACCGGTGCGCGCGCGCAGGCGCGGCGCAGCCTCCGCATCGGCCTGCAGGTCGAAGGCGTCCACGCGCGCCGCGCCGCCCGCCAGCACGCCAAGATCCTCGAGGGTCAGCGCCGCGTCCGGCGCCTCCGCCCGCCGCGCGCAACCGAGCAGCCACGCGGCGGCGGCGAGGGCGAGGAAGGAAGCGCGGGAGCGGAGGCGCAACGGCCTCTCATTCTCCCGGCAGCCACAGCAGATCGCACCAGTTCGCGTGTGCGCCGCGCTGCGGCGCGGCGGCGGGCTCGGCGCGCAGGCGCAGCAGACCGGCCCGCGGCACGCGCAGGATCAGCGGTTGCGGCGGACTCTCGGCCGACATCGGCGCCGTGGCAACGAGTTCCTCTTCGTCGAGCAGCACCCGGAACACCACCGGCTGCGGCTGACGGAACGCCGCAACCGCCGCGTCCACGCCGACCGTCGCGAAGAAGAATCCGGGGCTCGGCACGCGGCGCATGATCTCACAGGGCGCGTGCACGCCGATGCCCTGCGGGTAGGTGCGCGCGCCGAGCCGCAGCACGCGGCCTTCGACCGAGCGATCCACCTTCGGCGACCAGTCCACGACCTGCGCGGCCGGCTGTTCCGCCGCCTGCCACTCCGCGCGCGACCATTCCTCGACTCCAGAGCGGCGCCGGATGCGCGTGACCCAGCGCGCGGGAATCCGGCTGCGCGCGCCCCACGCGAACTCCACCTCGTAGTCCCCCCCCTCCGCGCGCGGATCCTGGCGCAGAATGCGCGCGGACAGCGTGCCGCCGTCGGCGAGGAACAACCACGCGGCATCCCGCTGCGGCGCCACCGGCTCGTCCAGCAGCGCGAAGCCTTCGACCTCGTCCCAGGGATGCAGGCGCTCGCCCGCCGGACCCTCGAAGCGCAGGCCGGCGACTGACCAGTCCAGCAGGAAGCCGCGCTGCTGATCGAGCACTCCGCCCGGGCGGCGCAGCCACAGTGCGTCCTCCTCCCCGTGCGGGCGCGGCGGCAGCGCAGTCCGACTCTGGCGCCGCAGCCACAACAGATCGAGCGGCACGACTGGCCCATCGGCGCCGGAAAGTCGCCAGGTCGGCAGACCGAGATCCGGGCGATCAGGGCCGGGGCCGCCCAGCAGACGCGCTCCGTCGGCGAGATCCAGCGTCCAGCCCGCTTGGTCGGGCTGGGTCGGCGGCATCTCGAACTCGATCGCCAGCCAGGGTCCGCGCGTGGGTGCCCCGGCGCGTCGCGGGCCGCCGTCAGCCCAACCCGTCCAAGCAGCCGTCTGCACCCCTTCCGCCTCGATCCAGCGCGCGTGCTCGGGCGGCGCTGCAGTCTCCTGCTGCCAGGAATGGCAGACAGCCGAGACCGACAGGAGCAGAGCGAGCGGCGGAATCATGCCAATCTGGCAGAGTCGCAGTGGATCCGGGGTGGAAGACGGCGCCGAGTTTGGCACTCCAGTTGCATGGAGTGGATCCGCAGCGGCCGCACAGAAGGATACCTCTCTGCCTGCGCCCGTTGCCCTCCCCCATGCAGAAGCAACTCACGTTCGACGTAAAAGCGCGTGAGGCCATCCTCAACGGAGTCGAGAAACTCGCCCGTGCGGTGGTCTCCACCCTCGGCCCCAAGGGCCGCAACGCAGTGCTCGAGAAGTCCTGGGGCGGCCCCACGGTCACCCATGACGGCGTCGCGGTGGCCCGCGACATTGACCTGCGCGACAAGAATGAGAATCTCGGCGCGCAACTGGTCAAGCAGGCTGCCACCAAGACCAACGACCGCGCCGGCGACGGCACCACCACCGCGACGCTGCTCGCGTGGCGGATCTACAAGGAGTCCCTGCGCCACCTCGCGGTCGGCGCGAGCCCCGCGGCGCTGATCCGCGGCATGCGCGCGGGCGCGGAGGAGACGACCAAGCGCCTCAAGGCGGTCTCCAAGCCGGTCAAGAACGCCGACGACATCGAGGCGGTGGCGCTGGTCTCCGCCAACCATGACAAGCGGATCGCCGCGCACATCCGCGAGGCCTTCGACAAAGTCGGCACCGACGGCGTGGTGACGATCGAGGAAGGCCGCGAACTCGAGACCAAGGTGGACCATCGCGACGGCATGCAGTTCGACCGCGGCTTCCTGTCGCCGAACTTCGCTACCGATCTCGACACCCTCGAGTGCGCCTACGACAAGCCGCTGTTTCTGATCTACGAGGACAAGATCTCCGGCGTGCAGAAACTGCTGCCGCTGCTCGAGAAGGCCAAGGAGGCCGGACGGCCGCTGGTGATCGTCGCCGAGGACGTCGAGGGCGAGGCGCTGGCGACTCTGGTCGTCAACAAGATGCGCGGCATCTTGAACGTGGTTGCGGTGAAGGCGCCGGGCTACGGGGATCGCCGCAAGGAGATGCTGCGCGATCTGGCCGCCATCGTCGGCGGCACCGCGGTGATGAAGGATGCCGGCTTCGAACTCGACAAACTCGAGATGAAGATGCTGGGATCGGCCAAGCGCGTGCTGATTGACGCCAACAACACCACGATCGTCGAGGGCGCGGGCAAGAAATCGGACGTGGAGGCGCGCAAGGCGCAGATCCGGCGCGAGATCGAGACCACCACCAGCGACTACGACAAGGAGAAACTCGAGGAGCGCCTCGCGAAACTCTCCGGCGGCATCGCGGTGATCTCGGTCGGAGCCGCCACCGAGTCCGAGGCCAAAGAGCGCAAGATGCGCTACGACGACGCCAAGCACGCGGTGACTGCCGCGCGCGAAGAGGGCGTGCTGGCGGGCGGCGGCGTGGCGCTGCTGCGCATCGCGCGCGAACTGCCGGCCGCGCTCCAACTCGAGGGCGACGAGAAGACCGGCCTCGAGATCCTGTGCCGCGCGCTCGAAGCGCCGGCGCGCATGATCGCCGAGAACGCCGGCGTGGACGGCTCGCAGGTCGTCCGCCGAATCCTGGCCGAGAAAAAGGTTTCCTTCGGCTGGAACTGCTTGACCGGCGAGTACGGCGACCTGGTCGCCACCGGCATCGTGGATCCCGCCAAGGTCACCCGCATCGCGCTCGAGAACGCGGTTTCGGTGGCCGCGACACTGATGACCACCGACTGCCTGATCGTTGATGCTCCCAAGAAGAAAGGCAAGGACGCGGCCCCCGACACGGGCCACGAAGACGAAGACTTCTAGCCCATCACCCCTGATCCAGCCATGGCCAATTCCTCCAAGACCAAAATTTCATTCACTCCCCTCGAGGACCGCGTGCTGATCCGCCCTGCCGAGTCGGAAGGCGTCAGCGCGGGCGGCATCGTGCTGCCGGACAACGCGAAGGAAAAGCCGCAGCGCGGCCAGATCGTCGCGGCCGGCCCGGGAAAACTGAACAAGAAAGGCGAGCGCCTGCCGATGCCGGTCGCCGTCGGCGACTCCGTGATCTACGGCAAGTTCGCCGGCAGCGACATTGAGATCGAGGGCGAGGACTACAAGGTCCTGCACGCCGACGAAATCCTGGCCAAGATCGCCCGCTAACGCCCCCTGACCATGCCCAAGCAAATCCTCTTCGAAGACAAGGCCCGCGAGAAACTCTTCGCCGGCATCGAGACGATGGCGAAGACCGTCGGCGTCACGCTGGGCCCCGCGGGCCGCAACGTGATCCTCGAGAAGTCCTTCGGCGCGCCCACCGTCACCAAGGACGGTGTCACCGTCGCCAAGGAGGTCGAGGTTGCGGACCCCTTCGAGAACCTCGGTGCCAGACTGGTGCGCGAGGCCGCCTCCAAGACCAACGACGAGGCGGGCGACGGCACCACCACCGCGACCGTGCTGACCGCGGAGATGATGCGCCAGGGCCTGAAGTACATGGCCTCGGGCGCGAGCCCGGTGGCGCTGCGCAACGGCATCGAGGCAGGCGTGGCCGCCGCGGTGAAGGCGGTCAAGTCGCTGGCGAAGCCGGCGAAGACCAAAGAGGACATGATCAAGGTCGCCACGATCGCAGCCAACTACGACGCGGCGATCGGCCAGATCATTGCCACCGTGCTCGACAAGACCGGCGACAAGGGCGTCGTGACGGTCGAGGAGGCGCAGAGCGTCGAAACCACTTCCGAGTACGTGGACGGGATGTCCTTCGACAAGGGCTACATCTCGCCCTACTTCGTGACCAACCTCGCGCGCATGACCTCCGAGTACGAGGACACGATCGTCTTCATCTACGAGAAGAAGATCAGCGATCTGATGGAGTTCCTGCCGCTGCTGGAGTCGGTGGCGCAGTCCGGCCGCCCGCTGCTGGTGATCGCCGAGGACATCGAAGCGGAGGCGCTCGCCGGCCTGGTGGTCAACAAACTGCGCGGCGTGATGAACGTGGTCGCGGTGAAGGCACCGGGCTTCGGCGACCGCCGCAAGGCCATGCTCGAGGACATCGCGGTGCTGACCGGCGCCACGCCGGTGCTGGAGGAGACCGGGCGGAAACTGCAGGACTGCACCGTTGCCGACTGCGGCCGCGTGGGCAAACTTACGGTCGAGAAGGATCGCACGGTGCTGGTCGGGGGCGCCGGCAAGAAGTCGGCCATCCAGGAACGCGTGCGCCAGATCCAGGCGCAGATCGAGCGCACCACCAGCGAGTACGACCGCGAGAAACTCGAGGAGCGGCTCGCGAAACTGGCGGGCGGCGTCGCCGTGATCAAGGTCGGCGGCGCGACCGAGAGCGAGATGAAGGAGCGCAAGGACCGCGTGGACGACGCGCTGCACGCGACGCGCGCCGCGCGCGAAGAAGGCGTGGTCCCGGGCGGCGGCACCGCGCTGCTGCGCGCAACGCATGCGGTCGCGGCGGCGCATCGCACCGCGGCCGGCGACGAGAAGTTCGGCGTGGACATCGTGCTGCGCGCGCTCAAGGCGCCGGCGCGCACGATCGCCGAGAACGCCGGCTTCGACGGCAGCCTGGTGGTCGAGGAGATCCTCGAGCGCAAGGGCTGGTTCGGCTTCAACGCGATGACCGGCGAGTACGAAGACATGGCGACGGCCGGCATCCTCGATCCGGCCAAGGTCGTGCGCGCGGCACTGCAGAACGCGGCCTCGATCGCCGGCTTGCTGCTCACCACCAACACCCTGGTCGCCGACCTCAAGGATGAGGCCAAGGATCCGGTGGCAGGGGCCGTGGCCTGACCGGCCGCGTTGGCCCAGCGCGACTACTACGAAATCCTCGGCGTCCAGCGCGAGGCGAAGGAGGCGGATGTCAAATCCGCCTATCGCCGGCTCGCGCTGAAGTACCACCCCGACCGCAACAAGGAGCCGGGCGCGGCGGAGAAGTTCAAGGAGGCGACCGAGGCCTACTCGGTGCTGTCGGATGCCGAGAAGCGCGTTGCCTTCGACCGTTTCGGCCACGCCGGTGTCGCGGGTGGCGGCGCGGGCGGCGGCGGCGTGCATGTGGACTTCGAGGACATCCTGCAGCAGTTCGCCGACGTGTTCGGCGGCGCCGGAGCGGGCGGCTCGATCTTCGAGACGCTGTTCGGATTCGGCCGCGGCGGCGGCGCCCCGCGCGGACGCTCGCTGCGCGCCGCGGTCGAGATCGGGATCGAGGAGGTGATCTCCGGCGCCGAGCGCACGCTGACTCTGCGCCGCGCCGAAGCCTGCGAGGTCTGCCATGGCAGCGGCGCCGAGGCGGGTTCACGGCGCGAATCCTGCCCCACCTGCCGCGGGCGCGGCGTGGTGCAGCAACAGCAGGGCATCTTCGCGGTGCGCGCGGCCTGCCAGCGCTGCGCCGGCCAGGGCAGCATTGTCAAGAAGCCGTGCAAGGCCTGCGCCGGCGACGGACGCGTGACCAAGCAGCGCGAATTGCGCGTCAAGATTCCCGCGGGCATCGAGGGCGGCGCACAGATCCGGCTGTCCGGCGAGGGCGAAGCCGGCGCGCAAGGCGGCGCGCCCGGCGATCTCTTCGTCGAGGTGCGCGTGCACGAGAAAGCGGGATTCCACCGCCAGGGCCAGGACCTCTACATCGAGGTTCCGCTGACCTGGCCACAGGCGGTGCTCGGCGAGAAACTGCGCGTGCCGACGATTGACGGCGAAGCACGCATGACCGTTCCGGCCGGCACGCCGAGCGGGAAACTGTTCCGCATTCGCGGGCAGGGCATCCCCCCCCTGCATGGCGGCGCGCGCGGCGATTTGCTGGTGCGGGTCTACGTGACGGTGCCCGAGAAGTTGAACCGCGAGCAGAAGAGCCTGGTCAAGCGGCTCCACGATCTGGATCGCGAAGGTCGCGGGGACGGAGAGGCGGAATGAGTTCGAAGAAGCGCAAGGGGCGGCCCGATCCGGAGGAGGAGAACGGCGCCGGCGAGAGCGTGGCGCCGCCCGCCGCGGCCGCGCCGCTGCCGGAACAGACCGTTGAGCATTGGAAGGATCTGTATCTGCGCGCGGTCGCCGAGATGCAGAACGCGCGCCGCCGCTCCGGTCAGGAGGTCGAGGATCGCGTGCTGGCGCGGATGGAGGGCCTGCTCGGAGACCTCCTGCGCGTGGATGAGTACTTCGCCGCGGCGCTCGACCATGTGCCGGCCCCGATCCGCGAGGCCGAGGGCGCGGCGGCCTTCCTGGCCGGAGTGCAGGCCATCCGCCAGGCCCTGGAGACCACGCTGGTCGCGTACGGGCTCCAGTTCGTCGAACCCGCGCCGACGGCGGCCTTCGATCCCGCGGAGCACGAGGCGGTCGAGGTGCGCGAAGAGCCCGGCGCCGAGCCGAAGATGGAGGTGCTGGCGCGGGGCTGCCGAGTCGGTCGCCGGATTCTGCGCCCGGCGCGGGTGCGCCTGATCCGGCCCTCTCCGCCCGACGGAGCCTGATCGGGCCTGGGAGGCTGGCCGCGCGGGCCGATTTCTTCTAGTATGAAACTACCCTGAACGTTCTCCTCACAGACATGCGCCTCACGCGCCTCGCCCTGACCCTGGCTGCGGCCTTCGCGGTCCTCTCTCCTGTTGCCCTCGCGCAGAAGCCGGGAACCAAGTACCGGGAGTTCCCGGCCCTCGGCTTCAAGTTCAAGCCGCTGGCAGAGTGGCTTGACGTGCCGATACGGCCGGACGAAGCCGACCAGGGAATCATCGCGCAGATGGACGCCGAGCGCGGCGTGTACGTCAAGGTGGAGGGCAACAGCCGGCCGGAGTTCACTCCCGGGCTGCTGGTCGTGAAAGTGGATCCTCCGCAGGCCGTCACCGAAGGGAGCAGCGGCGGCGGCGGCCTGCGCGAAGACGTGAACCGCGAGAAGGGCAAGGAACAGGGCGTCAAGGAGATGGTGATGCGCTTTATCGGCGGCGGCATCCGCGAGCAGGAGTTCGCCGAGGTCGAGCCGGAGATCGAGTCGGTCAAACTCCTCAAGGAATTGACGCTGCGCCACGAGATCATCACGACCTATCAGGTCTCCAGCAACGGGATCGGCCTGGACATCGTGTACGACTTCTGGGTGCTGCCGCTCAACGGCGGCAAGATCTGCTTCCTCTGGGACTACCCAGCCCAGGTGCGTAAAGAGTGGCAGAAGGCGGTCGAGAAGGCGATGAAATCGCTGCGCCTCGGCGATGCAGAGGAAGGCGAAGTCGCCTTGGTGGATGAGAACAGCAGTTACGCGGACCTCTTGAAGTACCACCGCAGTGAGGTCGCGCAGACCCCGGGGTGGAGGGTGGTGGAGACCCCGAAGCAGCAGTACGTGATCAAGACCAACGAGCCGGACCAGAAGAAGATCAACGAGGTGATCAAGCGGCTGGAGGCTTCGCGCGTCGTGTTCGAGGAGGATTTTCCGCCGGTCACGCCGATCACGCAGGTCTCCGTCGTACGAGTCTGCGCCACCGAGGAGGAGTTCCACAAGTACGGCGACACGACCCCCGGCGTGGCGGGCTGGTTCAATTCCGGGAGCACGGAACTCGTCCTGTTCTTCAACAACGACATGGGGCCCGACGCCGTGCTGGAAGTGATGACCCACGAGGGTTTCCATCAGTACTGCCACTTCCTGTTCGGCCAGATGGAGGCACACCGCTGGTTCGACGAGGGCACGGGCGACTACTACGGCGGGTTCGACCTTCGCAGCGGGAAGCTCGTGCCAGACGCGGACATGTCGGGCGGCCTCAAGCGCGTGGACCAGATCAAGAAGATGATCAAGGAGGGGACGGTCAAGCCGCTCTCAACTCACCTCCGCTTCAACCACGGCCAGTGGCAGGGACAGGGTCCGACCAGCGTCTCCTCCTACGCCCAGTCCTGGTCCATCATCTACTTCCTGCGTCAGGGAATGCGGGGCAAGGTCTCCGGCAAGTACTGGGAGAAGGAGTACGCCACCATCATCCCGAATTACATCGAGAACCTGAGCGCGGGCTGGAAGGAAGCCCAGGCCGAGATCCTGCAGAAGTTCCAGGAGCAGTTCGATGCGGGCGGGGAAGGCATGAGCGTGGAGGACCGCGCGAAGGCAGAGCAGCAGTTGCGCGAGGACCTGCGCTGGATCCTGCGCGACCCGGAGATAACCAGTAAGGTGTGGGATAGGGCCATGGCCGAGTCCTGGGGCAAGATCGACGAGTTCGAGTTCGAGGAGAGTTGGAAAGAATTCGTGCTCGCCGAACTTTAGCAGGCCGATGAAGAACTGCTTTCGTCCCGGCGCGCGCCATCGCGGCCGAGATCTAGGGCACCGCTTGCCCTAGGAGCCGGGTTCTTCGCCTATTTGTCAAGAGGCGCGGGTTCTGGTGACGCCGGGATCGGACGTGAGGGCCGCGACCGGGGCGGAATGAGTTTTTCATCGTCCTGCTAGTCGTCAGCGCACCGCGCCGCGGTCCCCCGCGCCCTCGCGGTCGGACCAGCCGAGCACGCCGCGCGTCCAGGCCAGATAGACCTTCTTACCGGTCGCGCGCCAGAGGCGCGAGGGGCCGGAGGGCGTCCCGAGAATCGCGCGCTCGCGCGGGCTCAGCGCGTCTGGACAGTAGCGGCGCTTGTGTTTGAGCAGATGCCGCAGATCCTCGCGCGCGCAGAGCCGGAACCAGCGACCGCGCCGCGCATGCACCGCCGCCATTTGGAAGTCCACCAGCGCGGGGCGCCCATCGTCGCGCACCAGCACGTTCGGCTGCTTCGCGAGGTCGTTGTGGGTGACGCGCCGCCGATGCACGGCGATCAGCAGCCGGCGCAGCGCGTCATAGAAGCGCGGATCGAGCATCGGCCGGCACTGCAGCGCCTGGCCTTCGATCCACCCGCGCTCCAGGATCCTGCCGTTCCAGGATAGAAGATCCGGCACGCCGTCGAGCCCGCGCAGGGCACGCAAGGCCCGCGCCTCGCGGGCCGCGAGAACGCGCGCGATCGGCCACACCCACCAGTGGGCCGGTGCGAGGTCGCGGACGACGCGCACCCCGCGGCTAGAATCCACGCGCACGACGCGGCCGAACAGGTCGGCCTTGAGCGGCTGCACTTTCTCCGCCGGCGGCTCCATCCGCGTCATCGCGCCGATGCTAGCAGCAAACCTCGACGTCCTGCGCGAAGCCGGCGCAGGCCTGGGCAGCCTGCTGCTCGCCTTGCCGCGCCACGCGCTGGCGCTGCGGCGGCGCGACGCGGACCTGCGCGCGTACTCGCAACTGGTGCGCGACACGATTCCGCCGGACGGCGGCGATTCCGGCCCGCCCCCGAGGCCGCTGCGCGACCTCATCCTCGCCTGTGGCGACGCCTCCGGCGAGGCGCACGCGGTGCGCCTGCTGCAAGCACTGCGCGCGCGGCATCCGGGACTCGCAGTGCGCGGTTTCGGCGGCTCCCGGCTGGCGGCTGAAGGCATGGAGGTCTGGGAGCCGCTTGCCGACTTGAACGTGATGGGCATCCGCGATGCCGGCGCGCGCCTGCCGCTGTTCGTGCGCAGCGTGCGGCGTTTCGCGCGCGAGGTGCGCGAGCGGCCGCCGGACGCCGTGGTGCTGGTGGACTATCCCGGCCTGAATCGCGTGCTGCTGCGCGTCGCCGCTCGGCGCGGAATCCCGGTGGTGGACTTCATCGCGCCGCAACTGTGGGCGTGGTCGCCGTGGCGCATTCGCGATTTCCGGCGCGCACAGAGCCTGCTGACGATCCTCCCCTTCGAGCGCGACTGGTACGCGCGCCGCGGCGCCCGCGCGGAGTACGTCGGCCATCCGCTCGGCGACGCGCTGGCGGAAGGGGGCGCGCGCGAGGCCTCCGAGCCCGCCGCGCTTGCGGAGCCGGGCGGTCCGTGGATCGGCATCCTGCCGGGCAGCCGGCGCAGCGAAGTGCGCGACAATCTGCCGCCGCTGCTCGCGGCCGCGAGCCTGCTGCACGCGCGGCGACCGGAGGCGCGTTTCGTGCTGCCGCATCTGCGTGACGAACTCTGGCCCGAACTGCACGCAGCGCTGCGCGGCTCGCCGGTGCCGGTGCTGGCGGCGCCGGGCTGCTTCCACCGCGTGCTGCCGCGGCTCGCCGGAGCCTGGGCGGTCAGCGGCACCGCGAGCCTCGAGGTCGCGCTGTGCGGCGTGCCGACGGTGATGGTTTATCGCATCCGCTCGCGCCTGGGCGCCTGGTACGCGCGGCACGGCCTCACCGTCCCCTTCGTGAGCGGTGCCAATTTGCTCGCTGGCCGCGAACTACTGCCGGAGGTGGTCGGGCTAGAATGCCCTCCCGAGGTGCTCGCCGACCGCCTCGACGCTCTACTCGCGCCCGAGCGCGCTGCGGAACTGCGCGGGTCGCTCCGGCGGCTGCGCGCGGCGCACGCCCCGCCCGGGGCGGCTCTTCGCGCGGCTCGGGCCGTCGAGCGCGCGGTCTCCGCGCGCGACCGAACCGCGCGCTGACTCCGGCGTTCTCCTAGAGGATCGGATCCGCATGCTGAATCTGCTCACCGCCCTGGCCCTGCTCACGCCGCAGGGGCCGTCCGAGAAAGACCTTTTCGACGAGGTCCTCGCCTCCATCCGCACCACGCAGGCCGCCGACGGCCACTACGGGAACGGAGTGGAAGACACCGCGAACGTCGTGATTGCGATGGCGCTGTCGCCGCGCGCCTACCGGGTGGACGACGGGCCGTTCTTGCGCGACGCAGTGCAGTGGCTCCTGGCAAATCACGCCGCCGCCGCCGGTCCGGAGTTGGATGCGCGCGTGGCGCTGGCCTTGTCCCGCGCGCACACACATCTCTACCGGCCCACCGTGGACGTGATCCTCGCGCGTCACGCTTGGCATCTGGAGGACTTGCCACAGATCGCGCTCGGCGACGCCGAGCCGCGCGGCGCGGCGGACATCCTGGCGGCGATCCGCGCGGAGGCCGGAGTCGGGGCGATGGCCGCCGCGGCGGCGCGGGCTGCGATCGTGCGCACGCTCGCGCACAAGCCGAAGGCTGCGCCCCCGGACGTGCAGGCGATCTACGAGCGCGGCGTGGACTTCCTGCTCGCGCAGCGCAGCGCCGAAGGAACCTGGGAAATGCTGGGATTTCCCGAGCCCGGCCTCACCGCGATCGCGGTGAAGGCGCTGCTCGGCTCGGAGCGCGCCGCGGTGCGCGAGTCGGCGATTCCGGCGCTCGACTGGCTGGTGTCGCTGCAGCAGGAGGACGGCTCGATTCACGGCGGACGCGTGCAGGTCTACACCACCTCGGCGGCGATCGGCGCGCTGCGTGCCGGCGGGCGCGAGCAGGACCTGCCGGTGATCGCGCGTGCGGTCGAGTACCTGAAGGCCGTGCAAAGCGACGGCGGCGAAGGCTACAGCGAGTCCGACAAGTTCTACGGCGGGATCGGTTACGGCAACGACCTGCGCCCGGACTTGTCCAACCTGCAGTACGCGCTGGAGGCGATGCACGAGGCGGGCGTCGGCGCCGAGGATCCCGCGTTCCAGCGCGCGATCTTCTTCCTGCAGCGCTCGCAGAACCGCCGCGAAACCAACACCGAAGTCTATTTCGACGCCGACGATGTCAAGCCGATCCGCTCCGGCGACGATGGCGGCGCGGTCTACTACCCCGGCAACTCCTTCGCCGGCGTGCGCGCGATGCCCGACGGCACGCGCGTCGCGGCCTCCTACGGCTCGATGACCTACGCGCTGCTGAAGTGCTACACGTTCGCGGGCCTGGAGGGCTCGGACGCGCGCGTCGCGGCCGCGGTCGAATGGATCTCCGCGCATTGGACGCTCGAAGTCAATCCGGGCTTCGACATGCTGAAGGATCCGCGCGCGGCCTATCAGGGCCTCTACTACTACTACGAGACGCTGTCCGAGGCGCTGGCGGCGCTGAAGTTGGACGAGGTCGTCGCGACCGGCGGCGTGCGGCACGACTGGCGCGCCGAACTGGCGGCGACACTGAAGGCGGCGCAGCGAGAAGACGGCTCGTGGATCAACGAGATGGCAGAGCGCTGGTGGGAAGGCAATCCGGTGTTGTGCACCGGTTACGCGCTCAACGCTCTGCTCGCGGCGCGCAAGTAGGCTGACCGGATGACCTACGGACTGTTCCGCGCGCGGGACCCGCGCGGTCGTGCGCACTGGCTGATGCGCGGAACCGACGGCGGATTGCGCGACCTGACGGAGCACGGACTGGCGGACGATCTCGCTGTCGCGGCCGCCTGGCTGGTCGAGGCGCGGCGGCGTCAGGCGGAGTTGCTGAAAGCGCCACGCGCCGAGGCGGGCGCCGAGACCTGGCCGATGGAATTACCAGGCCGGCCCGGCAAGGCGCTGTGCGTGGGGCGCAACTTCGCCGAGCATGCGCACGAATTGGGCAATCCGCTGCCGGAGGAGTTGCTGTGGTTCGCGAAACTTCCGAGCGTTCTGGCCGGCCCGGAGGCGGAGATCCGGCTACCCGGGTGGCTGAAGTCGCGCGTGGATCCGGAAACCGAGTTGGTCGCGCTGATCGGGCGCGCGGTGGGTGACGGGGCGTCGCCGGCCGAGGCTGCTGGGGCGGTGGCCGGCTATGCACTCGGTTTCGACCTGACGGCGCGCGCCGTGCAGGACGAGGACAAGCCGCGAGGCTGGCCGTGGACGCGCAGCAAGAACCTGCCCGGTTTCGGCGTGATCGGGCCGGCGTGGGTGCCCGCCGACCGCCTCGCGCCGCTCGCAGAGATTGTGCTGGAGGGCATTGTGAACGGCAAAGTTCGCCAGCGGGCCTCGCTGGGCGAAATGCTGCGGCCGCCGGGGGTGGCGCTGGCGGAGATCGCGCACTGGACCCCGATGGAGCCCGGCGACGTGCTGTTCCTCGGAACGCCGGCCGGGGTAGCCCCGATCAGCCGCGGCGACCACCTGGAAGCCCGCGCGACGGAGTTGGGGACGTTGAGGTGCCGGATCGCCTGACCGGATACTGGCCCCTCCGAGTGGAGGTCAGCGAGCCTAAGTCCTGTGCCCGCATGAACATGCAGGGACCGGCCTAGCCCCGAGCCGTCGCTTCGCCGATCCTGGCTCACGCAAACGAGATACGCACGACCTCCTCCATTTGGCGGGGCCAGTATCTAGGAATGGAAAAAGGCCGCCGTCCGGCACATCCCTTGCGGGAGGCTCCCGGCCGGACGACGGCCTAGGAAATCAGGTTCGTCCTTCCTTCGGCCCCTCGCGCCGCCGGACTTGAGGGCTCTAGAAAGAATTCCGTTCCACGTCCGCAAGACTCTGCGGACAAGCGCCATGCCGCGCAGTCACCGTGGTTGCGATCCCCCCGCGCACCGCAAACTCGCCCCGGACCTCCAACCAGGCCGGCTGGAGCGCCGTGACCAAGTCTTCCAGGATGCGGTTGGTCACATCCTCATGAAAATGCCCCTCCTGGCGGAATTTCCACAGATAGATCTTCAGCGACTTCAACTCGAAGCACAACGCCGCCGGGACATAGCGGATCCGCAGCGTCGCGAAGTCGGGCTGGCCGGTCCGCGGGCACAGGCATGTGAACTCGTGCGTGACCGATTCGATCAGGTAGGTCCGGCCGGGCCGGGGGTTCGGGAAGGTTTCGATCGCGCTCATGCTGTCAGTGAACGAAGAAGCCGGACGGTGGCGAGGCGGCGACTGGTAGGGGAAGAGGGATTCGAACCCCCGACACGAGGATTATGATTCCTCTGCTCTACCAACTGAGCTATTCCCCCGTGCGCCCGGTCGGGCGGGCGCCGATCAAGGCCGGACATTCTACCTTCTACCGTGGTCCGGGCGCCGGCTCCGAGATCTCGATCCCTTCCGGCACGCGCGCGCCCACAGCAGCGCGTCCTGCGGGCCCGCAATCGCCGCGTGAACGGTGCCGGCGGCGTTGAGCAAGAATTCGCCCGCGCGATCTTCCCCCGCCGCATCGGAGTACGAACCCGCGCGCCCGACTGACATACCCGCTCCGGGAAAACAGAGGCGCACGCCCGGCCGTGTGGTGTTCTTCCAGGTCAGCGCCGCACTGGCGGGAACGCGCGCTCCGGCCGCGGAGAAGCAGCGCGGCTCACCGGGCGGCGGGCGCCGCGGCGCGCAGCCGCGCGAGCGCGCGCTCCCGGCCGAGCAACCGGACGACGTCGGCGAGTTCGGGTCCGCCGAGCGACCCTGTCAGCGCGGCACGCACCGGCTTCATCATCGCCCCCGTCTTCAGCCCCGCCGCGGCTGCGCTTTCCTTCAGCAAAGCGGCGAAATCGGCAGGCGGCCAGGGCGCGCGCTCCAAGGCCGCCGCGGCGGCGGCCGTCGCCACCGCGGCCTCGGGTGCGGCCAGCGCGGCGCGCGCAGCCGCATCGGGCTCGGCCCCGGTAGTGAACAGAAAATGCGCCTGCTGCGGAAGGTCGCCGTAGAGCGTGAGGCGCGGCAGGAACGCCGCAGCCATCTCCCCCAGCCGCTGGCGCTCCGCTACCGCGGGCGGCGTACCGATCAGGCCCGCCTGCTGCATCCACGGCAGCGCGCGCTCCGCGAGATCCGCCGCGCCGCGGCGGCGCAGATATTCGCCGCACAGCCAGTGCAACTTGTCCACGTCGAAGACCGCGCCGGCCTTCTGGATGCGGTCGAGCCCGAAATGCGCCACCAGTTCCTGGGACCCGAAGACGGTGGTCTTGTCATCCAGCGCGAAGCCGAGCAAGCACAGAAAGTTGAAGAGCGCCTCCGGCGAATAGCCCTTCGCACGAAAATCCTCCACCGCGGTGTCGCCCGTGCGCTTGGACAACTTCTTGCCGTCCTTGCCGAGGATCAACGGCACGTGCGCAAACTCCGGCGTCTCGATGCCCAGGGCGCGATAAAGCAGGATCTGCTTCGGCGTATTGACAAGGTGCTCCTCGCCGCGGATCACGTGGCTGATCCGCATGTCGCCGTCATCGAGCACGCAGCAGTAGTTGTAGGTCGGCATGCCGCCGCTGCGCACGGCGACCCAGTCCTCGACCTGCTCCGACGCGAACTCCACGTCGCCGCGGACATGATCGCGGACCGCGATCTTCAGGCCGTCGGGCACGCGCACGCGCGCGACCCACGGCTCGCCGGCCGCCGCGCGGCGTTCGGCCTCGGCGCGCGGCAGATCGCGCGAGCGCGCATCGAAACGCCAGTTGCGCGCGGCTGCGCGCGCTTCCTCGCGCTGCCGCTCGATCTCCGCCGCCGGCGTGAAGCAACGGTACAACCAGCCCTCCTCAAGCCCGCGCGCCGCCGCCGCGGCGTAGTGCGCTCGCCGCTGCGACTGGAAGTAGGGAGCGTGCGGCCCGCCGCACTCCGGACCTTCGTCCCAGTCGAGCCCGAGCCAGCGCAGCGAAGCCAGGATCGAGCGCAGCGATTCCTCGGAATTGCGGCCCTCGTCGGTGTCCTCGATGCGCAGCAGGAAGGTGCCGCCGTGCTGTCGCGCGAAAGCCCAGTTGAACAAGGCCGTGCGGGCGCCTCCGAGGTGGAGGCGCCCGGTGGGCGACGGCGCGAACCGGACGCGGACCGGCCGGCTCAATTCTCGGAGAGGACCGGCAGAAGATCCTCGTCGAAGGACAACACGTAGCCCCAGCGCACCGTCTCGACCGCTCCAGGGGCAAGACGCAATCGCCAGCGATAGAGGCCGCGCTCGTCGCGGTCGGCGGCGTCCTTCTCGCCGTCGAGCGGCGCGGGCTGCAACTGCACCACCTTGACCTCGACGCGGTTGTCGCGACTCAAGGGCAGCGCCTCCTCGATCAGGACCTCGACCGGGCCGCGAGCCGAGGCGGAGAGGCGCAGAGTCGCGCGATAGACGCGCGTGATGCGCGCGGTGGACGACAGCGAGAAGCGTCCCGGATTCTCACGCGAATCCTCGATCGTTTCCCATTCGACCGACAGGTTCGGATCCACGCCGAGATTCAGCGTGGTGCTGTCGCCGATCCGCATCAGCGGGAAAGCCGCCTCGCCGAGGTAATCCGGCCCGAGAAAAATCCGTGCGCGGCCCGCAAGCAGCGGCGTGCCGCTCGCCAACTTGACCTCGGCGCGCAGGTAGGCGCGGTCGCTCATCGAGGGCACCACGTAACGATGCGGGCGAACCTCGAGCGGCACCTCGCGCAGCAGAAACCGGTGCGGCTCGCCATTCGCGGGCACCGTCTTGCGACCGGGCAACGCGAACTGCGCGGAGAGTCCAAAGTCGCGGAATTCGGCGCGCGGCGCGGCCAGGAACTTGTCCCCGGTCGCGGGGCTCGCAGGCGCCCGCGCGGCCGCCCAGTCCTCGGAATTGCCATCCGAGTAGCCGAGTTGGGAGAGAAGTCCCTGGCCCAGGCCGACGGAGCGGACCGGCGGCTTCGGCGGATCGAGCCCGATGCTCGGCGCGCTGGTGGACAGCAGGATCTCCGCCTCGTTCCAGTCCTCGCCGGTGGCTTGGCTGACCTGCGCGACGAAGCCCACCTTGACTCCGGTCAGATCCGGCGCCACGCGCACGTCGTAGGTCGGATCCCAGCGCGCGCCATTCACCAGGTAGGCGATCCGTACCACGCCCTCGCCGGGCCGCTCGAAGTGCAGCGCGAGATGCAGTTCCAGGTATTGCTCCCGCCGGTGGCGGCCCTCCGGCGCGAGTTGCTGCTCCAGGTCGGCGATGGCGGCCTCGACCGCACGCTGACGCTTCTCCTGCTCCGCCTGATCGGTGTCAAGCCGGCGCATTTGCTCACGCACGAACTGAATCGTCTGCTCGGCGCTCGCGACCCCCTCCACTCCTCCCTTGCCGGCGGCGACGCCCTGCACCACCGCGCCGAGCGTATCCTTCGCCGCCCGGATGCTCTCCATTTCAGTGCCGATGCCGCGCTCGTCGGCGCGTTTCTCGGCAAGGGCCGCGCGCAAACGCTCGCGCTCCCCTTCCGCCAGCGCCTCGCCGGTGCGCGTGCGCAGTTCCAGGCCGAGCACCACGACGTCGCCGCTGACGACCTCGGTCTGGAAGGAAGCGGGATTCGCGGCGGCCGGAAACGGACCGACCAGCAAGGAGACCGGACCGGCCAGATCGGCGGTCGTGGAGACGAGGCGCTCGATGAGGGCCTGACCGTCGTAGACGGTCACGCGGTCGAGCACCGAGGGTGCGCTGCGGACGGGCTCCTGGACGAGGAGGGCCGCGGCAAGGAATGCAGCGAGCATGCGAGGCTATTCTATGGGTGCGGGGTCTTGACTTCTTCCGCTTTGACGCCGCGACCGGGACGCCGTTGGCGCATTCCACTGACTCCGTGATCGTCGTCGGCGCGGGCCTCGCCGGCGCCGAGGCCGCTTGGCAACTGGCCGACGCCGGCCTGCGCGTCACCCTCTTCGAAATGCGCCCCGCGCGCACGACCCCCGCGCACCGCACCGCGCAGGCCGCCGAACTGGTGTGCTCGAACTCCCTGGGCTCGCGGCTCCCCGACCGCGCTGCCGGCGTCCTGCAGGCGGAGATGCGCGCGCTCGGCTCGCGCCTCCTCGCGGTCGCCGAGCGCCACGCCGTGCCGGCGGGCTCCGCGCTCGCGGTGGACCGCGACCGCTTCGCCGCCGACGTCACTGCCGCGCTCGCATCGCATCCAAACGTGGACTTCCGCCGCGAGGAGGTGCTCGCAGTCCCGGACGCAACTCCCTGCGTGATCGCCTCCGGCCCGCTCACCAGCGAAGCGCTCGCCGCCGACTTGCAGCGGCTCACCGGCGAGGAGCACCTCGCCTTCTTCGACGCGATCGCCCCGGTCGTGACCGGCGACTCCCTCGACCGCGAAATGATCTTCGCAGCGGCGCGTTGGGATCTTGGCGGGCCGGACTACCTCAACCTGCCGCTGTCGAAGGAGGAGTACGAGCGCTTCGTGGACGCGCTGCTCGCTGCGCCCGCGCACCCGCTGAAGGAATTCGAGGCCGCCGACCCGCGCGCGCCGCGCTTCTTCGAGCGCTGCCTGCCGGTCGAAGTGCTGGCCGCGCGCGGGCGCGATGCGCTGCGCTTCGGGCCGCTGCGGCCGGTCGGCCTGCGCAATCCGCGCACCGGGCACCGGCCGTGGGCCGTCGTGCAACTGCGGCGCGAGGACGCGGGCGGCCGGCTGTGGAACCTGGTCGGCTTCCAGACCAACGTGCGCCACGGCGATCAGGAACGACTGCTGCGCACGCTCCCCGGCATGCAGCGCGCCGACTTCGTCCGCCTCGGCAGCATGCACCGCAACACCTTCCTCAACGCGCCGCGGCTGCTGACGGCGGGGCTGGAGTTCCGCGCGCGCCCGGGCCTGTTCTTCGCGGGCCAGATCACCGGCATGGAAGGCTATCTGGGCAATGTGGCTTCTGGCTTGCTCGCGGCGCACGGGGTCCTGCGCCGTCTCGCCGGTGAGGATCCGGTTGCGCTGCCGCGCACTACCCTGCTCGGCGCGCTCGCGCACCACATCGCCGAGAGCCCTTCCACCTCCTTCCAACCCATGAAGGCCGAGTTCGGCCTGCTGCCGCCGTGCGCCGGCCTGCCACGCGGCGCCGACCGCGCCGCGGCCCATGCTGCACGCAGCGCCGCGGATCTGGCAGAATTCCAGGCCGCGCGGCCGCTGCCTCTGGCGGCGGCCGCCCGCTGAACCATGCGCACCCTCTCCGAGATCACCCCTTTCGTCAACGAGCCGCTCACCGACTTCTCACAGGAGGAGCACGCCGCCGCGTTCCATGAGGCCTTGGAGAGGAGCGAGGCGTCGCTGCCGGTCGTCGTGCGCTTGTGGTTGGACGGGCGCGACCAGGAAGGCGGGGCGGGCACCTTCGAGTCGCGCGATCCGGGTCAGCCGGAGCGGGTTGTCGCCAACTCGGCCAAAGGCTCGCGCGAGGACGCGCTGCGCGCGATCGCCGGCGCGCACAAGGCTTTCGGCGACTGGTCGCGCCGCAGCGCCGAGGAGCGCGCGGAGTACTTGTTCCGCGCCGCGCGGATCATGCGTCTGCGCAAGCACGAGTTCTCCGCGATGATGGTGTACGAGGTCGGCAAGAACTGGGCCGAGGCCGACGGCGACACCGCCGAGGCGATTGACTTCCTGGAGTTCTACGCGCGCGAGGCGCTGCGCTACGCGCGCCGACAGCCCATCACGCCGGTCGCGGGCGAGGAGAACGAACTGGTGTACCTGCCGATCGGCGTCGGCGCGGTGATCCCGCCGTGGAACTTCCCGCTCGCGATTCTGACCGGCATGACCAGCGCAGCGATCGTCACCGGCAACACCGTGGTGCTGAAGCCCGCCAGCGATGCGCCGGGAATCGCCTCGATGTTCGTGGATCTGATGAAGGAAGTCGGCCTGCCGGCGGGCGTGTTGCAGTTCGTACCCGGCAGCGGCTCGGAGGTCGGCAACACGATCGTCGAGCATCCGCTCACGCGCTTCATCTGCTTCACGGGATCGGCCGAAGTCGGCTGCGGGATTTCCGAGAAGGCCGGTAAGGTCCATCCGGGCCAGATCTGGCTCAAGCGGGTGGTCGCGGAGATGGGCGGCAAGAACTTCATCTTCGTGGACGAGGACGCGGATCTCGACGACGCCGCCAAGGGCGCGCACGCCGCGGCCTTCGGCTTCCAGGGTCAGAAGTGTTCGGCCTGCTCGCGGCTGATCCTGCACGAGAAGATCCACGACGCTTTCCTCGAGAAGTTTCTGCCGCTGGTCGAGGCGGCCAGCGTGGGACATCCCGCGGAACGCAAGAACTGGATGGGCCCGCTGATCAACGAGACCGCGCTGAAGAACACGCTGGTCGCGCTGGACAAGGCCAAGGCGGAAGGCAACCGCCTGATGGCCGGCGGGGCGCGCGCCGAGGGCCAAGGCTGGTACCTGCAGCCGACCGTGTTTGCCGGCGTGAAGCGCGGCGACCACATCTGGAAAAACGAACTCTTCGCGCCGGTCGTGGCGGCGCACAGGGTCGGCTCCTTCGAAGAAGGCATCGAAGCCGCCAACGACACGATCTACGGCCTGACCGGCGCCTACTTCGGCAAGGACGAGCAGCGCATCGCGCGCGCCCGGCGCGACCTCTACTGCGGCAACCTGTACATCAACCGCAAGTGCACCGGCGCGCTGGTTGGAGTGCATCCGTTCGGCGGATTCAACCTCTCGGGCACCGACTCCAAGGCCGGTGGCCGCGACTACCTGCTGCTCTTCCTGCAGGCGAAGACCATCACGCGCAAACGCTGACACGCGGAGGATGAGCGAACCGATGGCCTCCGATCCGCGGCGCAGCCGGCGCATCGAGCCGGTTTCGGAGGAGGCCGAGGCCGGTGAAATCTACGATCCGCGCGCCGAGGCGCGTCGCGGGCTCGTGGTGTGGCTCGCGGTAGGGCCGGTTCTCGCGGCGATCGGATTCCTCGGATGGCTGCGACTTGTCAGCGGCGTCGCGGAGCCGGCCGTGCTGCCGAATTCCTTCGGCGCGCTCGCGCTCGACCTGACGCTGGCGCTGCAATTCGCGCTCTCCCACTCCCTGCTCGCGCGCGGCTTCGGCAGACGCCTGCTGAACCGGCCCTTCGGTCCCGCCGCCGAGCGCCCGCTCTACGTCTTCGCGAGCGGCGTGTCCCTGTGTCTGCTGGTGCTGGTCTGGAAGCCGAGCGGGCCGCTGCTGTGGCAATGGGAAGGTTGGGAGCGGGTCATCCCGCGGGTGATCCAAGCCTGCGGACTCGGACTCGTCGCCTGGGCGGCCTTCGTGGTCGGCGCTGCGCAGTTGCTCGGCATGCCGCATCTGCACGCCCTCGAGAGCGGCCGGCGCGAGCCGCAGTCCGAATTCACCGCCCTGCCGCCCTACTCGACGATCCGGCAGCCGATCAACCTCGGCTTCCTGCTGCTGCTCGCCGGCATGCCGGAGGTCACGGCCGACCGCCTGCTGCTCGGCCTGGTGCTCGGCGCGTGGATCCTGCTCGCGGCGCCGATCGAGGAGCGCGATCTGGAAATCGAGTTCGAGGGCTACTCCTCGTACCGGGAGCGCACGCCGCGCTGGCTGCCGCGCCTGCGCGGCCGCGAACGTTGATGTCAAGTCAAGTCCCGCTGCGCGAGTTGCGCGCAGGAGTGGGCGCGCGCTGGGTGCTGACGGATCCCGCGAGCCTGCTGGCCTACGAATCCGACGCGCTGACTCTGTTCCGCTGCCGGCCCGCGGCGGTCGTGCTGCCGGGATCCGCGGAGGAGGTCGCGGCCTGCGCGCGTGCGCTGCACGGGTCGCGCGTGCCTTTCGCCGCCCGCGGTGCGGGAACCGGGCTCTCGGGCGGCGCGCTGGTGCCGGAGGGCGGCGTGATCCTCGCGCTCTCGCGCATGAACCGGATCCTCGCGCTCGATCCGGAGCGCCGCCTGGCCCGCGCCGAGCCCGGCGTTGTCAACGCGGACCTCTCGCGCGCGGCGGCGCCGCACGGGCTGCGCTATGCGCCGGATCCGGCGAGCCAGACGGTCAGCACCCTGGGCGGCAACATCGCCGAGAATGCGGGCGGGCCGATGTGCTTTCTGCACGGCGCCACGGGGCAGCACGTGCTGGCGCTGGACGTGGTGCTCGCGGACGGCCGCCGCGAGGTCTGGGGCAACCCGACCGCTGCGCCGGAGAGCGTGGATCTACGCGGTTTTTGCGTGGGATCGGAAGGCACTGTCGCGATCGTGGTCGGCGCGACGCTGCGGTTGATCCCGCTGCCGGAGAAGATCATCACGCTGCTCGCCGCCTTCGACTCGGTCCAGCGCGCCTGCGCCGCGGTCGCCGCGGTCGTCGCCGCCGGCCTGCGCCCAGTCGCCCTCGAGGTGATGGACCAGCGCGCGATCCGCGCGGTCGAAGCCTCCGCCTATCGCGCGGGCCTGCCGACCGACGCGGGGGCGGTCCTGATCGTCGAGATCGAAGGTCCGGCCGCGCGGGTGCCCGGCGAAGCCGCGGAGACGGAGCGGGTGCTGCGCGCGCACGCGCCGTCGCGCATCGAGCGCGCGGAGACCTCGGCACAGCGGCTCGCGATCTGGAAAGGCCGCAAGGGCGCCGGCGGCGCGCTGGGCCGGCTTGGACCGGATTCCTACGTGATGGACGGCGTCGTGCCGCGCGCGCGCCTCGCCGAGATCATGCGCTTCGTCGAGGAAGTCGAGGAGGAGTCGGGGCTCCCGGTCGCGAATCTGTTCCACGCGGGCGACGGCAACATCCATCCACACTTCTCCTACGACGCCCGCGATCCCGAGCAGGTCGCGCGGGTCGAGCGCGCTGGGGCGCGAATCCTGCGCAAGTGCCTGGAACTCGGCGGTTCGTTGACCGGCGAGCATGGCATCGGCCTGGAGAAGCAGCACCTGATGCGCGAGCAGTTCGGCGCTGCGGAACTGGCGTTGATGGAGCGCGTGCGCCGCGTCTTCGATCCCGCCGAACTGCTCAATCCAGGCAAAGGCCTGCCCATGCGGCGCGGCTGCGCGGAGGCCTTCCACCGCCATGGGAGGATCGCCTCATGAGCGCCTTTGCGGCCGAGATCGCCGCCGCGCGCGAATTGCTGCGCGCCGCCGCCGCCGACGGAGCCTCGGTGCTGCCCTGCGGCAGGCGCTCGCGCCTCGCGCGCCACGCGCCGGATGCGCGGCCCGACCGCTGGCTGGAACTCGCCGGGCTGCGCGGGATCGTCCGCCTCGACGCGGAGGACCAGACCTGCGAGGCCGGCGCCGGCACCGCGCCCGCAGATCTCGACGCGGAACTGGCGCCGCGCGGGCTGATGCTCGCGGTGGACGCGCCCTGCGCCGCGGAAGGCACGCTGGGCGGTCTGATGCTGGCGCCGGACCTTTCGCTGCTGCACCGCGCCTATGGGCCGCCGCGCGACCAGGTCCTCGGCGGGCGCTGGCTGCTCGCGGACGGGACCGAGGTGCGCACCGGCGCGCGAGTCGTCAAATCCGTCGCCGGCTACGACCTGACGCGCCTCTTCCTGGGCAGCCGCGGGCGCCTCGCCGCCTGCATCACGCTCACGCTGCGCCTGCAGCCGCGCCCGCGCGCACTGCACGCATACCGCGTCGTATCCCCCCCCCTGCTGCGTGCCGCCGCGCTGCCGGATCCGGTCTGGTTCTTCCAGCCGCGCGCCGGTGCCGCCTACGCGGCGTGGGACGGGATCGAGCCCGCGCATGCAACGCTGGCACCCTGCCCGATCGAGGAGTTCGCGGCGGCGCGCACGGCCTGTCTGGACGCCTTCGCGGCACTGCCGGCGCGCTGGGCCTTCGACGGAGCGCCGGAACACGCGCCGGACGGCGCTTGCGACTGGAACGCGCTGCAGGCCGGCGCGCGCGCGGGAGAAGGCCCCGCCGCCGGCGCGGTCCGCACGCCGCCGATCGCCGATTCCTCCTGGCTTCCCGCGCTCGCCGCCGCGTGCGCGCCGGACGCCCCCCCCTTCGGCGCCCGCGCGCCAGCGCCGCGATGAGCGATCCCGACGAGGTTCAGGCGCGGCCCGAGGGCTGGACTTCGTTGCCCACCGGCGACCCGCTTGCAGGTTTCCCGGGCCTGCTGGACTGCATTCACTGCGGCCTGTGCCTGCAGGCCTGCCCGACCTACCGCGCGAGCGGCATCGAGGGCGACTCGCCGCGCGGCCGCATCGCGCTGATGCGCGCGCAGTCCGAAGGCCGCGTCACGGCGCCGGAAGCCGCCGCGTGGGTGGACCGCTGCGTGATGTGCCGCGCCTGCGAGCCGGTCTGCCCCTCGCAGGTGCAATATCACCAGTTGGTCGAGCGGCAGCGCGCCTCGTTGCGGCCTGCGCGGGGACGCGGCTGGCTCGAGCGCTACGCCGCCTCCGTCGCGCTGCAGCGCTGGAGCGGCCGATTCGCACGCGGCGCGCGGCGCCTCGGCCTTCTCGCGCTGGTCCGAAGGTGGGGTCCGCGCCGCCTGCGCACGCTCGCCGCCGCGGTGCCGGAGCGGCCGACCGCGTGGCGTCCGGCGCCGGGCGCGGTGTTCGCTGCGCGCGGCGAGCCGCGCGGGCGCGTGGCGCTCCATCTCGGCTGCGCGAACCCGGAGTGGTTCGGCGCGGCGCTGCGCGACGTCGTCGCAGTGCTGGCGCACGAGGGCTTCGAAGTACACGTGCCGGCGCAGCCGCCGTGCTGCGGCGCTCTCGCCACGCACGCCGGCGACGCTGCCGGAGGCGCAGCCGGGGCGTCGGCTACGCTGCGCGCGCTGGCGGGCGCCGATGCGATCATCGTGCCTGCGGCCGGCTGCGCCGCGCATCTCGCCGAGACGGATCCGCGCGCGGCGGTCGCCGAGCCGCTCGCTTTCCTGGCGCGGCGCGGCCTGCGCGGCCCCTTACATGAGGTGCGCCGCAGCGCCGTACACGCCCCCCCCTGTCATCAGCAGTTCGTGCTGAAGGATTCCGCGGCGGTGGAGGACCTGCTGGCGCGGATTCCGGGACTGGATCTGCGCCCGCTGGCCGACGCCGGGCTCTGCTGCGGCGCCGGCGGCGCCGCCTTTTCCGAGCAGCCGGAGATCGCCGCGGAACTCGGCGCGCGCAAGAGCGCGGCCGTCGCCGCCAGCGGCGCTGCGTGGGTGCTGACCGGGAATCCCGGATGCCTGCTGCAGATCGAATCGGCGCTGCGCGCGGCCGGCCAGGCGGTGCAGGTCGGGCATCCAGCCAGCCTGCTGCGCGAGGCCTTGCACGCCGCCGCCCCGGTCAAGTCCGCGGCACGGCGCTGAAGAACATCCAGCCGGCGGTCAGGATCGCGAGGCCGGTCAGCGCAACGAAGCAACCGACGGCGCGGCGGTGCGCGGACCTTGCCTCGCGACGGGTGCGCAGGCGCCAGCCGGTCGCAATCACCCACGGCACGGCGATCAGGGCGCCGATCGCAAAGGCCAGGTGGATCCGCAGCCGCAGCGGCTCGAAGGTGAAAGCGCGGCCATAGATCTCGGCCTGGACGATTGCCCCGAGCAGCGCGGTCAGCGTCGCGATCGCGAGCGAGTAGTGAATGCGTCGCCGGCCGGCGCGACCGCTCCACAGCGTGGCCGCGAGCAAAATTACGGTCGCGAGCAGATTGACGACGAAGGAGGTCGTGTTCAGGGGCGGGAAGATAACATCCCGATCCATGCTGCCCGCGCTTGCCTGCCTCCTCCTGGCCGCGACCCCCTCCGCCCCGCTTGCGCAGGATGAGAAGGCGCCGCCGCCGCCGCGCGACCAGGTTCTGCTGCAGCAGGTGCGAATCTGGGAGGGGAATCCCGCGGTGACCGAACGACGCGAGGATCTGCTGTTCCGGCGCGGACAACCGGTCCTGCGCGGCGCGCTCGCCGCCGCCGACTGGCCCGAGGCGCACGTGGTGGCTGCGGAGGAGGATTGGATCCTGTATCCCGCGCGTTTCCACGCCGAATACGCGGCCAAGTTGCTCGAGGCTCCGGCGAACGCGTTTCGCAGCGCGCGAACCGACGTCGGCGCCGAGCCGATCCTCGAGATGGAGTACGGCGACCGCGCGGCCTTCGCCGCGCACCTGCGCGCCGCGGATTTGCTCGAGTGGAAGGAGGACGAAGGCAAGGACTGGCGCGAGGTCGGCTTCACGCGCGTGCAGGTGCTCCCGCGGCGAGGTCTGTTGCAGGGCCGCGCGGCCCTCGCCGCGTTGAGCGCGTTGCCGCTCGGCGATGCGCTGCTGCTGCGCGACGGCGCGGAGTTGCGCTCGCTGCGCGCCGGAGCCGGAGGTTATCCCAGCACCCCGATGGGTGCGCTCGCCGTTCACCGCCAACTGATGACGGACGCCGCGCTGCGCGCCGCAGCCGGCGCTGCTGCGCGGCCCGCGCCCGACCTCGAACTGGGCGAGCGGCCGGTGTGGCGCGTGCACGGTGCGCGAGAGGTCGAGAACCTGCTCGATCTGATGCAGGGCGCGCCGCGCGGATGGAGCCTGCTCGGCGGACGCGAAGCATGGAAGCATGCAGCGCGACTGCTCGCCGCCGACGTCGCGGTGCTGTACGTGCTCGATCTCGACGACGCACCGAAGTCCGAGGAGGACCTGAAGTACGACGATGCCGAGGGACGCAAGTGGTGGCAGGATCCGCTCGCGTTGCGCGAGGAGCGGCGCCGCGAGCACGCCGAGGCGGTCGGGGACTTCCTGAAGGTGCGCGCCGCTGGAGTCCGTTGCGCCCTCGTGCCCGGCGGAAATGTCAAATCTCTGGGCGAAGACTTGAAGCAACTGCTCGACGCCGGAGCCGATGCCGACGACCTGCACCGGGCCATGTCCGCGGATCCCGCGCGAATCCTCGGCCTGCCCGAATCGGACGACGCGATCGTCAGCCGCGGCGCGCTGCGGCTCGACGAGCCCTCGCTGGCCTGGGCGTTCGCCGACGGCCGCGGTTTCGAGTACCCGAAAAAGGCGGAGAAGGAAAAGAAGGAAAAAGCGAAGGAAGGCGAGGATGAAGAGAAGGGCGAGGAAGAGCCGGAGACCGGGCCCGACTCGCGCGCGCTTGCCGGAGACTGGGAGATCACTGCCATCACGCCGATGGGCGAGCAGACCTTCGGCACGGGTATCGATCCCGCGAATCAGGAGGTCGAGGTTTTCGATCCGGAGGACCCGGGCGACCGCGAGTCGGCGCGCAATGTTGAGTTCGAGGGCGTGACGGTCCGCTTCGATTTCACCGTGCCCGACATGGACCTCGAGGTCAGCGTGACCATGAGCCTTGAGGGAGAGACGCTCGCCGGCACGATCGTGTCGCCGATGGGCGACTTGCCGATCACCGGACTTCGCATCTCGGGCGGGACGGAAGAGGCGGAGGAGAAGCCGGACGCGGAGGCCGCCGAAGCCGGCGAACCGAAGCCCGGCGAGCCGCGGCTCGGCCACCCGCAATGGCCGGTTGAGCGCAAGGCTGACCGCGACCCGCCTTCCGCGTGGGCGCGCGCGCGCAGCGGCTCGCTGTTGTTGCAGGGAGGAACGCTCCATCGCATGGACGACCGCGCGACGGAGACCGGCGACCTGCTGATCCTGGACGGCGTGATCGCCGAGGTCGGCCGCGGTGTGATCGCGCCGGAGGACGTGGAAGTGGTGGACGCGCGCGGCTGGCACCTGATGCCGGCGGTGCTCGACGCGCACTCGCACCTGGCGCTCGACTCGGTGAACGAAGGCACGCTCGCGATCACCGCCGAATGCCGGATCGCCGACATGATCCACCCGGGCGACGTCGGCATCTGGCGCGCCGCCGCCGGCGGCACCGCCGTGGCGCAGGCGCTGCACGGCTCCGCCAACCCGATCGGCGGCCAGGCGGCGGCGTGGGAATTGGATTATTTCGCGACCAGCATCGCGGACCTGCTGCATCCCGCGCGGCCGCGCAACATCAAGTTCGCGCTGGGTGAGAACGTGCGCCAATCGAATGACGGCGGCGCGGCGACGCGCTTCCCTTCCTCGCGCGTGGGCGTCGAGGCGGTGTACCGCCGTGCCTTCACCGCGGCGCAGGACTACGCCGCGCGCCGTGCCCGCGCCGAGCCCGGATTCCGCCGCGATGAGAGGCTCGAGGTGCTGGCCGGAATTCTGGCCAACGAGGTCAAGATCCAGTGCCACTCCTACCGTGCGGACGAGATCCAGATGTTCTTGCGCGTCTGCAGCGAGTTCGGCATCACCGAGCCGACTTTCCAGCACGTGCTGGAGGGCTACAAGATGGCCCCGGAACTCGCCGCCTTCGGCGCGATGGCCTCGACCTTCAGCGACTGGTGGGCCTACAAGTACGAGGTCAACGACGCGATCCCATGGAACGTCGAGATCCTGCACAAGGCCGGGGTCGTCGTGTCCATCAACTCGGACTCCGACGAGATGATCCGCAGACTCAACACCGAGGCGGCCAAGGCCATGCGCTACGGCGGCCTCTCCTACGCCGAGGCGATGGCGACATGCACGCTGAACAGCGCGCGCCAGATGCACCTCGGCGACCGCCTCGGTTCGCTTGAGCCGGGCAAGGACGGCACGCTCGCGGCCTACGATGCCCCCCCCCTCTCCGGTGCCGCACAGTGCGTGCTGACGCTTGCGCGCGGCCGCGTGCTCTACGAGCGCAACCCGGAGCACGACGCGCGCTGGCGGCAATACGCGGCCTCCGCGCGCGAGTTCGCCGCCGCCGGCCGCGCGGAGGCAGTGGAGCCCGCCCCCGCCGCGCCGGCCGCGGACGGCTGGGAGCCTTGGACCCGCCTCGGGCAGGGACAGGCATGGATCGTCGGCGGCGCGCGCATCCACGACATGATCCATCCTCCCTTCGCGGGCACCATCGCGCTGCGCGACGGCCGCGTGGTCGCGGTTGCGCGCGCGGGCGAGCCGCTGCCGGCGCTTCCCGATGCGGTGCGGGTGGACGCGCAGGGTCTCGACCTCTATCCCGGATTTCTCAACTGCGGCGATGTCACCGGACTCTTCGAGATCGGTGCGATCCGCAGCGCCCGCGACGACTCCGAACTCGGCGATTTCCAGCCTGACCTGATCGCCGGCGCGGCGATCCACGCCGACTCGCCGCACATCGCGGTGACGCGCACCAACGGCGTCGCCTATGTGCTGGTGACGCCGGACGGCGGCACGATCCGCAGCCAGGCCTCGCTGATCCAACTCGCCGGCACCACCTCCGAGGACCTGGTGGTCGTGCCGCGCGTGGGATTGATGATCGAATTCCCGCGCGCCGGCAAGGTGGACCCGAAGAAGGGCCCGGAAGAATCGAAGGAGTTGGCCGCGCTCGACCGGCGCTTCGACGAAGCCATCGCCTACCACGAGCGCAGCGAGAAAGCGCACGGCGCCGGACGCTCGCTCGCCGAGCGGGACACTCGGCTCGCGGCGATCGTGCCGTACGCGCGCGGCGAGATGCCGCTGCTGATCGAGGCTGCGGACGCGCCGACACTGATGGCTGCGCGCGCCTGGGTCGCGCGGCGCGGCATGCAGGCGATCTGGATGGGCGCGCGCGACGCTTGGAAGGTCGCAGGTTTCCTCGGCGAGGAACGCGCGCGCGTGATCCTCGGCCCGGTTCACGCGCTGCCGTCGGCGGAGTCCGATCCCTTCGACGTGCCCTTCCGCACGCCCTGGCTGCTGCGCGAGACCGGCTGCCGCGTCGCACTGCGCACCGCCGACCCCGAATTGACGCGCAACCTGCCCTATCAAGCGGCAACGGCCGCCACCTTCGGCCTCGGCCCCGAGGCGACGCTGCGCGTGCTGACGCTCGGCGCCGCAGAGGTGCTGGGCGTGGACGCCTACGTCGGCTCCATCGAAGCCGGGAAGGTCGCCACCTTCTTCCTCTGCGCGGGCGACCCGCTCGACTTCGGCGTGGTGCAGCGCATGTGGATCGGCGGCGCAGAGGTCCCGCTCACCAGCCGCCAGTCCGAATTGCGCGACCGCTACCTTGGCCGCCTGACCCCGCGGTGAGGCCGGAGTAGAATTCCCGGCGTGAACCAGACTGGCGAGATCGTGCGCATCCCCGCCGCTTGCGGCGACGACGAGGCGCGCCGCGCCTTCTCGACCATGGCGCGCGCGATGGCGCCGTCGAGCATCCTCACGATTGCGGCCGAGATCCGCGAGATCAAGGAGAAAGGCGTCGCGGTCGCCGATATGACGGTCGGCGATTTCGCGCCCGCGCAGTTCCCGATCCCGGCCCTGCTGCGTGACTTGATCGGGCAGGAACTCGCGGCCGGACAGACCAACTACCCGGCCACCCCGGGCGAGAAGGTGCTGCGCGAGGCGGTGCGCGAGCACGTGCTGCGCACGCAGGGTCTCGATTACCCGCTCGAGGGCATCCTCGCGGTCGGTGGCGGGCGGCCGGCACTCTACTGCGCTTACCGCGTGCTGCTCGACCCGGGCGACCGCGTGGTGTTCCCAGTGCCCTCGTGGAACAACAACAATTTCTGCGACGTCACGCAAACCCAGGGCCGCGCGGTGCTCGCGCATCCCGAGGACGACTTCCAGCCGACCGCCGATGGCATGGCTCCGCACATGCACGACGCGCGCCTCCTGGTCCTCAACACGCCGCAGAATCCCTCGGGCGGCGTGATGCGGCGCGAGCAGATTGCGGCCTTCGGCCATCTGGTCGTCGCAGAGAACGCGCGCCGCCGCAAGGCCGGCGAGAAGCCGCTCTACCTGCTCTTCGACCAGATCTACTCCACGCTGGTCTTCTCCGGCCACGAACACTTCTCACCGGTGCAACTCGTTCCCGAGTGCGCGCCGTGGGTCATCCACGTGGACGGGATCTCGAAGGGCTTCTGCGGCACCGGCCTGCGCTGCGGCTGGATCTTCGGCCCGCCCGCGATCGCGAAGAAGATCACCGGGCTTCTCACTCACCTCGGCGCGTGGGCGCCGAAGCCGGTGCAGATCGCCACCGCGCGCTTCCTGCGCGACACCGCCGCGGTGGACGCCTGGCGCCTCGACGTCATGCAGCGGGTTCGCACCCGCCTCGACGCCGTGCACGAAGGCATCCAGAGCCTGCGCGCCGCCGGATTTCCGGTGGACTCGGTGGAACCTCAAGGTGCGATCTACATTCCGGTGCGCCTCGCGCTCACGGGCCGCCGCACCGCCGGCGGAAGGACGCTCGCGACCAACGAGGACATCCGCTCCTGGCTGCTGCGCGAGGCCGCGTTCGCGCTGGTGCCCTTCTCCTCCTTCGGCGTCGCGCCGCAGGACGAGAACGGCTGGTTCCGTGCCAGCGTCGGGACAGTCTCGGTCAACGACATCCGCGAAGCGATGCCGCGCGTGCGCCGGGCCCTGGCCGCGCTGCCGGAGTGAAGCCCGCGCCCCGGCCGCCGTCACCCGGCGCCGCTCCGGAGCCGCGGCCGGAAGATCGCTTGGTATTTTCCGAGGGCGCGGAATTCGAGGGAATCCCGCCGGCACCCGCCGTGTGGTCGCTCGGCGGGCTTGCGCTGGTCATCGCGATCGCGGCCTGGATCCCGTTCATGGGCTGGCTCGCCTGGATTGACCTGCCGCTCAATTTCCTGCTGTTTCTCGGCGCTGCCTGGGTCAGCCTGACCGACCGTCGCGCCACCTTGAGCGCGATGCCAGGCCTGGTGGCCGGAGTCGCCGCGGTCCTGGTGTCGGCGGCGAACCTGCTGCTTTCGCACGTTCATCCCTGGACCTCCTGACCGGGAGTCCGGCGGATGTCAAATGCCGCCTCGGCAGCACGCGCGCCGTTGAGAAAGAACACCGCCCGCCCCGCGCCGTCGAGCAGCGGCGCGGCGCGGCGGTCGAAGATCCGCTCGCGGACGATCAGGCGCAGCGAATCCCGCGCGGGGAGGAAGTAGGTCCCGGACGCGACGCGGTGGCGCCGCGGCCGTCCGGCGAGCCGTCCCGGAGTTTCGATCTCGTGAACGAGGTGCGCGGCTTCCGCCGGCCCGTTATTGCGGATCGTCAAATCGAAAACGAGGCTCGCATTGGGCCTCACCGTCGCCGGGCCGCGCAGGCGGGCTTCCGCGCGCACGCGCAGTGCGCCGAGACCCAGCAAATGCAGCGCGCGCGGATCGCCGCGCTTCAGCAGGCTGCGCAGGCCGCGGCGCGCGATCCATTCCACGCGCGGCCCGGCCCCTTCCTCGCGCCAACGGTGCAGCACCGCAAGGGCCAGGTCCGGATGCGTTCGTGCGATGTCGTTCCACGCATTGGCTACCGCGCCGGCCACGCGCAGATCGCTGTCGGCGCGTAGCGCCTCCAGCAGCGGCACGATCAGGCTGGGCTGCTCCGCGGCCCAATCCAGAGTCTCCACCCACACCCCGCGCGGCCGCACTGCCACCACTGCTGCGCGGCGGACCTCGGGCACCGGGTCCGCCGCCCACGACATCAACAGGCCGAGGATGTCTGGCCCCAGTCGCTCTGCCCAGGGTCGCAGCCCGGTCTCGGGCAGCGTTTCGGCGATCAGGCGGCCGCCGCTCGCGGACCAGGTCCGCAGCAGGTCAAGCGCCTCCGCCGGCGGCCAATCCAGGTCCATGGCCACCCGCGTCCAGGCGCCAGGCAGGTAGAAGCGAGCCCGCACGTCGGGGAGTGCGCCCCATGCCCGTGCCACCGCAACCGGGTCGGCCGCATCGTGCAAGTGCTCGGCGAGGAGGGCCTGAAGCATCTGCCATTGCCGGGCCAAGGTGGCCCGGAAATAGCCCCTGGCCTCTGCCTCGCGAACCAATAGGGTGGCGCCGGGCAGGCCGGCGGCCGCACCAGCCGCCTCCAGGAGCGGCAGGACAGTCTGGGCCGTGGTCTCCGGCCGGAGGGTTCCGATGACCGGGTGTTCCCGGACTCGGGTCAGGGGAAGGCAGTCCGCCAAAGCAATCTCCTCTCTGGGTGGTATCCTAGGGGGGTTCCAGGCCGTGCCGCTGAACCGGCGGGGCGGAACGTCGGTTGAGCCGTCAACGCCTCGTCCCCCTCGATGCCGGCATTCCTCTCCCCCCTCCTGATCCTCCTCGCCGCGGGCCCTGCAGCCCAACAGCAGATGGGGTTCGGCGATTCGGTGCAACTTCCTACCTTTGGTCTGCAGGGCACCGACCACGCGACGCTTGCGGTGAACCGCTGGGGAGACGTGTGCGTGCTCTATCACGCGCGCATGCCGTCCGGTCAGATCCTGACCGAGATGCAGGTGATCCGCTACGTGGGAACCGGCCTGTGGGAGTCGAGCGTTGCGGACCACCTGCTGCTCGGCGATCCGACGCTCGACGTCTATGGAAGTCAACGTGACAACTGCGCGAAACCAGCCGTGGCTGCGCTCGACGACGGCTCCTTCTGCGCGGTCTGGCCGCGCACGGACAAGCAAGATCCGCTGGTCGGCCGCCTGGAGGGCGCGCGCATCCTGGTGCGCGATGTCCAGGGCTATTTCCTGCCCACGCTGACGCTCATCACCGCCGCGCAGGGCGAGGGTTTCGTGCTCGATCCTCTCGCACCCGCCGGCGACGCTGGCATCATGCCCGACCTGTGCACACTCGCCGGCGGGCTCGCCGCGGTCGCCTATGTGGTCGAGGACAGCCGCTCCTTCGGCGCCGGCGGCGTCATCTATCGCGACCACGCGCTGCGCATCGTGAAACTCGACTGGAGCGCGGTGCCCGGTCAGTCCGGCTTCCTCGATGGGCCGTGGGTGGCCGCCAACGGCATCGCATTGGATCACACGCCGCTCTATCCTTTGGTGGGCGGATTGGTCCTGCCGGACATCGTGCCGGATGATCTGGAGAATCTGGTCCTCGCCTGGGAACAGTACCGGGTGGCGGGACACCCGGGCTACGCGGGCGGGGATCGCGGCGAGGTGGTGGTGCGCCGATTGGAGGCTCTGAATTCCGCCTCGCCGCTGCTCGTGCTCGACGAGTCGGTGTTCACTGCCAGCGCCGCGGCGCGCCAGCAGCGCCGGCCGAGCCTCTCGGCCACGCGCCTGGACACCGGCAACGACGTGCTGCTCGGCTGGTCGGACCTGAAGTACCTGCCGTTCTTCAGCGACAAGATCCAAGTGCGGCAGATCCTCTACCCCGCCAGCAACGCCGCCGGCCAGTCCCTCGTCGAGGACCGTTTCTGGACCAACGATCCAAACTGGGACGACGGCTACCCGGCGACTTCGCTGACTTCGGCGCGGCAACTCTGCTTCGCCTCGCGCCAATTCCCGGCGCGGCGCCAGATCCTGGCATCCAGCCACACCGCAGCCACGATGTACCAGGTTCCGACGATTGTCCAGCATCCGCAGCGCCCGGCCGTCGAGGTGCTCGAGGCGACCAACCCTTCCGGTGGAAATTTGAGCGTGCTCTTCATCACCTACGAGGGTGCAAACCTCGAGGATTCCACCCTCTATCGAATCCATTTCGGCATCTTCCGCCTCTAACGCACGGCCATGCTTGCCGTACTCCTCGTCGCCGCGCAGACCTTCGGCACCTTCTCCGACGTGGAACTTCCGCACCTCGGCGGCTCCAGCGCGGATCACGCGACGGTTGCCATCAACGGGTTCGGCGACATCGTGGTGGCGGACCACGCCGAGTTCACGGCAACGCGGAAGTTGGTCGAGGTGACGATCGTGCAGAACGTCGCGCCCCGCACCTGGCCGTTGCAGCCGCCGATCCTGCTCGGCGATCCGAGCCTTCTGATCTTCGGCAGCGACACCTGCACCAAACCCGACGTCGTCGGCCTCGGCGACGATTCCTTTCTGGTGGTCTGGCCGCGCTTCTCGATGGCCGACACCGCAAAGTGCCGCCTCGAGACCGCGCGCATCGTGCTGCGCGATCCCCAGGGAGTGCTGCTCCCCGCTCCGATCATTGACCAGGCCGCGCCGGGAGAGGGCTGGGTGGCGGACTACAACCTCGACGCCGGTATCGCCGGCGTGATGCCTGACGCGTGCGCTGCAATCGGCACTGACTTGAGCGCGTACATCGTGTACGCGCACGAAGAGTCCGCCTCCTCCGGCGTTGCGGGCTATCTGCGCGATTACGCGATCCGCGGCGTGCTGCTGGACTGGTCGTCACCGCCGACTCTGCCCGGCTGGCGCGACGGCCCCTGGCTGCTCGCCAGCGGCGTCGCAATTGACAACCGTTACGCGGAGCCCGCCCTGGGCGGCCAGGTGCTGCCCGACGTCGTGGTGGATGACGAAGGGAACGTGATCCTCGCCTGGGAGGAGTACCTGCTCGCAGAGCATCCGGGCTGGACCGGCGGCGTGGACACGGGCCGCATCCACGTGAACCGGTATGAGGCTCCTGTCACGGGGCTACCCGCGGTGCTGATGGACGAGATCGTCCGCACCGGCTCGCTGCTCGATCGTCCGCAGCGCCGGCCGATGCTCGCAACGTCCACGCTCGACGCGCAGAACACCGTACTGCTCGCGTGGAACGAAGACCTCGCGCCCGGCACTCCCGACCAGATCTTCTTCGATCACTACGTGTTCCAGACCGGCGGGCTACCCGGGTACATCGGACCGATCGCGGGCTACTGGAGTCGCTCCCTGATCAACGAGGAAGCGCTGCCCAAGCCGGTGCAGACCAGCGACAGCAGCCTCTGCTTCGCATCGCGCGACTACGGCGCCGAGCGTCTGATCCACGCCGGCTACGAGTTAAGCGCCAGCGGCTGGAGCGCGATGGTGGAGGTACCGGCCTCCGCGCTGTTCCCGTGGCGCCCCTGCGTGGACGTTCAGGAGATCCCGCGGCCTGGCGGCGCTCCCGCGCGGCAGTTCTTCGCGATCACCTACGAGGGCGCGGACACGCGCAGCCCCAACCTGTACTCGATCCACCTGCTGGTGGCCGAACGCTGACCCGGTCAGCGCGGCGCCAGCGCGTCGCGCACGTCGGCAAGCAGCGCGGAGACGGCGGGAGTCTGAAAGGGCCGCGCGCAGGCGTCAACGCGCAGCAGAGGAGCCGCACCACCGTCGCGCAATTCGATGCGTAGGAAAAAACGCTGCGCGAAGCCGGCGTCGGCGGTCAGGACGCGCAGCAGCCAGCCGTCGGCGGCGGCGAAGACCTCCTGGATTTCACGCACCGATTCGGCGCTGCCGAAGCGGCGGCCCGCCAGCGCCCGCAGGGCGTCTGCGGTGAGAGGAGCGACGAGGTGCAGATGGTCCATGGCGGCGGGGTTGGCGAGAGGCGCGAGCGCAGCGGGGCGGCTCGGGACCGCAGCGAGGCGCCAGATGCGCCGGCCCTCGGCGATCCAGCGACGCTCATAGCGGGTGCGGAAGGTGCGCGGAGGATCGGGCTCGAGCGGCCCGGCGACGAGCGCGGGATGGCGCGTGAGCGCGTCGAGCATCTCGCGCGCGAACCGGTCCTGGTCGGTGACCAGTTCGAAGCGGCCTTGCGGAGCGAGCGCGGAGGCGACGGCGTCGAGGAAGCCGGCATCGGTGAGGCGGTGCTTCGCGTGGCGCGCCTTGGGCCACGGCATCGGGAACTGCATCAGCACGCGCACCGCGACGCCGGGCGGGACGATCTCGCGCAACAGGTGCCGCGCATCGCCGTGCAGCAAGCGGACGCGGTCGCCGAGACTCGCGGTGTCGAGCGCGGCGGCGGCGCGCGCAACCGACTCCTGCGCCAGTTCGAAGCCGAGGAAATTCCACTCCGGCCGGCGCGCAGCCCACCACGCCAGGGCTTCGCCGCTGCCGAATCCGATCTCGATCGCGAGCGGCGCCGGCCGCGGGAAGACGCGCTCGAGCGCGGGAGCGGCGCCGCCGGCGCGCAGCAGCAGCCGCGCGAGGGCTTGCGGCGCTGCGCTCACGCGGGCCGCCAGGCGGGGTCCGCGGCGAGCGCCGCGAGCACGCGCTCCGCGGCTGCGACCGCGCGCAGTCCGTCCTCGCCGCTGACGCGCGGCGCTCGCCCGGTGCGCAGCGCCTCGACGAAGTCGGAGAGTTCAGCGCGCAGCGGCTCGTCCTCCTCCAATTGCAGTTCCTCGACCTGCAGCAGGCTGCGGAACGCCGCGGGCGGGTCGGCGGCCTGCGCTGCGGCCGCCACCGCGGCGGGGCTGAAGCCAGGCGATTTGCGCACGAGCAGTGCGTAGCGGTCGCGACTGTCCACCGAAACGTAGCAATCCGGCCCGAATACGCGGAAACGGCGCATCGGCTTCAGCGACAGGCGCGAGGCGGTGAGATTCGCGGCCGAGCCGTCGGCGAAGCGCAGGCGTACCGAAGCGATGTCCTCGGTCGCCGAGAGCGTCGCCCCCCCTACCGCGTCCACCGAGACAATTTCGGACCCGGTCCACGCCAGCGCGAGATCGAGGTCGTGGATCATCAGGTCGAGGACCACGCCGACATCGGTGGCGCGGAAAGGGTAGGGCGCGAGGCGGTGCGCCTCGATGAAGCGCGGCCGGATCCCCAGTTCCATCGCGCGTCGCACCGCGGGATTGAAGCGCTCGACGTGGCCGACCGCCAGCGGCACGCCGCCGGCGCGCGCCTCGGCAAGCAATGCACGGCACTCGCCGACCGTGGCGGCGAGCGGTTTCTCGACCAGGCAGGCGACGCCGGACTTGAGCAACGGCCCGGCGGTGGCGAGATGCAGCGAGGTCGGCGTCGCAACCACCGCGAAGTCGAGACGGCCGGACAGCGCAGCGGGATCCCGCTCCCAGGCGCAGCCGTGCCGCTCCGCCGTCGCGCGGCCCTTGCTCTCATCCGGATCCACCACCGCAACCAAGCGCACGCCGGGCATCTCCGCCAGGATGCGTGCGTGATGTTTGCCGAGGTGACCGACGCCGAGCACGGCCGCCCGCAGGTCGGCGCCGGCGGTCATGCGCTGACGTCGCTGTCGGAGCGCCGCAGCGATTCGCGGTAGCGTCCCTGGAAACCGCGCTCCATGTCGCGCAGGAAGGAGAGCAGGCGCTTGGTCTCCGGAAAGAGGTCGGTGCGCGCCTCCATTTCCTGCATCGCAAGGGTGCGCGGCGCTTCGTCCGCCAGCAGTTTGCGGAAGGCCTCGCGCAACTGGGCGACGGTCTCGGGGCTGCGGCCGCGGCGGCGCAGGCCGATCACGTTCAGTCCGCGCGCGCGCGCCGGCGCGCCCTCCACGATCATGTACGGTGGCAGATCCTGCACCACGCGCGCCATCCCTCCCACCATCGCCATCATGCCGATGGTGACGAAGTGGTTCACCGCGGTGCCGCCGGCGATGATCGCCTGCGACTCGATGCGCACGTGGCCGGCCAGCAGCACGTTGTTGCCGAGGATGATCTCGTCCTCCAGCACGCAATCGTGCGCCACGTGCGCGCAGGCCATCACCAGGTTTTTGTCGCCGAGGCTGGTGACCCAGCCGCCGGTTGCGGTTCCGATGTTGATCGTCACGAACTCGCGAATCACGTTGCTGCTGCCGATCACCAGCGCGGATTCCTCGCCGGCGTACTTGAGATCCTGCGGCAGCCCGCCGATCGCGCTCTGCCCGACGAAGTGATTCTCCTCGCCGATGGTGGTGCGGCCCTGGACTGTGACGTGCGGGCCAAACTTGGTGCCGTTGCCGACGCGCACGCGCGGCCCGATGTAACAGAACGGCCCGACGGCGACGCTGTCGGCGAGATCGGCGCCGGGCGCGACGAAGGCGGTCGGATGGACGTTCGCCATCAGGTCTGGGACACCATCGCGAAGGAGAGGATGGCCTCGCTGACGACGCGACGCCCGACCTTCGCCTGCGCCTTGATCTGGCCGCGGCTCTGGGAGAGGCGCAGCGTTTCGACCTCGAGGCGGAGCGTGTCGCCGGGCTGCACGCCGCCGCGGAAGCGCACCTTGTCTATGGAGGCCAGCACCACCAGTTTGCCTGCATGCTCCAGTTTGCGCTGCAGCAGGAAGCCGGACAATTGCGCCAGCGCCTCGAGTTGCAGCACGCCCGGCATCAGCGGCTGATCCGGGAAATGGCCCTGGAAGTAGGCCTCGTTGATCGTCACGCACTTGATGCCCACGGCGCGGCGCCAGCCTTCGACCTCGATCACGCGATCCACCATCAGGAAGGGATAGCGGTGCGGCAGGAGCCGCATCACGTCGGTGATGGAGTACCCGGAGTCGCTCGCTGGCGCACCGGATTGGCGCTCCTCGAGCACCTCGCGCAAGGCGCGCACCGCATCCTGGTTCAGGCCGTGGCCGCTGCGCGAGGCGATCACGTCGGCGTGCAGGTCGGCGCCCAGCAGCGCGAAGTCGCCGAGCAGGTCCAGGATCTTGTGCCGCGTCGGCTCGCGCTCCAGCCGCATTTCCGGCACCGAGGAGGCGCCGAGCACCAGCGTATTGTCGGCCGTGGCGCCCTTGCCGAGGCCGGCGGCGAGCAGTTTCTCGATATCCGCCGCGACCACGAAGGTGCGCGCCGGTGCAATCTCTGCCGCGAAGTCGCCGCTTGCCGTGTCAAATCCAACCGGCGTCGCGTCCACTCCCGCCGGATACTCCGGCAGATAGCGCACGTGCAGGCCCGCGCCGGAGGGCGGCAGAACGACGATCTCGGCGCCGTCCTTCCGGAACACCATCGGCTCCTCGACGAGCAGCGTCTTGCGCGTGCGCTTCTGTTCGACGCTGCCCGCCTTGTGCAGCAGTTCCACATATGGCAGCGCGGAGCCGTCGGCACCGGGCATCTCCGGCCCGTCCACGCGCGCGATCAGGTTGTCCACCTTCAGGCCGTGACAGCAGGACAGCAAGTGCTCGACCATGCCGATCTCGGCCTCGCCCTCGCGCAACACGGTGCGCCGCTGCGCGGTCGCGAGTTGCTCGGGCCGCGCCGCAATGTCCGGCGCGTCGTCGAGGTCGGTGCGCTGGAACACGATCCCCGTTCCGGACGAAGCCGGCTCCAGCCGCAGACGCACCGCCGCGCCGGAGTGCAGCGCGACACCGGTCATCTCGACCGCGCGCTTCAACGTGCGTTCGTTGCGTGCGGCGGCTTGCCGCGGCTCATCCGCCTGCGCGGCCACGTCGCCTCCTCAACCCTGCTCGCGCAGGATCGTGAGAATCGCGTCGGTCACATCGTGCGCGGGATTGGCCCAGATCACCCAGCGGCTCTCCAGTTCGCGCAAGGATCCCAGTTCCTTCCCATCCTCCGGCAGCACTCCCGGGCGCATCAGCACCGCCGACACGCCGCTTCGCAGCCCGTATTCCTCGCAGGCGAGGTGGACGCGGCGCACGCTCTGCTCGAGCAGCGCCTCCATCTCACCCCGTTGCGCCCCGGTCCAGAAGTCCAGTTCCTCCTGCAGCGTCCTCTCGCCGAGTTGCACGCGGAAGGAACGGACCGCGAACTCCTCGCTGGCGCGGTCCAGTTGCGCGAGTTGGCCTTTCTCGGCCTTGATCGCCTCCGAGGTTTTGCGCAGGCGGTCGCCCTGCTCCTGGTACTTGGCGCGCAGCGCCTCGTACTCGCTGGCCATCGGCTCGAATTCCTGCAGGATCTTCGAGATGTCCACGCTGCGCACGGCTTCAACCGGCTCGGCGACCGCGAGGCCGGCGAGAACTCCGCCGGCGAGGAGCGCCGCGCACAGCCCGGCGGCGGGGAGGAAGGTGGGAGGTGTTTTCATGGCTAGAAGGTCCCGAGGGTGAAGGAGATCGTGCGAGTGTCGTCGTTCTCCTCGCTGGCGATGGGCCAGCCGAAGTCGAGAGTGAACGGCACGAGCGGCAGCAGCGGCAGCCGCATGCGAATGCCGACCCCGAAGGCTGCGCGCGTCGGATCGAGTTCGCCGAAGTCGTCGCCGAAGGAGCCGGCGTCGAGGAACAGCGCGCCGCGCACCCACTCGTACTCCTCCACGATGCCGCGCTGGCGCGTGGAGAGGATCGGGAAGCGCACTTCGAGGCTGCCGTCCCAGGCGGTGTCGCCGCCGCGCGCGAAGGCGTTCTCGTCCTCGCCGATGCCGCGGAAATCGAAACCGCGCACGCTGGACTGGCCGCCCAGGTAGAACTGCTCGGTGTAAGGCAGGTTGCCGTCGCCGCTGGCCCATCCCTGCCGTGCGCGACCGCGCAGCGCGAGCACCCAATGGCGCGCCAGCCGGTCCTCCCACAGCGGGAAGAAAGTCTCGACGGACAGCGAAGCAGTGAAGTATTCCTCGTCGCCGCCGAGCAGACGACCGGTCTCCCCGAAACTCATGCCGATGGATCCGCCGTCCACCGGCGAGAACGGATCCTCGACCGTGTCGTAGCGGAAGCCGAAGGAGAGCGTGTTGAGGTCGCTCGTGCCGGCCTGATCGAGCAGGCCCTGCGGCGCGTTCGGATCAATGTCGCGGACCTCCAGCGCCTCGATCTCGGGACCCGCGAAGATCGTGAAGAAACGGCCGAAGCGCCGTCCGAGCGAGAAGGAGCCGGAGCCGCGCTCTTCCTCGTAGCGCGAGAAGAGTCGCAGCCGCTTGGCTCCGGAGACGGTGAGCGAGAGTCGGTCCACGTGCTCGCGCAGCAAGTCGGGCTCGGTGAAGGACAGCGAGTAGGTTGAGAAGCGCGTGCCGGGGTGCAGGCTGAGCCGCAGGCTCTGACCGGCGCCGGTGAAGGCCTCGCCTTCGAGGATCTCCGCGAGTGCGTCGCCGAAGGACGAAGGCATGTCGGTGATGTCGAAGTTGCGCTTCTCCAGGTCGAGGATCAGCGCCGGGCCGGCGTCGGTGTTGTAGGCGCCGCCGATGCGGAACTGCCCGCTGGGGCCCAGGTCCTTCAGATCCAGCGTGAGATCCACCGCAGCATCGTCGCCGAAATCGCGCCAGCGGCCGATCACGTACGGCGTGCGGTCCTCGTCGGTGTAATAGCCCTGGCCGATCAGCCGCCGACCGCTGCGCTGCAGTTCTTCCTCGTTCGCAGGCTGCCCCGGCTCGATCGAGACCTCGCGCCGCGCCACCCGATCCTCGGTCCGCTGGAGGCCGCGGATGATCACCTCGCGCACGGTCTTGGGCTTGCCCTCGTGCACCTCGAACACCAGGTCCACGGCCGCTTGCTCGCGATCGAACACGACGCGCGGGCCCGGCGCGCGGGTGTCGTGGTTGCCGCCGACCTGGAAGAACTGGTCGCGGCGCTGGGTTGCGAACTCGGCGCGCGCGAGGGAAGGGTGGCCGGCGGCGGCGAACTTGCGCGTCAGCGCGCCGATCGCCGCATTCAGGCGCGCGGTCTCGAACGGCTGTCCCGGCTGGAGGTCGCATGCGGCCAGCAGTTCCTCCTCCGCGAAGCGCAGCGGCGTCCCGTCGTCGGACACCACGCGGATCGAGCGCACCAGGTACTGCGGACCCTCGACGATCTCGTAGGTAACGCGCACGTCGGATTTCTCCTCGTCCAGGAACTCGACGCGGTACTTCACCTGCGCATCGCGGTAGCCGTAGTCGGAATAGAGTTGCAGCAGTGCATTGGCGTCCTCCTGCAGGCGCGTCTCGGAATAGGGAGAGTCGCGCACCAGCAGGAAGCCGGGTTTGTGCTTGAGCGCGCCGAAAAGGTCCAGGCCGGGATACCAGCGCCCACCGGGCCGGATCCCCGCCGCGCCTTCGAACTCCAGTTCGGCCACGCGCGCCAGCGGACCCTCGATGACGCGGAAAAGGATCTCGCGCGCGCTCGCGTCAGTCTGCCACTCGACCCGGACGTGCGCGTAGCCCTCGTCACGGTAGAAATCCTCGATGCGGAGCACGACCGACCCAATGGTCTCGATGTCCAGCGCCTGGCCGAAGAGTCCGGCGTGCAACTCGAGTTCGGCGCGGTCGAACTCTTCGTTGCCCTCGAAGACCGCGCGCGCGAAGGACTGGAAGACGTGTACCTCGATCTGCAGCACCGCGCGGCCCTCCGCGCTGCCGGGCACCAGCACCGCGGAGTCCACGCGGATCCGGCGGTAGCGCCACAGCCACTGGATGTCGCGTTGGAGGCCCATCCGGTCGAATCGCGCGCCGTCCTGCTGGCCCACGCTCGCGCGGATCTCGTCCTCGCGTCCCGGGGCGCCCACGATCGCGATGCTCTCGATGACCGGCAGGTCCGAGGCTGGCTCCTGCGGCGCCGCGCGTAGCGCAGGGGCAGTCATGAGCGTGAGGCATCCCAGGACCAAGCCGGAAAGCGCACGGGTCATTCGAACGCGGCGGCGGGCGCCGCGGCCGGGACATCCTGCGCCTGGGAAAGGAAATTCTCGAAGCGCATGTAGCGTTTGTCGAAGCGCAGGTTGAATTCTCCGGTCGGGCCGTGGCGGTTCTTGGCGACGAAGATCTGGGCCTTGTCGCGATTCTCGTCGGTCTCCCCGTACATCTCTTCGCGCATCAACAGCAGGACCAGGTCGGCGTCCTGCTCGATCGCGCCAGATTCGCGGAGGTCGGAGAGCATCGGGCGGTGATCGGTGCGATCCTCGGCCTTACGGTTGAGTTGAGCCAGTGCGAGCAAGGGAACTTTGAGATCGCGCGCCACGGATTTCAGAGTGCGCGAGATCAGCGCGATCTCGGTCTGACGGCTCTCGGCCTTGACCTGCAGCAACTGGAGGTAGTCCACGATGATCAGGTCGAGCGCGCCGTCGCGCTTGAGGCGCCGCGCCTTGGCGCGGACTTCCGCGAGCGTGGGCTGCGAACTTTCGTCAATATGGACACGTGCGCCGCGCAGCGCGCTGCCGGAGATGGTCAGGCGGCGGCGGTCCTCGGGCGTCAGGCGCCCGCGGCGCAGGTGCTCGTGCGGGATGCGCGCGTGGGTTGAGAGCAGGCGCAGCACCAACTGGTCGCAGGGCATCTCCAGCGAGAACATCAGCACCGCCTTCTTCTCCTTCAGCGCGACCCGCTCGAGCAAGTTCAGCGCCATCGCGGTCTTGCCCATTCCGGGCCGGGCCGCGAGCACCACGAGGTCGCCGGCGCGGAAACCCTGCTTTTCGTCGAGGTCGAGGAAGCCGGTTTGCAGGCCCGCCTCATGCGATTTGCCTTCGAGCAGCAGCGCAAGTTGCCGATCCACGATCTCGCGCATGGACTCGGCATTCTTCGAGACCAGCCGGTCGCCGACCTGGTAGAGCGCGTTTTCAGCCCGCTCTACCACCATGCTGATCTCGTCCTCCTCCGCCGCGAACACCAGGCGCTGCACCTGCGCCGACGCGTCGAGCAAGGCACGCTTGATCGCGAGGTCGCGCACGATGCGGACGTGGTTCTCGAGGAAGGCGATGGACGGCACCGTCGCCATCAATTCCTGCAGGTAGGCCGGACCGCCCAGTTCCTCGGCCAGACCGAGCCGCTCCTCCTCGTGCGCCACCGAAACCGCGTCGCAGTGGCCGGCCGAGCGCTTCTCCAACTCCTCCATGGCCGCGAACAGGCGGCGATGGCGTGGACCATAAAAATCCGCCGCTCCGAGGTGGGCGGCGACTTCCGGCAGGCAGCGCGGATCCCGCAAGACCGAACCGAGCACGCACATCTCGGTCTGCAGGTCGTACGGGACGCGCTCGATCGGGCCGCGCTCGGCCATGGGGGCATCAGTGTAGGCGCCGGACGACCGGGAGGCACCTCCCGGCCGAGCGCGCCGACGGATCAGGCCTGCACGGGCTCGGCGGCCGCGGCCGCAGGCGCGGGCGGCGTCGGCACGATCAGGCCGACCACCCACACTTTCACCGCCGCCTTGATGTCCGAGTGTACGTGCAGCGGCACGGAGTACTCGCCCACCTGGCGGATCGGCTCCGCGAGGCGCACATGGTTCTCCGGGATCGCGAATCCTGCCTCGGCAAGGCGCTCGGCGAGCCGCCGCGCGTTGACGGCGCCGTACAGATGGCCCTCCTCGTTGACCTTCTCCTCGAAGGTGATCTGCAGTTCGGCCAGACGCTTCGCGAGCAACTCCATGTCGGCGCGCATCTCGATGCGCTTGACTTCGGCCTCCTTGCTGCGCCGGTCAATGCGACGTACGGCGTCCTCGGAGTACGGCAGGGCCAGGCGGTTCGGCAGCAGGTAGTTGCGCGCGTAACCGGGACTGACCGCAATCACGTCGCCGGTGTTGCCGAGCGTCGGGATGTCCTCGTTCAGAATGAGACGGGTCTTCACGATGGACCTCCTAGACGGTGTACGGCAGCAACGCGAGGAAGCGCGCCTGCTTGAGCGCGCGCTTGAGCATACGCTGCTCGCGCGCGTTCAGACCGGAACGCTTCGCCGGCAGCATCATGTGGTGGGAGGACATATAGACCTGCAGGCCTTCCACGTCCTTGTAGTCGAAACGGCGGGATTCCTTTTTAGCCACGACGATGCTCCTCGCGGCCGATGCCGACGGCGTCCAACTCGTCCGCGGGGTCCTGTTCGGGCTCCGGCGCGGGCTCATCGAGATCCGTCGCGTTGTCGTCCGGGATCACGACTTCGTTGTCGCCGATCGCCAGAATACCGAGCGCGAGTTCGTCAGCGGGGATCTGCTCCTCGCGCAGGAAGAGGCAGCGGAACGCGGGGCCCACGAGGTACAACTCGCGCTTGGCTTCGTTGACCGCGGTGCCCGAGGCTTCCAGCCAGCCGAGCACGTAGGTGGCGCGGCGGCGACCGCCGATCCGGTAGGCCATTGCGCGTTCGCCCCACAGGCGCAGCACGCGAACCGTGATGCCGTGCTTCTCGAGGGTCTGCCTGACCCCGTCGCGCACGGCGTTGAACCCCTTCTGGCGAACCTCCTGGTTCTCCAGCAGGAACATCGCCTGGTAGGTGTGTCGAGTTTCGTTCATGGCAAGCCATTCCGGTCCTACCGGTTCATCCTGACAGGGATCGTCAGGATTCCGCCTGCGGCGAGCGGCGGTTGTAGCGGGTCTGGAGCACGTCGAGCGATGCGCCAAGCACCCAGTCCTCCACGCACCAGGAGGCGGTCGTGAGGGATTCCTCGATGACTCGCCTTTCGGCCGGGGAGAATGTGGAGAGCACGAAGTCCACCGAATCCGCGCCGGGGTCGCCGACGCCTACGCGCAAGCGCGGATAGTCCTGGCTGCCCAGGGTTTCTTCGAGCGAGGCGAGGCCGTTGTGGCCTCCGGTGCTGCCGGCGGTGCGGAGGCGCAATCCGCCGAGCGGGAGGTGGAAGTCGTCGGTGACGACAAAGAGCGAGGCAGGCCCGTCCGGCGAGGTGTCGCGCCAGGCCTGCCGCAGCGCCGAGCCGCTGCGGTTCATGAAAGTGAGCGGCTTGACGAGCAGGCAGCGGGACTCGGGCCACGCCGCGCGTAGCGCCGAGCCGCCGGGCTCCCAGCGGAGCCTGCGTCGGGCAGCCAAGAGATCGAGGACGTCGAAGCCGACGTTGTGCCGCGTCCCGGCGTATTCCGGACCGGGATTTCCCAGCCCGAAGACCAGGCGCCAGCCCGAAGGCTCCAGCGCGTCCAAGGGGAAAACCATCGTAGGACTGCGGCCCGGGACCGGCAAGGAGCAAGGGCCCCGGGGGGCCGCGGCGGCCTACTTCGCGGGCTTCTCTTTTCCGCCCTCCTTCGCAGGGGCGGCGGCAGGTGCCGCGGCGCCGGCGGCGCCGGCAGCCCCGGCAGCGGGAGCGGCAGCGCCCGGAGCAGCAGCAGCGGCGGAGCCCGGCGAAGCGGCGGCCGCGGCAGAGGCGGCAGCGGCCTCGGCGGCCTTGCGCTGGGCTTCTTCGAAGGCATGGTGCTCGATTGCAGCCTGCACCATCTTCTTGCGCTTGGCCTCCGCGGCATGCGCTTTCTCGATCAGCCGACGGCCAACATCGCCGTTCGGGTCGCGTTGAAAATCCACGTGCTGGAGGAGGTCGCCGAGGCGATCGAACTGCATCTCGCGCAGCGCGACCGGGACGGTGCGACCGTCCACCTCGATCTCGAAGGCGACGTGGGGCGTGCGCATCACGCGCAGGAAATCGCGCGTGTCGAGCGAGAACGGGAGATTGGCCTCGCCTGCGCCGTAGAGCATCGCGGGAGTGCGGCCGGCGGCGCGCAGGGACATTGCGCCGCGGCTGCCGCCGCTGGTGCGGGGCTGGGCCTGGATTCGAACGGGATTCATGGCGGGATCAGGGGAAGCGTCGGAAGCGGTGCCGGATCAGCCGACGCCCTGTTCCTCGAACAGGGCACTGACCGACTCCTCGCGATGGATGCGATTCACGGCGCGGGCCAGAAGCGGCCCGACCGAGACCACCTGGAGGTTGTCGGGCAGGTCGCCGCGAAGGGGTATTGTATTGGAAACCAGGACCTTTTCAGCAGCGCAGTTGCGCAGTCTTTCGACCGCCGGGCCGCAGAGGACTGCGTGGGTGGCGGCAATGAAGACCCGTTTCGCCCCCCTGTCCTTGAGGATCCGGGCCGCCTCGGTGATGGTGCCGGCGGTGGAGATCATGTCGTCGGTCAGCAGCACGTTCATGCCGTCCACCTCGCCGATCACGTGCTCCATCACCACCGAGTCGGCGCTGGTGCGGCGCTTGTCCACGATGGTCAGCGGCACGGCCAGAGCCTTGGCCCAGGCGCGCGCCAGTTTCACGCCGCCCACGTCGGGCGAGCAGACGACGAGGTCCTGGATGCCCAGCGACTGGATCTCGTGCTGCAGCACCGGACGCGCCCACAGGTGGTCCACCGGGATGTCGAAGAAGCCCTGGATCTGCTGCGCGTGGAGATCAATGGTGAGCACTCGATCCACTCCGCAGGATACCAGCATGTTGGCCATGACCTTGGCGGAGATGGGCACGCGGCCCTCGTCCTTGCGGTCTTTGCGCGCGTAGCCGTAATAGGGAATCACCGCGGTGATGCGGCCGGCGCTGGCGCGGCGCAGCGTGTCGGCCATCAGAACGAGTTCGACGATGTTCTCGTTGACCGGCGGGCAGGTCGGCTGCACGACGAAGACGTCGCAGCCGCGCATGTCCTCGTGCAGTTTGATGTCAATCTCGCCGTCCGGAAAGCGGCCGATGTAGGCGGAGGAGGGCGCGACATCGAGGTAACTCGCGATTTCGTGCGCAAGCGCCGGGTGCGCGGAGCCGGAGAGGATCTTCAGCCGGCTGTCCTTGAAACTCGCGGCGCTGGAGCGGGTGGTGGGCTTCAAGGGGATTCAGGGGGGGGCTTCTGCGCGGGGAGCGGGCGGGCGGGGATGCCGGCGACGGTTGCGCCGGCGGGGACGTCGCGGCCTTTCAGCACGACGGCGCCCGCCGCGGTGACGGCGCCGGCGCCGATCCGGACGGGTGCGACGAAGATGGTGCCGCTGCCGATGAAGGCGCGCTCGCCGATCTCGGTGCGGTGCTTGGCGCGGCCGTCCCAGTTGGCGGTGATGGTGCCGCAGCCGATGTTGGCTTTCGCGCCGATCGCGGCATCGCCGAGATAGGAGAGGTGCTTGGCCTTGGCGCCGGCGCCGAGCAGCGCGTTCTTGGTCTCCACGAAGTTGCCGATCACGGCGTCTTCCTCGAGCACCGTGCCGGGCCGCAGATGCGCGAAGGGTCCGACGATGCAGCGCGGGCCGATCTTGACATCATGGCGGATCACGGTGAAGGGCATCAGGCGGGCGCCGGGAGCGATCTCGGCGCCGCACTCGACGTAGGTGGTGGCGGGATCGTCCACGATCACGCCGGCGTGCATGTGTTGGACCAGGATGCGCTCGCGCAGGATGGCGGCGGCCTGCGCGAGGTTCACGAGGTCGTTCACGCCGTAGATCTGTTCGGGCTCGTCGGGAATGCAGACGGTTTCGCCGTCGCGCGCGCGCAGCACCTGGAGCACCGCGTCGGTCAGGTACATCTCGCGCTGCGCATTCTGCGTGCCGACGCCGGCGAGCGCACGGCGCAGATGCGGAATCTCCAGCACATAGATGCCGGAGTTGACCTCGTCGAGCGCGCGCTCGGCGTCGGTGGCGTCCTTCTCCTCGACGATGCGCAGCAGTTCGCCCTCCGTGTTGCGCACGAGTCGGCCGTAGCCGGTGGGGTCCGGCAGGATCGCGCTCAGCATCGCGTTGCGGTGCGCGGTCAGCGCCTCGAGGACCTCCGGACCCAGTAGCGGAGTGTCGCCCATCAGGATCAGGGCCCGGCCGGAATCCGGCTGGGCATCGAGGGCGCAGCGGACGGCGTCGCCGGTGCCGCGAGGCTGTTCCTGAACCGCAATTCGCCAGTCCTGCCGGCCGGAGCGCTGCAGCCACTCCTCAACGGGTGCGCGGTGCCGCGGACCGAGAACAAGAGTGCGCGTTGCGGGTGCGGCGCTGTCCGCGGCGTCGAGGATGTGCGCCAGCAAGGGGCGGCCGCAGAGGTCGAGGAGTGCCTTCGGACCGCCGGTGCGGATGCGGGAGGATTCGCCGCCTGCGAGCACAATGACGTGGAGGTCCGAACCTGACATGGCGACGAAGGAGGAGGAGTATAGCCCTGAGCAGATACTGGCCCCATCGGCTGGAGGGAGAAGCGGCAGCAAAGGCATCACCCGGCCGGAAACCGGCCGTGGAAGAGAGTGCCCGGAGCCGGGATGCGCCCGGCCGGGGTCGCGATGCCCTTCCGCCGCGATTTCCGCCTCCTCAAACCCCACCTCAACTCCCTCATCCTCGCCGGTCTCGGCTCCAAGCTCACCCACCGACAGAGACGCGCGTGCTCCGCATCCATCGAAAAACCGTCCCGCGCTCCGCTCCTTCCCTTCCCTCCCCTCCCTGCCTCCACTCGGAGGGGCCAGTATTCTGTTTGAGTTCTCATGCTGATTCGCTCCGTGTTCACGCTCCCCGGAATGCCGCGCGCCGCGATGTCGCGTGCGACCGGATTCTGGGCGCGCCGACGGATTCCGCGCCGGCTGCGCGAGCGTCTTTGGCCCCTTGTGTGCGACCGCTTTGGCATCGCGCGCGCCGAGGTGCCCGGCCCGTGGACCGACTACTCCTCATTCCTCGATCTCTTCACCCGCCCTCTGCCCGAAGGCACGCGCCCGCTGCCTCCGGACGATCACGGCTGGCTCTCCCCGGCGGACGGCCGCATCGTGGACGCGACCACCGTCTCCGGCGAAGGCTCCTGGGTCGTAAAGGGTTCGCCGTACAGCCTCCGCGAACTGCTGCCCGGCACCGACCCCCGCCTGGCCGAAGGATGGCAGGCCGTGCAGATCTACCTCGCGCCGCGCGACTACCACCGCTTTCACGCTCCCTGCACCCTCGAAGTCATCCACGCGATCGCGGAGCCGGGGGCGCTGCAGACCGTGGATCCCGCGTTGACCCGGCGCTCCTGGCGCGTGCTCGCGCGCAACCGCCGCGTCCTCCTGCACTGCCGCACGCCGCGGGGCGAGCGCTTCGCGCTGCTTTTCGTCGGCGCCCTCAACGTCGGCGGCATGCGCTTCACCTTCGACGCCACACTCGGCGGCGCGCCCTGGGTCGCATCCGCACGCACCTACGACCCGCCGGCGCCGGTCGCGCGCGGCGCCGAACTCGGCCGCTTCGAACTCGGCTCGACCGTCGTGATCTTCGGCGACCGAACGCGCGGCCGCCTCGTGCCGGTCGGCGCCGCCTGCCGCGCGCGCGAGCCGCTCCTCGCTCCCCCCTCCTGCTCTCCGTGACGCAGGACCGCTTCGAGGATCTCGCGCGCTGCGCCGCCGGCGCCGTGCGCTCCGACCCCGCGACCTGGCCGAGCGAAGCGGCGCGTTTCGCTGCCCATTACGGCCCCGAATTGGCACGCGAGGTGGTGCGCTGCACCTCCCTCTTCTTCGGCCTGCCATCCGCGATTCGCGCGCTCGACCTCGCAGCCGACGCCCTCGCCGCCCACGGCCGCCCCGATCCTCGGCCGCACCTCGCCGATCCCGCCGCCGCCGGCCTCGCGCGCTTCCGCGAGGTCTACGGCTCGGACGCCCCGGCGGTCCTCGCGCGCCTCGACGATCTCGACCCGCACCTGCGCGACTGGGTCCTTCGGTACGCCTATGCCCGTGGCTACGCGGGCCCGCAACTCACGCTGATTGAGCGCGAACGCCTCGCGGTGCTTGCGCTCGCCGCCACCGGCTGCTGGAAGCAGTGCGATTCGCATCTCCGCGCCTGCCGCCGCCACGGCGCCTCCGCCGCTCGGCTCCGCGACGATGCCGCGGCCGGCGGCTGGTTGACCGCCGTGCAGATCGCGCTGTTGCGCTCGCGCATTCCGGAGAACGACTGATGAGCCTTCGCGCACCCTTCGTCCACGCGGCCTCCTTCAACCTCCTGAACGCCACGCAGTTCCTCACGGTATTCAACGACAACGTCTTCAAACAGACCGTCGTGCTGATCGCGATCGGCGCGCAGGGCAGCCGCGGCAACGGTCACGCGCTCGCACAGTTCCTCTTCTCGGTCCCCTTCCTGCTCTTCGCGCTCTATGCCGGCGATCTCGCCGACCGTTTCTCCAAGCGCGACCTGGTCGTGGTCACCAAGGCGGCCGAGGTGCTCGTGATGCTGCTTGGCGCCGTTGCGCTGGCCGCAGGCAGCCTTGCCGGCGGCCTCATTGTGCTGTTCCTGATGGCCGCGCAGAGCGCCTTTCTCGGACCGGCGAAGTACGGCTCGATTCCCGAGTACGCAGGATCCGCCGGCCTCGCGCGCGCCAACGGCTGGTTCCAGGGAATGATGATGGGCGGCATCGTCCTCGGAACCGGCGCCGCCGGACTGCTGGTGGGCGGCGGCGCCATGCCGATCTGGGGCGTTCCGCTGCTGCTCGCCGCAATCGCGGCCGTCGGCACGGCACTCGCGTGGCCGATGCGGCGCCTGCCCGCCGCCGAACCCGGACGCCGCGCTCGCTTCGCCCCCGTCCAACGGCTCGCACGCGGGGTGCGCGACGCGGCCGCGCGTCCGGGCATGCTGGCGGTGCAACTCGGGCACGCCCTGTTCTGGTTCGCCAGTTCGCTCGCCTACGTCGGCTGGAACGAACTGATCGCCACGCGTCCGGATGGCACGCAACTGGTCGCCGCCGACCAGGTCCTCTGGTCGCTCGGCCTCGCGGCGATGGGCGCGGCGATGGGTGCCGGCGCGATCATCTGCGGCTTCGCCGCGCAGCATGTGCCGCTGGCGCGGCTCGCCGCGGTCGGCGGCTGCACTCTGGGGGGGGGGCTCACGCTGGCCGGCCTGGTGCGGCCGGAGCCCGGCTTCATCCTCGCCTGCGGCGTGACCGCCTCCTTCGGCTCCGGATTCCTCGTGATCCCGTTGCGCACGTTGATTCAGCGCCTCGCACCGCCGGAACGCCTCGGCGCGGTGCTCGGCACCAGCCAGACCCTCGACTTCACGGGCATCGCGCTCGGCGCCGTCGCGCGCGTCGCGCTGCGGCCCTTCGGCGCGGACGCGCGCGACGCGCTGGTCTTCACCGGCGCGGTCTTGCTGGTCGGCCTGCTGCTGCTCGCGCGCGGTATCAGCGCGGCAGAAAGCGCAGCCGCACGCTCGACAGGCTGAACTCGGCGTCGCTCGAGGCGGTGAGGATGCTTCGCCGCGGCGCCTGGCAAGCGCCGACGCGCACTCCGTCCAGCGCCGCGAATCCGTCCTCCCAGCGCAAGGTCTGCACGCCCTGCCCGGCCAGGATTCCGAAGCCGGCGTGACTGCGCTCGTCGAGCACGATTTCGGGCAAGGCACCGGGCGGCGCCAGCAATTCCACTCCTTCCAGCCAGCGCACGCGCCGCGGCGGTTCGACCGCGATCGGCAGCCTCCAGCGGATCTCCCACGCCGCGAGCCGCCAGGTGCGCAACTCGCCGCGCAGGTCGAGGCTCCACGCGGCGGTCAGATCCACGTCGCTCAAAGTCAACTCGACAGCCGCGCCCTGCAGCGTGAGCGCGGCGGCAGGGAAGCGACGGCGCAGCGACTCCACCAGCGAGTTCTGCGCCACCGGCACACCCGGCGCCCCGGCCGAATCGAACGCCCCCGGCGGCGCCGCGACCGCATCGCCGGCTTCGCCAGTGGCTGACAGAGCCTCGGTGCGCCACTCGACCGCCCAGAAGGCCGGCGCCCACTCCTCCGGCAGGCTCGCCGCAGCGAGGGTCTCGATGCGTTCCGCCGCGCGGGAGACCTTGTCCTGGCACCACAGCAATTGCGCGGTCAGCCAAGGATTCGACTGTCCACCCAGCCAGTTCAGCGCGAAATCCGCGTCGAGCAGCAGGAGATCCACCGGCACGCGGGTCTGGCCGCGGTAGTCGAGCGCGTGGCCGCTGCCGTCCGTGATCGCCACCACGGTGCCTTCGAGCACGCCGCCGTCGCGCAACTCGAGCACCACGGCCTGCCCGCGGCGCTCGCGCAAGCGCGCCTCGAGGCGGCGCTGCAGGGCCAGAAGTTCGTCCGTGCGCGCCAGTTCGAACCGCGCCTCGCGCGCGTGTTCGAACAGCGCGGGCTCCGCGTCCTCCCACAGGCGGCGCGCCGCCAGGAAATCACCGGCGCGCAGCAGCGCAGCCGCCGCGGAACGCTGGCCAGGCAGCGCGGCGAGCGCCCCGCGCAATCTCTCCTGCTCGGCCTGCCGCTCCAGGGTCAGCCGCGCCAGTTGCAGGCGACCGGCCGGATCCGAGCCGCCAGGCCAGAGCGGCAGATCGTCGAGGCGCAGGCCGGCCGCTCGCCAATGCTCCTCCACCGTCGCGGCCCAGTCGTCCGCCTCGAAGGTGCCGAGCGCGATCGCGTCGCGCGCCAGCAGCGTCTCCTGATCCAGGATTTCGAACGCGCGCCCCGCGCCTCTCTCGACCGCGGCGTGCAGCGCTTCGCTCGCGTTCCGCAGCCAGACCTGGCGCGCCGAGCGCCATCCGACCGGTGCGCCTTCCGGCACGCGAGCCAGGCGCACGGCCTCGATTTCGGCGCGCGCATCGCGCCAGCGGCCGGCCTCGAGCGCGCCGTTCATGCGCAGGGCGTAGGTCTCGCACCAATTCTCGAAGGCTCGCTCGCCCAGTTCCGGATCGGGCGCCGCGGGCGCGGCCGGCTGCGCGGATTCGCGCGGCTGCGGATCCTCCGCGAGCGCCTGCGCCGCGTCGGGATTGGCGGCAGCGACGGAGTCCGGCTGCGGCTCCGGCGCGCGCGGCCAGAAGATCCCGAGACCGGCGGCCGCGACCAGGACAACTGCCGCTCCTGCCGCGAGCCGCACGCGCACACGCCGGCCGCGCCGCGTCATCAGAGCGGGCGAGTAGCCGAGCAACACGCGGCCGAGGTCGGAGCCGAAATCTTCGGCGCGGGCATAGCGGCGCTCGCGGTCCTTCGCCAGCGCGGTGGCCAACACGCGGCGCAACGGCTCGGGCACGTGCTCGGGCAAAGGTTCGGGATCGTCGTGCATCACCCGGTGGATCACCTCGCCGACGCCGGCGCCAAGGAAGGGCGGCCGCCCGCTCAACGCGTGATGCAGCGTGGCGCCGAGCGAGTAGACGTCCGCCTGCGCGTCCACGTCGGAAGGATCGCGCGCCTGCTCGGGGCTCATGTACGCCGGCGAGCCCAGCGCGGTCCCCTGACGCGTCAAGGTCGGGTCCTCGTCGCGCCGCACCAGCCCGAGGTCCGCGAGCACGGCGCCCCGGCGCGGATGGATCAGCACGTTGTGCGGTTTGACGTCGCGGTGCACGGCTCCGTGGCGATGCAACTTCGCGAGCGCCCGCGACACCTGCACGCCGAAGCGCGCCGCCTGCTCCCAGCCGAGCGGCCCCTCGCGCAGCACCTCGCGCAGCGTCGGTCCCTCGATGTAATCAAGAAGCAGCGCCGGCCGGCCCGCGACCTCGAAGGAATCGTGGCAGCGGACAAGATTGGGGTGGTCAAGTTCGCCGAGCAGTTCGGCCTCGCGCTGCCAGCGCTCGCGCACGCGCTCGTCGCGCGCCACCGAAGACCGCAGCACCTTGAGCGCGAAGGAGTGCCCTTCCGCATCCTCGACCAGATAGACCTCGCTGGTCGGAGAATCGCCGAGCATGCGTACGGCCTTCAGGCCTTCCGGCAGCGGCGGGCTCGCGGGGCGTTGCTCCGGGTCGGTCAAGACGCGTCAATCCTCCTCTTTTTCAGGATCGGCGGAAGCGGCGCCGGCGTTCCCGGATTCCAGTCCGTACTTCTCCAATTTGCGCTGGAGCGCGAAGCGCGTGATGCCCAGGCGCTGCGCAGCCCGGGACCGGTTGTGCGGCTCGGCCCGCAGCGCCTCCTCGATGGCCGCCAATTCCAGCGCGGCGAGCCGTTCGGGCAGGCTGGCCTCGCCGCCGGGCTGCGGGGCCGTGACGGCCGACGCGCCCGCGCGCACCTCCTGGGACAAGTCGTCGGTGCGCACCGGCCCCTCGCCGAGTAGGCACAGCCGGCGCATCTCGTTGCGCAACTCGCGCACGTTGCCGGGCCAGGGATAGGAGTCGAGCACTTCGAGGGCCTCGGGCGTCAGCGCGCGCGGCAGGCGCGCGGCTTCGGAGGCTTCCTGCTCCAGGAAGTGCTCGGCCAGCATGCGGACGTCGCCCTGGCGCGCGCGCAGCGGCGGAAGATCGAGACTGACGACCTTGAGCCGGTAGTAGAGGTCCTCGCGGAATCTGCCGGCGCGCACGCGCTCGAGCAGGTCCACGTTGGTCGCCGCGATCACGCGCACGTCCACCTTGAGCACCTCATTGCTGCCAACGCGGCGGATCTCGCCCTCCTGCAGCACGCGCAGCAGGCGCGACTGCATCGCCTCGGAGGTCTCGCCGACCTCGTCGAGGAACAGCGTCCCGCCGTCCGCTTCCTCGAAGCGGCCGACACGGTCCCGCGTGGCGCCGGTGAAGGCGCCCTTGACGTGCCCGAACAATTCCGACTCGAGCAGGGTGTCCGGCAGCGCGCCGCAGTTCTCGACCACGAAAGGTTTGTCGGCGCGCGGGCCGTGCACGTGCAGTGCGCGCGCCACCAGTTCCTTGCCCGTGCCGCTGTCGCCCTGGATCAGCACCGGCACTTCGGTGCGCAGGATACGCTCCATCTGCGCGTACAGTTTCTGCATCGCCGGCGACAGGCCGATCAGGCCGCGCAGGCCCGAGCCGCCGATGGTCTCGAGCGGCCGCGCCGCGGCCCGCTCCTGCACGCGCTTGCCCAGTTCGCGCTGCAAGGCGTTGAGGCGGCGGTGAGTCGATTGCAACTCGTGCCGGTCCTCGGCGGCAGCCAGATGCGCACCCGCGTGCGCCGCGAGGCCGGCGAGCAGCAGCACGTCGTCCTCGCGGAAGGCACCGCTGGCAAGTCGGTGGTCCACCAGCAGCAGTCCGAGCACGCGCCCGGCGCCGCGCAGCGGTACCGCGAGCAGCGAGCGCAGGCCGAGGTCGGAAATGCTGGCGACGCCGGCGAACTCGCCGTCGGAGGCCGCGTCCTGCACCAGCGTCGGGCGCGGCGCCTGCAGCGCCCTCTGCAAGAGCGTGCGCGAGATCTTCGATTCGGGTGCAGCGACCGGCTCGCGGGCGAAGTTGCGCCCCAGTGCGAGACCAGTGCGCCCGTCCTGGATCAGGAACACGAAGCCGCGCTCGGCGCGGGTCAGGGACACCGCGGCGTCAATCAGCAGCGCCGCCACGCGCTCCGCGCGCTCCTCCGCTTCGAGCGCGCGCGCCGTGGAAACCACGATGTCGAGCATCTCGCGCTCGCGGCTCAACTGCTGCGTCGCGGTGGACTCGGCGGCCGCGAGGCGCTCCGCAAAGGTGCCGACGAGCCGCAGCACGGTGCCGCCGATGCGGACCGCGTGGTGCGGGCCGATGGACCTGCGGTCCACCTTGACGCCGTCCACCCACGTGCCATTGGCCGAGCCGAGATCCACCACGAACACTTCGCGGCCGAGGCGCTCGATGCGGCAATGGTTCCGCGAGGCCAGCGGATCCTCGATCCGCACGTCGCACTCGGAGCCGCGGCCCACCGTGGCGGTCTCGCCCGGCAGGCGGATCACGCTCTGCGTGCCGTCGCGCTCGACGCGGAGTTCCAGGGGTTCGAACATGCGCTGCGTTCAGCGTAGGCTAGCGTTCATTCCTACCTAGCAGGCTGCTGAAAAAGTGCTTTCGTCCCGGCGCGAGCGATCGCGGCCGGGATCAAGGAGCCGGGTTCCGCGCCTATGGGTAAATAGGCGCGGGTTCCGGAGACGCCGAACTCGGCGGTGAGGGCCGCGTCCGGGGTGGAATGAGTTTTCAGCATCCTGCTAGTGGGAAGCGGGCCTGCACTTCTCCTGCACAGGGTGCGGGCGCTGCTGCCGCGCGCGCGGCGAGGCGACGCGCGTGGTCGTCGGTCCGCGGGAGACGCGCAGAAGGCGAGTAAACCGGGTCTGGGTATCCGGGAATTCCGTGACAGGTTTACCGAGCCGCCCAAGGACGGTTACCGCACGCTGATTTCGGCAAGGGACAAGCATCCTTCTCGGCGGAACCTCCTGCAGCGTGCGCGCGGTCAAGCCCGTGCAGTGCAGGACCCGGCAGCCGCGCCGGCGAAGCGTGCCCGCGGCAGAGATCCGGCGCCAGAGCGCGATCTGGCGCGGGCGGAAGCGGACGCAGGTTAAAATGCCCGGCTGCCATGACGGAGAACCAGAACGAGTACGCGCTTCAGGTCATCCGCCTGAACAAGTTCTACGACCGCACGCAGGTGCTGAAGGGGGTCACTCTGTCCTTCTTCGCCGGCGCGAAGATCGGCGTGATCGGCGCCAACGGCTCGGGCAAGTCCACGCTGTTGCGCGTGCTGGCGGGCGAGGACAAAGAGTTCGAGGGGCAGCGCATCCAGTTGCCGGGCCGGACGCTGGGTTACGTCTCGCAGGAGCCGAAACTCGATGCGGAGAAGTCCGTCCAGGACGTGCTCAACGAGGCGGTCGCGCACGTACACGCGATGACCGACCGCTACAACGAGGTCTGCGGCCTGATGGGCTCGGCCGACGGCGACGAGTTGACGTTCCTCACCGAGGAGTTCGATCGCCTGCAGTCCGAGATTGACGCGCACGATCTCTGGAACGTGGACCTGCACCTCGCGGTCGCGGCCGAGGCGCTGCAACTGCCGCCGATGGACCGCAAATGCGGCGTGCTCTCGGGCGGCGAGGCGCGGCGCGTGGCGCTGTGCCGCACGCTGATCGAGGCGCCTGACATTCTGCTGCTCGACGAGCCAACCAACCACTTGGACGCCTCGACGGTCGCGTGGCTCGAGCATCACCTCGCGGAATACCAGGGTCTCGTGATCGTGATCACGCACGACCGCTACTTCCTTGACAACGTGGTCGAATGGATGCTCGACGTGGAGCGCGGCGTCTGCACGCCGTACAAGGGCAACTACTCCGCTTATCTCGAACAGAAGGAGAAGGAGGTATCCACGCTGGAGCGCGCCGAGGAGAAGCGTCTCAAGCGGCTGCACCGCGAACTCGAGTGGGTGCGCCAGAACGCCAAGGCCCGCAGCAAGAAGAACAAGGCGCGCCTCACGCGCTACGAGCAACTGGTCGAGGAGCAGAAGGACCTGCGGCCGGACACCATTGACCTGGTGATCCCGCCGGGCCCGCGACTGGGCAACAAGGTTCTGGAACTGAAGAAGGTCGGCAAGGCGTGGGGCAAGCAGGTGCTGTTCAAGGATCTGTCGTTCACGCTGCCGCCGGCGGCGCTCGTCGGCGTGATCGGACCGAACGGCGCGGGCAAGACCTCGCTGATGCGCATGATCGCTGGGCTCGACAAGCCGGATTCCGGCGCCATCGAAGTCGGCCCGACCGTCGAGGTCTGCTACGTGGACCAGCAGCGCATGGAGTTGAGCGCCCAACGGACGGTGTTCCAGGAGATCGCCGACGGGCTCGAGTTCCTGCCCTTCGGCACCGGCGAGATCCAGTCGCGCGCCTACGTGAGCCGCTTCGCCTTCAAGGGCGCGGACCAGGAGAAACTGGTCGGGTTACTCTCGGGCGGCCAGCGCAACCGCGTGCAACTCGCGAAGATGTTGCGCGTCGGCGGCAACTTGATCATTCTCGACGAGCCGACCAACGACCTCGACCTGCCGACCACGCGGGTGCTGGAGGAGGCGATCGAGCACTATCCCGGCTGCATGTTCGTGGTCAGCCATGATCGCTTTTTCCTCGACCGGATCTGCACGCACATCCTCGCCTTCGAGGGCGAGGGCAAGGTCGAGTTCTTCTACGGCACTTACACGGAATACGCAGAGTGGCGCGAGGAACGCCGCGCCGCCGCGGGGCTCGGCAAGGAGTCGCAGGCCGGCAAGTACCGCAAACTGACGCTGTAAGCGTCCGCGCCGCCCGCGTCAGTTGCCATAGCGCGGCGGCACGAAGACCGGCAGTTCGTCCTGGAGGTCGGGGATGCGCCAGCGGGTTGCGGGGACTCGCTGCCATGGCTGCAGGAAGAGGAGCACCGGCCCGCTCTGCGTCGTGCGCCGCCACACGACGGCGCGCAGGCGGATCACGCTGCCCGGCATCTCCTCGTAGCGCCGTTCAGGCTGCCAGTCCATGTCTTGCACCACGCGCGCGTAGAGGTACACGCTGAAGATGTCCGACTCCACGCCGACCAGATCCAGAAGTTCCTGCTCGACCTCGGCCGGGAGTTGGCCTTCCTCGAAGCCCGGAACTTTGCGCAGGTCCTCCAGCGACTTGAAGTAGTGCCGCGGATCCTCCTCCTGTTCGCCGAACATCGCGTCGCGCAACTCCTGGTCCTCGGCGTCCACGTCCTCGGCGTCCCGCAGTTCCAACTCCTCCTCATCCACCTCGTTGCGCCATTGGATGATTTCCGCGGTCTGGTTGCGCGGCAGTTTGAACTCGGGCAGCAGGCCCTCGACGATCGCGCGCGGTGTGGTGTTCAGATTGATCTTGGTGCCGATCGGCGCACCCCCCTGCAGCGCGCCCTCCAGTCCACCTTCGCCGCGGATCTCCTCATCCTGCTCCCCGGTCGGCAACTCGGGGGCGCCGCCGGACCCGCCTGCGACGGGAACACCGCCAGCCGCGCCGTCCGCGCCGTCCGCGCCCGCAGCGGCGCCGTCTTCGAGGCCGCCCGAGCCGGGCGCCGCGAAGTCAATTGCGGTCCAGATCGTGAACACCGACTCGAGGCCGGGCGCGATCTCCTCGCCGCGCACCTGATCGTAGAAGAGGCCTTCGTCCACGTGCTCGAGCAGCAGCAATTCCTCGAGCGAAGACATCAGCGCCTTGTCGGCGTCCTGGCGCTCGCCGAGCGAGTGGCGCGGCGCAAGCGGCAGATCCTGCGAGCGGCGCCGCGGGTCCAGCCAGTCCACGATATCCTCGACGATCACGCGCGCCTGGAACTCGTCCAGGTCGCCGTCCATGTTCTCGCGCAGCCGGTCGAGGATGCGCACGACGCGGTCGAACTCGAGTTTCTGGCGCTCCGGGTCGGACACCGCGAGCAAGTGCAGGTTGTACTTCGAGTTCTCGTCCTGCACGAAGGTCGTGATCTCGAGATCGCCCATGCGAATCCGCATCGGCTTGGACCAGGTGTCCTCGAAGGAGTCGGAGTTCGCGCCGGCGTCCTCCTCGCCTGCTGCGCCGGCTGCAGCCTCGCCGCCCGCGGCGGCGGCCGGATCCCCCGCCGCGCCCTCCGCTCCCGCGCCGGGATCGAAGCCGCCGGCACCGAGCGCCGAGCCCATCGCGCTCATGCCGCCGTCGGCGCCCGCGGCGTCGTCGCGCAGCAGGTTGAGCGCTTCCTCGGCGGCGGAGCGGCAGGCCAATTCCATGCGCACCGAGTCGGCGCGGTTGCGCATGGACAGGAAGGCGACCGAGGAGCCGACCGCGAGTTGCGCGACCAGCGCGATGCCGATGAACAGCACCGCCATGGTCAGCAGCAGCACGATCCCGCGCTCGCGCTGTCGCGCGCGCGCCGCGCGTCCCGGTCCGGGCAGCGGCCTCATGCCTTGGATTCTAGACGACGTCCGGCTCGGATTTCTTTCCTCGGATCCGGCCCTTACGGCGCGAAGGGGTCGAAGATGTCGCCGATGGGGTCAATCGTCGGCACCGGCTTCACGTTCGCCTCGATCACGAAGTAGATCTCCGTGATTTGCTCATCCAGCAGATCGTTCGAGAAGAGCCAGCCCAGGATCGGAAGATCGCCGAGGAAGGGAATTTTCGATACGGAGGTCCTGGTCTCCCTGAGTTTCAATCCGCCAATGACGATGCGCTGGCCGCTGCGGACCATGACCTCCGTGGAGGCAGACCTGCTGGTGGTGATCGGCACTGTGATGGGATTGTTGCTCCCATCCAATCCCACGACGAAATCGCGTCCCAGCCGGCTGACCTCCGCGCTGATGATCAGGTGCAGGGTGTCGCTGCCGACGAGAAAGGGCACCACGTTGAGTTTGATGCCGACGCTATTGGTACCGATGCCATAGGTCACCGTTCCACCGAGATTGATCCCAGTGGGATTGAGAAACGGCACCTTCTCCGTCAGGTCAATCAAGGCCGGTGAACCGTTTCGGGTGACCACACTAGGACTGGCACTGATGTCCACCACCCCTTCCTGCTCGAGGAACTGAAGGTAGGCATCCAGTTCGAAGTCGGCATCAATGAATCCGAGGCGGAAAACGCCGCCGAGTCCCGCTGCTCCCGTGCCGGCGCCGAATCCTGGGCTGGACGCACTGGGAAAAGATCCTCCCAAGGCGCGGATGAAGGTATTGGAACTCGTCTTCTCGAGGATGGGCTGGCCGTTCGCCTGGATGATCCCCCGCTCGAAGAGTTCCGAGTCAAGCACGTCGAAAACACTTGCCTGAATCTCGATCTGCGGGGCGGCGTTGTACCAGATGTCCAGCGCGGCGAGGACTTCCGCGATTTCGCTTTCGGACCCCTTGATGAGCAGGAGGTCCTCGATCGGCTTCCAACTCGAGGCGCTCGCTGCTGGCACGGGGCCTCCGGGCTTGAGACTCAGCTCCGCCTGATAGAGTCCTCCTCCTCCTTCCTCTGCGTAGAGTTTCGGATTGTCCTTCACCACCGCATCCGCCGACGGCTCATATCCGTCATCCATCGAGCACAAGGACTTGAGACGATCTGCGATGGACTTCCCTTTGCCGACGGGGACGGTGACAATGCAGGTGTAGTCGTCGTTGGGATGTTCGATGAAGCGGACGAAGGGATACCGCTCCTGGATCGTCTGCGGCCCGGCAGAACCTTCAGGCGCGGAAGATGCCGCCGGCTCCGGATCGAAAATGAGTCCCTTGCCCGGCTCGAACAGGCTGCAGCCCGCTCCCAGAACGAGGGCGCCGAATCCGAGCAGAACGCCGCGCGCGGGTGCCGTCACCGGACGGACAATCTAGCAAGCCCGCGCGCCGGGCGGCGTCCTAAAAAGCCGCGACGGCGTTGAACACCGCAGCGCCGACCGCGCCGATCACCGAGGAAGTCACGTCCGACACCTGGCCGTACCCGGAGATCCCGCCTTCCTCGACGATGATCACCAGCGACTGGTTGCTCGCTACGGACCGCAGCGCGTTCTTGTACGCCTCGGTCGCCTCGCGCATCAGTTGCTGCCAGCGCGCGGAACCCTCGGTGACGCCTTCCTTCTTGATGGTCTTGTAGGCCGGAATCGCCTCATAGACCTCGGTCGAGCGCACGGTGCCGACCTTGTCCCCGCGCTTCGCGTCGAACTGCGAGGCATCCCCGTAGCGGACCTTGTCGCGGTCCAACTTCACACCGTCCTGCTCCGCGACCCCGGTCGCGCGCACTGCCTGCGCCAGCGGCGCGGACGCGGAGAGGATCGAGGCAGCCAGGAAGAGGCGGGTGATGAGGTGAGTCATGAGCGGAGTCCAGGTTCGGTACCCAGTCTATGCTTAGAACGGCCCGCAGATGCCCTGGTTTGACGGATTTTCCGGTGATTTTTTCGCGCAGGCCGGCCTTCCGTTATCGGCCCGATCGGACCGCGCGCTGCACCCCCCCTTCCTGAGAACGCAAAGCGCCCCGGAACCCCTGCGGATTCCGGGGCGCAGATCGCGCCGGTCTCGCGGCTATTCGACGCGCTCGGGCCGCGGAGCACGCTCACGCCCGCCCTCGCGGTCGCCGTAACCGCCGCCCTCGCCGTAGCGCGGACGGTCGTAGCCGCGGTCGCCACGATCCCCGCGGTCGCGTCCGCCGCGTCCGCCGCCCGGGCCGCCCCGCCCGCGTGCCGGCTTGCGCGCGCCCTCGATGGCGGCGGCGCGCTGGTCTTCCGGCAGCAGCGCCACGCGGCGGCTGACTCGGATCTTGCCAGTGCGCTCGTCCACCTCGACGACCACGACGTCAATCTCGTCACCGAGTTGGCACACGTGCTCGACGGTCTCGACACGGCCGAGGTCCAGTTCGGAGATGTGGCACATCCCCTCCTGCCCGCCGCCGAGGTCCACGAAGCAGCCGAAGTCCTTGATCGAGGTGACCTTGGCCTTGAACCGCTCGCCGGACTGGATCACGCGGGTCTGCTGGCGAATTCGCTCGAGGCAGGCGTCCACCTGCTCGACCGGGTTGCCGCTGACCTGCACGACGCCGTCGTCGCCCACGACGCTGACCACCACGCCGTAGGTTTCCTGCAGTTCGCGGATGTTGGCGCCCTTCGGCCCGATCAGGAACCCGATCTTCTCGGACGGGATCGTGATGGACTTGTTGATCGGAGCGTACGGCGAGAGGTGCGTGCGCGGTGCGGGCAGCGCCTCGGCCATCTTGTCGAGGATGTGCATCCGGCCAACGCGTGCCTGGGCCAGCGCGGCCTCCATGATCTCCGGCTTCAGACCGCGCACCTTGATGTCCATCTGCAGCGCGGTGATGCCGTTCCTGGTGCCGGCCACCTTGAAGTCCATGTCGCCGTGGTGGTCTTCGGAGCCGAGGATGTCGGACAACACGGTCCACTTGTCGCCTTCGACGATCAGGCCCATCGCGATGCCGGCAACCGGCGCCGTGATCGGCACGCCGGCGTCCATCAGCGCGAGGCAGCCGCCGCACACCGAGGCCATCGAGGAGGAGCCGTTCGACTCGGTGATCTCGGAGACGATGCGAATCGTATACGCGAAGTCCTCGTATTTCGGCAGCACGCCGCGCAACGCGCGTTCGGCGAGCGCGCCGTGGCCGGTCTCGCGCCGCGAAGTGCCGCGGATCGGCTTGGCCTCGCCGGTGCTGTAGGGCGGGAAGTTGTAGTGCAGCAGGAAGCGGTTCTTGCGCCGCTCCTGGCGCAGTCCGTCAATGAACTGCTCGTCGTCGGTCGAGCCGAGCGTCGCGGTGACGATCGCCTGCGTCTCGCCGCGCGTGAACAGCGTCGAGCCGTGCGTGCGCGGCAGCAGGCCGGTCTCGATCGCGATCGGCCGGACCGTCTTGGTGTCGCGCCCGTCCACGCGCTGGCCTTCCAGCGTCATGATGCGTTCGACGTCGTTCAGCAATTTCTCGGCGCCGGCCTTGATCTTCGCCTGGGCGACCTTGGCCTCGGGCTCCTCGCCGGCCGGCGCGTTGTCGGCCACGCACTTCTGCGTGAACTCGGCGATCGCCGTGTAGCGCTCGTGCTTGCCGGAGGTCAGCAGCACCTTGCGCACCGCCGCCTCGCGGTACTTGGCGCGCAGCATCGCCGGGGTCTCGGTGTCCTCTGCGGGAACCTGCACCGCCACCTTCGGTTGGCCGACCATCTTCCCCAGTTCCTCGATCATGCCGACGATCTCGCGGCAGACTTCGTGGCCGGCAGCCAGCACCTTGGCGACCTCGGAATCGGGCAGTTCGCGCCCGCCGGCCTCCACCATCGTGACCGCGTCGCGGGTCGCCGACATGATCAGATCGAGGCGGTTGGCCTCGTTCTCCAGGATCGAGAAGGTCGGGTTGACGATGATGTTCCCGTCAATCCAGCCCAGCCGCACGGCCGCCATCGGGCCCTCGCAGGGGATCGGCGAAAGCGCGAGCGCGGCCATCGAGGCGATCATCGAGAGCACCTCGGGCTCGTTCTCCTGGTCGTACGACAGCACCAGGTTCATGACCTGGACCTCGTTGCGGTATCCCTCCACGAACATCGGCCGGACCGAGCGGTCGGTGAGGCGGCACGTGAGGATCTCCTTGGTGTCAGGACGGCCTTCGCGCTTGAAGAAGCCGCCCGGGATCTTCCCGGCGGCATAGGCCTTCTCCTTGTACTCGACGGTGAGCGGGAAGAAGGGTAGTTCCTTCCTGCCGCCGTCCGTGACGGCGGCGAGGACGACGGTTTCCCCGTAGGAGACGATCACCGAGGCCGAAGCCTGCTTGGCGACCCAACCGGTTTCGAGGGTGAGGGTGCGACCGCCGATTTCTCGCGATACGGAGCGCACGTTAGGGTTCTTCGAGATGGTCATTTCCGCTGTTTTCCGCTGTGTTGCGTGTTACCGCTGTTGTTGTGTGTGTGCCGCTGATGTCCTGCCGGCGAGCCCGAGCCGTCCCATCGCGACCGCCTGGACTGCGTCCGCGGCGCGAGTTTCCACCTGTCCGCAGCAAGCGCGACGGGCACCGCAATGCGGCGGCACCCGGGATGCGCTCGATCAACCACGCAGTTTCAGGCGATTGGTGGTCGCGTGATACTTCGCCGCGTCGGTCCTTTGCAGGTACCGGAGCAGGCGCGCGCGGCGCGAGACCTGACTCAACAGGCCCCGGCGGGTGGCGTTGTCCTTGGGATGGCCCTCGAGGTGCTTCGCGAGACCGTTGACGCTCTCGGTGAGCAACGCGATCTGCACTTCGGCGGAGCCGGAGTCGTTCGCCCCGCGGGCGAAGTCTCGGATGATTTCAGCCTTGCGTTGAGTCGGGACCGGCATGTTTCCTCCTGATGCCGTCATTCGGGGCCCGGTATGGACCCGCTTGGCCCTGCTCCCAGAACAGGAGATTCCAGGAAATGGGTGCATCAGAATAGCCGCCGCCGGGCCCGGCGTCCAATGTTTCCTAGAACTGCAGGTCCGGCCCGGCCACCGAGCGCGCGAAGCCGGTCGCATCGCGGTAGAGGCTGGACCAGAAGAAGCCGATCTCCACGAAGCCGACGGGCATCCGGTAGGCCTCGAAGAACGCGTTCCAGACGGTTCCGGGGTCGGTCGCGAGCGGCGGCGTGCCGACCGCACCGGTCGGGCTCTCCTTGAGGGTCGGCAGCGTGATCGAGCCGGACAGCCCGGCGCCGGCGGGAATCCAGATCTGCCAGGCGCCGGCTGGAGAGCGGTCGTCCTTCAGGATCGCGCGGTAGTACCCCTCTCCAGCGGCGAGCGTGCTGCTGAAACTGCGCGTGAAGGGGTACGCGGCGCCGGTCCAGGCCGCGTTGGCCTCCGGGATGGCTGGCATCGCCAGCACCACCGGCGCGGGCGTCGCGGCGAGCGCCTCGGTGGAACGAGCCAGAGTGAAGTCGCCGTCGTCGTCCACGGCGTGCGACTGGATGATCACCTCGCCGACCGGCGCGCCCTGCGCGACCGCCTCGCCGTGAAGTTCCAATTCCACCTCGACCGCGCCGCTCGCGCCGCTCACCGCGCCGGCTCCCACTGCGGCGAGCCCGTCGAGACCGGGCACCCTAGCGAAGGCCAGCGCGCCATTCGAGTCCACCGGCAGATCGAAGCCGGTGCCGACGCTGACCGTCAGCGGGTACTGGTAGTCGGTGGCCGCGAGGAGTTCGTTCGTGCTCTCCTCGAGCGGCAGTTGCGGGCTGATGACGCTGCCTCCGGTGGACGGTTCGAGCAAAATCGCTGCATCGCGGCCGAAGAAGCGGAAGTAGGAGCCGGCCGCCGGGAAGGCTTCGATCTCGTGGAAGGCCGCGTACCAGCCGAGGCGCTGCAGGCGCGCCGTGAGGCCGCCGCCGAACAACTGTCCGAGGTCCACGGTCTGCACGCCGTCCGCGTCCTGCAGCGCGTCGGCATCCGCCAGCAAATTGCCACTGACGGTGCTGATTCCGCTGGTGACCCCGCTGATGCCCGCCGACGGCACGGCCACCGGCTCGGAGGTGAGCGGCAGGGGCAGCGAGAGTTCGGTGGCCGCGCAGCCGAACACAGTGACGGCCTGGCGCTCTTCGGCGAACACCGTGACGGTCTGCGCGCCGGTGCGGCTCGCGAAAGTCACCGAGCCGTCGGACCCGGTGGTGGCGCGCGCCTCGTTACCCCCGCCGAGATTCTCGACGAAGACCGTGGCGTTGGACAAGGGGAAGAGACTGCCCGGGTCGTAGACCGAAACCGCAAGGCTGCCGGACCCCAGCGGCACGGGTCCGATGAAGCCGCGGAACAGCGCACTGGCCGGCAGCGCCACCGTGGCGGTGTTGCCGGCGGCGTCGGTGAGGGTGACGTCGAAGGGGAAGGGACCGGAGTCCACCGCGCCGAGGTCGAAAGCGGGTCCCACGAAGAAGCCGTTCGAGGGGGGGGCGAACACGTCGCGCTCCAGGCCCGGCCCGCCCGCCGGAAAGCGCACGCGCGCGCGCGCGACCGGCTCGGTGGCGCGGCCGTAGGGCCGCAGTTCGGGCACGTCAGCGACGAACTGACTGCCGAACTGGCCCGAGGGCGGGCCGAAGTTCAGCAGCGAGGGGGCGATCGAGTCCACGGCGATCACCGCAGGAGCGCCGGTCGGATCGCGCGCGACCTGCACGCTGGTGCGGCGGCTGCCGCGCACCACGAAGGAGGCCAGCACGATGTCGGACGAGGAGCCGAAGAGGGGCCCAAGGCCCAGCGCGTCCGACAGATCGAGGTGGAAGCGCGGCGCGCCCGCTCCGGCGAGGCGCGTGTTCTTGACGAAGTCGGTGCCGGATTCCTCGTGCGCGAAGAGAATCACCGAGTCGGAGGCCTGCGCGCTCGACGCGAGGAACACGTCCACCTGGAAATCGTCGAAGTTGGCGCCGTTGACTGCCGGGACGAAAGGATCGGCGGGATTTGCGTCGAAAGGCGCGACCGCCGCCGGCCGCGCGAAGTTCAGCGCGCTCCAGGTCGCGGAGTAAGCCTGCGCGAGAGCATTCGGGAAGAATTCCGCATCGGTGAGGCTGGTGTCCACACGCAGCCGCAGGTCGGCGCCGAGATCGCTCGCGTCGTCGCGGTGTCGGAACTCGAACACTCGGTTGCCGGCGTGGCGGAACTCGAGGGATGCCGTCGTGTCGTAATCCGCGGCGAGGCCGGTGTCGAGGTTCTTCAGCACCACGGCGCCCGAGATGCCGGTGAAATCCATCGGCTTCGAGCAGACGAGGATCACCGGAGCGTCGTTCGGCTCGTTGATCGCCGAGCGCGGCGGGAAGGAGCCGAGCACGCGCGGCGCGAGTCCCGCGAGTTGCGCGGCCGTCCTGAAGGTGAAAAGCACTCCGTTCGCCGGCACTTTCAGGCGCGAGCCATCGAGGTCGAGCAATTCGTCGTTGGCCGCGACCTCGAAGATCGTGTTGGGCGTCAGCAGCGTGGATGGCTGCAGCACCGCGCAGCGGTTGCCGGCCAGCCAGGTGACCGAGTACGCAACTTGCGCGGCCCCCACCCCGCCGATTCCCTGCGGCCGGATCAGCAGATTCTGCGCGGTGAGCGTGTCGGGCTGCAGGCTCTCGTTGAACCACAACGCGATCGGCGCTTGAACGTCCACCCCCGTGGCGCCAGCCGACGGCGCGTTCGCCGCCAGGCTGGGGCGGCCGTCCAGCAACAGCGCCCCGTCCACCGGCGCGGCGCGCGGCCCAGGCTGCTTCGGCGGCTCGCCATTGCCGCCACCGCCCCCGTCTCCGCCACCGGGGTTTGCTGGATCGAAGAAAGTGCCCGGATTGCCGGTGCTGCAGTTCGATCCTGGCAGAGTCAGCAAGCCGAGCAAGGCGCCCAGCACCAGCAACCAGCGCGCCGGTGCGGTCGGGCGAGGACGCGAGTCGTTCATGTTCAGCCTCCTATAATGACGCAGATGGCGGTCGGTTTCCGCTGCGATTTCCCGAGGATCGCCGGCTGGCTCGCCGCGATCGGCCTTTGCGCTTGCTCCGGACCCACACCGGAGTCCGCCGGGGAGCCCGATCCGGCACCCGCGCCGCTGGCGCAGATCCCGGTTCAGGAGCGCACCTCGGCGCTGCCCACGCTCGACCAACTGCGCGCGTTGCAACGGCAGGGCCTCGACAGCGCGCTGACGCGCATGGACGATTGCGTCGGCGCTTACTCGGCGAACCCGGAGTTCTGGCAACTTTATGGCGAGACGATGCTGAGGCTGTTCGAGTCCGAACTCGCAGCGGGCCGGCCGCTCGCGCACCTGCCGGAGGACGCCGCCGCCTGTTTCGACAAGGCGCTCTCGCTGACCGCAGCCGGCGATGCGACCGGCGCGCAGGTCGGTCTCGCGCACGCACTGCGGCTTGCCAACGACCCCGAGGGCGCGTGGGCGGCGGCGCAGGCTGCGCTCGATGGCGGTGGCGCCCTTGCCGACACCCAGCGGGAGCAGATCGGGCGCGCGGGGCTGGTGCACGTGATCGCGCGCCTGCAGGCCGGCGAGCCGGCACCCTCCAGCGCCGAGAGTGCGGCCCGCGCGCTCGAAGCGGCGCTCGCCGCAGGCCTGGCTTCGGCCGCCGTGCCGCTCTTCGACCTGCACGCCTGGCTCGGACAGTGGGAGGCGGCCGCCGGAACGGCTCTGCGCGGCCTCATCGCGCTGCCACCGGCGGATGACTTGCTTGCGCGGCTGCGCTCCCTCGGAGGTGCGCAACGCAACCTGCACGTCGCGACGCTCGAGGAAGCGCGCCGCGCGCGTCCCGACGACGGCGCGGTGCTGTGGTTCCTCGGCGAGGCGCTGTTCTTCCAGGGACGCGAGGCGCGCAGCGTCCACGACTCGTTGAAAGCCGCCGAGTGCTTCGATCGCGCCGACGAGTGCTTCACGCAGGCGCAGAGCGCGCAGCCGGATTTCGCCGGATCCTGCCAGGAGTGGCTGCACCTGATCCGCGTGCAGCGCGCATGGACCTTGCGCGATGAAGGCCGCACCGCGCTGGCGGCGGATGCCGCGATCGCCGCGCTGGCCGCCGCGCCGGAGCGCCTCGAGGCTGCGCCCGAGCCGGACACCCTGCGGCTGGCGGTCGAGGCGGTCGCCGCCGACTTTTTCCGCGCGGAAGATCTGGCGGGCGCGCGGGATTTTCTGCAGCGCGTGTGCGCGCTTCACGACGCGGACGCCAACTGGCTCAACAACCTGGGCTTCTTCTGCCGCGAATTGGGCGTGGCCGCGGGTGAGCGGGGCGACGGCGCGGGCGCCGGGGCCCTGTTCGAGGAGTCCTGGACCGCCTATTCGCGCGCAGCGGAACTCGCACCGGAGGACGCGCGCATCATCAACGACCGCGCGCTGATCGCGGTCTACTATCTGGACGAGCACTGGGATCTTGCGGAACGGGAGTTGCATAGGTCCATCGAGGTGGGTACCCGCCAACTGGCCGAGATGCGCTCCGATGTTCCCGAACAGGAACATCGGTACGTGGACGAGGCCGTCGGCGATGCCTGGGAGAACCTGGCCTACCTGCAACTGGTGCGCCGCCAGCGCACCGAGCGCGTTGAGGAATTCCTCGACGAGAGCGTCCAACACATCCCCTTCGCACTCCGCGGCGGCGTGTCGCAGTTGCGGGAACTGCTCGCCGAGGCGCAGCGCCAACCCTGACCCGTGATCCCGATCCTTCCGATCCTCTGCCTCGTCCTCGCGGCGCCTCTCGCGCCGCAGGACCCCGCGCTCGCGAAAGCCTTCGTGACCGCGCAGAACCAACTCGCCGCGCAGAAGCCGGAGGCGGCCGTGCAGACCTTGCGCGGCGCCGGCGCCGACCGCGCACCGGACGGCGCGGTGCGCACGCGCTACGGAGTGTTCCTGATGCGCTGGACCGAAGCGCGCATCCAGTCCGGCGATCCGGAGGTCGCGGGCCTGGCGGCCGTGGACGCTTGGTTCGAGGTCGCGGAGCATTTCGCGGCGGCCACGCGCCTCCAGGGCGCGAGCGACGAAACCTTTGAGCACTGGTCGGAGTCGCTGCTCAACGCGGGGGATCCGAGCGCCGCATTGAGCGCGGTGGACGACGGCTTGAGCGACCACCGCGACTCGGCGCGGCTCTTCCTGCAACGCGGGCGCGTGCTGATGGCGCGCGCGCGCAAGGCCGCCGACCTCGGCGAGCGGGAGGATGAGGCGCGGCTGGCCGGCGAGGCCGAGCAGGCCTTCCGCAAGGCGATGGAGCAGGCGCCAAAGAGCGCGGCCCCTTGCCTGCGGCTGGCCGAGACAAAGATCCTGCGCTGGCACGCAGGCGGCGGCACTGACGCGGCGCTGCGCCAGGAGGCCGTGGATCTGTGGACACAGGCGGCGAAGCGCGAGCCCGCCGGCGTGGATCCGGCGAGCGCGCACCAGTGGCTGCAGGGCGATGCGGTCGGGCCGCTGACGGTGATGCTCGAGAAGAAGCCGGGCGACGCCGTGCTGCTGTGGTTCCGCGGGCTTGCCTACTGGTCGCGCCAGCCGGTGGACTGGAGCGGGCTGCGCGACGACTTGACGAAGGTGCTCGAGTTGGATCCGAAATTCACCGACGCCAACTTCTACCTCGGCGACGGCGCGATGAAGCGCGGCAACGACCTGATCGCCGCGCAGAAGCCGGAGGACGCCGACAAGGCCTACTCCGCAGCCGCGCATTTCTGGGCCGCCTATCTCGACGCGAGCGCTGCGGCTTATGCCAGTTCCAGCCGCCAATCGGCCGACGGCGGCGCCGATCTTGCGCAACGCCTGACTTGGCTGGCCGGCCGCGCCTATCAACCTTTCGGCAAGCCGCAGGAGGCCGCCTCGATCATGCGCTTCGTGGTGATGGTGACGCCCGAGGACGGCTTCGCCTGGCAGAATTTCGCGTTTTTCCTGCGCGAGTCGCGGGCGCACGAGGACTCGCGCGCCGCCTACGCGCGCGCCTTCGCGTTGCTGCCGGAAGACCCGCAAGTGATGAACGATTACGCGGTCATTCATCACTACTACCTGAAGAACGAAGACGGACTCGCGCTCGACCTCTACCGCAGGGCCAAGGAACGAGCGCAGCAGATGCTGGACACCGGCGGACTGACGGGCGAAGAGCGGAACCGGATCGGAACCGCGCTCACGGACGCGACGAACAACCTGCGGAAACTGGAAGCCGGCGACCGGCGCAACTTCTAGGCCCCCCAGCCGCGCCCCCCGCCGCGCTAGGATGCCGCGCGATGCGGGTGTGCATTGCCGGGGAGGATCACGTGGCGTTCCGGCTTGCGGAAGCGCTGATGGCGGATCACCCCGTCGTGCTGGTGCTTCCGGACGATGTGCGCGACCCGGCGCTCGAGCGCCTCGACGTGCAGGTCGTGCACGGCACCGCGACCTCGGGCGAGACGCTCCAGAGCGCCGGCGTCGCGAGCGCCGAACTCTTCGTCGCCTGCACCAGCGTGGACGAGCGCAACCTGGTGGCCTGTGTCGAGGCCAAGCGCCTCGGCGCGAAGCAGGTGACCTGCTTCCTGCGCAGCCACACCGCGCAGTCCAACGAGTCCGACGCGGTGTCGCTGGCGCGCTCGCTGGGCATTGATTCGGTGATCCTGCCCGCAGCCCGGCTGGCGAAGGAGATCCTCAAGATCGTGATGGTGCCCGGAGCGCTCGACGCGGAGGCTTTCGAAGGCGGCCGCGTGCGCTTGGTCAAGAAGCGCATCGAGGAAGGCTCATTCCTGGCGAGCGGGCCGCTCAAGGAGATCGGCGTGCCCAAGGGAGTCGTGCTGGTGATGGGCCAGCGTGACGACGAAACCTTCATTCCGAGCGGCGACACGCGCTTTCTCGCCGGCGACAAGGTCACGGCCATGGGAAATCTGGCCGGCATGAACCGCTTCCTCACCAAGTACCTCGAATCGCGCGAAGGCGGCCGCGACCTGCGGCGTGCGACCGTAGTGGGAGGCGGCGTGGTCGGCATGGCGGTGGCGATGGGCCTCGAGGAGGCCGGCTGGAACGTCAAGATCGTCGAATCCGACGCCGAGCGCGCCGCCGAGATCGCCCCGCGGCTGAAGTCGCTGGTGCTGCACGGCGACGGCACGGACATCGAACTGCTGCGCGAGGAGCGCATCGGCGACGACGCGGTCTTGATCGCGGTCACCAGCAACGACGAGAAGAACCTGCTCGTCTCGCTGCTCGCCAAGCAGCAGGGCATCCCGCGCATCATCACGCGCGCCGACAAGCCGGCCAACGAGCGGCTGTTCGAGGCGGTCGGCATTGACGTCGTGCGCAGCGCGATCGGCGCCGCGGTGTCCACCGTGGTGCGCCGCGCCAACCGCACCGACCGCGACGTGCTGGCGGAGTTCGAGCACGGCGACGTGCGCCTGGTCCGGCTCGAGGTGCCGGCCGGATTCCGGACCTGCCCCCTCGGCGACCTCAAGGCTCCGGTGTTCGCGATCGTAGGAGCGATCCTGCGCGAGACGGAGGTGATCATCCCTCACGGCGGCGACCTGGTGCAGGCCGGCGACCAGTTGCTGGTTTTCTGCCGCGCCGAAGGCCTCGTGGAAACGCGGCGCTTCTTCGCCGGCCACGCGAAAGAGGAGTAGTCGGGTGCGTCTGGCGCTCGTCCTCGGCACGCTCGGCAAACTCCTGCAGGTCTTCGCACTGGCTTTTCTGGCGCCGGCGGCGCTAGCAGTCTGGGACGCATCGCAGGGCGGCGCCTGGGACGGCGCGTGGATCTTCGGCGGCTCCTTCGTGGTCACCGGGCTCGCGGGGCTCGCGGCTTCGCGCTGGTTTGAGTCGCAACCTAACTTGCTGCGCTCCGAGGCGCTGGCCATCGTTGCAGGCGCGTGGTTCGTGGTGGCCCATTTCTCCGCGCTGCCTTATTGGGCGCTGGGGATGGACTATTTCGACGGCTTCTTCGAGTCCATGTCAGGATTGACCACGACTGGGGCGACCGTCTTCACCACCGAGGATTTCGCGAGCACCGACCGCGCCACCTTCCTGTGGCGGTCCATAACGCACTGGATAGGCGGCCTGGGCGTGATCGCGCTGTTCGTCGTCGTGCTACCGCAACTCGGCGTGGCCGGGCGGCAGATCCTCTTCGCGGAGTCCTCCACCGCGACTACCGAGATCGTCAGCCCGCACTTCCGCAGCACCGCGCGCCGGCTGTGGGTGCTCTACTCCGGCCTGACGATCGCCGAGATCCTCGCGCTGGTCGTCTTCACGCCCATGCAGCCGTTCCACGCGATCTGCAACTCCATGGCGACCACCGCGGCGGGCGGCTTCTCGCCCCATCCGCTGTCCATCATGGGCTACCAGAGCCCGGCGGCGGAATGGATCATCACGCTGTTCATGGTGCTCGCAGGGATCAGTTTTCCGCTGCTGTGGGTCGGCCTGTTCCGGCGGCCGAGGGAATTCTGGCGCGACGGCGAATTCCGCGTCTACCTGGGCGCGCTGGTCATCCTTGCACTCGGCATCGCGGCGATCCGTGCCGGAGGCTTCCCCGGCGAGGATGCGCTGCGGGACGCGTTCTTCAATTCCGCGAGCGCGATCTCCTCCACCGGCTTCGCGACCAGCGACTGGAACGTGTGGCCGCAGTCCGCGCAGATGCTGTTGGTGCTGACGATGCTGGTATGCAGTTGCGCCGGCTCAACGGGCGGCGGGCCGAAAGTCGTGCGGCTGGTGCTGGCGTTCAAGCACATGCACCGGGAACTGGTGCGCGTGCTGCATCCGCGCGGCGTGCTGCCAATCCGACACAAAGGCAAGCCGATCCCCGAGGAGGCGATGCGCACGATCCTCGCGATCGTGGCGGTCTATTTCCTCGGACAACTCGCGCTCGGCACCCTGTTGACCCTTCTCGGCACGCCGATGGTGACCTCCTTCACCGCCGCGGTGGCATGCGTCAACAACATTGGACCGGGCCTCGCGCAGGCCGGCCCGATGGAGAACTACTCTTTCCTCGACCCGGCCTCGACGATCCTCTGCTCGATCGGCATGTGGCTCGGACGCCTCGAGTTCGTCACCGTGCTGGTGCTGCTGCACCCCGACGTGCTGCGCAAGGTCCGCTGGCGGCGAGAGAGCCCTGCGCCCGGCGCGGCGTGATCAAGTACCTCGGATCGAAACGCTTGCTGCTGCCGCGCATCCTCGCGGCGGTGAGCGCGCAGCGGCCGCGCGGCCCGGTGCTTGACCTGTTCAGCGGCACCGCGCGCGTCGCACGCGGGCTGAAGGAGGCGGGCTTCGCAGTGATCGCCAACGACCACAACGCCTACGCGTGGCGCCTCGCGCACGGGCTCGTCGCTGCCGACCGCGAAGCGTGGGGTGCGGCGGCGGAAAGCCTGATCGCCGCTCTCAACGCGTCGGCCGAGGCCGCGGATGCGGAGGGCGCATGGTTCACGGACACCTACGCGCGCCGCGCGCGCTATTTCCGGCCCGAAAACGCGGCGCGCATCGAGGCGGTGCGCGCGGAGATCGCGCGCCGCGCGCTGCCGCCGGAACTCGAAAGCATCGCGCTGGCCTCGCTGCTGACCGCCGCAGATCGCGTGGATTCGACCACCGGCGTGCAAATGGCCTATCTGAAAGAGTGGGCGCCGCGCAGCGCGCGGATATTGCGTCTGCAGACGCCCGCGCTGCTGCCGCGCCCGCTCGCCGGGAGTTGCGAGGCGTGGCGGCTCGACGCGCTCGCGGCCGCGCGGCTCTTCACGGGCGACGTCGCCTACCTGGATCCGCCCTACAACCAGCACTCCTACCTCGGGAATTACCATGTGTGGGAGACTCTCGCCTTGGGCGACGAACCGAAGGTCTTCGGTGTGGCCCACAAGCGCGTTGACGTGCGCGCGCGCCGCAGCCGCTTCAACGCGCGGCGCCAGTGCGGCGCCGCGCTCTCCGAAGTCTTCGACGTGCTCGACGGCTGCGCGCTGGTGGTCTCCTTCAGCGACGAAGGCTTTCTCGCGCGCGAGGAGATCGAAGCGCTGCTGGCGCGCCACGGGCGCGTGAGCGTCGAGAACATTCCCTATCGGCGCTACGTCGGCGCGCGGATCGGCGTGCACAATCCGCGCGGCGAGCGCGTCGGAACGGTCGGGCGTCTTGACAACACCGAGATGCTCTTCACGGTCGAGCCGGCGCGCCGGCGGCACGCGGCTCAGCCTTCGGCGAGAGCCATGTAGTCGCGCACTTCCTGCACCTCGTCCTGGATCAGGTCGCGGATCGAGAGCATGCCGATCATGCTTCCTTCCGCGTCGAGGACCGGGAGGTGACGGATGTGGTGGCGCTGCATCAGCAGGCGCGCGTCGCGCGCGGTCTGCTCGGCCTGCGCGCAGATGATGGCGGTGGTCATCACCGTTTCGACCGCCGTTTCGTCCACGTCGAGGTTCCGCAGCAGCACGCGTTTCAGAATGTCGCGTTCGGTGAACATGCCGACCAACTTGCGGCCGTGCAGGACCGCGGCGCAGCCCACGTTCGCCTCCGCCATCGCCTTCGCCGCGTCGCGCACGGTGGCGCGCGGACTGATCGAGACGACTCGCCGCTGCCGATTCACAAGGTTCTTCAAGAGCGTCATGGGGGGCTCCTCCTGTCTCTCCAGAAGAACCGAAATCCAGGGAAAGATCAAGTGGCAGGCAAGGCGGGCAGAACCGGCTGGCGCACCTCGCCGAAGAGCAGCGAGCCCCGGATGCGGGCGACCTCGGCCCGTGAGGTGAAGGCGCCCGGCGCCAGATCGCACAGAGGGCCGATCCCACGGGCCTCCGGAGCCACCTCAGGCGGCTGCCGAGCAGGCGCCCGCAGCCGCAACGCAGGTCAGGCTGCGCGCGTCGCCGCTGCCGCCTCCGCCTGCGCAACGATCGCACGCATCGTCAGCAGCGCGTCGGGATTGAGCGAGATCGAGTCGATCCCGCGCCGCACCAGCCACTCGGTGATCTCCGGAAAATCGCTCGGCGCCTGCCCGCAGATGCCGATGTACTTGCCGCGGCGCTTGCAGGCCGCGATCGCGGTCTCCATCAGGGCCAGCACCGCGGGGTTGCGCTCGTCGCAGCCGCCGATCAGGCCGCTGTCGCGGTCCACGCCCAGCGTCAGTTGCGTCAAGTCGTTGCTGCCGATGGACATTCCGTCGAAGTGGTCGAGGAACTCGTCCGCGAGCAGCGCGTTCGACGGGATCTCGCACATCAGGTAGACCTTCAGGCCCGCCTCGCCGCGGCGCAGCCCGTGCGCGGCCATGCGCGCGAGCACCAGGCGGCCCTCCTCCACGGTGCGCACGAACGGCACCATCGGGACCATGTTGTCAAGGCCCATGTCTTCGCGGACGATGCGCAGGGCCTCGCATTCGAGCGCGAAGGCCTCGGCGAAGTCCCGCGCCGCGTAGCGCGAGGCGCCGCGGAAGCCGAGCATCGGATTCTCCTCGTGCGGCTCGAAGCCGGCGCCGCCGACCAGCGCGGCATACTCGTTGGACTTGAAGTCCGAGAGGCGGACCACGACCGGCCGCGGCGCGAAGGCCGCGCAGATGGTGCCTACCCCTTCGGCGAGGCGTTGCACGAAGTACGCGCGCGGGCTCGCGTAGCCGGCGGTGAGCCGTGCGACCTCGGCGCGCGTTGCGGTGTCGAGTTTCTCCGTCTCGAGCAGCGCGCGCGGGTGGACCTTGATCCAGGTGTTGACGATGAATTCGAGCCGCGCGAGGCCGACGCCGTCCGCCGGCATCTGGCCCAGCGCCAGCGCCTGCTGCGGATCACCGACGTTGAGCAGCAGCCGTGTGTTCACCGCGCCTTCGCCCGCCTCCGCGCGCTCGACAGCGTAGGGCAGGATTCCGGAATAGACGCTTCCGGTCTCGCCCTCGGCGCAGCACACGGTCACCTCAGCGTGGTCCGGGACGCGCGCGGTCGCGTCAAGGGTGCCGACGATCGCCGGAATGCCGAGTTCGCGCGCCACGATCGCGGCGTGGCAAGTGCGGCCGCCGCGGTTGGTGATGATCGCGGAGGCCCGCTTCATCACCGGCTCCCAGTCCGGGTCGGTGATGTCGGTGACGAGCACCTCGCCGTCCTCGAGGCGGTGCATGTCCGCCGAGTCAATGATCACGCGCGCGCGCCCCGCGGCGATCTTGCGGCCGACGCTGCGGCCTTCGATCAGCAGCGGGCCGCGTGCCTGCAGGTGCCAGGTCTCCAGCGCGTGTCCGGTCTCGCGTGCATGGACCGTTTCCGGACGCGCCTGCAGGATGTAGAGGCGTCCGTCCACGCCGTCCTTGGCCCACTCGATGTCCATCGGGACGGGCGCGCCGCGCAGCCGCGCGTAGTGCTCCTCGATGGCAAGTCCGTAGGCGGCCAGTTCCGCGATCTCCGCGTCGTCCAGGCAGAATTCGGTGCGCTCCTCGGGCGTCGTTTCGGCGACGCGCACCAGCCGCGCGGCGGCAGGATCGCGCTCGAAGACCATCTTGACGGCCTTCTCGCCGAGCCGGCGCATCAGGATCGCGCGCTTGCCGCTGCGGAGCGCGGGCTTGTACACGCGCCACTCGTCCGGGTTGACCGTGCCCTGCACCACGGTCTCGCCGAGGCCCCAGGCGCCGTTGATCAGCACCACGTCGCGGAAGCCGGTCTCGGTGTCGAGCGTGAACATCACGCCGGAGCAACCGCGGTCGGAGCGCACCATTTTCTGCACGCCGACCGAGATCGCGATCTCGTCGCCGTCGTAGCCCTGATGCGCGCGGTAGGAGATCGCGCGGTTGGTGTAGAGCGAAGCGAAGACGCGCTTGACCGCGGTCAGGACGCCGCGCGTGCTGCGCACGTTCAGGAAGGTTTCCTGCTGGCCGGCGAAGGAGGCGTCCGGCAGATCCTCGGCGGTGGCGCTGGAGCGCACTGCAACCGCATAGTTGGCGCCGTAGTCGCCCTCGCGCGCGCGGTAGGCGGCGCGCACTTCCTCGGCCAGATCGGCGGGAAGTTCGGCGTCGAGCATCCACTGGCGGATCGTGCCGCCGACCTCCTCCAGGCGATCGAGGTCCGCCGGATCCAGCCCCTGCAGCATCGCGGCGATGCGCCCTTCGAGCCGGTTGGACCGGAGGAAATGGCGGTAGGCTTCCGCGGTGATCGCAAATCCTTCCGGCACGCGCACACCGGCCGCGCCGAGGTTCGCGACCATCTCGCCGAGAGATGCGTTCTTGCCGCCGACGAGCGCGACATCCGACGCCCGCACCGCAGAAAAGGGGAGGATCAGGGCCATCGAGGGGGGGCCCGGATGGGGACTCCGGGTGGGACCGACAAGTCTATCCCATGAAATAAGATGAAACAATTGTTTCATTAGCAGATCATGGCCAGCCCAATTCGGGACGCTCCTTGTACTGCTGGAGGGCTTCCGGGTTGGCCAGGGCCTCGGCGTTCTTGACCGGCCGGCCGTGCACCACCTCACGGACCGCAATCTCGCTGATCTTGCCGGAGCGGGTGCGCGGGATGTCCGTCACGGCCGCGATCACCGCCGGCACGTGGCGCGGCGAGGCGTGATCGCGCAGGCGCGCGCGAATGCGCAGAAGCAAGTCGGCGTCGAGCGACGCTCCGCCGCGCAGTTTGACGAACAGCACCACGCGCTCGTCGCCGTCGCCGGTTTTCTGGCCGATCACCAGCGACTCCTCCACTTCGGGGATCTGCTCGACCTGCCGGTAGATCTCGGCGGTGCCGATGCGCACGCCGCCGGGGTTCAGCGTGGCGTCGCTGCGGCCGTGCACGATGAAGCCACCGTGCGAGGTATGCGTGGCCCAGTCGCCGTGGCGCCAGACGCCGGGATAGTGCTCGAAGTAGGCGGCGCGGTACTTGGCGCCGTCCGGGTCGTTCCAGAAGCCGACCGGCATCGAGGGGAAGGGGTTGGTGCAGACCTGTTCCCCCGCCTCGCCGACGACCGGCTTGCCTTCCTCATTCCAGATTTCCACGTTCTGGCCCAGGCCGGGGCCCTGGATCTCGCCGCGATGCACCGGCAGCAGCGGATTGCCGAGCACGAAAGAGGAGATCAGGTCGGTGCCGCCGCTGATCGAGACGATCGCGCGACCCGGCAGGTGCTGCGCGATCCAGTCGAAGGACTCGGGCACCAGCGGCGAGCCGGTGGAGATCAACGTGCGGATCGTGGGTTGCTCACCGGGCAGCGCGCCGGCCTTCTTGCACGCGTCCACCCACTTGGCGCTGACGCCGAAAAGGTTGACGCGCTCGCGCCGGGCGATGTGCCACAGCGCGTCCGGCGTTGGGTGGTAGGGGTTTCCGTCCAGAAGCACGCAGGTCGCGCCGCTCGCGAGGCCGCTGACCAGCCAGTTCCACATCATCCAGCCGGTGGTGGTGAAGTAGCAGAGGCGCTCGTTGGGCTGCAGATCCAGGTGCAACACGTGCTCCTTGCGGTGTTGCAGCAGCGTGCCGCCGTGGCCATGAACGATGCATTTCGGCTTGCCGGTGGTGCCCGAGGTGTACATCACATACAGCGGGTGCGCGAAGGGCAGCGGCTTCGTCTCCAGGCGTGCGCCGGCGTGACGAACGAGCAGGTCCGGCCAGCACTCGGCGCCGGGGAAGGAGGCGGAGGGATCCGCATAGGGCAGGAGAATGATCCGCCGGACCGAAGGCAGGCCGGCAAGGATGCCGCGTACTCTCTCGCGCACGTCGAGGCGCTCGCCCTTCCAGGAGTAGCCGTCGCAGGCGATCAAGACCTTCGGCTCGATCTGACCGAAGCGGTCGAGCACCCCGGCGACGCCGAAGTCCGGCGAGCAGGAGGACCAGATCGCGCCGAGGCCTGCGGCCGCGAGCATGCCGGCGACGGCCTCCGGAGAATTGGGAAGGAATGCGGCGACGCAGTCGCCCTCCCTCACGCCGGCATCCTTCAGCGCGGCCTGGATCGCGCCGGCCTCGCGCGCGAGTTCGGCGAAGGTGAAGGTGCGCCGCAGGCCGTCCTCGCACACGAAGATCAGCGCGAGCGCGTCTTGCGCGGGCGCGCCGGCGAGCAGATTCTCGGCGTAGTTGAGACGCGCGTCGGGGAACCAGCGCGCGCCGGGCATGGCGTCGCCGTTCTCGATCGGACGCGCGCCCTTCGACCCGCGCACGCGGAGGAAGTCCCACAACTCGCTCCAGAACGCGGCGCGGTGCTCCACCGACCAGCGGTGCAGCCGCTCCCAGCCGCGGCGCAGCGCCGCCGGCTCCCCGCCGTGGTCCGGACCGGGCAGCGGCAGGTTCACGCGCGCGGCGAAGCGCGCCATCGCGCTGGCGCGCGCGCACGGAGGATCAGGGGTCCAGGAGATCGGCACTGCAGTGGCCGCCACGGTTTTCCGAGGGTGGTCTCGGATTGTAGGCGCCAGCCTCTGCCGCAGCGGTCTTCAATCCACGCGCAACCAGATGCGTTCTTTGCCGTTGACCGGCGGATTCGGGTTGATCTGCTCCCAGGTCAGTGCGAAGTTGTCCGTTCCGGATGCGGAGTGGAATCGGTAGGCGACCGCGGGCCGCCCCAATCCGTCGACTGACGAGGCTTTCTGGACGAGCGCATTGCCGGGGTTGTTGATCGGCGTGTACATCACGATCAGGCACGGCGCGCCGTTCCGGTCCACGAGTACCTGCCGGATGCCGGTGCGGCCGTGCAGGGGAACGGGGCGAATGTCGTCCACTACGGACGGGTCATCATTCGGGAACCCTGCACCCTGCGGCCATGCCACCTTCGCGAGCGTCGGTCCCGCGGGCGAGAACACCCACTCTTCGTAGACGACATCCCCATTGCCTGCCGCAACGGAACGGCTGAACGCGAAGGACACGACTTCGCTGCCCCCGGCCGGGAAGGAGGCAACATGCGAACGGCGGCGTGCTGCAGGACTCGTCAGCGATCCGAATGCCACCATCGCCTCCGGATCGCTGGGCCAGTTCGTGGCCGAGGTGCCTTTCCAGAATTCTAGTTGGATGCGGCCGAGCGGGACACCAGCAGAGAGCCCGTTCTGCTGCTCGTAGGTCAGCCAGAAACTGTAGGGCTCCACGCCGGGGGCGAGATCGGGAAGGACCAGACCGGCGGACTCCTGCCCAAGAGGAGCCGATGAGCCGTCGAAGCGCGTATTGGTGTGCAGAGTGATGGGGTTGGTCTTCGAGAGCACGTTGTTCGCGTCAATGCTGCACGTGACGAGCCGAAGGTCGAAGCGGCGCGTGTCGTCGCCGCTTCCGACCGGATAGTCGCCGAAGTCGGACTGGTGCGGATACACCACGCCGACCGTGGGCAGGCGCGGCGGAACCGCGTTGGGGTCGCCGAGGTCGAGCAGGACGGCATCGGGCACGCCCGCGCACTCGCGGATCGTCAATGGACTGTTGGAGGTGTTCGGATTCTTGTGAAAGTCGAGGTCGAATCCCTGTCCATTGGGGTACGAGTTGGTGTGGATCTGCAGTGATGATCCGACCCGCTCGATCCAGGCGCACTCAAGGACTGAAGGCTCGTAGCCTTGGAAGGTGGGGTCGTTCGGATTCGTTGGCCCTACGTCGCGGTCGTAGCGGCGCATCCACCCGACGAAGAAGCGGTTGCCGACGACGATCACGTCGGGGCGTTCGCACTGCACTTCAGTCTGAAGGAATGGCGGCGAAAGCGGCGCATGGCCAACACTGCCTACAAGCCGTTGGTCGAACAACGTCCAGTTGTCGGTGCCCGCGTTGTACTTGAAGTAGGCGATCTCCACTTGCTTCAAATCCGGCGTGTACTCGTTACGACTGGAGTGGAAGGCGACGACGATGTCGCGCTGATCGTTCTCCGCGACGGTAGCGTGGTCGGCCTTGCGGTTGTCCAGGCCCCAGTCCACACCGAAGGCATCCACCCCGGAGATCAAGGGGATCTCCACGCTGCCGCCGCGGCTCACCGTGATCTGAAGGTCGGCCATGGCTGATGAAGCCATGGCGGAAATGAGCAGAGGAAGTACAGCGATCATGGCATTGTGAAGGATGTTGGTTTCGTGCCTGGAGGGGTCCCCCAGGGAGTCCAGGATAGCGCAGAGCCTTGACTCTTTCAGTGGAAACAACCGCCGAGCCAGGATCGAACTCTGCGTCCACTGAGTGTGGTAGTATGATTGAGAGTCCCCACTACTGAGAAAGAACCATGAAACGCAGACTCGTTCCTCTCGCGGCGGTTTTCGCCCTCTGCTCCGCGTTGTCGGCCCAGCAGATCATCGGCATCGGCATCGGCGGTGATCTCAATCGCTTTGACCCGCAGACAGGAGAGTGGTCCTACGTCGGATCGTCCGGAGTCGTTTATGGTCTGTGGACGGCGCTTGATCAGGACAGCCAAGGGCGGCTGTTCGCTGCGAATGGGTTCTGGTACCTGCCGTATCGCATCTACGAGATCGATCCGGCGACCGCACAGGCAACCTTCGTTTGTCAGACCCCACTCTTCGGCATCAACGCATTGGCGTTCGACCAAAACAACCGGCTCTTCGCCGCTAACGATCGAACGACACCAAGTCTTCCTCACCCATACGATCTTCATGAGATCGACCTGGCAACAGGAAACTCCACGCTCATTGGAGACATGGGTACGACCTCTGTCGGCAGCCTCGCCTTTCATGCGGGCGTCTTGTATGGATACGTGGCCAACGTCGGACTCGTGGAGGTGAATACGACCACGGGATTGATCGCCGACGTCAATCCGGCGTTCACCGGAGTGGCTGACCTTTCCGAATCCATCTGCTTCGGTCCGGACGGCCAAATGTTTCAGATGGACGCCGGCCTGTGGGTCATGGACACACTCACCGGCGTGCCATGCTTCGTCGGGCTGACGGGCTATCTCGATTTCATCGTCGGCATCGAGTACCTGGACGGTCCCACGAACCCCTTCACTCTCGGCACCCTCGGCGAAACCGGCGGGCCGATGGGCCTCGAGGTCTGGGGCGCCACCCCCCAGACCACGGTCGCCTTCCTGCGTGCCAGCGGCGGCGGTGGACCAACCGCGGTGGCCGCCGGCCTGCCTTGCGAGGGCACACTCCTCGATCTCAACTCCTCCCTTCAACTCGCCGCCGTGGCGCAAACCGACGCGCAGGGTCACGCGCGTCTCGGACCGGTGCTCGTGCCCGCTGCGGCTGCCGGCGTCACGCGCCTGCAGGCCCTCGACCTCACGACTTGCCGGATCAGCAATCTGGCGCGGCTGATCTACTAGGTTCGCACGCCGCTCCGGGCATGGCGTCGCCGTCCTCCAGCAGGCGCGCGCCCCTCGAACCGCGCACGCCGAGGAAGTCCCACAACCCGCTCCAGAAGGCGACCTAGACCGGCATGTCCGGCACGAGATCCGTCTGCAGGGCAGGATTCGCGGCCGGCACGTCGGTGACCGGCAGGCCAAGCTCGCGCCGCACGAGATTCGTGCCCTGCGCGATCGCGGCGGACTTGAAGAACGCGATCTCGCGGTTGCAGCCCTGGCGGCCGAAGCCGCAGTCGGTGGAGATGATGAGGCGCTCGGCTGGCACGTGCTTCAGCGCCTGCCGGATCGTCGCCGCGACTTCCTCCGGCCGCTCCACCTGCAGGCGGCGGTGGCTGACCACTCCGATGCACACCTTCTTGCCGGCGCGCTTCATGTAGGGAGCGAGCAGTTCGACCTCGCGCATGTCGCGGTCCTTGGTCTCGACCGTCCACACCTCGCCGCGCGCCTCGCTCATGTACATGTCGAGCGAAGCCGCGTAGGAGTCGTCCTCGATCACGCGCTGCATGTTCGGATTGCCCCAGCAGGTGTGGATCCAGACCTCGGTCTGGTCCAAGCCCTGCACCTCGCGGTTGTAGCAGTCGAGGTAGAAACGCACCTCCTCGTGGTCCTTGCCGTAGGTGTTGGCCATGAAGTGCAGGCAAGGCTCCTCGACCTGGATGCTGCGGCAGCCGGCGGCTTGCAGCGCCAGCAGTTCCTGGTTCATCGCGCAGGCCATGTCCCACAGCAGTTCGCGCTTGTCCTTGTACTTGGGCGTGTGGATGTCAAGGAACAGCCCCATCACCTGCGTGCAGCAGGTGCCGAAGCGCACCGGCTTGCGCGTGCGCGCCTGCGCGAGTCGCCAGATCTTCGGATAGTCGAGCGGGCGGTACTGGATCTTGTCCACCACGCGCGGCCAGCGCCAGCCGGTGTAGATCTCGTTGAGCAGCGTGCCCGGCGGGTACTTGAGCCACGGCGAGCGCGTCTGCCACGACTGCAGGTGATCGCCTTCGAAGCCGCCCCAGCGCTGCAGCGGATAGTGGTGCCACGAGCGCCCGGCGAAGTCCTCGTCGCAGTGAAGGTCGCCGTGGGTGAGCAAGTCGAGGCCCGCGCGTTCCTGGTCGCTGATCAGCACGGCGAGGGCGTCGGTGAACTTCTCGCGGAAGCGCACGTCCATCATCGCCGTGTCGAGCGGGCGGCCCCACAGGCTGTCATCCATCCAGCGCGGCCGCGGCCAGGAGCCGGTGATGGTGCAGGGCAGCACATGGTCGGCGGTGAGCGTGAACATGGCGATCCCGCGCGGCGCGTCAGCGGCCGGCTGGTGCGGCGGCGGGCTGCATCTCTGCCATCACCATCCAGCACACACCGAAACGATCCTTCAGCATGCCGTACATTGGCGACCAAAAGGTGGGCGCAAGCGGCATCGTGGCTTCGCCGCCCACCGCAAGGGCTTGGAAGGCGCGCGTGGCATCTGCCGGCGTCGGCACGGTGAGGGCCAGCGAGAAGCCCGCATGGCTCTGCACTTCGCCGCAGCCGTCGGACGCCATCACGACCGCGTCGCCGATGCGGATGCTCGCGTGCATGACCTTCTTCTCGAAGCCCGGCGGCAGCATGCCCGGCGGCATCGGCTCCGGGCTTTCCTCGAAGCGCATCAGGAACTCCTGCTGCGCGCCGATCGCGGCGCGGTAGAAGGCGATGGCCTCTTCGCAGCGGCCGCCGAAGAAGAGGTAGGGTTGGAGTTGCTGGTGCGACATGGATGCATGAGCTACGGGCCAGGGGTCGTTGACTCTGAGTCTGTTCAGTCAGGCCGGGAAATACTAGCACGCTGCGGAAGATCGTTCGGCCTGCAGCGAGTGTCAGGTGATCACCAGCGACCGGATGGGAAGAGGGTGGCTGTCCGCCAGCAATGGTTAAGCGGAATCTCCCACATCATCCTCGAGTGACTTCGAAGTACGGGCTGCCGGCGGGATTGAACTCTACGAGGGGAACTCCGCCGACGGTGGGGTCATAGTGGCCGAGGATGAATACCCGGTCGAACCACTTCAGATCGAGTGCGGGCCAAGTACTGATGAAGGCCTGAAGCACATCGAGTCCGCGAAGATCATATTCGCCGGTGTGAAGAACGAGCCACGCTTCAGCACGACTGTGGTCCCGGTAGGACTTCTCGATGACTCGTTTCTGGACAATCTCATGAAGCACTAATGGCGTCCATTCGTGCGGAGTCACTCGTTCGCCGGCCTCTCCTGCGTGCCTTGAGGGCGCGTGCACAATTTCTGACACCTCGATGCCATACTCCCGCCCTGACGGATCCTTGTAAACGCAATCGGGAGGATCCTGATTGCTGCATGTAATCTCACCCTTGCCTTCGATTCGCCCAGACGAGATCAAGTGATCAACAACCCTCTTGGTAATCATTCCCTCGACAGTGCACTTGTCGTCCCAGGAATGATATCCAGCATATCTCTTCTTGCGCTTGATGGCGTCGAAGAGTCGCTGTTTCCAATCCTTCTGTTCCACTGGTTTACTCAAGGAAGCACCTTCAGATATTTGCCCACCTTCACGAAGGCCGCGTGAGCGTGCTGGAGCATCTCGGGGGTGTGCGCGGCCGAGAGCTGCACGCGGATGCGGGCCTGGCCCTTGGGCACCACCGGGAAGGAGAACCCGATCACATAGATGCCCTCGGCCAGCATCGCGCGTGCCATTTCGACGGCAAGTTTGGCGTCGCCGAGCATCACGGGCACGATCGGCGTGACGCCGGGCTGGATCTTGAAACCGGATTCGGTCATGGCCTTGCGGAACCTGGTGGTGTTGCGCTCCAGGCGGTCGCGCAGTTCCGTGGTGCCGGACAGGCGGTCAAAGACGGCGATGCCAGCGGCGACGATCGGCGGCGGCACCGAGTTGGAGAAAAGGTAAGGCCGGCTGCGGTTGCGCAGCAAGTCCACGATTTCCTTCTGCGCGGCCGTCGCGCCGCCGCAGGCGCCGCCCAGCGCCTTGCCCAACGTGGTGGTGATGACGTCCACCCGCCCCATCACGCCGCAGTGTTCAGGCGTGCCGCGCCCGGTCTTGCCCATGAATCCGGTGGCGTGGCTGTCGTCCACGTGCACCAACGCGCCGAACTCGTCGGCGAGGTCGCAGATCTCGCGCAGTTGGGCGACGTAGCCGTCCATGCTGAAGACGCCATCGGTCGTGATCAGCACGCGCCGCGCACCGGATTTTCCATCCCCCCCCCGCGCATCCGCGAGGCACTTGCGCAGTTCGGCCATGTCGCCGTTCGCGTAGCGGAAGCGCTGCGCCTTGCACAGGCGCACGCCGTCTATGATGGAAGCGTGGTTCAGCGCGTCGCTGACGACCGCGTCCTGCTCGCCGAGCAGGGTCTCGAAGAGGCCGCCGTTCGCGTCGAAGCAGGAGGTGTAGAGAATTGCGTCTTCCATGCCGAGGAAGGCGGCGACGCGTTTCTCCAATTCCTTGTGGATGTCCTGCGTGCCGCAGATGAAGCGCACCGAGGACAGGCCGAAGCCGCGCGCGCCCAGCGCCTTGCGCGCCGCCTCCACCACAGCGGGATCGTCCGAGAGTCCCAGGTAGTTGTTGGCGCAGAAATTCAGCACCTCGCGGCCGCCGACGCGGATCACGGCCTCCTGCGGCGACTCGAGCACGCGCTCTTCCTTCCACAATCCTGCGGCCTGGATCTCGTCCAGTTCGGCGCGCACGCCGGAGAGGAAGTCGGCCTTGGAGGGCTTCACGGTGCTGGTTCCCATCGCCGCGAATTCTAGCCGGACAGAGGTCGAGATCAGGGAACGATCTCGAGCGCCACCGCGACCGAACTGCGGCGGCGTGATCCAGTCGCGTCGGCGGCAACCGCGGCGAAATGCACCGTGGATCCGATCCGGCCCGCGGGCAGGCCGCCGGCCGCAACCGCGAGATCGGCCACGCTGCGACCTTCCGCGTTCAGGAAACCGCTGAAGTGATCCGCGCCCGCGGGCTCACGACCGAGGAGTGACGCGCGGAACCATGCGTCGGCGGTGAGCGGGACGAGGATCCCGCCAAGTGAATTCGGTCCCTCGCCGGATCCCGACACCAGGATCCGATAATGTCCCGCCGCGAATTCCACACCGAATTCGACGAGGAATCCCACGCTCCCGCCGCCGGAGGCCGAGATCTCGGCTTGCGAAGTGCGCAGATGAGGCTGCAGGCCGCCGAGGTAGACGCGTCCCGCGTAGTAACCGCCATTCGCGTACAAGTACGGCTCGCTGGCCAGGAAATCCGCGTAGCCATCTCCGTTGGCATCGCCTGCCCCGGCCACGGCCGTGCCCAGGCTTGCGTGGGGCGAGATTCCTTCGAGCACGTTGATCGTTTGCCCCGTGGCTCCGGAATACAGAAACACCGCGCCAGCCCGATTCACGCCTGGGCTGGCGTTGGCCGCGCCGATGACGAGATCCTCGATCCCGTCGCGATCCGTGTCGCCGGCGCCGGAAACGGACCAGCCCAATTGGTCAGCGGCCCGGATGCCTTGGAATTCGTGCAACAGGTTCCCCGCCGCGCCGCTGAACACGAGCGCCCTTCCCGAGCCGGCGAGTCCGCTCGCGCGCGAGTACGGAGCGCCGATAATCAGATCTCCGACGCCGTCCCCATCCAGATCCCCGGTGGCGCCGACGGAGTTGCCGAAGCCTTCCCACCAGTAGGTGCCGTCGTGCCGGCGGAGCAGGGCCCCCGTGGCGCCTGAAAGCACGAACACCGAACCCGTGTTGCCGGAGTTGGCGTAGAGGGCCCCCACGATGACTTCCGGGACACCATCGCCGTCGAAATCGTCGGCGCCGGCGACGGATCGTCCCACGAACTCGTCGGGGGACGCGCCTTCGATCCGGAACAACTCCAGGCCCGTGGCGCCGGAGAACGCGTAGGCCGCGCCGGCCCGGTGAATGCCGCCCACGTCGGCATCATGCGCACCGACGATCAGGTCCGCGCGGCTATCGCCGTCGAGATCGCCGGCGCCGTCCACCGACCAGCCGAAAGCGTCGAAGGAGGAGATCCGGTCGAGTTGAAGCACCACTTGTCCTGAAGCGCTCGAGATCACATAGGCCCGGCTGACGTCCGACACCCCGTCGGGAGCGCCCACGATGGCGTCGCCCCTGCCGTCACCATCCACGTCGCCGGCTCCGGACACCGAGAAGCCGAAGTTGCGTCCGCTGCTCGGCCCGTCCATGGTCTGGAGCAGCGCGTGATCCTTCCCCGAGTAGACGTAGGCGCGGCCCCACTGACCCGCGTAGCGCGCACCGACGATGAAGTCGTCGCAGCCGTCTAGATTCCAGTCGCCCACGCCGGCGAGCGAGGTACCGAGTTGATCGCCCGGCACTTCGCCCGTGAAAGTCGCGTGGATCCTCCAGGTCCCGCCGACGACTTGCGCGTCGATCGGGCCGGCGAGCAGACTTGCGACCAAAGCGCAGACCATCCGTTGCATGGCCCCATCATCCTAGCCTGGATCTTCCTCCCCCCGCTAGGATCCACCCGGTGACCGTCCCTCCGCCCGCCGTGGACATCCGCGGGCGCGTCCTTGTCTGGCTCACGAGCGGCTTCATCACCTGCCTGCTGATCGCGAATCTGACGGGATCGAAGTTCTTCTTTCTCGACCTGTTCACGATGGATCTCTTCGACGGTTCCTTCACCTTCGTCTCGCACTCGGTCGGGATGATCTCGTTCCCGGTCGTCTTCCTGCTGACCGACCTGGTGAACGAATACTTCGGAGCGCGCGAAGCGCGCCGCATGACTTGGCTCGCCGCCGGCATGAGCCTGCTTGCCAGCGGGATTGTCTATCTCGCGCGCGTGATCCCGGTGGACGCCAACTCGCCAATCCCGCAGCCCGCCTTCGAGGCGGTGTTCGGACAGTCGAATCGCCTGCTGATCGCCTCGCTGGCCGCATTCCTGCTCGGCCAGATCTGCGACATCTGGGTCTTCGGCCGCCTTAAGCGCATCACGGGCGGCCGGATGGTCTGGCTGCGCGCGACTGGTTCGACCGTGGTCTCGCAGGCCCTCGACTCCTTCGTCGTCACGCTCGTGCTGTTCTGGGGCACCGCTCGCGCCGACGAATCGCCGTGGACGCTGCCGCAGATCCTGGCGGTCGGCGCGACTGGCTACGTGCTGAAATTCGTGCTCGCACTGGCCCTGACTCCCTTCGTCTATCTCGGTCGCTGGATCGTGCGCGTCCGCTTCGGCCTGACGCCGCTGCCCGCGGACTAGCCGCGGCCCGATTGGCGCGGGTTCCGGCGACGCCGCGATCGGCCGTGAGAACCGCGTCCCCCGGGCGGAATGAGTTGTTCAGCGCCCCGTCAATTCGCCGGATCCAGCACCACCTTGTGCGCCTGACCGGCGTCGAGCAGTTCGACGCCGCGGCGGAACTCGCTCATCGGCAGCCGGTGCGTGACGATGTGCCGCACGTCCAGGCCGCGCTCGAGCAGGCCCAGCATCTCGGTCCAGGTGCCGAACATGCGCCTGCCGACCACGCCCTTCAGCGTCAGCCCCTTGAAGATCACGCGCTGCGAGAACCTCTCTAGCATCAGGTCGCGCCCGGACGGGATGCCGAGCATGCACATCTCGCCGCCGGGATACAGCAGTTCCAGCCCCAGACCGATCGCGGGCGGTGCGCCGGACATCTCCAGCACCACGTCCACGCCCCCCCCCGACTGGCCGCGCACGGCCGACAGCAGACCGTCGCCCTCGCCGCGCGGGTCGTGCACGAACACCGGCACGCGTCCTTTCAGCCCGCGCGACCAGACCCGCGCGCGTTCGAGGTGGTTGGGGTGAACCTCGGTGATCGTCAGGCTCGCCGCGCCCTCGAACTCGACCACCGCCGCGGCCATCGCGCCGATCGCGCCGTAGCCGGACAGCAGCACGTGCCGGCCGGCGATGCTGGAGGCGGACTGCACGGTATGCACCGCGTTGCCCAGCGCGTCGAGAAATGCGCCGATCTGCGGCGGCACGCTGCGCGGGTCGAGCCGCACCAGGTTGCCGGCCGGCAGCACCACGAACTCGGCGAAGGCGCCGTCGCGGTGTAGGCCCGCGATCTTGGTGTTCTCGCACACGTGCTGGTTGCCGGCGCGGCAGGCGCGGCAGGATCCGCATACGAGATGCATCTCGGCCGACACGTAATCGCCCGCGCGCCAATCTTTGACGCCGCTGCCGACCGCGTCCACGTGCCCGCAGAACTCGTGGCCGATCGTGACCGGCGGCGTGAGCATGTGCGACACCGAGGGATCCCAGTGGTGGATGTGCCGATCGGTGCCGCAGATCGCAGCGTTGGCCACGCGGATGCGCGCCTCGCCCGGACCCGGCTCCGGGATCGCGAGCCGCTCGACGAGAGCCGTCGCGCCGGCCTCCGGCCGCAGCATCTGGATCGCACGCATGGGGCGAAGATTCTAGCGAGGCACCGCTAGTCGGCATCGAAGGCCCGATCCGAGAAATCCGCCGGAGGTGCGCGCGCCGCGGCCCATGCGATCCCCAGCGCTAGGCCGCACGCCAGCATCGCGCTGCCCCCGTGCGAAACCAGCGGGATCGGCAAGCCCGTCGTGGGCCACAGGCCGCTCGACACTCCCACGTTGAGAATCAGGTGCACGAAGAAGTAGCACCCGACTCCCGCCAGCAACAGGCGCGTGAAAGGATCGCGGCGGCGCGCCGCGTAACCGAGCGCCACGAATCCGATCGTGGAGTAGGCGGCCAGGAACGCCAGCCCCGCGACCAGCCCGCCTTCCTCCGCGAGCACCGGAAACACGAAGTCGTTGTGCCGCTCGGGCAGCCGGTCGAGCCGGTTCTCGGGCCCGAGGCCCCAGCCGTGTCCGCGCAACCCGCCGCTGCCGATCGCGATCTTCGCGTGCCACAGGTGATAGCCTTCCGCGGCCTTCTGCTGCGACGTCATCCGCTCCTGCGTCCACCAGGTCGAGATCCGTTCCTTCTGATAATCCTGGAGCACGAACCAGCCGAGCGGCGCCAGAACCAGCGGAACGCCCACCAGCAATGCCATCAGGCGCCGCGGCGTTCCGGCCAGCCACGCGAGCGCGTAGAACAGCGGCAGGACCGATAGCGCTGTGCCCAGATCCGGCGCGACCAGAATCAGCAGGAAAACCGCCGCGGTGCAGCCCGCCGGCACCAGCAGGTCGGCGACACGGCGCGGGCGCGGGCGGTCGGCGAACCAGCGCGCAAGCAGCACCAGCAGCGCGATCTTGACAAATTCGCTCGGCTGCAGCGTGAAGCCGCCGGGAAAGTGGATCCAGCGGCGCGCGGCGTTGACCTCGCGCCCGAAGCCGAGCACCGCGATCAGCAGCACGAGGCACAGCCCGAAGAAGATCCACGCGTGCGCGTGCCAGCGGCGCACTCCCCACGCGATCGCGCAGACGGCCGCGCCGAAGCCGGTCAGCGCGCGCAGCGCGTGGCCGGCCGGAAACGCCGACGCGCCCGCGACCGACCATTGCAGCAGCAGCCCAAAGCCGAGCACCACCGCGACCGCGGGCAGGATCGGCCAGCAGGAGCGGCGCAATTCGCCGCGCGCGGCGGCGGCCCAGCGGCTCGGGCTCAAGACTCGGCCGGGATCAGTTCGTCCCAGCAACTCTCGAGGAAACGGTACAGCACCACCGCCGCCAGATCGCCGCCGTGCACGCCGGCGTTCTCGCACCAGACCGCAAAGGCGTAGCGCGGGCGCTCGTGCGGAAACCAGCCGGTGAACCAGGCGTGGACTCGCAAGCGCTCGCCGATCTGCGCGGTGCCGGTCTTGCCGGCCACGCGGAAGCGCTCCAGCGGCCAGCGCGCGTCGTGCGCGGTCCCGCGTGGATCCTCCACCACCGCGCGCAGCGCGCGCGACAGGCGCGCGCGCGCCTCGCCGTCGAGCGGCGGGATCGTGAAGTCACCGCCCGTCCCGGCCTGCGCGAGCGCCGGCCGCAGCAGCCGCCCGGTCGCCAGCCAGCCGTAAAAGCGCGCCATCTGCAGCGGGCTCGCGGTCACGCACACCTGGCCGATGCCCAGGCGCAGTGCGTTGTAAGGATCGCGCCCGTTCTCGGGCCCAAGCAGCACGTTGGCGCGGCGCTCGAGATCCCAGCCCGCGCCGGGCACGATGCCGCCGGCGCCCGGCCCGATCTCGATGCCGGTCGGCGCGCCGAACCCGAGTTCGCGCGCGAGGTCGTGCAGGACCTCGTAGCCGAGGTCTTCCGCGAGCCGGTAGAAGTAGACGTTGCAGGAGCGCACGAGCGCTTCCTCCAGGTTCACCCGGCCGTGGTCGCGGCGGTCGTCGCAATCGAGCGGCCGCCCGCCGTGCGCGCGCACCGGCGCGTAGGCACCCGTGCACTCGAACACGCGGTTCCAGGCCGCCGGGTCGCGGCGCAGCGCGGCGATGGCGACCAGAGGTTTGAAGGTCGAGCCGGGATAAGGAATCTGGTGACCGAGATAGTTGCCGCCGAGCGCGCGTTGCATCAGCGGCGTGCCGGCATCCTCCGCAAGGCTCGCGTAAGCGGCGCGGTACTGCTCCGATGTGAAGGTCGGCCAGGTCGCGAGCACCGGCACCGATCCGTCGGCCAGATCCAGCAGTGCGAAGCCGCAGCGCGGCTCCTCGAGCGCACGCAGAACCTCGACCGGCCATTCGGCATTCGGATCCGCGCGCACCTCCGCGTAGGCGCGCACGATCGCGCGCTCGGCGGCGAGCGTCAGCCCGGCGTCCAGCGTGAGCCGCACGTCGCCGCCGTCGCGGGACGGTTGGAAGTCGAGTTCGCGCGGCCGGCTGCCGTCGCCGTCCACCGACTGAAGAACCTGGAGCCGGCCGTAACTCCCGCGCAAACGGGCGTCGAAGGCAGCCTCAGCGCCAAAGGAGCCGCGCGGCTCGTCGGCCGGCAACTCGCTCCCGAGCACTGCGCGCAGCGCGCGATAGCGCGTCTCCTGCTGCGGGCTGCGGTCGAAGAGCCGCGCCAGTTCGTGGAACTCCTGCTGGCGCCTGACGTGACGCTCGACCTCCTCCTGGGTCGGCAGGCTGACTCCTCCGACCAGGTGCGCTGCGACGCCGGACGGGAAGGCGCGGCGCGATGCCCGACGCACCTCGAAGCCCGGAAAGGCCGACGCCTCCTGCACCAGCAGGTCCGTCGCCTCGAAGTCGAGGGTGCGAAGCAGCACCGGCGTGCGGCTGCGATGCAGATCGAAGCGCACGCTGCGCCGCAAGCCGGCGACGTCCTGCGGAGCGCGCCGCTCGACAGCCTGCAACACCGCGCGCAGCATCTCCGGCGGTTCGCCCTCGAGCAGCAGGCGCGCCAGATCCTGACCCGTCACCGGCGCATCCCAGCGTCGCTCGAGGAACAGCAGCGCCTGCGCGGCCGACTGCGAGATCTCGCCTTCGCCGCGCAGCATCTCGAGCACCCCGCCGGAGTCGCGGCCCAGCGCGCGCCCGGCCGCCATCCGCAGGACCCGGCGCTGCACCGTCTCCTCCAGGATCAGCCGCTGCTGCTCGCAGCGCTGCATCAGGCTGCCTTGCGCGAATCCCAGCCGGAATTCGAGGCGCAGCCAGTCCGAGCGGGCCCGCGCCAGCGCCTCCGCGTGCGCGCCTGCGATCTGCGGGAAGGCCGCGACGAACTCGGTCTCGGCGCCGCTCGCAGCCCAGCGCTGGAACGCTGCCGTGTCCGCGGAGCCGCTTAAACCGCCGAGCCGGCGCAGGTAGAAGGCGAGATCCTCGCGCTCGCGCGCGTCCAGCAAGGCGAAGTGGCGCGACCGCACGCCCTGCCACAGCACGGCGAGCCGTTCGGCGTGCGCGAAGGCGGCGTCCAGCCCGCCCGCGTCGGAGCCGAGCAGCGCCAGCGCTTCGAGGATCTGCCCGGCGACATGCTCGCGCCGGAAATCGCGGTACTGCCACACCAGGTCATGGACCGTCCGATCTTCCGCGAGCACCGTGCCGTCGCGATCGAGCAGCCGGCCGCGCCGATAGGCGATGTCGTTTGCCGCGGTGCGCGAACCGATCGCCGCGCGCGTCCATTCCGCGTGCTGCAGGACCTGAAGTTGCACGAGCCGCCCCGCGAGCAGCAGCACCAGCGCGAGCAGCGCGCCCACGATCTGCTGAATCCGCCGCGTTCTCACGGCTCCTCGCGGCGGCGCCGCAGCGGCGCAGCCATCAGGGTCCAGAACAGCGCGACGCCGGCGACGCGCGCAACCAGGATTCCGGCGCCGAGAGGAGCGCCGGCGGCCGACGCGGCACGCGCGTCGAGCAAGGTGGGCACTGCCGCCGCGCACGCGCCGACCATGAAGCGCAGGCTTGGCCGAACTTCGCTCAGGCGCCGGTGCAGCATCTCGCGCGCAACCAGGGCGCCGCCGAGGCCCGAGATCGAAACGAAGACGGAGATGCTGCTCACGGATGCGCGGAGGATGCCCAGTAACAGCGCGAAGTGGATCGCACGCCGCCACGCGAAGGGCGCCGGCACGGGCACCGCACCGAGCGCGAGCAGCAACCATACATCGGGAAGCCACACGCCTCCAGGCAGCGCGCGCAAGGCCGGCGCCGCGAGGGTCACCAGCAGCGCGGCCGGCAGTAGGAACCGCCAGCGCGGAGTGCCCTTCATGGTCCGGCCGCATCCGGCGCAGCGCCGCGCACCAGGACGGCGAGTCCGCTGCGCGGCGGCACTGCGCCTGAATTGCCGAGCCAGAGGCCGCGCGGAACACCCTCGCCGCCGCGCGTGAACCAGGCGCCCATCTGTCCCGCGGGCCATTCCGCGGCGGCGACGAGACGCTCGCCGCTCATCACCACCGCCGCGCTGCGCCAATCCTCCGGACAGTCGGCCCGCACCCAGAGTGTGCGGCCGCGGGCGGCAATCACCGGGCCATGCACCCGCGGCCCGCGCAGCAGGACCGTGGCGGCGAAATCCGGAGGCGCGCGCCAGGCGCTCACCCGCGGGCCGAGCACCGCGTCGGCAGACAGGCGCAGAGCAACCGCAACCGCGGCGGGCGCGGGCGCGGCGATGGGACCGGCGGGCAGCGCGCCCATCGCGATCGAGACGCGTCCTTCCGCGGCCGGCGGCCAGTTTTCCTCGAGGATCCACGCGCGCTCACCGCGGCTTGCGTCGCCGGTGAGGCGCGCCGTGCCGAGCAACAGGCCGGCTTCGGCCAGACCCGGCGGGTCGGTGCTCCGGCCACGGAACAGCACGCTCTGCCCCGGCTCCGGCTCGCCTCCGTCGGCGATCCAGTTCAGCACCGGGGGTCGGCGCGCGCCGCGCCCGAGCAGAATCGCCTCGCGGCGCGTCGCGCC
>Ga0247727_10000378_pt1 | contig 108518 bp, 98 predicted proteins | sample WisWelCaveWW1625_FD_202498 | JGI IMG/M metagenome (GOLD analysis project Ga0247727, IMG submission 202498) | Biofilm microbial communities from Wishing Well Cave, Virginia, United States - WW16-25 | ecosystem: Environmental > Aquatic > Deep subsurface > Groundwater > Cave microbial mat... | reverse complement strand
AGAAAGCGCACAACCCTATTCTCTTTGAGGCAAAAACTTTTCAACAATCTTGGAACATCCCTTGGCTTAAGGGCATCCAATTGCATTTTGAACGCCAGAATACAACCTAAATTCTTTACCCTGAATTTTTAATGAAAATCGGTGTTGAAAACATCCTGGCTGATAACAAGCACCGGGCGAAGACCCGTAATTTCATTTCCGCGAGCCGGGTTAAGATCAGCCCAAATGATATCTCCTCTCAATATTCTGGCCATGATTCCATCTCCCCCGGCATTCCTTCCTCAGCAAGCGCTTGCTCGAATGCAGAATCTAGCTTGGCACATTCTTTCGCTAAACGGTTTTTGTCCAAGCGCGCGATCTTTTCTTCCACCGCTTCTTGAATGGCTCTGCTGCGATTGGGAAAAATTTTTATTTCGATCAAACGATCGAGCCTTTGAATCAAGGCGTGGTCGATACTAATTGCAATTTTTGCGGCCGCCATGGTTTTTCTCCGGTATTACGAATCATCATACTGTACTAAAATTGTGAATAAATTTCAAGGTTTTATATTTAGGACAACATCGAGCAAATACACGCGACATTCACAATGTCGTCCGCGGTGCAGCCGCGCGAGAGATCGTTCACGGGCCGGGCAAAGCCTTGCAAAATCGGGCCCAGCGCGTGATAGCCCGCGAGGCGCTGGGTTAATTTATAAGCGATATTGCCGGCGTCCAAATCCGGAAAGATGAACACATTCGCCTGGCCCTGCACGGGACTGTCCGGCGCTTTGCGTTGCGCGACTTCCGGCACCAGCGCGCTGTCGGCTTGCAATTCGCCGTCTATTTTTAAAGCGGGGGCGAGCGTGCGCGCCAATTCCGCAGCCTGACGTACTTTATCTACGCGGGCGTGGCGGGCACTGCCTTTGGTGGAAAAAGACAGCATAGCTACCACCGGCGTTTCGCCGGTCAAGCGTTCGTGCATTTGGGCCGAGGCCACTGCAATTTGTGCGAGTTGTTGCGGTGTGGGATCGGGCACGACCGCACAATCCGCAAAAGTAAAAACTTTTCCGGTGGTGGGAGACACCATCTCAAATGTGCTGGAAACCAAATCGTTTCCCGGCGCCAAACCGATGAGCTTGAAGCCGGCGCGCAAAACCTCGGCCGTGGCATGAACGGAGCCGGCGATCAACCCGTGCGCTTTGCCGGCTTTGACATAAGCCGCTCCGAAAGGCAGCGGCTCATGCAGCATTTTTCCTAACGCAGCGCGCAAGGCCGCGGGATTATCTGCTCCCTGGCAATATTGTGCGATCCAGCTTTCCGTTTCCGGCGAAGGTTGCGGCGCGACAATCTCTACTTGTTGCGGCGTGAGTTGATGAGAAGCAAGCGCGGCTGCGACTTTATCGTATTCGCCGATCAACACCGGCTGGGCAAGCTGTTCGGCCAGCAAGTTTTGCACGGCGTGCAGCACGCGCGGCTCGGTCGCCTCGGGAAAAACCAGGCGGCGCAGGCGTTCCTGCGCGCGACGGCGGAGGGAAAGAATGAAATCCATATGGCTAACGTGATGCGTAATTCGTAAAAAGTAAACAACTTGTTTGGTTGCGGCTTGTCCTGGGTTATGATTTTGGTGCTTGATTATTCAGATTTCTTCAGATAATGCTGGGAGAACTTTTCCCGCAATCTTTCGCGCACGAGCGGCGACACAAAGCTGTCCACTTCGCCGCCGAAGCGGGCGACTTCTTTGACGATGGTCGAATTGAGATAGGTATAGTTTTCGTGCGACATCAAAAACACCGTGGCAATGCCGTTGGACAGTTTGCGATTGACCAGCGCCATTTGAAATTCATATTCAAAATCCGAAATCGCGCGCAAGCCGCGAATCAAGGCCTGCGCGCCGCGCGAGGCCGCGTATTCCACCAGCAAACCGGTAAAGCTGTCGACTTCGACGTTGGGAAATGCCGCGGTCACTTGCCGGATCATATCGACGCGTTCGGCAATGGTAAACAGCGGCATTTTGGCGGAGTTATTCGCCACGGCCACGGTGACGCGGTCAAAAAGCTGCACCGCACGCTCGACGATGTCGAGATGGCCGTTGGTGATCGGATCGAAGGTTCCCGGATAGATGGCCAATCGCATGATATGGGATGCTGATTAAATAAATTGTTTGGTGTGCAGGCTGAAAGTGTATGCTAGGCTTTCCTTTGGTAAAATCGCGCCGCGGTTTCGCCCAGCCGGCGTTCTTTGATCAACACCAGCGCTTCTGCCTCCGGCGCCGGCAGGCGCGCTGAAGTTTCAAGCATGATCGTTCCGTCAGGCGCTAAAATTTTCGGGGATTGCAAAAGCTGTAACAAAGCTTCATAATGTGTGAATGTGTAAGGCGGGTCAGCCAGGATCAAATCATAAGGCGCAATTTCCGGGCGCGGCTGCTGCAAAAAAAGAAACGCATCTTCAACTATCACGCGACCGTGATGCTCAAGATGCGTCCTGCTTAAATTCGTTTGAATGGCGGCAAGGCTTTTCCGGCTGGTGTCCACGAAGTCAGTCCACTCGGCTCCGCGACTGAGCGCTTCAATACCCAAAGCGCCGGCGCCCGCAAACAGATCGAGCACGCGGGCGCGCACGACCCTCTCGCCGAGAACGTCAAAAATCACCGTGCGCGTGCGGTCGCTGGTCGGGCGAATCTCGCGGCCCGGCGGCGTGACCAGCGCGTGGCCTTTGCGCGCTCCGGCGATGACTCGCATGCGGGTTACATCTCGACGTAGCTGATATGCAAAACCAAATCCAGCATGTCCGAATTCAGCGTGCGCCGGTCCGACGGGCTTACGATGATTTTCGAGATCGAGGCGCTGAAATTGCCGCTGCCCAGCGTATTGAGAAACGACAGCACGTTGGCTTTGGCGCCGGAGAATTGAATCTGCATCGGCACGCGGCCGGCCTCCTCGCCGCTGGCGCTCTCGCCGATGGTGAAACGTTTCAACGCCAAGCCGCTGGCTTGGCCTTGCTGCTTCATCCAATCGGTGAATTGCGCCACCGCCATGCGGTTCAAGCCGCCGCGCACGCCGGTCATGCCGGCTTGCGCATCCATTTTGCCGGAAACCACGGCCGTATTGCGCATGCCGCCTCCGGTGGCCACGCTCGATTCCGAAACCGGTTTCAATTGCATCGGCGAAACATTGCGTTGAATCACGCCGGTCAGCTCGCTCGTGGTGGCGGCGGAAGGCGAAAGAAATTCCACCAAAAAGCTGTTGTTGCCGTAGTAGGTGATCAGCGTAAAACCGTTGGCCGCTGAAAACGAATTGGTCAACGCGCTGACGGTTTGCGTGCTCAACCAGGTGGACGAGATCAAATCTCTTTCCAACGGTGAAAGCGCCGAAGCCGTGTTCGCAGACGTCGCCGCTGGAGGCGCGGTTGTGGTTGCCGGCGGTTGATTCGTTGCTAAATTGCCGGGGAGTGACGACTGCTCGCCTGCCGGGTCTGTCCCGGACGGCGTTGCTGCGCCCGTGGCGGATTCTGTGCCGGGTTGGGTTGCAGAAGGATCCGTTGCAGGTTCCACCGGCAGCTCGGTGGTTTCTTCGGATTCAATTGTGACCGGTTCTTGATTTTGCACGAGCGGCGACGATTTTTTTGGCCCGCGCGGAATCAGAAAAAAGACCGCGGTGAGCGCCGCCAAAATCAAGCCCAAAACAATGAGATACGCTTTGGTGCGTGACGAACTGTCGCCGTACAAATCCGCCGGTTTGCGCGCAAACTTGGGTGACGAAGGCGGCTGCTTTTGAAAAGTTTTTGCGCCCGTTTCTTTGTAGGCGGGAGGTTCGTCGTTTTTCAATATGGGATCATCGAGGCTCACCGTCTTGGCAAAACTGGTTTCCCGTTGGCGATCCTCGCTGTTGTCGTCCTCTCCCATGAGGTTGATGTCGACCATTACCGGCCTCCACTCGATGATTGATTGTCAGATTTAGCAACACTCTTCAACGCGGCGCCGACGCAAACGGCAAAAACTTCCGGGTGGGTTTGCGCCAGTGGATCCGCAGATTGATCTTCGATTTTGACTTTGCGAAACGGATTGATGCGTTCGATTTTGATTTTGTGCGTTTCTTGCAAGGCGTGCACGAGCTGGTCACCCACGTTGTCGCCGTGCAAATAAAGCGCGCGCAATTCTTCCACGCCTTTGCCCAATTTGTGATCCAAAATGATGCGGCGCAATTCCTTGGAAAGCAACCGCGGCAGAAAAGTGTCGTCGATCCCCGGCGCCGCGGCCTGCTCCTCCACCGGATAATCGACTTCCTGCGCCAGCAGAAACATGCCGTCTTGCAGAAGCGCGAATTGCATGTTGTCCCGGCGCAAATCGATGAGCGCCATATAGCCGTCTTTATCGACCTCGTAATTCGTGGCCCAGGCGCGATGCGCCGCGAACACGTCCACTTCGATCGCGGACAAACGCAGATCGGTTTCGCGAAAAACTTTTTTCAAAAAATTGACGATGGCCCGGCGCACGGCGACGACGATGACTTCCGCTTGTTCTTGCTCGGGAGTGGGCGGGGCGTGCTCGAAATCAATGATGTATTCTTCGCGGGGATTGATGAAGCACTGCTCGATTTCCCAATGCACGTGATCTTGCAGGCGCTGCCCCTTGAGGCTGGCATCAATGGGCATTCTCTTGATCGAGACCAGGTTGGAGTCGAGCGTCAGGATCGCCGCCTGTGCTTGAAAATTCGAAATCTCGTACAACCGGTTGAGATCTTCAGCAAACTTGTGCGTCAGCGCTTCTTCCTTGAACACGGAAGCCTGAAAAGGAGTCTTGACCTTGCCTTGCGACAGCTTGGTGACTTTGGTCTCACCATTGGCATGCTGCAATTCAATCATGCGCAGCATGGCATCGCGAATGCTTATCCCAACCACTCCCCGAGTTGCGTCTTTGGCCATATCTGAAATTTACGATTACGATTTACCGAGATGATGCCGCGCATGCCGGGTTTGGCAAAATCGCCCGTCCACGCGACGAGGTCTGCTCTGATTTCTTCCCGCCCTGGTTCAAATGAAAGGAGAAATGGTTATCGCAGGCCCGTGATAATTAATCTATCTGCAAATAAAAGCCTTTGCCGAAAAAAAGCTACAAATTCTTTGCCACACTCTCACTTCACGGTGGTTGCCGCTTTCAAGGCTTCCAGTTTGCGCGGGCCGATGCCCTTCACCTGCGCCAAATCCTCGACGCGGCGAAATTTTCCGTGCTGTTCGCGATAGTCAATGATACGCTGCGCCATGATCGCGCCGATGCCCGGTAATCTCGCCAATTCCGCCGGCGTTGCCGAATTGAGGTTCAGGCGTGCGGCTGCGGAAGTTTTTTTTAGAGGCCCCATCGCCGCGGCGGCCGGCGACGCGACCTCGACTGCAACTGTATCCAATTTCAGCTGCCGGGAAAACTCTTGCAACTGCGCCAGCAGCGCCGGAGCGACGGGCGGCGGCGGCTGCTGCCGCCGATAGATCAAAACCACACAACCCACGCCGAAAGCCGCCAGCAGAAACAACATCGCACGCTGCTGAATTTTGCTAAAGCCCCACGTGACCATGGTTCTGTCGCATCATGAAATGGTAAGGGTATAGCCGTTTGAAGTTGAATCGCCCTGGCACTGTCATTCTGGCCGCAAGGCCCTTTCGGAAAGAATCTTTTTCATCACGCACGTAATGCTCTTCATTCGGGCATTTTACTAAATGCTTAAAAAGATTCTTTCAGAAGGACATGCCCTCACTCTTATTGACTATTTTTCTTGAACGTCCCGCGCCAATCTGCCGGCGGGCGGATCGCTTCTGATTTCGCCAATTGCTGCAACAATTCCCGTTCTTTTATCGGCAGCTTGTGCGGAATCCAAACCGCGATTCTTACCAATTGATCGCCCCGGCCATAGCCGTTCAGATGCGGAATACCCTTGCCGCGCATGCGAAGAATTTTTCCGGATTGCGTGCCCGAGGCGATTTCCAACACCGCTTGGCCTTCGATGGTCGGCACTTCGACGCGATCGCCCATCACCGCTTGCACCATACTGATGGGCAAATCCAAAAGAATGTCGTCACCGTGACGCTCGAACAGCTCATGCTCTTTTTCTTCGATCAACACAATCACGTCACCCGGAGGCCCGGCCTTGGGACCCGCGTGGCCTTCATTACGCACGGTAAGATAATTTCCCGTGGCCACGCCCGCCGGAATCTCGAGCGTTAAAGTTGTTTCTTCCTCACGCCGGCCCTCGCCTTTGCAATCGCGGCAGGGATCGCGCACGATGCGGCCCTCGCCGTTGCATTGCTGGCAAGCCGTGACGTTGATAAATTGTCCAAAGAGCGAGCGCGAAACCTGCCTTCTTTCGCCCGTGCCGTTGCAGACCGGGCAACGCACGCTTTCGCTGCCGGGTTGCGCACCCGAGCCGCTGCAGGTGTTGCAGCGCACGTAATGTTTGATCTTGATTCTTTTGGTAACGCCGGTGGCGATTTCATCCAGGGCCAACTTCAAGCGAATTTGCAAATCGCTGCCGCGCAACTGGCCGCCGGCGGCGCGGCCCGAACGGCCCGCGCCGAAAAAATCCGCAAAAATGCCCTCGGACATAAACGTGCGCAGAGCATCCGCCAGATCGAATTCAAATTCTTGCGAAGTGCTGTAGCTGCCGCGCAAGCTCTCGTGGCCGTAGCGATCATATCGTGCGCGTTTGTCGGCGTCGCGCAAAACTTCGTAGGCCTCCGCCACTTCCTTGAATTTTTCCTCCGCCGTTTTGTCGCCGGGATTGCGATCAGGATGATACTGCATCGCCAGCTTGCGGTAGGCTTTTTTGACATCTTCTTCGGTAACGTTGCGGGCAACTCCGAGAACTTCGTAATAATCACGCTTGGTCATGGCACCTCATTTCGCCGCAGGAACACACTTTTTTCATTTGCTTACGATTACCCGTGCCGGGCGCAAAACCCGATCGCGATTCATGTAACCTTTCGTATGCTCCTCCAGCACCAGACCGGCCGGCTTGCCCTCAACCGCCATTTCCGTGAGCGCGTCGTGCAAATTGGGGTCGAACTCCGCGCCCACCGGTTGCATGGGCTCGATGCCGCGATCGGCCAGCACCTTGGCGAATTTTTGCTGAATCAGCTTCACGCCGTTCAGCAATAATTCCTGATTCTGCTGCTCGGCTTTGGCATTGAGCGAGCGCTCCAAATCATCCAGCACCGGCAAAAGATCCAACATTAATTCGGCGGAGGCGGATTGCACGCGCTGGTTGAAGTCCCGGTCGATACGTTTGCGATAGTTATCGAACTCCGCCGCCAGGCGGAGATATTTATCGCGCAACGCTTCATTGTCGCTTGCCAACTTTTCCAAGTCGGCTTTGAGCTTTTTGATTTCCGGGCCGGGCGTTTTGCGCCGCAATCTGTTTTTCAGCTTTTCCGCGACGCTTTCAGGAGCCTCGGCAGATTCCGCCTCTGCGACGGCGGCCGCTTCACCGTCTTCCGCAGCATAATTCCCGGCTTCAGCCGTGTCTTCATGCCAAATTTCAGCGTCACCGTTCGTTTCCGCCGCGCCGTTGCCGTTGGTTTCCGCTTCGGAGGCATCACTCTCATGAGTGGAAACACCGGAAATGCGCCCATCCTCGGCATTCACTTCGGGATTTTGCTCGTGCTCTTCACTTTCAGGCGACCCTTTGCCGGCAGGCTCGTCCGCAATCCACGCTTGCTTTTGATTCTGATGATGATCTTGAAATTCCGTCGTCATTTGAAAATATCAGCCAAAATCGGAGATGTGATCAAAAAGAAAAATATCATTCCGCTTGCGCAGAATGACTCTCTAATTATTGGACCAATTCCTGTTCCTGCGGCCATGCATCAACCTGGTCAACGCGAATCAATTCCTCGCCATCGGCGCGCCGGCGTTTTCATCTAAAGCCTGGGTCAGCACTTTCGCCATGAAATCCACCAGCGCCACCACTTTCGCATAACGCATGCGCGTGGGACCGAGCACGCCCAGCGTGCCGGCAATGCTGCCGACGTGATACGAAGCCGTGATCAAGCTGCAATATTTGATTAGCTCTTCACGATTCTCTTCGCCGATTGCGATGGTCAATTCACTAGCATTGTCCTGTTGATCGAACAATTGAATCACCATGTTTTTGCTTTCCAACAAATGCAAAAAGCTGGAAAGCTTGTCATGGTCGCTGAATTCCGGCTGGCGCATGAGGTTGTTCGTGCCGCCGAAATGCAAGCTGCGCAGCTCAATGGGATCGATGATGGGCACGGCTGCGCGCGCCACCCAGCGCACGAAATCCGTATCCACCCCCGCGCCCAAATCGCGAATGCGGTGGTCGAGCGTGTGCTTGATCTCCATCAAGCTCAACCCGTTCAAGCGCTCGTTGATGATCGCAGCGGTTTTTTCCAGGATCTCGCGCGGCACCTCGGCGTCCATCTTCAGCATGATGGTGCGCACCAGACCCGATTGAATCGAAAACACCATCAGCGCTTTCTTTTCTGCGATCGGCACCAATTCGATTTTCTCAAAGATGCCGTCGAAAAAGCGCGGCGACAGCACCACACCGAGCTGTTCGGAAATGCGCGCCAGTGTTTGCGAAGCCGCGTCCAAAATCGAATCTACTTCGCGCGACACGCGCGCAAGTTGATGCAAGACGTGGCTCTTCTCCTGCTCCGACAAGGACTCAACGTTCATCAACGAATCGACGTAAAGGCGATAACCTTTATCGGTGGGCACGCGGCCCGCAGAAGTGTGCGGATGCGTGAGCAAGCCCTTCTCTTCCAAATCGCCCATCACATTGCGAATGGTAGCCGGGCTCAAAGCCATGCCAAACTTTTTCGCCACTACGCGCGAACCTACCGGCACCGCGCTGCGAATGAAATCTTCCACCACGGAATTCAAAACCATCCGTTCGCGATCGGAAAGAATATCTGGCGTTGTAGTCGTCATGTTTATCGCAAAACTTGAATTTAAACCGACTATTCCACAACACAAATCATGCCAAGATACTACACCGGTGCCGGTAATGTCAAGAAAAACTTCCAACCTGTGCTCAGGCTGATCTTATAAAAAATCGCAGGTTTAGGCTGGTGGCTCCGGGTTAGATTTATTTTCATTTTCGTAATCGGAAAAGCCATCCTGACTCAAGTTGAGCCATTGCATCGGCTCGATTTTTAAATTTTTGACTAAGGCGAAATCCCGCTCACGGGCTGCTTCGACCTGCGCCAGCAAGCCGCGCAAATGTGCGCGAAATTTTTCCAAAGCCAGTCCGCCGAAATTCGGGGGCGCGCTTTCCAGCTTGGCGAGCGCGTTTTCGAGATGCTTGATGGCGCCGTGGCGAATGCCGCGCCGCAATTGATGATGCGCAGCCGCGGCTTGAATCAAGCCTTGAATAAAATAGCGCCAACTCTCGTCATGGCGCTGCCAGATTTTTTCCCACGCCTCATGTGCTTCCCAAAATTCGCCGGCATTGAACAAATCCACGCCGTCTCGTAAATCGGCGAGGTCTTCCTCATTCAGCTTCGGCGTGAGCCGCGCGGCGCTTGGGGGCGCTAGGCGCAGGCGATACGGGTTCGACGATTTCACCGAGCACCGTGCGAAAAGTCCATTCTTCGGCTTTGCGATAGCCTTCTTCAAAATCCAGCATGCTGATGGTTTCCCACGGACAATATTTCACGCACAACGTGCAGCCGATGCAACGCGGCAGGTCCACCTCCACCAAACGATGCAACGTCGGCGCATTCGCCTCCGGCCCGGGCACGATTAAAATGCAATCTGCCGGGCAGAAATCAATGCATACCATGCAGCCCGTGCAGCCGCTTTGGTCGACCACCGCAAGCTGTTTGGGCCGCCGGGTTTTGCGCAACTCAATCGGCTTCTCATATTTCGGATCTTTGAAAGCCATGCTCTCTCCGAATTTACTTTATGCCTCGGGGATAAATTCATCGCTGGATGCAATGTAACAATTTTTTGCTGAAAAACAAGGCATGCGTTTTTTCGTTCGTATTTTCGCAGCCGCTCCTTTAGGAGCGCAACGTTTTTGGTTATGAACTCTTGCGCACCATCGCGCGACCCGGAAAAGTGGCATGCTCACCGAGCATTTCTTCGATCCGCAATAACTGATTATACTTACAGATGCGGTCGGTGCGGGAAGCGCTGCCGGTTTTAATTTGTCCGGCATTGGTGGCGACGGCGATATCGGCGATCGTGGTATCTTCGGTTTCACCGGAACGATGCGAAATGACCGCCGTATAACCGGCGCGATGCGCCATCTCGATCGCCGCCAGGGTTTCGCTCAACGAGCCGATTTGATTCACCTTCACCAAAATCGAATTGCCCACGCCCTGCTGGATGCCGCGCTGCAAGCGTTTGGTATTCGTAACGAACAAATCATCGCCCACAAGCTGGGTGGCTTTGCCCATGCGCGCCGTCATCATTTTCCAACCGTCCCAATCATCTTCCGCCAAGCCGTCTTCAATGGAAATGATGGGATATTTTTTCGCGAGATTTTCGTAATAGTCGATCATTTCCGCCGAAGTGAATGCGCGATTTTCCGATTTTAATTCATAGACTTTTTTCTCGCGATTATAAAACTCGCTGGAGGCGGGATCGAGCGCGATGCAAATCTCCTCGCCGGGCTTGCGGCCGGCGGCCTCGATCGCTTGCATAATGACTATCAGCGCTTCTTCATTGGATTTCAAATCCGGTGCAAAGCCGCCCTCGTCGCCGACGGCAGTGTTGTAGCCTTTCTTTTTCAGCACGAATTTGAGCGCATGAAAAATTTCCGTGCCCCAGCGCAGCCCCTCGGCAAAACTTGACGCGCCCACCGGCATGACCATAAATTCCTGGAGATCGACATTGTTATCCGCGTGCGCGCCGCCGTTGATGATGTTCATCATGGGCACGGGCAAAACGTGCGCGGCGACACCACCGAGATATTTGAACAACGGCAAACCGCTGTCTTGCGCCGCGGCTTTCGCAACGGCAAGCGACACTCCCAAAATCGCGTTCGCGCCGAGCTTGCTTTTGTTTTCCGTGCCGTCCAATTCCAGCATGGTTTGATCGATAGCCAACTGCTCCGTCGCCTCCATGCCGACAATTTCCGGCGCGATGGTTTCATTGACATTTTGCACGGCCTGCAATACGCCCTTGCCAAGGTAACGTTTGGCGTCTTTATCGCGCAACTCGATGGCTTCGTGCTCACCGGTCGAAGCGCCGCTGGGCACCGCTGCGCGGCCCAGAATGCCGTTTTCCAAAATTACATCGACTTCCACCGTGGGATTGCCGCGTGAATCCAAGATTTCTCGGCCATGTAATGCAACGATCGCTGACATCACTTCTCCTTTAATTTGCAGCAACGAAATCGCGCTTCCAACCACATGCCATTCAGCCGTTATTGTCAGTGCAACTGTTGCTTCAATTCCTGCCAGTCTTTGATTTCCATAAAGCGCGCTAGAATGGCGTGAATACGGTCAACATCGTTGAGGCCAAGAATCGTCGCATAAAGTTCCGGTGGTATCGGGCCGAGCTTTTGCGGCAAAAGCATTAATAGCACCTTTTGAGCTTCTTCGATCTTGCCTTCGACTTTGCCCAAACCAAGGCCTTCGAACAACCCTTCGGCTTTGCCCAGATTGCGGCCTTCGAGCAGGCCTTCGGCCTTGCCCAAATTACGGCCTTCGAACAAGCCTTCGGTCTTGCCTTCTTCTTTAAACATCTTGCCAATCATATCGGTAACCTCGCTTTCGTTCTTTTCTTGTTTGTACGCGCGATAAACTTCCCATTCCTTCTTGCTCAATTTAAAATAGTGCGTGAGAAAATCAAGGTATTTGCTTTGCCGCAAACGTTGTATTGGATCAACGAGGTCCAATACACCGGTCAAGGCTTTATCCAACACCTCCAGCCACTCCTGCTTCGCAAAGCGCATAAAAGGCAGCATTAAGCGAGCGAAGAGATTGGAGCTATCGAGAAATTGTTTTGCCGCGAAATCTTTTAAACAAACCGCTTCATAAGTGAAATAGAAGTAGCGTTTGTCCATAAAAACGCTTTCAGCTTCTTTCGGCAACACTTCGCTCCGGCTCGAGGCATACGGAAAGAATACGATTGGAACCACCATGCGTTGATACTGTTCCTGAAGATAACTGACGTAGCGCACGAGCTGATAGATCGAAAATGAGTAGAGATCATGTTGATGCTCCAACAAAAACGTGAAAGCCACATTTTTGTATGCCGCCAGCAGCGGCACGTCCGTTCGCAAAAACGAATCCGAAAACAAAACCTTCAGTGTCTCTTCGCGCAACGGGATAATCTCAGGCTCGTGCTGTAAATAATCTGCGCATAGCGGTAGTGCAAACGTAATCGCCGCATAAGGATTTTCTACAATAATAGTTTTGAAATTTTGATCGTGCGATTGCTGATTTTCGGAATCCGCCATGGTCAAGTGCCCCTCGCGCGTTGAATGAAAGATAAACCGGGAGATTTCAACTAGACCTATTCAATCGACTCGACTTTAATCAAATTCGTCGTGCTCGGCGCGCCCGGCGGCAGGCCGGCAGCGATGACGACCAAGTCGCCCGGTTGCACAAGGCCGGTTCCCAAAGACATGTGCTTGCATTTTTCCAGCAGCTCGTCGGTGCTGGCATATTCGCGTTCACTCATGACGGCATACACGCCCCACACCAAAGCCAGTTGGCGCACAGTCGCCAGCGTAGACGAAACGGCAACAATCGGAACGTTGGGACGATAACGCGCAACCATGCGCGCCGTGGCCCCGGTTTGCGTGGGCGTGACAATGGCAGCGGCTTTTAAATCTTCAGCGACTGCAGTGACGGCGTGGCTGATGGCGGCCGGCACGGTCACTTTGCCTTGATATTTTTCTGCAGGCAAATGATCCCGCCGTGTTAGCCGCGTTTCCGCAGCGCGCAAAATCCGGTCCATAACCTGAATCGTCTCCACCGGAAATCTGCCAATCGCCGTTTCTTCCGAAAGCATCACGGCATCGGTGCCATCCCACACCGCATTTGCCACGTCCGCAGCTTCCGCGCGCGTGGGGCGGGGATTATCTACCATGGATTTCAGCATCTGCGTCGCTGTGATCACCGGCTTGCCGAGGAGATTACATCGTTCAATTAAATTCTTTTGCACCAGGGGCACGCGTTCGAACGAAGTTTCCACCGCCAAGTCGCCGCGCGCCACCATCAAGCCGTCGGATACTTCAATGATCTTGTCAATATCGGCCAGCGCCTCGTGTTTTTCAATCTTGGCAATAACCGGCGTTTTTTTGCCGGAATGTTGTTGCATGAATTCACGCAGCTCGAGCAGGTCGCCGGCATTGCGCACGAAGGACATGGCGACGTAATCCACGCCGGCTTGCAAGCCAAACTTCAAATCGTCCCGGTCTTTTGCCGTCAAGCCGCTGATCTTGAGCGAGCGGCGCGGCAGATTAATGCCTTTATGAGAATCGAGAATGCCGCCGTGAATGATGCGGCAATGTATGTCGCCGGCATCCTTGCGCAACACGTGCAATTCAATCGCGCCGTCGGCGAGCAAAATCGTATCGCTGATTTCAACCTGATCCGGCAAATCGTCATAGGTGACGCCCACCTCCTGTGCGTTGCCGATAACGTCGCGATTAGTCAGAATCAGCGTGCCGCCATCCGGCAACAACACCGGTGCAGCCATTGGTCCGGTGCGGATTTTGGGCCCGGACAAATCCTGCATGATGGCCACGTGCGCTGCTTTTTGCGCGGCTGCCGCGCGGATCAGCTCGATGCTCTTTTGATGGCTGTCAAAATCGCCGTGCGAAAAATTCAACCGCGCGACGTTCATGCCGGCGCCGATCATGGCGAGCAAGGTTTCAAACGACCCGCTCGCCGGGCCGAGGGTGGCGACGATTTTGGTGCGGCGCAATAGCAAAGTAAAGGATCCGATCCTGATAGTAATTTCGCGGTGAAGCTATGGGCTTGCCGTTCTTATGAAATTCCAAATCACAATATCCAAATTACAAATAAGCTCCAAATTCAAAATTCCAAAATCAAAACCTTTTCTTCGTTTGGGAATTTGAATACTGGCCATTGTGATTTATTTGTTATTTGGAATTTGCTATTTGGGGGTTATTCGTTAATGAGACGGTTTTGGGCATCAGCCTCGTCATCTACATTAAACTCAACGCGACTTTGAAGTACGATTTCTTCGATTACCTCTCTCCCTTTACCCTTCTCCAGCACATGATCGAGGCGCTTCATTAACTCCGGTATGTTTATAATTTCCTCAATAGACTCCATGTAACGCTGCACAACAGCCTTGATTCTATACCGAACTGCTGCCCGGTCTTTAACCTTCTGTAATACTTCTTCAACAGTTTCTTCCGTCTTCACAACGAAGGTGATGGGATATTTTTGCACTTTATCGATATCCAAAAAATACTTTCCGGCATCAATGGTCTCGGTAACTTGAAAGAATCTGCCGAGCGGCTTCATCACAAAATCAACTCCGCCATCATTCGCATTTGTGCGGCCCGTCTTGTAAAGCGCAAGAGACTCCACATTAAGCTCATCAGGCGACCAGCCCCAATAAATCTGTTGGTCCGAATAATACTGTTTTAGAATCGCATAACCAACAATCTCGAATACACGAGCATCAATGTTTGGCCGGAGCAAACCTCGAATAAATTCAATCGCCTTGCCTGGATCCTGCCCTTGGATATCCATTACCTTTTGACAATAGGACATAAACTCATCGAATGCGCGTCTCTTGCTGTCTATATAGGCTTCGATAATTTCTTTTATCGCAACGGTTAGATTGAATTTTTTCTTGTTGATCAGCGTCTTGACAAGGTTCTCGTTTATCCAGTATCGGTTGGTTTTGACGTCGCGAATAACAGGCAGGTATGCCGATGTTGAAAAATATTTCTTAAACTCCTCATTCAGTCTGTGATTAAGCGCATGATTCTGCAGTTTGCTACCGAACGGAAGCTTCCGCTGCCTGAGAAATAGAGCCATGAATTGGGCGCCTTCGTATTCATCATAGCCACCCTTTTTATGAAATCCATGATTGATGTAATCTTCGACTAGAACATAAATCGCGTAATGGTTGGCAAAACCAGCTCTTGATTTTGAGCCTCGGTTTGCGGCCCTGGTCTTAATATTTAGATACTGGAGCAGCTCACTATTATCAAGCAACTTTTCTCCATGCGAGGGAAAATTGGACTCGAGTATCTCAAGTATTTTTGTTGTAAAATCATGTCTCACCGCGGGCATTGAATAGGTCTCCAGATTCGTTCTCTATACGTTTTCCATTTCCATTCTTTCTTATGTAAGACTTCGCAAGCGGCAACAACTCCTCCCCCTTATAATTGAACACTTGTAAAACACGCCGCAAACCGATTTTAACGTATTTCTCCTGGGATTCGATGCTTATCGATCGACGTTTGAGCCTCCGCGCAACTGCCGCCGTTGTGAAAGTTCCTGCAAACGGATCGAGCACGGTATCGCCTTCATTACTGCTTGCTCGGATAATTCTCTCCAATAATGATTCGGGTTTTTGTGAGGGATGCTCTTCATACTCATCCATGCGGTACCGAACCCGGGGAAAATACCATACGTTACCGGGCACCTTCTCGATGTTGTACTCAGCGGGAACCGGCTTTCTATAGTCAATCAATCTTCGCTGGGAGCCCGTCTTGGCTTCGATCTTAATGTCGTCCGCATTGAATGTGTAATTTTCCGGATTTTTGGCGCAATGGAGTATGGGTTCATACATCGAGCCGTAGTATTTCTTAGCTTGGACGCCGGAACTATCGTAATGCCAAACAATCCGGCTAAGGATGGTTAATTTATTATGCAAATATAAATCAAAATAAGGCATTGCCTGCGTACTGGTCATAACGTAAAGTGTCCCACTTTGCTTGAGCACACGCACACATTCATCCAGCCATTGATAGGCCCATCGGGCGTAGGCTTCGTCCGATGGCCATCTATCGTGGAAATCAGCAAACTTTTTCCCAATGTTGTATGGTGGATCTACAAATAACAGATCAATTGAGTCCGAAGCAATTTCGGATATCATAATCTCGATCGCATCACCTTGAAATATCAGGTGTCCTTTTTTTTCAAATTTGATCGCCACCGTTTCACCTCTCCGCTAAAAACCCAAGGCGGTATTATTGTAAATCTCACTCCCCCGCCAGCATGATCTGCAAATCCATCACATTCGTTCCGGTCGCGCCGGTAATAAAAAGATCGCCGAGCTGTTGGAAAAAAGTATAGCTGTCGTTATCGCGCAAATAGCTGCTGACAAAGCGCAGGCCCAGGGCTCTGGCCCGGGCAATGGAATTGCCGTCGGCAAACGCGCCGGCAGCATCGGTAGGGCCGTCAATGCCGTCGGTTCCGGCAGAAAGAAAAACGCAATCTTGCAAGCCGTCTATATCCAACGCAACCGACAGCGCCATTTCCTGATTACGCCCGCCTTTGCCGCCGCGGTTGCGCACGGTGACGGTCGATTCGCCGCCCGCTAAAATACATGCAGGCGTGTGCAGCGGCTGCTCCGAGCTGACAACGTTGTGTAAAATCGCGGCGTAAAAACGCCCGAGGTCGCGCGCTTCGCCTTGCACGCGATTGGTCAAAACCATGGTGTGATACCCCAAACGAAGCGCATAACGCTCGCAGGCAGCCAAAGCATCGGTATTGCAGCCCACGAGGCTATATTGGTTGCGCACGAAAATGGGATCGCGCGGCTTGGGCGTGTCGGAGATGCGGCCCATGCAACCGTTCTTGAGGTGCTTCTGCACGGCCAGCGGCAATTTTTGCCAGATGCCGTAGAGCACTAAAATTCTTTCGGCGTCGGCAAAGGTCGAAGGATCGGGCACAGTCGGGCCGGAGGCGATGATGTCCACCGGATCGCCGATGACGTCGGAAAGAATCAACGTCATCATCGCAGCCGGGTAAGCCGCGCGCGCCAACTGCCCGCCTTTAATGCGTGAAAGATGCTTGCGCACCGTGTTGACCTCGTGAATCGTCACGCCGTGCGCGAGCAGCAAGTCCGTCACTTGCTGTTCTTCTTTCAAATTCAACGATTCGGAAGGCAACGGCAGCAACGCCGAGCCACCGCCGGAAATCAAGCAGATCACCAGATCGCTTTCCGTGGCAGATTGCGCCAGTTGCAAAATATGCTGCGCCGCCAACTCGCCGCGTTCATCAGGAATCGGATGCCCGGCTTCAAAAATTTTTATGCGCTGTAATTTCGTCTCGCCTTCGGCATTGGTCACAATCGCGCCGTTGGCAACGATCCCGCCCAAATGCGTTTCAATGGCCTGCGCCATGGGCACCGCCGCCTTGCCCGCACCGATGACCAAAACACGATTATAATCGCGCAAATCGTAAATCTCGCCGGCAATGTGCAGAAAATCCCCCTCGCGCTGCAACACACGCCTAACGGCGGCTGCGGGATCGACGGCAGCCAGTCCTGCCCAAAAAATTTCTTTGGCATGCTGCCGCAAGCGCTTAAGTGCGGGCGTGAGCATCATAGAGGTAATTTTTAATCAACCACGGAAAAGGCACAGCAGAATGCTTTTTACAAAAGCGCATTTGAAAAGGCCACGGCGCTGTCATTTCACGGAAGGGCTTGTGGGTCACGGCCAATTGCTGGGATCTTCCGACATTTTTTGCTCGACCGCTTGCAAGCGGTCTTTGTAAGGCTTGAGACTGAAGCCGAAGTGATACGCCATCTGCAAAAAATCCGAAGCGAGATTATAGCGTGCGCGGTCTTCGGGCTTGGCAACAACCTCTTCAATCAGAGGCGACAGGCGCTCTTGCAGCAGCGCGAAGATTTGGTCTTGTATCGTATCCGCCCAAAGATTGAGCTTCAGGCGTTGCGAGACTTCGATCAGCATGAGCGCGAGGCGGCAAGGCTCGGGCTTGAAATCACGCGCTAAATCGTCACAGCATTTTTCCAATTTTGCTTGCAGATGCTGGCTGGCCCAATGCGTATCCAACTCGAGGCCGAGCTTGCTCGCGGTGCGCGCGATTTCGAAGCTGCGGCGATAGGCCTCGATTTCGACGGCAGCGCTCACTTTTTCCAGCTCGGTGCGCAATTCCCGGCTCAACGTATAGCGTGCGGGCACGCGCAGCTCTTCGGGAATTTTCGCGCCCAACTCGCGCAGGGAGCGGATCAAACCGCTGTTTTCTTCATATAATTTGCGGTAGCTTTCGCCGATTTGATTGAGCCGGCCTTGCAGCATCATTTTGATGACTTGCTGCCGCTCATCGAAGAACATGGACATCAAACCCAGCTCTTTTCCGCCCCAGTGTTTTTGCAAATAAGCCGAGAGATCGTTTTCGATCTCGGGCAATTTCTCCAGCAAATCGTCGCGATGCTGGGTGTAATTCCAATGCGAAGTGACCAGCCGCACATGGCATTCGACGTTGTCCGCCGCGTTGCGTTTCACCAGCGCGTAGCCATAGGTGTTTTGTTCTTCCGTAACGCCCGAGCGCACGTGCACCAATCCGGTTTGCACGCGCGTTTGCTCGGTTTGCGCTTGCGCCCCGTCTTCGCGTTGCAAACAATAATAGTGCAATTGCTCGCGGCCGGGCGTTTCCAAAAACAGCGAGCGAATCGCATACGTGTTTACGACGTTCACAAAAGAAACCACGGCCGGTCTCACCAATTTTTCATACACGGCTTCGCCGTCTTTATATTCCGCCATGTTGCTGGGAGCGAGTTTGAGATTTTGCAGAAAGCGGCCTTCGAACGGCCGCCGGCTCAACGCCTCGGCCAGTTGAATGGCGCGCGCCGCGTATTTGATCACTTGCACGGTCTCGATGCCGGAAATCTCCGTGAAGAACCAGCCGCAGCTCGTGTACATGAGCTGCATGTTGCGCTGCATCTCCATCAATTTGACGGCCGCGAGCCGTTCCTCCGGCGACAATGCTTTGCGCTGCTGTTGCGCCAGAAAATTTTCGACGCGCTCCGGCGTGCGCAGCAAAATCACCTCGATATATTGATTACGGGCGGCGAGCCAGTCTTTGAAAATCGGCTCGCTCAATTCCGTGGTAAGATTGTTCAGCTCGTCGCGCAGCTCGTCGAGCGCATGGCGCAACGGTGCGCGCCATTCTTGCGTCCAATGGCCTGGGCCGTCGCCGCGGCAGCCGCAATTGCGCGCCCAGCGGCCTAACCCGTGCGCACAGCTCCAGGCCGTGCCTTCGCCGTTTTGACCTTCTTTGAGCTGCACTTCCCATGCCGGCGGATGCAGCGCCAGATATTCACCGTAATTGGTCACCATAAATTCGCGCTCCGCCGCCTCGAGATTCAGCAGATACGCCAGCCCTCTTTCACCATGGCGCTCGTGATGGCCGTAGCTTTCGCCGTCGGTCGCAACCGAAACCAATTGCGGGCGCTCCGGGCCGTCATCGGCATATGCCGCGGCCACGCGATTGGCAAAATTTTTGGAATCACGCAAGAGATGCTCGAAGCCCACACCGCGCGACAGCTCGCCGTGATAGAAAAAAATATCGAGATGGCGGCCCGCGATTATTTTTCCTTGCGCCTCGCGATCATGCCAGCGAAAAGGTTGCGTGGTATCGATCTCGCCGTGTTCAACGCCGCTCCATTCTCCGCCGGCAATTTTACGAATGCGCCGGGCTTGATATGGAGAAAGAACAAGAAACTTCATGCCGTGATCGATGAGCAGGCGCATGACGGCGTCATTCACTGCGGTTTCTGGCAGCCACATGGACTCCGCCTCGCGCTGAAAGCGAAAACGAAAATCCGCCAGGCCCCAGTGCAATTGCGTGATGCGATCCTGCTCGTTGCACAAGGGCATGATGGCATGATTGTAGGCTTGCGCGATCGCCGAGCCATGGCCGCCAAAACGCGCCACACTGCGCCGATCCGCCGCCAAAATACGGCGATAAGTGACGGGCGCGAACTGCTCCAGCCAACTCAGCAACGTCGGGCCAAAATTGAAACTGATATGCTCGAAATTGTTGACGATCTTGGCAATGCGCTGGGAGGAATCCAACACGCGCGCAAAAGTGTTGGGCGTGTAACATTCGTTATTGATGCGATCGTTCCAATCGTGGAACGGCGCGGCGCTTTCCTGTCGCTCGATGGATTCGGTCCAGGGATTTTCACGCGGCGGCTGATAAAAATGTCCATGTATGGTCAAATATCGCTGCGTCATGCACAAGCTTCCTGATTTCTTCGACGAAATATTTCATTTTGAAAAAAATTGCCGTTCCTCCCGCAAAGCGGGAATCCATTCTCAGTTACAAAATTTTGCCTAAAAGCGCAAGCGCTTTTCCGGCTGCAAACTTGCCGCAAATATTTTTCGCGGGGCGCATGCAACCTCCGCGCTATGCTTGTATACTTTCACATCCATCTCAGGAGGCGAAAGCTTTCCTAAATTGTAACAATTTCATGCCGGCAAATGCCGGCCTTCGGGATCATGAACAGCGGTTATCATGTTCTCGCGCAAAACCTCCAATCTCAGACGGACGAGGCACATGAAAAAAAGTTATCTTTTGGCAGCACTGTTCGCGCTGACGTTCGGCCGGCCGGCGGCTTCGCACGCGCAAGTGTTTCGCTTCATCGGCGGGCGCGGCCTGCCGCATTTGCATTCTGCGCTCACCTTGCCGCGGGGCCAATTTGCCTTGCACACCTTCGGCACTTCTTATTACCAAACCGTGGTGGTCAATAAAAACGGCGTGCCCTCGGCCAGCACTTTTTGGAACGTGCAAGCGGCAGCCGGTTTGAATTTCGCCAGCGGCAAACACTTGGAATGGGCGCTCACGCAGGTGATCTATCAGGACACGCATCGCGGTGAGGGCTACAACATCCCGGACGATTTGTATCTGAATTTAAAATTCGGCTCGTTCGGCAGCAAAGTCAGCCCACTCAAAGCCGGTTTTGCGGTGAGCGGACGCATTCCGTTCGGCGAGACGCATAATGTGCTGTTCGAGCCTTATAGCGGCGGCGGTTTTGAGTTAGGATTGCTGGGCATGGTTTCCTACAGCCCCGATTTGTTGCTGCCGGAAAACGCCTTCAACTTGCATTTGAATTTCGGCTTTTTGCATCACAACGACCTGGGCAAGCGGCTGACCGGCGCGCCCAATGACAACATTGCCGTGCTCAAAGCGTCGCAGGAATTTTTGTGGGGCGCCGGCTTCGCGATTCCAACGACGCAGTTTGATTTTATGTTCGAGCTTTATGGCCGCATGTTCACAACCCAGCCGCCGGCGACGGCTTATGCGCGCGAGGATTTTATTTATTTCTCTCCCGGCGTCAGCTATCGCCCAAAACACTGGCTCGCGCTCAACGTGGGCTTTGATTTCCGCATGACCTCCGACAAGGATCAAACCACGTACGTCGACGGGCTGTCGATTGTCAATAAGGACCTCGCAAATTATCCCAGTTGGCGGGTGAATTTTGGCGCGAAGTTTCATCTCAATCAAGCGCCGCCCCCCGATAACCGCCCGCTGTTCGTTACTTCGAACGGCCGCTTGGTGCCGCGGCAAAAATCCCTCGAAAATCAATTAAATCTCGAGCAAAAGAAAACCGAAACCGCGGTAGAGGAATTGGACAAAATTCGCGACGAGCGCAAGCGCATGGAAGCCATGCTGGCGCGGCTGCGCAACCTGCTTTATAACAATCCCGCCGGCGAGGCCGGCACCGGCGCACCCGCACCTCAAAACGAGGCGCAGCAAGAAGAAAACAAACCCGAAGATCAGCCGTAATTTTTCCTTCTCCGCCTTCAACCTAAAACGCCGCGGCTTCGTTTCCCAACAATGCCGCGGCGTTTTGTTTTTGGAAAAATAAGCGGAGAGGAACAGATTAAGCGAATACAAAAAAAGCATTCACCGTCAGCATTCTCCGCGCCATCTGCTTATAAAAATCTTCCCGGCCGGATTACCTCCTCTTTTCAAAAACCGTAAAATCCTTTCTCTGCAAAATCACTTCAAATTCCGGCGGCTGCAAGACGGAAAAATCCGGAAAACGAAAATCCAAAAATTTTTGCTCTGTCACATGCAGGTGATGCACGAGGATCCAATCATTTTTTTGAACCGCCTGCCAATCAAAGCTTTCGCCCGGGATGCGCCTGGTGCGCAACGGCGTCCGATACCCATCAATCAGATCGAGGGCCGCTTGAGTATGATGATCCGTGAAAACGATTTTATCCGGATGTTGGCGCAGCAGCATGCGCAGCGCTTGAAGGCCCGGCTTGCCGAGATTGCTTTCGTAACGCTGGCACATGATCACGCTGCCCGCGAGATAGAGTAAAATCAAAACTTGCCGCAGTCGCGCGGGCAAGCGCGCGAGCAACAGGGCGGAAAGCAGCACTGCCGGCATGAACAAAGGGAAAATGTACCAGCTAAACCAAAGGTTCAACGGCTGGTAACGCGAAAACGAAGTGGTAAAAACGATAAACACCAGGCACAAGCCGGCGAACCAATAAACGAGAAGGCGGTGCTGCTTTTTATGCCAGAGCAGAGCGCCGTGCAGCGCAGCGAGCGCAGGCAAAAAAAGATGAAAGCGCCGCAAGAAAACAAACCTGGGATTCAAAACCAGTGCCCGTTTGAGCATCGCGGCGGTGAAATCCGCCGGGGCATTTCCCCCGCGCACCAGAAAAAAATTGCGCGCAAAACGGTTGTTGTTCTCCAGCAAATTCAAATGATAAAAAAAATCGCCGCGCATCCATCCATAGATCAGCGCTTCGAGCGCAAAATTGCCGGCAATGAAAAGCAACGGCACGAGCAAATAGACGCAGGTTTTTTTCGAGCGCAAGAGCACGTAAATCAGCAGCGCCGCCAGCGGGATCGCGGCATAAAACGCATTTATTTTGAATTGAATGGAAAGAAAAAAACACAGCCCGCTGACCAAGCTGTCGCACAGGTTTTGGCGCACATGCGCACGGTACAAAAAATAAATGCCCAAATTGATAAACAGTGCGCTGGGGGAATCGGTAAAATTGATGGTGGCGAAAATAACGTCGGTCGGCAAAAAGGCCATCAACAACGCAGAGACGCGCGCGACGTTTTCCGCGCCGGTCCATAACTTGGCCAAATGATACGCCAGCGCGACATTGGCCAAAGAGAACAGCATCGGAAAAATCATCGTGGCAAATTCATTGGCCCCGAAAATCGCATAAGCCAGCGCCGTCAGCACGAGGGTGTTGACGCGCAGCAGGCAGGTGCCGTAGCCCAGATAATCTTTGGCAAAATCCCCCTGCCACAAAGTGTAGGCGAGATAATTGTAAAAAGCATCGTCGGAAAAAATCGGGCCGATGCAAAAATAAACGCGCGCGGCAATGGCCGCGGCCATCACCAGCAAAAGAAAACGTTTTTCTGAATGCAGGCGGCCTTCCCTTCATGTTTCGTATTCGGTTTCCACGTCGGCGAGGCGCTGGCTCATTTCGGCCCAGGCTTCGACGGTTTTTTCAAGCCGGGTTTCCACTTCGCGCTGCCGCCGCAATTTTTGCGGATAAATTTCGCGATCGGCGATGACGGCGGGATCGCACACCGCGGCGAGCAATTCCTCTTTTTCCTTTTCCAGCGCGGCAATCTCTTGTTCCAATGTGCGCAATTTTTGTTTCAGCGGCCGCAGCTTCTGCGATTTTTCCTGATTGCGTTCGGCGCGGCTGCGGCGATCTTCTTTCCGGCTTGCCCCCGGAGAGGGCGCCGCCCTCATGGCAGAATCGTTGGCTGCGGCGGCGTTCGCGGCTGGTTGCGCACGCGCTTTTTGCTCGAGGTACTCGTCGTAATTGCCGGCAAAAACAATCAGCCGGCCATTATTGACTTCGACGGTTTTGTTGGCAATGGCATTGATGAAGGCGCGATCGTGTGAGATGAACAACAGCGTGCCTTCGTAATCGGCGAGCGCGTCTTCCAAAATTTGCCGCGCCAGAATGTCCAAATGATTCGTCGGCTCGTCCATCACCAGCAAGTTTGCCGGACGGCCCAATAATTTCGCGAGCGCCACGCGCGCTTTCTCGCCGCCGGATAGTACGTTAATTTTTTTGAAAATTTCATCGCCGGAAAAAAGAAATGCGCCCAGCAAACTGCGGCGCTGCTGCGGCGACAAATGCCGGGTTACGGCTTCTATCTCCTCATAAATCGTGGCGGCGGGATTCAAATTCTCTAGTTGATGCTGGGCGTAATAATCGACCGTCACTTCATGGCCGTATTGCATGGTTCCGTTTTCATAAGGCAAGACGCCAGCAATCATTTTTAACAAAGTGGATTTGCCCGCGCCGTTGCTGCCCACCAGCGCAATTTTGTCGCCGCGCACGAGGGTAAAATCGAGCTCGCTGTAAACGACGTTGTCGCCGTATCGTTTTTCGATTTGAGCCAGCCGCACCACTTCCTGCCCGGAACGCGGCGGCTGCGGCAGGCGAAATTTCATCGCCCGCGGCGCCTCGTTCGCGATCGGCACGCGCTCCATCTTTTCGAGCATTTTGAGGCGGCTCTGCACTTGCCGCGCCTTCGTGGCCTTGTAGCGGAAGCGCTCGATGAAGCGCTCGGTGTGCTCGATTTTTTTTTGTTGATTTTTGAACTGCGCTTCCAATTGCTCGCGCCGCGCCGCTTTTTGCTCCGCGTACGATTCGAAATCGCCGATATAGGTGTGCAGTTTTTGCAAGCTGATTTCCACGATGCGCTGCGCGATGCGCTGCATGAAGATTTGATCGTGTGTGGTGAGCACGACGGTGCCGGGATATTCCAACAAAAAATTTTCCAGCCACACCACGGACTCGAGATCGAGGTGATTGGTCGGCTCGTCCAACAGCAGCACTTCGGGTTTGCTCAACAGCAATTTGGCCAGGGCCACGCGCATAATCCAACCGCCGGAAAACACGCGCAGCGGCGCATAATGCTGCGCCGGCTTGAAACCGATGCCGGTCAAGATGGCCCGGCCCTGATGCTCGATCGCGTAGCCGCCGGCAGCTTCAAAGCGCTGGCGCAACTCGCCGTAATGGCGCAAAACTTCTTCGCCGGTATGATGGGCAAGCTCCTGCTCCATTTGATTCAAGCGTTGCTCCATCGCCTGCAATTCCGGAAAGCCAGCGAGGGTTTCCGCCAACACGCTGCGCTCGGGGTTTTCCCAGACTTCTTGTTTGAGATAGCCGAGGCGTGCGCCTTTGGCGATCACGATACTGCCGCCGTCCGGCTCTTCTGCGCCGGTGAGCATGCGAAACAAAGTGGTTTTGCCCGAGCCGTTTGGCCCCACGAACCCGACGCGTGCGTGCGGCGGAACGTGGGCCGAAGCCTCGTCGAAAATAATTTTCGCACCGAACTGTTTTTTGAGATTGTGAATGTGAATCATGGGCGGGAATATAGCCAACCCGGGAAAAAAAAACAATCGAATGAATTGAGGCAAGAAAAAAAAGTGCGAGGAGAAGGCGCCGGGCAATTTCAATTCCAGAGGTGAAATCTCTGTTCACGCTTCAAGCCGGCCGGCCGTTGAAAACGTTTTTAAATTCGCCCACACGATAGCGGCTGACGGTGATGGCGCTGTTGGTTTTGTCTTTCATGTTAAGCACGCAGCGGCCGTCGTCGAGATATTCGACGTTGGCGATTTGATCGAGATTGACGATGGTGGAGCGGTGGACGCGGAAAAATTTGGCGGGGTCGAGTTTTTCACAAAGCGCATCGAGACCGAAGTCGAGCGCATGCCGTTGCAAATCGGTGTGGGCGAATACCATGCGATATTGTGTACCGATCCAAACCACGCGCGCGGCCTGCAAGTACAAAGTCTTGCCGAGGCGGGTAATCGGCAAGCGCTGCAGGAAACGCTCGGCCGGAGAAAAATTTACAAATTCTTCGAAACCCGGCTTTTGCCGCAAAGCAGCGGATGCAAGAGTGGTCATCTTTACTCCTCCTTGCGCGTAAACAATTCGGGCAGAAATTAACCTTGAAAAGGGTGATTTTCGGCACTGGTCGACTTAAGCTGCGGGAAAAAGCGGCTAAAAACTATGACGAAATCAAGCAGCAAAATGTTCAAAAGTTTTATGCTGATTAAATTTTGGCGCGTCAGGACGGCGTCTCTCAACCTTTATGTTGAAAAGAAACAGTGTGCACAACTCAACGCGGACGAGCCACAACCAAAAAAGATTAACACGGAGAAAACAGAGCCAACAGAGAGGGTAGTGCCTGAAAAACTCCCTTTAGCTTTGTAATCTCTGTTTTCTCTGTGTTAAAAATTTTTGCTTTTTTTGCAACGATTGGACTTTTAATAAAATAACTATCCCCTTTGCGTCGGGCTGTCATTCCCGCAAGTCTTTAAGCGGGAATCTATTTTACGCCGTTTGGATGCCCGATTAAAGCGCTCGGGCATGACAGATAAAATGAGCACGTTATTTAGTCGGTATTCCTAAACTGCGCTCAATCTGTTCGAACTTTTTCACTGCGCATTCGCGCAGATCAACGGAGGTCTGATTTATACCATCGCGCCACCACTTGCGCTGCGGTTTTGCCATTGGGTGTAAATTGGTTGTCCTGCGGACCCCCATCGTCGAGATCGGTGGGCCATTTCCACCAATAAATTCCCGCCAGCCAATCGCGATTTGAAAAAGCTTTATAAATTGCCTCGTAACTGCGGCGCTGGCATTCTTCATCCACGGGCGCGCGGCGATCGTCGCGATAAGGCTGCATCCATGCCGCCGGGCGCGAGCAAAAGCCGATTTCCGTGAGCAACACCGGCTTGCGATATTTTCCCGCAATGGCCGCTATTTTTTCGGCGATTTGATTGGCGCCCAGAAGCAGCTCCGCGTCGCCGGCGTCAGACTTTTCCGACAACGAATAATAGCAATTGACCGCGATCGCGTCGAGCTGATCCCAAAAATTGATGCGCTCAAATTCCTCACCCCAATTGGCGGCATAAACCAGCGGGCCGGAATACAAGCCGCGCAACCGGTGAATCAGCGCGCGCCATTGCGGCTCGCGATGGCGCGTGGCATGCACCAATTCCACGCCGAGGCACAAACTATCGAAGCCGTACATTTCGGCAAGCATGGCATAATGCCGCATCCATCTTTCATAATATGCAAAAAATTTTTGCCAGCTTTGTTCGTCATTCATTTGAATATCGCCGGGCCAGCCCGAGGACGAGCCGCCGACCCACAGGTGCGGCTTGAGCATCACTCGCATGCCGAACTCGCGGGCGAACTGCAGAGACGCGAGCAGACTTTCATCGTTTTCCGAGCCGATGCCGTCGCTGCGCCGGAAAAGATCGGGCTGTTGGGGGTTTTCCAAATAACCGAAAGGCGTCACCGAAATAGCATCCGCGCCCAGGCCCGCAAGCTGCTGCAAAGCTGCGCGCGAACGATGGCCCATATAGCCGTTATAAACTTGATAGCCTTCGTGGGCATAACAAAAGCCGCGATGAAAATCTTTGGCTGAAATTTTTCCCGGCTGCATCGGGCGCAGCGCGATGGGCGGCGTTTGCATGGCGCTCTCATAACCAAGCTGCTTGAGCTGCTCCCAGCTTTCTCCGCGCGGAAATTTTTGCGGCCGGCCTTTCTCCGGCCAGGATTGATAAAGCCGGGCAAACTCTTCTGCGCCGTAGTAATCCAGAAAAAAATTTACCAGACTGCCGAGCACGGGCTGGCGTGTGAGCGGCGCTTCAGCACGCCAAGTTTCCGGATCAAATAATTCTTCAATCGCCATGACGTTGCCGGTTGCCAACAAACGCGCCGTCCAGCCGGAGAAGCCGGCACCGCGCCATTGTTTCGTCAACGCCACGGCCAAACCTTCGCGCAGTGCCGGCGAAGAAGCGGCGGGGAACACCTGATCGAGAAACCATTGCGCTTCCGCAAAAAAATCGTCGCCGCGCACGGATTTCGTCCAAATCAAATGCGCTTCACGGCGTGGCGCATCGAGGTGGCGCAAATCGGCGTTGCGCGTGAACAAGGCCTTCTTTTCAAAACTATCCCAGAGATGAACGTGCAAGGGCGGAACATTCTGCAGCTTTGAGGCCGGCGCTTTGAGGCGCTGCAGCAATGCCGCCAAACTTGCTTCCTCTTGCGCAGCAAATTTTTCAATCCCGGCTTGATCGAATATTTCCCCGTGCGTTACGATGACAAAATTTTTGGAAGTGACCGCGATCTTTTGCTCGCGCTGTAAATTCATTTCCTGCGCGGCTTCGGTACGCCAGGCACCGGCGCCTGCGTCTTGAAAAAATCCGATGCGCTGGATTCTTCCTTGCGACGCCACCCAATAATCGCCGAGGTCGCCGAAGCGGGAATTTGATTTTTTCAAATGATTCAAAATGACTTGATCGTTGTTGCCGGTGGTGATCCACAAGGGCATGGCGGGATTGCGAGGATTGGGATAATACAATTGCAACAAGTCGGAAGAATCGCAATAGGATTGCGCGGCAAAAACAAATCCGTCCTTCGTTTCTGCTATCGGCAAGTGCGGCAGCAGAATTTGCAAAGCGCGGTTCGTTTGCAGCGCGCCGACCAGGCGCAAGGGCGCGACGCCGAGACTGTCGTCGGGATAATCGCGATCGGCATAGGCAGAAGGCCGGAAACGGCGTTGCACAAGCTCGCGAAAGAATACTTCATAGCTTTGGCGGATTTTTTCTTCTGCTCCGGAATAGACCAAATGCAAGCGCCGTTGCTGAAACAAACTGCGTTGCAAATCATTGCGCGTCGGCCAAGGCACAGCCTCTTGCAGCGCTGGCTCGCGGCGGGATTCAAAACCAAGAATGGCGAATACTAACAGCAGCGCGAGCAAGAATGCCGCCGTCACCGGCCACGACCACAGGCCGTCTGCGGGGAATTTTTTGGCCGGAGGCGTCATACGCGCACGTCGTCCTCGTCGCGCCAAGGCGGACTGACAATCGCGGCGAACACTAAATTGTTGGCGCCGATGTTGTCGATCCATTGCGCTTGCTCCGCGGGAATGTAAATCGCGTCGCCGGTTTGCACTTCGCGCGCTTCTTCACCGAGGTGCATGCGCCCGATGCCTTGCATGATATAATAAACCTCCGCCTGGCGCAGGGAATGGCGAAAAGTGGATTTTCCCGGCTCGACGTAAGCCACGGCGAGGGAATATGAAATCCGGGCCGCATCGCGTTCGGGATGCAACAACTCGCGCAAACGGCAGCCGTCGTTGGCAATGATTTCCGGGCAGTCTTTTTCGTGTTTGATCAGCATGTGTCAGGTCCTCACCATTCAAGATACCTTCCGTCCTCGATTCATTTATAGCGGTTTCGGAATGAATGAGTAGCTTCACCCCAATATTGTCATTCAGGAGGAATCTTTTGAAGGGCTTGACAAAACCTTAATTTCAACGTGTCATTATGGTGCTCAAAAAGATTCTTTCAGAATGACATGAAAAGAGGTGTCTCTTCACACAAACTAAAAACGCTGTAAGGCAAAATATTGAAGAAAATCGCAAATTTCAACCGGCATATTTCGCATAAGCGGCTGCCAGCTTTTCGTCGTAGCGATTTCTGCGATAATCCGGGCCGTTGTAGCGCCGCGCCAGCTCGGCCCAATTGTGGCTTTGCAAATCCCGGTCGAGCGCATTGTTCTTGATATAATTGCAAAAAGCCTTCATATGCTCCTGCTCACTCAAGAGCATGCTTTGATAAAACGCCTCGACACTGGTGAAACCGCAAATGGCATGATTGAAGCCCATGACCTGAAATTTGCCGTAACTAGCCGACAGCAAAGCCGCGTCGCGATTCAACGCCATGGCCTGCTCCAGGCGCGCGAGCTCACCGGCGCCGCAAACGTCTGCATTGGCGCCTTTGGTATAAAACTGTGTGGTCCATTTGGGATAACACAGGGCGGGATGTTTGGCGGTATACTGTCCGTTTGTATATTTGTAGAACCAATGTCCTTCGAATAATATTTTCACGCGGCCATCCGATAAAAAGCCGTTGCCGCGGCTTTCGACTTCAGCTACGGCTTTGATCGCTGCGATGTCGCACTTGAGTAATTTCGCCGCCTCTTTGAAATCCGTCTCGACGAGCTTCGCTGGCATTTTATCTTCCTCCGGTTGGTGAAATGCTTCGAGGTCTGTTCCCTTAGCTTTTGTATTTGCGATGCAAAATATCATAAATCTTGCCGGCGCGCGACCGGCCAATGCCGGCAACTTGCATGAGCTCTTCCGGCGGCGCCGAGCAAATCGCATGTACGCTTCCGAATTGCTGCAACAACGTGTCCGCCAATTGCGGGCCGATTCCGGGCAGAGTTTCCAAAACATAACGTTGTGCAAGACGAGGAGAAGTTGCACGCTTTTTGGCATGGAACGTAAACTGCCGGTCCGGCTGTTGATAAAGCATTTGCACCATCGCAAAAATCAGGTCGGCGGTTTCGCCGGCATTCCTGGTATGCAACACCGGCAGGTGATGCAAAACGGAAAGATAGAGCAAGGCGCCGCGGTAAGCATGGGGATGAATTTCCCGGGCGGGCTTTTCAGTTTCTTCCAACAACCAAACCGGGTGAGGAAAATGCGCATGCAACGATTGGACTTGATGGAACAGGCGCCGGTCGAAGATGGATTGAATGAAATCAGAGTTGGTTTTGCGCTCGACCGCGAAGTGAGGCGCAAGCAGATAATCGCCTGCCACGAGATTTTTCAAACGAACTTCCAACCCCATTTTGCTCAACGCTTGCGGAATGCCGGAAGCGCGTTCACGCATATCGGCAACGATACAAATGGAACGGGATTCTGATCGCGGCATCACGATGAACTCTCCCCAAATTCTCCATTAAAAAACCAATGTCATTTTATGAAATGAAGCCCACGATAACAAATCAAATATCAAAGCGCAATAACATTTTTTCAAAAATCTTGATTGCTTTCAAAAAAATGCCTATACCTCCAAAGCCCTTCTGCTTCAATCTCTTTAGAGTGAAATCTTTGCAAAAAAAGCAAACTTTTTGGACACAAAAAAGAACGCTCACAAAATGATTTTGTTTTGTGACCGCTCAATTTTGTGAGCCTATAATTCGGTTCCGGCTCGTTCGGGTTAGGTGGCTCAACGTAAAAATCACAAAAAATTATGGACCTTCTCAACGCGCTGTCCTCGCGCCGCTTCAGCGAAATCGACGATCTGCTGGCATTCATCGCAATCTACGACGACGCCCGGCGCACGCGTGCCTACCGCCGCTTGCTGCGTGCGCATCAAAAATTTATTCAAAATGCAGTTTGTATTGAAGGCGGCAGCGGCTTGGGTATTTTCGCGGCAGAAATGGCCCGGCTGGGAGCGCGCAAAGTTTATGCAGTAGAGCAAAACCCGTTGCTGGCCGGCCTGGCGCAAGAACGTTTCAAGCGCTTGCCTCGCCTTGTCTCGCAACGCCTCGAGCTCATCGAGCTGCCGCTGCAAGATTTCAAGCCGCCGGAAAAAATTGACGTGCTCGTGCACGAATTTTATGGACAACTATTGTACGACGAAGATTTATGGGTTTTGGATCATTTGCAGTTCAAGCCCAGGCTGGTGCTGCCGGACGGCGGTGAATTACTGGCCGGGGTGATTTTTTCCCGGCGTTACGTCGATCACATTTTGACGCCGGCGCTTTTGCAATCTTTGCAAGGCGCACTGGTTTCCGGGCTTTTTGAAGAACGCCGGCGCAGCTTGCAATTCCCGGTTTTGCGGTGGAAATTTGGGAAGGGAGTCAAAACCATAAAACAAAATGTCGCCGGACGCCCGGGCGATTTATTGTACTTTGGCGTGGCCGTCACTCATGAAGGAAAACGCATTTGCGAGGCCGGCCGCTGCCCGAACTGGTCATACGTGTGGACGCCGCGGCAGGGCGATCACTTCGAATTTGAATTTCGCCAAGCCCGCCGCGGGCAGGATTGTTATTTTCACTGGCGATGAATTACATTCACCGCGAAGCTTTTTTTGCCAGCAATTTATCGCGAATCTCACCGATCGTTTGCCGCGCTTCCGGATTGAACCAGGCTTCGAGAAAAGCTTCGCGCATTGCGCCCGCACTTTTGATCATGCGCTCCAACGCCGCGCCGCGCAACGCGGTCTTCAGCGTGGCATGCGGCCGGCCCGGATGAGCGGTAAACTCTTGCAAGCGCGCCCAGGCCGTTTCCAGCAGCGTTTCAGCGCTCACCACTTCGTGCACTAACCCGAGGCGCAGCGCCTCGTGCGCCGGCAATAATTTTCCACCGTAAAGAATGAAGGCGTGATGGTGCGCCGGCAGCGCATAACGCGCGATTTCCAGCGCCGAGGCCGGCAGCGGCAAACCCAGGCGGATTTCATTCAAACCGATAACGGCATTGCCCTCCGCCATGAGGCGATGATCGCACGCCAGCGCAAGAATGCACCCGCCCGCCGCCGCCGCCCCGTTGATGGCGGCGACCACGGGCATGGGCAAGGCAAAAAAATTTTGCAACACCACGTCGAAATCTTCCAAAAAGCCGGACATTTGTTTGCGATCATATTCATAAACCGCAATCAAGTCCAGCCCCGCCGAAAAAAAACGATCGTAGCCGGTCAACACTAAACCTTTGAGCTTCGCCGCCTGTGCCTGCTTCGTGCCCTCGGCCAATGCTTCCATCACTTGATAATTCAACGCATTTGCGCCGCCCGCTTGCAGACGCAAAATACCCAGGCTCTCTTTTTGTTCTAATTGATAAGCTGCCATCGCGCCGGTCTCCTATTTAGATTAACCTGAACCGATTTTAAAATCGCTCGCAATATACGCAGTCGTGGCGGAGAGGGCAACACCAATGTTGTTGCAAACGGCGGAAACACCGAATTTTTGCAGAATTTTAAGTTGCACGGTGATATTTTTCTGCTAACTTTGCGTGTGAAGAGTATTTCCATCGTATCTTTGTTCAGGATGATTATCCATAAAGGAGCAGCATGCAACAACAGGAAGCTTCAACAAAGAATGGGTTGGGCGAATCACAACCCAATAACTTGCCCGTCACGAAACAACTCACAGGCTGTCCGGCGGAAGAAGACTTGGCGGCGTGGTTCGAACAACGTGAGCGACGGGCAGAATCGGCATTTGCCGATCATATCAGAAAGTGTCCACGTTGTGCCAACATTATCGAGCAGGCAGCTTCGCAAGAATCCGGCGCCGGCAATGAAGAAGGTTTTGAAGATCACGATCTTTTGGCTCTACAGCCCGGTTTGCGCATACCCCCGCCAACGGAAAGCAAAAAACCGCAAGCTGCTTTCATAAAAAGTAAAACTTCCAAAAGCAAAACTCCCGCCGCCAAAATACCTGCGACGATCTGGGAGCTTCTGACGGGCAAGCCGGCGCGCAAGCCCTGAGGCAGGTTGAAAATACAAAGGTGGAAACATTCAAAGCCCGCATACAATTATGGAGCAACGCGCCACATTTGCGCGCGCGTTCCTGTGGCTCGTTGTGGCCATATTGCTCTACGTTACCACCGTTCCCTTCGGCATGGAAACGCCGGCGAATTTCGGCAAAAAATGGGAACGCACGGAAATCCTTCCCTTTTACCTGCGCAAAGGCGAGCGCTATCATCCTTCCGATTTGTTGGGCAACGTCCTGCTGTTTCTGCCGTTCGGATTTGCGCTGCACGGGTGGCGCATGGAACGGCGGAGGACTTCCACGGCGCCTCTTTGGCCGGCGATTGGCGGAGGACTGCTGTTGAGCCTGGCCATTGAAATCTCACAATTCTTTTTGCGCGATCGTTTCACGACCATTAATGATTGGATCTTGAATGGCGCCGGCACGGCGGCCGGCGCGCTGGCCGCGCGGCGTTTTTATGCCGGCAGCCTGACCCGCGCGCTTTATTTTACGCACAAAATTTTGCGGCGGCCCGCGGTTTTTGTGTTGCTTTTGCTTTTGGGCGCCTACGCGCTGTGGTTGTTGCTGCCGTTCAATTTTACCCTATCCACCAACAACATTCTGCGCAAATGGCTGCAATGGAAATTTTCCGCTCATTATCTTTTTTCACTGCCTCACGAAATACTCACGCTCGACCGGCGCGAGTATTGGCCCCTGGTCGTTTTGGAAAATTCGTTGTTCGGTTTTATTCTCGGCGGGCAGTTTGTTTTATGCTGGCGCTGGTATCGTCCGCACCACCGGCGTTTCTTCATCGGCGGAATCGCGGCGCTGGGATTGGCGTTGGTGTTTATCATGTTTCTGCAATTTCTCGTTATCGGCAGCAACCCCGACGTGTTGACGTTGCTGTCGGTTTCTTGCGGAATGGCCTTGGGCGTAATCATGATGAAAAAACTGACGGCTGGCGAACAACAAATGTCCTCCTGGCCGCAGCGTGCTCATTTCAAGATTGAAGCCCTGCTGCTCCTGCCTTTGCTGTTGCTCTTTATGTTGCTTTTATTGCGGCCGGATTTGCCGGATTTGCGCGCCGCTCAAATTCAAGCGGCGCAGAATAATATTTCTCCGGATTTAATCTCCAATTTTTGGACAAGATTATTCGCTTCCTTGCGGCCGGCGCAATTGAGTTTAGGCGGCTCGGCATATTTTCGGCTTTTTCTCAAACTATTCTTCGTCGCTTTGCCGTTGGCGTTTGCGTTCGCCGCTCTTCATCGCCGCCGCGGCCACTGCGTGCGCAAACAAAATACTTTTCAAATGATCATGTTATGTCTGGCGGTTGGTTTGGCCGCACAAGCTTTGCGCTTTTTTCTTTGGGAAGGAAGCATAAGCTTGCTGGCGGTGTTCGCATTGATGATGGGAGGAACCGCAGGCGTACGGCTGGAAAATTGGTGGCGTGAATTTAATTCCAGCTAAGAAGATGCTTTTGGGTGAGATGCTATTGCCCCCCAGCTTCGCCAAGCCATAAACAATTGCCCGTCGTCACTTTCATTAATTTCATAAACCGTGCAAATGTTGGAATGATCGAGCGCCGAGGCCGCGCGCGCTTCGTTGATGAATCGCACTTTGGCTTGCTCATCGCGGGTGAGATCGGGAGGCAGGAATTTGAGCACGACGAAGCGATCCAGCTTGAGGTCTTGGGCTTTATAGACCACACCCATGCCGCATTGGCCGAGCCGGGCAACTACTTTGTAGTGGGAGATGATTTGGCCGAGCATGCGACCCTAACGCTAAAAAATTTCGATTTCTATCGCTACGCGGAATCAATTGTCACTAGGGTTATGGACGGCGAGCGCTTCCCCGCGCGCCGCGCCACATAAAACTTTGTCACTAGAATAAAAAGTAAGTTCAGGCAATTCTGATTCAAGCAGAATGGCATTTACGGCAATGGCAGTAGCCAAATGCACCGCATCATATCTCCGTAATGGATACCGCCGCGTCAAATCCACAGCGCTTTGAACGACTTGTTCACTCAAGGGAATAATGAGATAGTCGTCATTTTGCACATCCTTTAGAAACACCACTAACGCCTCTTCATATTCTTCTTGATTCAATTCGTGGGTGCGTACTTTCTTGCCCAAAGCGGCGGCAATTTCTACCACACCGATTTGGCCAAGGTAAACTGTATTTTCTTCGGCTGATTCGAAGGTAGCATCAACCCACTCACTGCCCTTTTCAGGCGCGTATCTTTTGACGGCGACGCTGCTGTCGAAATAATACACCATTAACGCTCACCCTCATGGCAAGGATTTCTTCAGACAATGGCGTTTTGAGCTTGGCCAGGTTGGTCCGTACCTGCATGCGATCCGCTGGCAATGCACGTTGTGGCAATGTGCGCAATACAGCCTCTGCCATTGCGTGTTGCCTTTCGGAAGGCATGAGCAAGCCGGCCTGTCTGAGAGCGTGCAAGGCTCTTTCCTTATCGGTGCTCTTTTTTTCTCTTTCGGCCAACCAGAGTTGAACAGCCTCGACAAGAGCGTGGTCCAAAGCTTTATCCTCCGGTATTTCCTGACGCAAGCGTTGGGCCAATTTTTTGGGCAGTTGCACTTGAATGGTTTCCATGGTAAATCCTCCCTTTTGATTTTAATTGGCAGAATTTGAGGCATCCTGCACAAAGAAGCAAGTAAAGAATGTTAGCGGCTTTCTTGCTTGTCAACGATGAACCGTTCTTTGGTGAGATCGGGTGGGGATGAGCTTCAGCACAACGAAGCGGTCGAGCCTCAGGTCTTGGGCCACGCCCATGCCGCCTTGGCCGAGCTTTTCCAAAACACGATAATGAGATATAGTTTTGCCAATCATGACCGGGCGAGTTTTACCAAAATTGGTGTTGAATGAATCTTCGCTGAGCAGCGAACAGAAGTGCGGTTCATTAGGTGGGATCAATTTAAGCACAGCAGGGAAAAAGTCAAGCGCATAGCCGAAATCGGTCTTGCTCGCAAGGGATGAGATGTTTATATTTGGCAGTAAGATTCCTTATATAGCTTGAACAATATTCATAAGCTTGGTTCAGCCAATGGAAGGTTTGATCAATATCGCCGAGGGCAAAATAGACATACGCAAATTGAGACGGTTCGCATTGTCCCGCTTGATAGCGGTTCAATTGTTCTTCCAACAGTTTTAGCGCTTTCTCACGTTGACCGGCCACGGCATCAGCTTGAATTGTAAGCTTATTCCTGGGTCATTCAATTCTCCAACCTCAACTCTTTCCTAATGCTGCGCCAAAATAATCGCTTCAGTGTAAAAAGCAAATAGCCGCTCAAAAAATTCTCTTTGCGAGACACTAAAAATTTCATTATGCTTCGGCATTCGGCCAATCAAGTCGGTATTATTTTCAAATGTTGCGCCCACATTTTTCTTCGGCAGGCTGGACTTTATATCTCAACAGAGGTTTTTATGAGTTTTAACAAACGCTTTTTTTTGCTTACAGCGTCTATCATCGCCACTTGCTATGTTTTGGTGTTGGGCGAGGGACCTATGGAACATTTCCATGTGGGTCTTGAAGAGCTCGGGCCGGACGTTTTAAAGCACACGGTCGGTATTTTGACGCTCAATGCCGGTGTCAAGGGCGGAAAAGAATGGCAAACTTATATCCGGCAAGGCGGCAAATTTGTTCCGGATAGAATACTGAACCTCGTGGCAGCGACCAAGCCGGTCAGCCATTTCGGCCTGAGTTCTGTAGAGGGGGTGGAGAATTTTCGCTATCCCATCGTCAGCCGGCAAGACCGGTTTTATTGTGTCGTGTATGATCCCATCGCAGATTCGCGCGCGTGGGTGAATTTTGATGAGCTCGAGAAACATTTCTATTGCAATGAAGTTGAGATCGAAACTTCATCATCACCGCGCTTAGGGCTCGGCTCGATCAATATCTTTTGCTTTACGCAAAGCGGTCGCAGAAAATTATACACACAGCCGGATGAACAGGCGGCTTTTTCCATTGTCGCAAAAGGCGAAGGACATTATTCCGGTTTGATCGGCCTGGAACAGACCGGCAATTTCCTGAAAGTCGGGCGAGCCCTCGCGAACGAAGACGGAGAAACGGAAAGAATGGAAGAGCTGGGCTGGATCAAAATCAGAGACGAAGCGGGCCGGCTCACATTTTGGCTCGAAATGTTCGACGACTGTTGAGCAACAAAATTTTTCCGTTTGCGCGGCAAAATAAATTTCACTACTCTCCTGCCACACGATAACATTTCTATGTTATCATTCACTCAAGCAAAATTATGCAGCTCCAATAAAATTTATTCCTTTCGGGCCAATGCCCCACTCGTTCCTTTGCACGGAGAGCTTGCGAAAACGCGCCAGGAACGGACGGGGCATTTTGCATTTGCGCCGGTCACCTCATCTCAGGAGAACACCTCATGGCCTCTGCGACCTCCCCGCATATGGATCACGCCGAACGCACCGGTTCTTCAACACCCACACTGCGCCGCCGCCCATGGCAGCAAACAGCTGCAAACGGGAATCAAACGCCCTCTCCTTTCAGTTCGCCTTTTGACTTTCTTTTGCAAAGCACGAGTGCGCCGCGTGTCGCCGAACAACGCCGTGCGCGGCAATTGCTCTTTCGCGGATTCAGTACGCTGCAGAACGGCACCTCACAAGTCACGCATGATTTTGCCGTCGCCAAGCTGCGCAAGCTGCTCTCGGAAGAAACCGAAATCTTCGTGCCCGATGAAGTGCAAAAGGAAATTTACGGCAATGACACCGGCACGGCGATGGTGCCGCGGCTTTTTAAAAAACTTTTGGTCGATATCAAATTTTCCTTCATCGTGCGGCCGGTAACGATCGAAGATGCGCGGCGGTTCGTGCAATGGGCGTATCAACACAAAGTGCATTACACCATTCGCGGCGCGGGCACGTGGCCGTTCGGCGGTTGCATTCCTCTCGAAGGCGCGAAGATTCTCGATCTTTCTTATCTCGACTTTATTGATGTCGATGCCGCCGCGTATATGATCACCGTTGGTCCTGGCGCGTTGTTTCCCACGCTGCGCAAAGCGTTGAAAGAATACGGCTTGGCGTTGCGGCAGGACATCACCAATCCCAACAGCGGAACATTATGTGGTTGGATCGTCACCGGCGGCCTCGGCATCGGCGCGTACAAATACGGCGGCGTGAAAAATTCCGTCGCAGCGCTGCTCATCATCATGCCGCACGGTGAGTTGAAGGTTTTAAATAAAGATGAAGAAGAATTTGATTTATTCTTTGGCAGCGAAGGCCAGCTCGGCCTCGTGGTGGGCGCGCGCGTTCGTGTGAAGGAATATGAAACCGCCAGCAAGCCGTTCGCGCTGGTGCTGCCCACGCGCGAAGCGGTGCAGGAATTCATTCAACTCGTGGGCAATGCCAATTTGCAGCCTTCTTCCATTATTTATTTTGATCGCGAATTCGTCAAGCTCACGATGGAGATCGAACACGAGCATTTGGAAGAAGCTTCGCATCGTGCCTTGGAGCGCAACGATGAAAAGCGCCTGCAAGAGGCGCGCGAAGATTTACAAGCTTGGCACGGCCTGGGCGAACCCGATCACGTGCTCGTACTCAATTTTGACACGGCGGAAGATTATGAAGCGGCCGTGCGCTCGCGCTTGTTCGGCGCCAGCGGCGCGCATTTGCGTCACGGGCAATTGCATTATCGCCAGCTACCGACCGCGCTCGCGCATACGTTTTGGGAGCACCGCTACAAGCCGGTGCAGATGAAGCAAAAAGGCCCGTCGATGCTGGTGAGCGAGACCGTGATTCCGCTGGCGGCGTTCCCGCAATATATGCAGCTGCTGCGCCGCACGCTGCGCACCTTGCTCGACCTCGAAATCAAAACCGAAGCGCATGCGATCAACAAAGAAGAAATGTTGATCCAATCCATTTTGCTGGCGGATACCAAAACTTTTCGCCACAAGCTGTATTTCGCGCTGGTGCCTTATATGACGCAAATGGCGCTGCACTTCGGCGCGAAGCCCTATGGCATCGGCATTTGGAATCTTCCTTTTCTGCGTGCGTTCAGAAAATCCTTTCCGGAAAAATTTGAAAAGATGTCGGCCCTGAAAGCGCGCAGCGACGAGCGCAAGCTCATCAATCGCGGCAAGTTTCTCAATGCGAGCAAGCAAAGGCTGATCACGCGTTTTGCGTTTGGCACGATGGCGCGTGCGCAGGAAATCATCGTGCGTTTATTCGACCGCAGCGCGGAGGATCCAAAGCGCTACCTCAAACATCCATTAACCGGCGCGATTTGGAAAATCGGCACGATGTTGTTTCCGAAAGTCGTCCCTGCCACATTGAAAGCAGAACGCCATCCGCTCGCCGAAATCACTTCCGTGTGTGCGGAATGCGATAGTTGCGAGCGCGTGTGCCCGACCTCGGATGTGTTCGGCCTGCTCGGTCCGGCCACGCCGATTACCCGGCGCAAAACCGCGAATCGCATCGCCGCCGGTGAAGAGATTTCCCAGGAAGAAGCGCTCGGTTTTTTGGTATGCACGCGTTGCGACAATTGCACGCGCGTGTGCCCCACCAACATTCCGCTCACCAAGCTTTATGACATGGTTGAAGCGGATCAAAATTTCATCCGCAGCCTCAGCCTCAATAAGCAGCAAAAGGTGGAGTTCATCGACCGCTTCTGGCAGATCATGAAAGAAAGCCCGCAATATCTGCCGCACACGCTGGCGCAGCAAAAGGAAGAGAAGTCGCATTTGCAGCACGGCTTGAAAGTCATTTATCCGCGCGGCTATGAATACGGCAAATTGTTCATCGATCCTGAGACCTGCATTCGCTGCGGCATGTGCAGCCACGAAAATGCCTGCACTTATGGCGCGCGCATTGGCCATGCGCGCGAGATTCCCGAGCTGCTGCATCTGAACTGCGCATTGTGCAACGCCTGCGTGAATTATTGCCCGCAAAACAAAGCCGCGCAGATGGAACGCGAGTCGCTCGATCGCGTCATCAACGCTGCCATTGATCTCGAAGAAAAAAAATATTGGATCAAACGCCAGGGCCGTATTCACGACACGACTGTGGTGCAGCGCTCGACCCAGGTCACGGAAATGTCCGATCTCTACGTCACCGAGCAGATCATCATGGAGATCGACAAAGAAGCTTCGACCGGACAGATTCCTGTGTCAGGTATGGGCCAGGGCGACCGGCATATGGGCATCGGTTTTGACGCCGAGCGCTTCTCGCATTTTCATATCGTGGGCCCGGCGCAAAATCGTTTGCACGAAGGCGATCCCGATGAAGAGCTTTCCGTCATTCTCGGCAAGCGCGAGGATTTTTGCAAGTTCGATGGTAACGGCAGACTTGTAGCGCAGGCATCCTTGCCTGCAAACGAGGCCACGCAAAAATTGCAGAGCACCGGCAATGCAGGCAGTATGCCAGCGCTACTTTCGCGGCAGCTCAAGCTGCGCACGCCGATCATGTACAACGTCATCGAGCAATTGTGCAACGGCAAAATCGAATTGGCGATGATGAAAGTGGCCGAGAAGCAAAGCTCCTTGGTGGTGATGTACCTGCAGACGGTCTTGGATTATTACGAATATTTTTTGCGCGAAGGAAAGTATCATCGCCTGCCGCGTGTGATCATGCCGCGCGTCGATCACGAGCTGATGCATCGCTTAACCGTGAATCCGAACACCAATCGCGAACTTTTGCTGGACTTTTGGGGCATGCCTGCGTTCGAGCTGAAGCACGAGGCCAATCTCAGCCGCACGCTGCAATTCATTCGCGATTGCAGCCGCAACGAGGCCGGCCAGCAGCCGCTCATCAGCGGGTATCTTGAAATCTCGGAATACGACCTCATCGGCATGAGCACACTCGCGCCGGCGATCAAACAAAAAGTGAATGAGTTTCTCGACCTCGGCGTCGATATTCTGCACGTGCACGGCTTGCGTAATAAAGACGAGTATTTCGTCACTTCCAATGCGGTGCGGGCATTGCATCATTATCTGTTGCGTATCGGCTTGCGGCATGAAGTTTCGATCATCGCTTCCGGCGGTATGCGTCTCGCTTCCGACACGCAGAAGACGATTCAACGCGGCGCGGAAGCGACGTTGATTGATTTTGCCGCGCTGCTCGCGCTCGATCCCACGGCGTATCGCGCGTACATCGAAAACCGCACGACCACGGAAAAGTTGTTGAGCATGGAAGTGGATTGGGCCGTCAAGCGTCTCAACAATCAAGCGGAATCGCGCAAGGTGCAAATTCTTGAAGTGCTCGGCGCGGCCGGGTTCAAAGACATCAAAAAAACCGTGGGCGAGGAAGGCCGGCTCATCGACTTCCACGAGCTCGAGAATCGCCTGCAACGCGACATTTTCGAAGACGAAGAAATCATTGCGCACTATGCCAAACTGAATGAAGAATTAATTGCGAGCGAGCCGATTCCGCCGGCAGAACAGCGCCGTTATTCCAAGCTGAATGAAATGATCCGGCCCTTGCCGCAGCCGCACGATTTTTACCGCCTCGAGGAAACCAATCAAAATCTTTTGAAGCGCGATTATGTGTGGCCGGGCAGCTTGATCGAAGCCATGGGCCGCATGGCGGCGGGCGATCTGGCCACGCTGGATTTGCGCCACGTCAAAGCCACCGGCGCGCTCGGCGACGGCTTCGACGTCATGCGTATTCTTTACAACAAAGACCCGATGGATATTTCCGAAAGCGAACTGGAGAACGTCAAGACGGCTTTGCGGCTGGACAAAGATTTGATCCTCGCCGGCCCGTGGATGTTCGGCGGCAAATCCGTAGGCTCGATCGGCTTGGACACGTGGCGTGCGCACGTGATTGCCTGCCGCGTGCTCGGCACGCAATGCGACACCGGTGAGGGCGGTTATCCTACTTCGTTTTTTCTGAACACGAAAGGCGAGCCGATCTTTTTCACGGAAAATGAAATGCAGTCGCTCAAGCCATTTTTTGAGAATGGCCGCGATTACACAATTGCAGAAATTCGTGAGATTCTTTTGCAGAACGGTTTGAAGCCGGAAACGCATCTCCATATTTTCGAACAGCTCGATTTGCATCCCTCGCTTGCGCCGTTTCACTTTATGACCGTGATCGATGCCGAAGACGAAGTTTTCATTTCAACCGAATTAAAAACCGGCTTGTTCGGTGTGACGAAAGAGACCATGCAAAAAGCGCGACGGCTGGTGATTGCCTACAGCCAGGGCGCGAAGATGGGCATCGGCGGCCACATTCTTGCCAAGAAAGTCAACAAGCTCGTCTCGTATCTGCGCGGCATCGAAGGTTTGGAAGAATTGCATCTCGAAGGCTTGGAAACTTTGGTGCAGCGGCTGGGCCGCATCAAAAATGAAAAAACGCATCCTTTGCACACTGCCGCCGCACCGGCGCTGCATGAAATCGATCATGCGCGCGAGGAGAAACACGTGACCGGCGAATTGAAAACACGTTTGCGTGAGCTGCGTGAACTCATTTATAATCTGCATGCAGAAAACAAGCTAGATGAATTGGAATTTGAAAACATGCTGCGCGAAACGCAGAACGTGATCAATTATGTTTATACCAGCATCATCTCGCCGTTTCCGTTTCATAATTGCTATTCGATTGAGGACGTCAAGGCATTCATCGACGTCGTGCGCATGATCAATCCCAATGCCGTGGTGTCGATCAAAGTATCGCCCTCGATCGACATTGAATTCATCGCCGCCGGGTTGGGGCGCATCGGCAGAGACAACACCGAGGAAATCTTAAAAGCCAAGTTCAGCCAAGAGCAAGAAGGCTACGGCGAGATGGCGGCGGCGGTGGCAGAGTATGCGAAGAAGTATGGTATGAAAATCGAAATCTGGCTCGACGGCCCGCGCGGCGGCACCGGCGCTTCGCCGAACATCATCAAAGGCCAGATGGGCATGCACATTGAATATGCCGTGCCGCTCATTCACAACCGCCTCGTGCGCGACGGCTTGCGCAATCAAGTCAGTTTTTTCGTGAGCGGCGGCATTCGCACGTATGAAGACGTGATCAAAACCGTGGCGCTCGGCGCGGATGGCGTGATTTGGGGCACGGCGCCGCTGGTGGCTATCGGCTGCGACCGCAACCGCAATTGCCAGGATGGCTGCTCGCGCGGCATTGCGACCAGCAATCTCATCATGCAAAAGTTGCGCGACGTGGAATTGAATGCGCTGCAGATGGTCAATACCTTCGTCATCTTGCAAATGCAAGTCATGCGTGCGCTCGCCGCTTTGGGTTGCAAGGACATTCGCGAGCTGCGCGGCCGCCATGATAAACTGCATTGGATCGGATTGAAAGAGCGCGTCGATCACCGCGAGCGTTTGCAAAATGAAATCATGAAAGAAGCCGAGCGCGACGAGGATCAGCAGCGCCGGCGCGTGGAAATGCATGCCGCCGCGCAAAGCAATTGTGGCGTCGCTGCGGTCAACGGCACTGCGCCCATTCCGAGTTACATTTTGGACGAAACGCTGGCCTGCATGAAGAATCGCGGCATGGACGGTGTAGGCGTGGCCAAAGCATTGTGCTTCCCACAGCATCCGGAAGATTATGCCTATCGCGTGCTGGTGAAAGGCGTGTTGCAAAAAGAAATGGAAGAGAACCTCGCGCTGCAATGGCAGTCGGAAGGGCGCAAGTTCACAACCACGGAGTTGCGAGCTTCAGCTCGCGAGCTAGTATTGCATCGCCGCACCAAATTGACGAACGCCATTCGTAGCGTCTTTCTCGAGCCTTATTTTGATTTCAAAGACGTGCAGGAAGCCGTGCGCGAGCGCTATAAATGCGATGCGCATGGCAACGAGCGCGACTATCGCGAGTTCGGCAACGATAATACCGATCCGGGCGATCTTTACAAGTTTTTTGTGCGGGTGAAATCTGAAGTGCTGCAGCATTACATCGAAACCGTGCTGCTGGCGGATGAGACCATGATCACGAATGGGGCGGCGATAAAACCTCAACGCATGCGCAGCCGTTTTATCGCCGGCATGTTTCCGGAAATCACCCACGCTAATTATTGCAGCGCATCGAAGTTCATGCAAAAAGCCGAAGATTTGTTTGTCTTTCAGCATGCACTCGATCTCACCCGCGTGCTGTATGTTTCCGAAGCGCCGTTGGCGCATTTGGAAAAATTCGCGCAGCAAAATGGCTTTGCCGGCAACGGGCATCAAGTCGTGGGTGTGAAAGCGCTCATGGAAAATGCGTGGGAAGACAGCGAACCGTATTTGCAGCTCCTGCGCGATTTTAGTCAAGCTTATCCCTTCGCGCAATACGAGCATCGTTATCAAAATCGCCGCACGCGCATTGCGGCGGTGATGTCTTGCGGCAAAAATTTCGCAACATGGAAAACCGCGGGCCGGGAAGTGCCGTGGCAAACGCCGGACGCCCCCAACAACATCATTCATGTGCGGCTGGCTACGGGCTCGGTCGTCGAACAAATGAACAGCCATCCATTTTCGAGCTTGCATACGGCCCTGACGCACAACGGTGAGACTACGAATTACGAAGCGCTGAAACAGCGCGTGGAATTTTTTGGATTGTCGCCACTGGCAACGACGGATACTGCGGTCGCGGCACTCAAATTTCATTTGACGGCTGATGAATGGGAATATCCCGATTGGGCCTTGTTCGAAAGCTTCTCGCCGACCACGGGCGACGATCTGCATCTCGTCGATCCCGCGTTGCGGCCGCAGCTCGAAGAAGTGCAGCGCGTGGAATTTGCCAGCTCGCCCGATGGCCCGTACCAATACCTGTGCTTGCGCCATAATCCTTACACGCAAGTCACCGAGCGTGTGGATTTAAAAGACCCGGCGGATTTGCGCCCGAACGTCAGCGCATTTTGGATCGACAAAAGCAATGGCAGGCCGCGCGCCTTCAGCATCATTTCATCGGAAGAACAGGCCATTCATCGCATGTTGCAATTGCTGGATCGCGAAGGCCTGATCGACGGCGCCATGCCCGATCTCACCTGGGTGAGCAGCGGCATGATCAGCCGTTACAAATTTGATGAACAGCAGCGCATTCAATCTTTTGAATTCATCGATCGCTACGGCCAGCCGATCGTGCCGGAAGATTTTGGCTTGCATTACAGCTACGATCGTGAAAAACTGCACGAGCCGCCGGCGACGATCAAAACGCAATGGAATCAACTTTTCAACAGTGAACCACAGGAGGTCGCGCGTCATCTTGCGGTGTGGGATTTCAATGCGTACCGGTGGATGCTCACGTGTTGTGTTGATGCGATAACACCCCCCTTAATCCCCCCTCAAGGGGGGGCCTCTCGTCATTCCCCCCTTGAGGGGGACAAGGGGGGTGTTGGAGATGTTGATGGTGTAAACGATGTAGAACCTCAAGCAAAATTTGCGAAGGTACTGCACTTGCTCACCTGGCTCAACGATTACATGCGCACGCTCGATACCGGCAACAAAGCCAAAAGCTCTTTGCTGGATATTACGCGGCGCGAATTAAATCGCTTGTTGGATTATACTGCGGAAGGCCTCATCCCCGGCCACGTGTACGTCAATCGCAAAAAGGCCCAGCAGTTCAATATTAAACCGGCTTTTGAAAGAGAATGTTTGGTGATTGATGCCTCCGGTTTTTTGCCCGAAGGCACGGATCCCGAATTTTGCCTGGCCGCATTTCTACGCCGGACTTATGAGCTGGGGTGGCGGCGCTATATTCTTTATCGCGTCAGCGGTCAGCGCTTGATTTCGACCGCAGTGATGGGCAAGCGCGACACCGATGACGTCGAGATGGATGTGTATGGCGCTGCCGGGGAATATTTCGGCGCATTCATGCAAGGCGGCGTGATACGCTTGCACGGCAATGCGCAAAACTTCTGCGCCATGTGCATGCATCACGGGGATCTTTATGTCTTCGGCAATTCCGGCAAAGTCTGCGGCTATGCCTCGAAAGGCGGGAAAGTTTTCATCATGGGCAACGTCGTCGATCGTGCATGGACCAATTCTGTGGATGACTCACGCTGTCAAAAATTGGAGGTGATGATTCTCGGCGCGGCGAGCAAATTCGCGGGCGAGTCATTGATGGGCGGCAGCATTTATTTCGGCGGATTACATTTCGATGCCGCCGGCAAACTACGCACCAATGACCGCCCCTATCTCGGCACCAAATTGCTCGGCGGCGCCTCGCGCGGCAATTTCTTTTTCTTCGATCCCAAGAACCGTCTCGAGCCGTTTCAACATGCACACGGCATTCTCAAAGAAATGAATCTGCCCGAATGGGAAAAGGGCTTGGCGAAATTCAAAGAAATTTTGCAGCTCTCAAATGTTGCGGTGATGATGGAAGATGGAAAAGAATTCATCGAGGTCGATGGGCAGCAGGTCCAATTGTCGCAGGAGAATTTCAAGCTGATCGCGCCGCGCGGTGGGCTGAAAGGGTATGAGTCGCATTGAGGTGAAAGCTGGATTTACGCTTCGAGGGTTCTTAAAAACTTCGAAAGCAGGCTTGCGCAAAATCCGACTGCTTGACTCGTGTACAGACGGTGAGTCGCGATCCTTGACTTTTGGAAAAATATCCATAACTTGTCTCAGCGGATTGCCGAAATCACTTTATCCGGGAGCTACAATATGACGACCTTGGAAAAACTGGAAGAATTGGTTTACAAAGGCTTCGAAAAGACCGATCGGCGCCTTGACCAGCGCTTTGAAGAGACCGATCGGCGTCTTGACCAGCGCTTCGAAGAGACCGATCGGCGCCTTGACCAGCGCTTCGAAGAGACCGATCGGCGCCTTGACCAGCGCTTTCAAGAGACGCACCGATTAATAAAAGACACGGAGCGGCTGCAGAACAAAAATGCCCATCAACTAGAAGATCTGAAAAAGCAACTCACCGGCCTAACCAAATCTCTCGGCCTCTTTGCCGAGAGCATGGTCCACCCCGGTGCTGCACGGCTTTTCGCCGGACGCGGTATTGTGCTCACCGGAATTTATTCGCGCTCGCGTGAGCAGCGAAACGGGGGCACCATGGAAATAGACGTGCTGGGAACCGGGCCGGAGGCCGTGGTTGCCATCGAAGTGAAATTGCGGCTGGAGTTGCCGGAGGTGAGATATTTTTTGAGGCAGCTCGCGGATTTCTTCGAGTATTTCCCGCGTTTTCGCGGTCTGCGGCTTTATGGCGCCGTGGCCGGCATGAGCGTTGATGAAGGGGTGGCCCGCTTTGCGTACAAAAGCGGCTTATTCGTGCTGATGCCGGCCGGAGAAAACATGAAAATTATAAACGATGAAAAATTCGTGCCGGGGATTTTTGGCGAAACGCGCGCGTTGAAAGGGCGCAAAAAAAAATAACCCATGCCCGGTTTTCATTCACAAAAACCCAAAACCGGCCCGCCGGCCCTCGACCCTCTTTATCTTATCGATGCCAGCCCGTATATTTTCCGGGCGTATTTTTCCATCCCGCCTTCAGTGAAATCGCCGCAAGGCAAACCCACCAATGCCGTCTATGGCTACACCGCTTTCCTGCTCGATCTTTTGAAAAAAGAAAACCCAACGCATCTTGCCGTAGCTTTCGACGGCAGCCTCACGACTTCGTTTCGCAATGAATTTTATCCCGCCTATAAAGCGCAGCGCGCGCTGCCGCCGGCCGAGCTGGAAGCGCAGCTCGAGGATTGTTTCGAAGTCACACAGGCGCTCGGACTGGCGGCTTTTATCGATGAGCGCTATGAGGCCGATGATATTATCGGAACCATCATCGCCAAATTTCAAAAGAAGAACTGCAATTTCGTTGTCGTGTCCAGCGACAAAGATCTGGCGCAGCTTGTCGATGCCAAAACCATCTTGTGGGATTTTGCCAAAGACCGGCGCCTGGATGCCAAGGCGGTGCGCGCCCATTTCGGCGTGCAGCCGGAGCAGATGGTCGATCTGCTGGCGCTGCAAGGCGATGCGGTGGACAACATTCCCGGGGTGAAAGGCATCGGCGCCAAAACCGCGGTGGCATTGTTGGAAAAGTTTTATAGTCTTGAAACGCTTTATCAAAAAATCGCTCAAGTTGACAAACTGGAAATGCGGGGCGCGGCCGCGATTCGCGCCAAACTTGAAAGCGGCCGGGAGGCGGCGTTTCTTTCCAAGCGGCTGGCCACGATTGCTCCAGCAGCGCCGCTGCAGACGACGTGGAGTAATTTAAAATATGCCGGCGCGGAACGCGAGCGCATCGAGACCTTATTTGCCCGGCTGGGATTCGGCAGAATACGAGAGCGAATTACAAAATGGCGAAAATAAAATTCCTCTCTTATTCAAAAAACCCCTGCCTCTCCGGCGCCACAAGCTGATGCCAGCGGCGCCGCCAAACTTCCACCCCGGAGGCCAGACATGGAAAACTTAAAACTCATCACCCATCCTCTCATCCAGCACAAGCTTACGCATTTGCGCGACAAACGCACCGATCACATGCAGTTTCGCGCGCTCACCAAAGAGCTCACTTCGTTTATGTTATACGAAGTCATGTCCGACTATCCTTTGAAAGAAATCGAAATTGAAACGCCGTTGATGGCGGCCACCGCGCAAGTTCTCGCGCGCGAGATTTCATTGGTGCTCATCTTGCGCGCCGGCCTGGGCATGCTGGACGGTTTGCTCGCTTTAGTGCCGGAAGCGCGCGTGGGGCACGTCGGATTGTATCGCGATGAAAAAACGCTGCAGCCGGTGCAATATTATGCGAAGCTGCCCACCAATATCTCTGCCACCGACGTCATTCTTGTCGATCCGATGCTGGCCACCGGCGGCTCCGCGGTCAAAGCCGTGGATTTGATCAAGAAGGCGGGGGGAAAAGACATCAAGTTCGTGTGCATGGTCGCTGCGCCGGAAGGAGTTGCTAGGCTTGGCCGTGCACATCCCGAGGTGATGATCTATGCCGCCGCCCTGGACCAGCGCTTGAATGATCAGGGCTACATTCTGCCGGGATTGGGCGACGCCGGCGACCGTTTGTTCGGAACGAAATGACGAATTACGGCTATCCTATCACCATCGGCTCCACGCCGAAAGCGACGGAAAATCTTTCTCGCGTTTGCTGATAACTTGTTAGAACCCTATAGAAAAATTATTGATTGAGCATGAACAAATCTTGCATCATTCGGAATTTATGATATATTCAAAGTAACAACTGATACTTTTGTGGCGTTTAACCAAACGTAGTCATAAGTGTGCGAATCATCTCTCGTAAGCCACTTCGTGAATTTTAGGATAAGCATCCAGATGCTCAACAAGCATTACAAGCATGGTATTATGATACAAAGCGAGCGATATGGAAAACTCCTGCAGATATCAAAAGTGTTTATCGTAATGCCAGTGTTGTTGCAAATAATCGCGTTGTATTCAACATCAAGGGTAATGATTATCGCCTCATCGTTGCTGTTCAGTATCAATATGGAATCGTCTATATTCGGTTTATTGGCACACATACGGAGTATGACAAAATAGATGCCGCTACATTTTAACCGGAGATACGAATTATGAACATCCGACCGATCAAAAATGAAGCAGACTATCAAGCCGCGCTTTCAGAAGTAGAACGCTTATTCGAAGCTTCGCCTGACACACGGGAAAGTGATCGCTTAGAAGTATTGACAACATTGATCGAAGCTTACGAAGAACGGAAATATAACATTCCCTTGCCGGACCCAATCGAAGCCATCAAGTATCACATGGAAAGCCGCGGTTTGTCTCCTCGTGATCTGGAGCAGCATATTGGGAATAACACAACCGTTGCTGAAGTGCTGAATCGTAAACATGTGTTGACAATAGATATGATACGCCGGCTGCATACTGGACTGGGCATTTCAGCAGATGTTCTTATTCAATCCTATTCCATTGCTGCTTAAAAGAACCTTTCTTTGTTGTCACAAATAAGTTTAGTGGTTCTAACTTCTGTGTGCTCGATTTCCAACTATGCCCCGCCGCGAAGTTTTTTACGCTCCGCCCGAGCACTTTCAAAATGACCGCGTCTTTCTGACCGGCGACGAGCATCGCCATTTATCGCGCGTCTTGCATCATCACATTGGCGAGCGCCTGGTCGTCGTTGATGGCGCGGGCCTGGCGGTCGATGCCGAAATTATTTCCCTCCAGCGCGAACGCACGGAAATGCGCGTGGTGAAAAGAATGCGGCGTTATGGGGAATCTTTCACTCAAATTACTCTCGCGCAGGCCGTGCCCAAAGGCGCGCGCTTTGATTGGATCGTGGAAAAAGCCACGGAACTGGGCGCGGCGGAAATCATTCCCCTGAACACGGCGCGCACCGAAATCGAAACCAAAGCCAACAAAATATCCCGCTGGCAAAGACTGGCAATGGCGGCGATGAAGCAATGTTGCCGCTCCGTTTGTCCGGCCATTGCTGCGCCCGCATTCTTTGAAGAAGTATGCCGCCGGACAAGGGAATACGATTTGAGCCTGTTGGCGCATGAAGGCAGCGAGCGCGCATTGAAGAAATTTTCAGAAACTCCGCCGCCGCGCAAAATTCTTCTGCTCATCGGTCCCGAAGGCGGCTTCACGGAAGAAGAAATTCAAAGCGCTCTGGCCGCCGGTTGCCAAACGTTCAGCCTGGGGCCGCGCCGTCTGCGCGCGGATACCGCTGCACTCGCAGCGATGACGAAAATACTGGCAACCCTGGCGCAGTTGTAACGCTTCCCGGTTATGGCTAAATGCCATAAAAAATGCTTGCTTATCTGGGCGAATCTTGTTTATTTTTCCTGCTCGCGTTGATCAATGAATAAACGCGCGCAATGACATGAGTTCACAACCAAACTTGTTTGGAGGCCAGAAACCTTTATGCCCACCGGTATCAAAGTGCGTGACAATGAAAACTTCGAGAAAGCGCTGCGGCGCTTCACGAAAGCGTGTGAAAAAGCGGGCCTGATGTCGGAGCTGCGAAAACGCAAGCACTTTGAAAAGCCCAGCGAAAAGAAAAAACGCAAGCTCAAACTGGCGCAACGCAAGCAACGCCGCATGCAGATGTTGGAAAACCGATAACCCTAGAAAATTGCGGCCGCAGCTCCGGCGTTGCCCTCCGGAGACCGGGCCGCGCACCTCTTCTTCCCTCTGCGCGCGTACAGGAGAATATGATGGCTCTTTTGGATCAGCTCGATAAAGATTTGAAAGTGGCGATGAAAAGCGGCGACAAGGTACACCTGGAAACCGTGCGCCTGCTGCGCGGCCAGTTGAAAGATTTTGAAATCAACAAACAACAGGAGCCGGGCGCGGAAGAGGAAATGGAAATTTTGCTGAGCGCGGCGAAAAAACGCCGGGAAGCGATCGCGGCATTTCGCAACGCCGGCCGGGAGGAATTGGCGGAAAAAGAAGCCGCCGAGCTGGCGGTGATTTCCATTTATTTGCCGCAAGCGCTGCCGCACGCCGAAATCGAAACACTGGTCAACGCTGCGATTCAAGAAGCCGGCGCGAAAGCGGCAAGCGATCTCGGCAAAGTCATGGGCAAGCTCATGCCGCAGATCAAAGGTCGCGCCGACGGCAAAATGGTGCAGCAAATGGTGCGCGACCGCTTGTCGTAATTTTTTCAGCAGGCCGCAGTGCAACCTGCTTGTCGCTTCATAACTCAAGCGCCATTCTGCGAATGGAGGATGCCGGCGCGAAAGCTCTAACACGTTTCGCGTTCAGCCGCCATCGCCACGATTAAGGCGAGAGGATGACCCCTGCATGTCCCTCGTGATTTCTTTTACCGATGTCATCATCATCACGTTATGCAGTCTGTTCGGATACCTCGGCTACCGCGCGGGTTTTTATGACAGCGTGCTTGCGCTCACGGGATTTTATCTGTCCTTCACGTTGAGCCTGCTGCTCATGCGCTATACCGCCGGATTTTTCAGCTTCGTGCTGGAATTGCCTCCGGAAATGAGCGTGCTGTTCGGCTTTTCGTTTGTCTTCGGCCTGCTCATGCTGGGGCACGTGTTTTTCCAGAAATGGATGCACGACATGATCAAGATGCAGGTGGAGACCTGGTTCGATCAAATCAGCGGCGCGCTGCTGGGCTTTTATCGCGGTTTTTTGATTGTGAGCTTGTTGGTGCTGGGTTTCTCCTGCCTCCCTCTGCCGCAAACCATTGCTTACACCGAAAGCCGCAGTCCCTTCGTGCGGCGGGTGAAATGTTTTTTGCCGTTGAACTATAATTACTTTCGCAAGTTGATTCCTTTTCTGCCCGGCTTCGAACAAAATCTCGCCGCTGCTCTCAAGCGCACGCTAGGGCCCGAGGATCGCGCCCTCGCCGCCTGGCAACGCCTCGCTTCGTGCACGCTGCCGCCCGAGCAGCTTGACCAAATTCCATGACCGTCAGGAGCGTAGATTAAATAACTTTCCCAGTTCATTCGAAATCGTCATTCCCGCGTCTTTTAGCGGGAATCCAGTTTTAAAGCTTATGGATGCCCGATTAAAGCCTCGGGCATGACCGTCTACAGAACAATTTATTTAATCAATATTTTCTTAATTCCGTGCCTGATCCATTCTCTTCTGCCGCGCAAACTTTGGAGTTGCCCAAAGTTCTGCAATACCTCGCTTCTTATTCCCATTCCGAGCTGGGCGCCGAGCGCCTGCTGCAGCTTGCTCCGCTGGCAACGCTAGCTGAAACGCAAACCCGCCTCGATGAAATCACGGAAATGCGCGGCCTGCTCAATGCCGGCGAAACCCCGCCCGTGTCCTCTCTTCCCGATTTGCGTTCGCCGTTGCAACAACTTCAGCTCGCAGGCCGCGCGCTGGAGCCGCGCGCGCTGCTTGATCTTGCGCTTTTTCTCGGCGTTGCCCGGCGCGTGTGTGGATTTCTCGCCTCCCGGCGCGAGCGTTGTCCACTGCTGCAAGCGATCGGCCAGGGCATGGCCAATTTGCAAGCGCAAGAGCACGCCATCGCAGCGGCGATCAGTTCCACCGACGGCTCGGTTAAAGATTCCGCCAGCCCGGTGCTGCATCGCATCCGCAAAGACATTGTGCGCGCGACCGCAGAAGCGCGCGAAGCACTGCAACGCATTGCCAAAAAACTGGGCGAGCGCGACATGCTGCAAGAGAGCATGGTCACGCTGCGTGAAGGCCGATTGGTGCTGATGTTGAAAGACGAATATCGCACGCGCGTCTCCGGTTTGATTCACGACGAATCGGCCAGCGGCAAAACCGTGTTCCTCGAGCCGATGGAATCGGTCGCGCTCAATAATCGCATCCGCCAATTGCACGCCGCCGAGCGCGAGGAAATCGAAAGAATTTTGCTGGAGCTTTCCGATCGCTTCCGCCAGGTTTTGCCGGCGTTGCACGGCAATCACGAGCACATGATCGCCCTCGACATGATTCACGCCAAAGCCGCGGCGGCGCAGCGCTGGCAGGCGCACGCGCCGGCGTTGCAATCTTCGCCCCGGTTCAAGCTTCTCGGCGCACGGCATCCGCTGCTGCTGTTGCGCGGTGAAAATCAACGCGAGCCGGGCGCCGTCGTGCCGCTGGATTTGGAGCTCGGCCTGGCGCCGGCGCAGCAAAATCAGACTATCCATACTTTGATCATCAGCGGGCCGAACGCCGGCGGAAAAACCGTCGCGCTCAAAACCGCCGGCCTGCTCGCCCTGATGATCCGCTGCGGCCTGCACATTCCCGCCGAGCCCGACAGCGAAATGCCTTTGTTCAAAAACGTTTTCGTCGACATCGGCGACCGGCAGTCGATCGAAGACGATCTCTCGACTTTCACCTCGCACATGGCGCGTTTGGTTGAAATTTTGCGCCGCGCGCAGCCGGGTGATTTGGTTTTGTTGGATGAGATCGGCGCCGGCACGGATCCCGAGGCGGGCGCTTCATTGTCAATGGCAATCTTGCAGGAATTGCATGAACGAGAATGTTTGACCGTCGCCACCACGCATCATGGCGTGCTGAAAAATTTCGCGCAAACCCGGCCGGGAATGCGCAACGGCTCGATGGATTTCGATCAAAGCACTTTGACACCGACGTACAAGTTCCGCGCCGGCCTGCCGGGCGCAAGCTATGCTTTCGAGATTGCCGCACGCACCGGGATCGATCCGCAATTGATTGAAACCGCGCGCGCTTTTGCCGGCAGCGACAAAAGCAGCGTCGAAGCGTTGTTGTCCGAATTGCAAGCCCAGCTTTCGGCGCAGAAACAATTGACCGTAAATTTGCACGAAGAAGAAAGCCGGATGCGCGGCGCCCGCGCGCAATACGAAGAACGCTTTGCGGCCTTCAAAGCGCAGGAACGAAAACTCAAACAAGAAGCCGTGGCCGCAGCCGGGGCGCTCTTGCAAAACGCCAATGCAACCGTGGAAAATGCCGTGCGCGAGCTGCGCGAGCAAAACGCTTCGCGCGAGGCCATTCGCGCCGCCAAAGAAAGTGTGCAAGCCGTGCGCACGCGGGTGGATGAAGAAAAAGAAAACTTGCAGGCTCCGCCGCCGGCGGCGGAAACTGAAAGCCTTCCCCATTTGCAGCCGGGCATGCAAGTGTTGTGGCAAAAACAAAATTCCCTCGCCACGGTTTTGGAGCCTCCGGATGCCGCCAACAAAGTTTTGATCGGCGCCGGCATTTTGCGCGCGCGCGTTCCGGTCGAAGAATTGCGTGCGGCCTCGCAGGTGGCACGGCCGCCGGCGGCCTCTATACCCAAACTCACGCGCACGGACGCCGCCGCTTTGCCGGAAATCGATCTGCGCGGAATGCGCCTCGACGAAGCGATAAATGCCGTGGATAAATTTTTGGACGAAGCCTTGCTCGCCGGCTGGAATGAAGTGCGCTTGATTCACGGCAAAGGCACGGGCGCGCTGCGCAAAGGCATTACCGATTATCTCAAAAATCATCCCGCGATCAATCGCTACGCCCATGCGCCGATCGGCGAAGGGGATTTAGGCGTCACCGTCGCCGAGCTGCGTTGAGCAGCGCCAATTAGATAACTTGCTCATTTGATCTGTCATGCCCGAGCGCTTTAATCGGGCATCCAGACGGCGTAAAATGGATTCCCGCTTAAAGACTGCAGGAATGACAGCCTACGCAAATAGGAAAGTTATTTAATCGGCGCTTCCAAGTTGGCGTTACCATCGGGGAATGTCATTCAGAAAGAATCTTCCCACGCACCGGGCGCAAGGCTAAAACTGACGGCAGTGTTAGTGCTTGGGAAGATTCCTGCTGAATGACAGGGTGTGGATTTTGGGCGAAAAACCGACCTTAGCGTTGTAGTATTAGTTAAAACTTTTAAGAGCTCCTTCTCATGTCATCAAAATATTACGATTTTCTCTCCGCTGCCGTCGCCGCCGCGCACCTTGGCGGCAAAATTTTGCAAGAACGCTTCGCGCAGCGGCAGACGCTGCAAGTGGACCACAAGGCTGAATTTGATTTTGTCACTGCGGTCGATCGCGAATCCGAGGCGGCCATCGTCGCCCATCTCAAAAAACATTTTCCTCGCCATGCCATTCTTGCCGAAGAAGGCGGCGCTTCCGGCGAAAACCAAAGTGAAGTGCAATGGATCATCGACCCGCTCGACGGCACGGCGAATTTCATTCACGGCGTGCCGCAGTTCGCGGTTTCCATCGCCGCGCGTGAACAAGAAAAAATCGTCGCTGCCGTGGTGTTCGATCCCATGCGCGACGAGCTTTTCACCGTGATTCGCAGCGGCGGCGCTTTTCTCAACCGCGCGCCGCTTCACGTCACCGCCAGCACGGAATTGCACCAATGCCTGCTCGGCACCGGCTTTCCCTTTCGCGCCAAAGAATTGCTCGAACCTTATCTAGGGCTGTTCAAAACCTTTTTCGAGCGCGTGCGCGATTTGCGCCGCCTGGGCGCAGCCAGCCTGGATTTGGCCTACGTCGCAGCCGGGCGCTTCGATGCTTTCTGGGAATATCGTTTGAATCCCTGGGATTTTGCCGCAGGTGTGTTGCTCGTGCAGGAAGCCGGCGGCGCGGTCTCCGGCTTTTCCGCAGAAGATGATTATTGGAGCAGCGGCAATATTCTCGCCAGCAACGGCAAGATGCATGCCTTGTTGCAAGAGATTACCCAAGCGGGTTATGCCTTGAAGCGTTAGGGTTAAGACCCCTCTCTGCGCTTTCCCATAAGAGGGCAGAAGGAATTGACCTGCCGGCTTTTGGGTAACCCGATCATAATGGAAATGTAGCGCAGACCTCCTGTCTGCTCTTAGCACTTGTGCAGGCTGGAAGCCTGCGCTACAAATAACATGTCATCCTGTAAGGAACTTTTTAAGCATCAAGGAAAATCTCGGTGCTCAAAAAAATGCTTCCAGGGTAATCGGGAGGTGTTACTTGCCGAACAAACTTCCAAGTGGAAATATCTCATATGCAATTCCTGCCCTATCGCTACGCCGGCCGCCTGAAAGTTTTTTTGTTTATCACCGCAGTCGCGCTCATTCTCGGCTTGCTGTGGTATTCCCATCAAGTGGTCAACGGCCTGCGCGCCGAGGCGCGCAACATCGTGCTGTTTTATGCGCAATTTTATGCGCGTGCGGCCAACGACGCGAATGACAGCGCGCTCAATTTCATTTTCGAAGAGATCATCAAACGCACGGAATTTCCCATCATTCTCACCAGCCCGGAAGGCGAGCCTACGGGCTGGAAAGGCATTCATGTGCCGCCGGATTCGGCCAATTCGCCCGCAGCGCGCGCCGAAGTGCGCGAAATCATGGCCGGCATGCGGCGCGAAACCGATCCCATTCCCATTGTTTATCACGATCAAGCCACCGGCAAAAACGATACGCTCGCGCTGCTGATTTACGGCGATTCCAGACGCATCAAGCAATTGCAATTGCTGCCCTACATCGAAATCGGCGTGGTGGGATTGTTCATTCTCATCGGCTTCGCGGGCTTCAACAGCATTCGCCGCGGCGAACAACAATTCATCTGGGTGGGCATGGCGAAAGAAACCGCACACCAGCTCGGCACGCCCATTTCTTCCTTATTGGGTTGGATTGAATTGTTGCACTCGCAGGCCGGCGCGAACGGCGCGCACGCCACTATCAGTGAAATGCAGCGCGACGTCGAGCGCTTGAGCAAGGTCGCCTCGCGCTTTTCCCAAATCGGCTCGCGCGCCGATTTGAAAGAGCAAGACGTCGCGGCGCTCGCGGAAGAGGTGGCGAAATATTACCGTATCCGCCTGCCGCAAATGCGGCGTGAAGTGACGATCACCGTTCATCGCGGCAACGTGCCGCCGGTGCCGTTGAATCACGATCTGTTCGAATGGGTGCTGGAAAATTTGGTGCGCAACGCGCTGGATGCCATCGAATCGTCAAAAGGCGAGATTCGCATTGATATTCAGCCGGCGGAAAAATCCGGCCGCGTGATCATCGAGGTGCAGGACAACGGCCGCGGCATCGATCCCGCCAACCGCAAAAATATTTTCCGCCCCGGCTTCAGCACCAAAAAACGCGGCTGGGGATTGGGACTCAGCCTGGCAAAACGTATCGTCGAAGAATATCATCACGGCAAATTGATCCTGAAGGAATCGCGCGTGGGAGAGGGGACGACGATGAGAATCGTTTTGTAGCGGCGCGACAAAATCAAAAGGACAACACCGGATGCTTGAAATGAAAATCCGTTGCCTCTTGATAAACTTTTGCAACGGCGAGCACGGCGGCTTCATCATACAAACCTCCCATAAAACTGATGCTCGTCGGACTGCCCTTTTGATCGAAGCCATTGGGCGCCACGACGCACGGATGTCCGGTAAGATTCGTCAGCAGCAAATTATTCCCTTCGAATGACGGCGCAACGTACACGTCGATGTCCTTCATCACCTTCGCCATTTCCTGAATCAACAAATAGCGCGCGCGATTGGCTTGCACATATTCCACCGCCGGAATGAAGCGCGACGAGCGAAACGCATTCGGCCAGGCATTCTTGATTTGTCGCACGAGCAAATCGTCTTTTCCGGAAAGCGTGAGATCATCGAATGCCGCCGCGGCTTCTGCGCTCAGAATGACGGTCATCGCTTGCACCGGCAGTTTTGGCAATTCGATTGGAATGAGCTGCGCGCCCAGCTCGCGCAGCTTGGCCAAAGTCGCCTCATTCGTCGCGCGATAAGTTGAATCTTGCTCGAAATCCTTTTGCAAATAACCAATGCGCAGCCGGTTGAGCTGCACGTTGGGATTGTAATTAAAAGAAAGATCGACGACGGTTTGATCTGCGCCATCCGGGCCGTAAATCGCATTGAACACCAGGGCGCAATCTTCCACGGTACGGCACATCGGGCCGATCTTGTCCATGGACCAGCTCAAGGCCATGGTGCCCGTGCGGCTTACGCGGCCATACGTCGGGCGCAAGCCGGTCACGCCGCATCGCGTCGCAGGCGAAACAATCGAACCCCAGGTTTCCGTGCCGATTGCGAACGCCACCAATCCTGCTGCAGTAGCGGAGGCCGAGCCCGCCGAGGAACCGCTCGAACCTTGTTCGAGATTCCACGGATTGCGCGTTTTGCCGCCGTACCAGACGTCGCCCCATGCCAGCTCGCCCATCGTCAATTTTGCGACCAACACTGCGCCCGCCGCTTCAAGCCGTTGAATCACCGTCGCGTCCTGATCGATCATTTGATCTTTAAACGGCACCGAACCCCACGTGGTTTTATAGCCTTTGGTCGCAAGCAAATCTTTCGCGCCATAAGGAATGCCATGCAGCGGACCGCGATATTTGCCGACAGCAATTTCCGCATCCGCGTGCGCCGCTTGCTTCAGCGCCAATTCTTCGGTAATCGTGATCACGCATTCGAGTTTAGTCCCGTATTTCTTCAAGCGTTCGAGATACATCTTCGTGAGCCGCGTCGAAGTGATTTTGCGTGTGCGCAACAGCTCTGCCAATTCCCGCACCGAAGTGAAAGCCAGATCTTCAATATTCGCGGGCGCGATAACTTGGGGTGACGCACTCATCACAAAAGGCTTGCGCTGCGTTTCGAATTTCATTCCAACCGGAACGGGATTGAAATGCAGCGCCGGCGGCACGCTATTGTTGATTTTCAGCGCGCGCAGCTTTTGATAATTATCGAGATTCTCCTGCACATCGCCCAGCATAGAATCGCGCTTGGCCTCGTTGAAGCGCAGGCCGAAAAGCTGCTCCGCCGCCGCGACCATGTCGCGGGTTACGGTGATTTTGGATTCCGATTGAAAAATCGCGCCCAACAGAAAAAAACAGCCCGCGCCGAGCACCAGCCCCATAACGATCAATAGGCGTAATCGCATGAATTCTTTCCTTTCCTCTCGTGGAATACGGATCATCATTTGGCGGGAAAGTTAAATGATTCTGAACAGAGAGGCAAGATGATGCTGGCGGGAATCTCCCGCGAAGTCAGACTTGGACACAAAGAAACCAGAGGCCATCTTATGCCCCGTGTGTCCAAGTCTGATTTCACCCACCGAAAGGGATGTTTTGTTGAAATGAGTTGCTCGTCTTTTCACCGAGGGTCAATCATCCGCGCGCGTTTCCCGTGTTCGTCGCGAGGGCGAGTTTCGTTTTTCTTTATCGCGTGACTGAATCTGCGCCGGCGCTTCTTTGCGCTCTCGGCGTGAAGGCTCGTTTATGACTGGAACTTCTTTTCTTTCAAACGGGCGAGAGGGAAAAGTGACTCGCCTCACTTCCGGTGCACGCTTTTCATACGTTCGTCTTTCCGGCTCGTACTCCTCTCGTGCATGCGGCGGCCCATAGCCACGTTTGTCGTGACCGCGTTTCTTGCAATTGGGTCGAGGTTTCCAATTGCAACGGTCCCACTCCCGGCTGCGATAAACGACGCGCGGGCGAACGTAAACGGGCGTCACGACGAACACCGGCGCGCAGCGCGTACCCACGCGGATGCGAATATCCGCTTCCACCCGCGCGAAAATGCGTGGAAAATCAAAGCGGGCATAAATGATGGGACTCGGTCTGATCACGAGCCCGGCCTCGACAAAACTTCTTTCCAGCCACGGCGCGAGCACGACCGGCTCGCGCGTAAAGATCACGCCGATTTGCGCGTCCCCTTCTTCTTCGTCATACAAAAAAACATCCTTAGCCAAATCGCTGAGACGGTAAATGCGATCGGAACGAAGCTCGTACTGGTAATGATGCGGCCGCGGATAAAGGATTTTCACATTGCCGTAGGGCGTGACCTGATAGACGGTGACATAGCCGCGCTCACGCAAACGCAAAAAAACTTCACCGCGCGACTCGTCGTCGTAATCATCATCATAATATTGCGCCGTCCAAACTTCAACGCGCGCCTCACCCGGATGATGAGCGTTTGCGGTTTGCCAACCCAACATCATAGCCAGCGCAAACAGCACGGTCAAACAGTTCTTTCTCATGTCAACATTCCTGCAATTTGGTCGGAGAGAAACAGAAGACGATTTCGTGGTGTTGTTGTGCACTGCCACCGGCAAGGTGTCGTCTTGTTCGTGGATCATTGCAAAATGTCTTGGGCCAGCGTCATTACTTCTTCGTTTTTGCAACGGACGTGCCACATGCATGGGCATTTCTGGCATCAAAAACTCGGGAGAAGTCGTCATGCCAACAGCTCTATTTGCCATGAACTTATCTATTCTCATTCTCGCATTGCAAGCTGCCAGAATCAGAATGTCTTTTGTGCCTGACACGAAAACTGTGAAGCGAGCAAAACAAGTGGACTGTGGCGTCCTTACTCAGATGTGTCAAAACACTATGCAGGATATTTCAAAAGATGGAGCAATCAGACCGTCGCTTTCCACCGCTTCGAGTTGATAATCTTGATGCGCATCGAATTGGAGTTGCAGGGTTTTGGATATGTCATTCACAAAATTGCATTGAAGCTTGATAGGGGATTGCTTATATTTTTGTTGCACACAAAATTTATACAAACACCTTGCTGCCGATGAAGAAAGGACGTATATGTCCGCAAACAACCGTTGAAGAAATCTTGACTGCGGTGCGGCGACTGCCAAACCAAGAACGCCGGCGTTTATCCGAACTTTTAAATCGCGAACGAGAATCCGAGGTGCAATTGGATGAAACGCACACACCAACCCTCGAAACCTCTCAACCTCGTGCCCTCGACCAGATTCCGGCAACCCGCGAGGCGGAAATGCAATGGCTGCTCGATCATCCGGATTTTTGGGGTCAACATCGCGGCGAGCACGTTGCGCTGTGGGGTTATGAGATGATCGCCGTTGGCAAAAACGCAAAAGAAGTATATGCCGAAGCTCGGCGGCGTGGAATCAAATTTCCTTTTGTGCAATACCTGCCCAAGCATGAACACGAATGGCTTCTGGGTATATCGAATCAACCTTTGGTCGAGCCTTAAACAATGGCCCAATTGGAATTCGAACATCGTTTCAATTACCGCCCCTTGTTTCTCGAAACGAAGCTCTAAATGCTTGATCGAGTTTTCTTTGATCTTGGGGTCAATGATGTCGTCCAAAGCTTTGCCGTTGGGCAGGGGATAGGTTTGTTTGGGGCGGGGATGAAGCTTCATCAAGTTTGTTGATATGCTCGCAAAAATTCTTCTCGGGTCAATTCGCAATCGCGCAGGATCTTGGCCAGCAGGCCCGGACCGACTGTTTCGCCCGCATGCACAGGCACGACGGTCGCGCGGCCATCGGAATGATGGAGAAAATGATGACTGCCTTTGATTCTGAGGACTTCGAAGCCGGCCCTTTTCAAAGCTGCAATGATTTCCTTACCCGTGAGACTGGGCAGCTTGCTCATGACGTCAGACTCACCTTTTGCACACCAACGAATTCCAGCGGCTCCACCTCTCCTTGTACCTCAAGACACAATTCGATGGCCTCCCGAATACGTTCCATTAATTCATCGAGGGACCGCGCTTGTGTGTGGCAACCCTTTAAAGTGGGCACGGAAGCGACGTAGAACCCCTCGCTATCGCGTTCGATAACGACGTTGAAATCTTTGTGCATGGCGCATTCCTAATTGTGAACGAAGGTCAGGCATTTTGGGTCAACAAATTGTACTGAAAAAAAACAGAATGTGCAAGCAATGAAAACGACGGATGACATACCAAATGCTTTCAACCGCAAGCAAAGGGCTCCAATTTGTGGTTGAATTGATGGTAAATTTTCACTATTGTAATTACAGCAATCTAGGCCAGCAAGAAATCAAAATCAAATGAATAGAAACGGCATGAACCTGCCAAACCATGAAAAGGCGGTTATTCCACAAAGAAAGGTTGTTGGTTATTTGCTTTCCCACTCGCACCGTGACGGCCGTAGCAAAGCCAAGTTTTTTACTCAATTCGGTTTTTCGGTCGAGGCTTGGGATGAACTGGCGCAAGCATTACGCCAACACGCAACAGACCACGAAATCGTGAAAGCAGAGCAATCACCTTTTGGAACGCGATACGTCATCGACGGCCATATAACCGCGCCTGATGGCAGAACGCCTTTGGTTCGTTCGGTTTGGTTTATCGCAACCGGCGAAACCATTCCACAATTTGCAACCGCATACCCCTTGAAAAGGAGAGCGTCATGATACATGAGTTGGATAGCGTGGTTCTCACCACTGATTTTCCTGAGCACGGGCTGCGAGAAGGCGACGTTGGCACCGTTGTGTTGGTGCATCGTGGCGGTGAAGGATTCGAAGTTGAATTTGTTGCGCTGGATGGTGAAACAGTCGCCGTGGTTTCACTTTTCTCCTCTCAAGTTCGCCCGATTGGACAACGAGAAATCACTCATGCTCGCAAAGTAGAAAGTGTTTTTGCCGATTGATTCTATCCTTGCTCCCCGCGAAGTCAGACTTGGACACACGGATTTGAGATGGCATCTTGACTCTTTGAGTCCAAGTCTGACTTTACTCCGCACGGGGAGATTTGGCATCATTTATTGCCCATGCGATGCTTGATGTCGTAGTTGATGATGAAGTCCAACTCTTTGTCGGCGAAATCGCGGTAGTTTGATTGTGATACAACTAACGCTTCGTCAAGCCACTCGCCGTTTGGAATTCGGCTCATATTTTTCGCGTGTCATGATTGATCCCCAATAGTCGTCATGCAAAAGTTTTAGAATTATAAGTTTTAGAATTATCCAGTGTTTCTTTAGGCTGCTGTCAGGTTGCCCAGCGAAGTCAGACCTGGACATAACGGTTTTGAGTTGGCATCTTGACTCTTTGCGTTCAAGCCTGACTTCACTCAATACACGTGCTAGCTCAATAAGTCTTTAATGTTTATTTTGAACCCAGCCTCCTGCAGTTCGGCAGCAAGTCTGTCTTTGACTTCAAAAACACTATCCTCGAATTTTATATAAAGCAGGCCTTCAATGTCAGAAGGCTTCTCAAGATCTCCCTTCATCAGGATGGCAACACGCTTTCTACCCAGTTTGGCAAGGAACATGCCCATCTCCAAAACGACATTCTGTCGAGCTCTCTTCTTTTTTTCTTCATGATGGTCTAACTGATGACCTTCATCGTCGGGAGTCAGCAAAACACAGGCAAAACTCACATCTGTGTTGCTTTCGAGCTTTTCAATTACTGTTTGCCCAACTGAAACTACATTTTGTAAAACGATTGGCTCAAGTTTCAGTCGCCTCAGCAGTAGCTCAAGTTGCTCCCTATCTTGAGTGTCATGACCGTAAACAATGAAAACTTTGTTGCTCTTTAATTGCAGTGGACTGGTGATAGGCATGGAACTGGATGGCTCAACTTCTTGCCCATCATCTGCCCCAAGTAGCTCTCGAATTTTCGTTTTTAGGGGTGTCTCTTTTCCCTGCCAAACCAGCCGGCCTGTGTTATACACGCAAAGAATCAGCCCATCGGCAAACAAAAACTGCTCGCCGTTTTGTATTAGCTTGCGTTGAAACTGAACGTTGTTACCGGTCAAGATTTCTTCTATCTTTGTCACATCCCAATTGCTCATTGTATCTTCCAAGATATTGTCATTCATGAAAGATTATTTTTTGATGAAAGAGCAAGGCCGCCGATGAGGCAAAATGTCGCTGTTGAAGGGGCATTGTTCGGCAAAGATGCTTCGCGGAGTTTTGACGCAATCAAACTATAGCCAAGCCCTAGTTGAACATGTACGCCATTTAAAAAAACCGGCCACGCCGTGGTTGAACAGCGACCAATCTTTTTCACCATTATCAAAGGATAAGGAGGTTGCTATGAACCGAGGAATTTGCCGCCGGTTCAAAGGGTTCGTCTCGTTGTGTTCGTTCTTTCTTGCGGGCGGTTTGATTGTGGGATCGCGCGCGCAGGAAGTCGAACGCAAAACCAGCACGGAAGATTGCGCGGATTGCACCATGAACTCCGTAACGCATCCAATGGATACGCCCGCGCCTCGCGTTGCGGATATTCCCGGGACCCTCGAACGGGTTTCTTCATCAACAAAAAATGCTTTGGCCGGCGAAATGAGCGCAAGCTCTACGGTTGATCTGGTTGCGGACCGGGTTTATTTGCGCACCGGCCCCAACTCCGGCGATCCGGACGTCACGAATCCGATAGCCGGACAAGCGTATTTCGTCCACATTGATTTTCGCAATACCGGGCCGACCACGGCGAGCAACTATCTCGTGCAAATCCGGCTCAATGGCGCGGAGCTCTGTTCCGGCAATTTCATCACATCGGGCAACACGACGGAAGTCGCTTGGTGCACGACGGCACTCACGTGGCCGGCGGGCAACAATACCATTGCAGGCGTTTTGGACGTGAATAGCGTCATTCCTGAAACCGACGAAACCAACAACAGCACGAGCCGCACCTATTCGGCCTCGGCGGAATTGGTGGCGGAGCGTTTGTATCTGCGCACCGGCGCGAACTCCGGTCTCTTCATCGATGTGCCATTGCCGGGGCAGCCGTACTTTGTTCATTTTGATTGGCGCAATGCGAGCTCGAACAGCGCCAACAATTTTCGCGCGGAAATCAGGCTGAACGGCGGCGTGCTGTGCTTCAACAACAGCCAAAACGCCGGGCCGAACTCGATCGTCACCACTTGGTGCGCCACGGCCGTGACTTGGCCGAACGGCGGGGCCACAATCGAGGGCGTGCTTGATGTCAACGGCGTGATCAACGAGTCCCTCGAAAACGATAATGCGGCGGCGCGCTTCTTCGGCTATCAAACGTACCGTGATTTCGAGTTGACCTGCCAAGTGCGCTCCGCGGAAAATTTCACCGCCAATACCGGCGCGGATTTTTGCTTCCTCTACGGCTATCAGGACGATCTTCACTATTACTACGTCATGTTTAATCGCACCACGAACGACACGCGCGTGTATAAAATCCGCGGCACGACTCGCACCGAGATCGGCAACCTCGGCGCGTTCATCATCCCCGACAACAACTATCACGAAGTGAAACTGCGCCGCACGGGCGGCGCCATACAGGTCTTTTATGACGGCGTGAGCTTGGGCGCCGCGGTGGATAGTGAATACGACCTCGGCGGCGTGGGCTTAGGCTCGTTCAACGATTCCGCGATGTGGGATGACCTCTGCATTCGGCGCATCACCGGAGGCAATTGCGATTTCATCGACGACTTCGAAGATCTCAACGCCAACGATTGGATTCCGCTGCATCCTTCGCGCTGGCAGGTGACGACGCATCAAGGCGACCAGTCGTATTTTTTGAACACTTCGAGTTTTGACAATCAATATGAGCTGCGCTTGGGTGAATACAGCTTACTGACCTCGCAAATCGAGCTGGTGGCCGACGACGTTTTCTTGCGCACCGGCCCCAATTCCGGCAACGTGATCACCAACCCGGTTGCCGGCGTGCCCTATTTTGTTCATTTCAATTGGCGCAATATCGGGCGTGGCCCGGGCCTCGGGTTTCGTTTTCAGATTCGAGCGTTGAGCCGGGATACGTGTGAATATAGCGGCAATGCCGAAGCGTTCTCCACGCACAATTCCTGGTGCACGGACCCGGTGACTTTCAACGCAGGTTCCGTGACATTGGAAGGCACGTTGGACTTTCGCAATGTTTTGTTCGAGCACAACAAGACCAACAACGTGATTCGCCGAACGCTGACCGTGACCTCGCCGGCCGTGGACTTGATTGCGGATCGCGTGTATTTGCGCACGGGCCAAAACTCGGGCGACATCATCACGAATCCCGTTGCCGGTGTTCCTTACTTTCTGCACCTCGATTGGCGGAATGCCGGCGCGGCGACCAGCGGCTTCCGTATCGAACTGCGGCACAACGGCAACGTGCTGTGCTTCTTCAACAACCAAAGCGCGGGCCCGAACGCGAGCGTCATCACCTGGTGCACGAATGCCGTGACTTTCTCGCCGGGAACGCAAACGCTCGCCGGCGCTCTGGATGTGAACAATGCCATTGTCGAAACGCTCGAGAACAACAATACGATCAGCGCGACGGTGACGGCCACATCGCCATCGTCTTGCAATCCGCAGGCGTGCTCCGGCCCGGCGCTCTTTCCCGTGAAAGAAGGCGGGACCATAGTGGGAGAAGTGATTACCGGAGGCAATGGCGCGATCGTGTGCGTGGATATTCGTATTCGGCAAAACGCGCTGCCGATCGATGCTTTCGGTTTTACTGTGAAAGTCGATCCGGCGCGGCTGGCTTTTGTCAACGCCAGCGCGGGCAATCTCACCAGCGGTTTTGTCACGGTCAATGCGCAGGAAACTCCGGCCGGGTCCGGCACGATCAACTGCGGTGGCTTTGGGTCCACGCCGATTCCGGTCAACAGCGCCGGGGTTGTGATCAAGTTGTGCTTCCGCGTGCTTTGCCCGACTCCTTCGTTGCCGCCTTCGCCCATCGAAATCAGCAACCCGATCGACGACGTGGCGGGCCTGGCCGTGTGCTGCAATTTGTTCAATTGCGCGGGCTGCGTGAGCAATGGCGACGTCGATGGCAACGGCTCGCTCTCGCCCGGAGATGCGCTGTGCGCGTTTCAAATCTTTCTCAACAGCGGCGCGTTGCCGGTCTCGTGCGACGTTTCAAATTTCACCTGCGAGGTGGCCGCTGCTGATGTGACCTGCGAAGGCAGCGTTACGCCGGGTGACGCGTTGGCGATCTTCAATCGCTTCTTGGCGGGTTTGCCGCCGCTGGAATGTTTTGCCCGAACTTCGTTGAGCAAAACGAATGCGGCTTATCAACTCACGCTGAACCAACGCACGATCATGAACGCGCCGGAAGCGGAGGGCAAAGACTTGGTGAAAGTCGCGCTTGCCGTTAAAAATCCCAACGGGCTTCAAGCGTTTGGCTTGAATCTCATCTATCCCACCAACAAGCTAGCGTTCATGGGCGTGCGCCGGACAACGTTGACGGAGAAGTGGATTCAACTCGAGGGCCGGCGTCATGAGGCGGGAGTTGTTACCATCGGCGGCTTCAATGATAAAGCGCTCTCGGCTATCGGTGGGAATGAAGTGTTTGAAGTGTGGTTTAAATCCGAAGGCGAGACGGTCAGCGCGAGCGATTTTACGATTGACAACTTGGTGGATGACTTCAGCCGCGTTTTTGAACACGGCAGAGCCGATGCGCCGCAAGCTTTGGCGGCTACGCCTGCAACCTTCAAGCTGCATCAAAACTATCCCAACCCATTTCAACTTGGCGTGAATAGCAAAGCCACGGTGATACGTTTCGACTTGCCCGGCAAAGAAGCCGTGAAGGTGGAGTTGGCAATTTACAACCTCTCCGGCCAGCTCGCGCGCCGCTTGTTCTTCAGCGAGCGCGCCCCGGGCGCATACGAAATGCCCTGGGACGGCCGGAACGAACAAGGCCGTCTCGTGCCTTCCGGCGCGTATATCTTCAAACTCAAAGCCGGAAATTTTGTGGAGAGCAAAACCTTGACGGTGGTGAGGTAGAGGCGTCAAGGAGCGCCGATTAAATAACTTTTCCATGTGCTTCGGGCCGTCATTCCCGCAGATTTTAAGCGGGAATCCAGTTTTTAAAGCTTATGGATGCCCGATTAAAGCGCTCGGGCATGACGTTCAAATGAGCAATTTATTTAATCGGCGTTCCTAAACGGGTATTGATGCGGCGAAGTGCAGACCTTCCAGGTTTCGAAAGCCTGGAAGGTTTTTTTTGCTGCACTTGAACAACGTCGTTACGCCTACGCGGTAAGCCACTCATGCTCTCTCGATCAACATCTCTAAAGTTTGTGCTTTGTGTGAATATGGACTCGAACTCAACTTGGATGCTTTGCGCCAACACTATCGCACCGAAATCGCTGCAGGCTGAGGGGTGGCCGGCTTTTTTATTTTCATGCGGAGACAAAATCCATTATCTCGAGTAGTGATCGTGAATTTTTTTTGATACGATATTGTCAAAAACCTAGCATTTCCCAATGTTCTCATAGCCTCCCAAAATTTTCTTTCCGTCACATTACTTTTCTCTTGACATTCAAAGGCCGATTTCTATATTCACGCAGCCTAAAAAAAAAGCAGCGGGGTGGAGAAAATGTGGATAACTTCGAGAACCCTGTTTTTTCACCAAAGGAAAAGCATGCTAAGTTCATGACTTTATTTTCGCACAAATTTTAAACTAAGTTTTTGGCATAAACTATAAATTAATAAACGATTGCCTCATGGATCAATTGCTGCAATCGAGCATAAACCACTTACGAAATTTATAAAAATCCCACTTAAATCTTATTTTTTAAAATTGCTCAGAAGACCACCTGTGGATAAGTTGTGAATTTCTGACTCCAGCATAAGGACGTCTGTATGCTACAACCCGCACTATCAGCAGAGCAAACTTGGTCGAAGTGTCTATCCGTTATTAAAGAAAACGTGGCAGATCAAACCTATGGTACTTGGTTCGAGCACACCAAAGGCGACCACATCGAAGATCGAACTTTAACCGTACGCATTCCCAACAACTTTGCTTATGACTGGCTAGACGGCCATTATCGCGATCTCGTGCATGAAGCGGTCATGCAAGTTTTAGGCGATAATTATCGCGTCATTTATTCCATCATTCCTCCTCCTGCCGATGAGCCTCCCAAGCTCGATGCCAAACCGGCGCCACCGCGCCCGGCCAATGACCCTTTGAGCGCATTGAATCCCCATTATCTTTTTCAAAATTTTGTCGAGGGCGGAAGCAATCAATTTGCCAAAGCCGCCTCCCAGGCCGTAGGCGAAGCGCCGGGGAAAACTTCTTTCAACCCGTTGCTGGTTTACGGCGGCGTCGGGTTGGGCAAGACCCATCTTATTCAAGCCATCGGCAATTACTCGCTGGAGCGTGCGATCGTTCGGAGGGTATTGTACGTCTCCAGCGAGCGTTTTACCAACGACTTTATCAGCGCCATTCAAAACAATAAAACCACCGAGTTCAGTTCCAATTACCGCAACGTCGACGTGCTCATGGTAGACGATGTGCAATTTTTCACCACCAAAGAGCGCACGCAGGAAGAATTTTTTCATACCTTCAATACGCTGTATCAAAAAGGCAAGCAGATCATTCTGACTTCGGACCGGCCGCCGAAAGAAATCACCGGCATCGAGGAACGCTTGCTGTCGCGTTTTCAGTGGGGACTGGTGGTGGACATTCAGCGGCCGGATTTGGAAACGCGCATTGCGATTTTGCAGAAGAAAGCCGAAGAAAACGGCATTCAGCTTCCCGGCGAAGTGGTGCAATTGATCGCGCATCACGTCACCAACAACATCCGCGAGCTGGAGGGGTGCTTGATTCGGCTTCTGGCATTCGCCTCCGTGCACAAGCTGGACATTAGCGTGGCTTTGGCAAAGCACGTGCTCAAAGACATTTTCGTGCACAAACATCACAATCTCACGGTCGAAGAGATTCAACAGGAAGTGTGCGCGTATTATAAAGTTCCAAACGATATGATGCGCGCGAAGACGCGGAAAAAAGAGGTGGTGCTGGCGCGGCAAATCGCCATGTATCTCACCAAAAAACTAACCAAGCACTCGCTCAAAACCATCGGCTTGCATTTCGGTGGACGCGATCATACCACCGTCATTCATGCCCTCGAATCCATTGAAAATCTCGTGATCGCCGACACGCAAATCAAATCGGATCTCGAAGTGCTCAAGAGCAAGCTGGATGTTTCTGCGGTGTGATTTGCGAATTTTTGCATGCGCCACGTTGACAAGGTTTAACCGTTTGAGGTTGAATCGCACTAGAACTGTTATTCTGGAAGAATCTTTTTAAGCACTGGAAATGCTCTTCATTGGACATTTTATTATGTTTCTATTTTTTTTTTCAGAAAGGCCTGAAAAAGGAAGAATACTTTCACCAAAAACAAATGTTAATAAGAAGTGAATTACAGTGGGTTACTTGTGAATTTGTCGAACCATTAAATTTGTGCAACATTTTCACCGGCACTGATCACAAATTATCCCCACGCCGTTCACAACAAAACCTGTATCTGACGCACACCATCAGAAAGATAATTCGATAAAAGTCAAAGGGGTTACTGCAGGCGTTCGTACTTTATCCACATATCCACCGCCCCTACTATAAATAATGTCTTGAATCTATATATATTTCTTTTTACTTTCTACAGAAATGAACCTTCAGTCCAAGAGTGCACGATGAAATTTGCCGTGGCCAAGAGCGCGCTGTTTGAGGCTTTGCAGCGCATGATCTCGATCATTCCAACGAAAACGACCATTCCCATTCTGACCAATATTTTATTTGAGCTGGAAAAATCCCGGCTCAGTCTGACGGGAACCGATCTCGAAGTTTCCATTCTCACTTCGCAAGAAGTTTTGGGTGAACGAGACGGAAAAGCCGCGTTTCCGGCGAAGAAGCTGTTTGATTTGATCCGCGAGCTGCCGGACACGCCGCTGGCGTTTGACGCGGACGGCGGCAATCGCTTGACGATCAAAACTGAAAAAGGCCAATATAAAATCAGCGGCGAATCGAGCGATGATTATCCGCATATCGCGGCGGAAGAGCACGCGCTGAGTTTTTCATATGCCCCGGCGACGTTTTTGAAGATGGTTGAAAAAACCATTTTTGCGGTGAGTTCGGATGAATTGCGCACGACGTTGATGGGCGTGATGCTCGATTTGAGGCCGAATGAATTGCGCATGGTCGCGACCGACGGGCACCGGTTGTCCAAAATTCAAGATTTGAATTTTTCCTATGCCGGCGAAGCGACGCAGGTGATCATGCCGGTGAAAGCGCTGCAGCTTTTGAGCCGCAACATCGGCGCGGCGAAGGAAATGAACCTCGCCATCAGCCGGGATCATCTCACGTTCAAGCTGGGCGCGACCACGATTTATTCCAAAGTCATCAACGGCCAGTATCCGGCTTATGAGCGCGTGATTCCGAGCGATAATAATATGACGATGCACGTCGAGCGCGATTTGCTCAGCGCCGCGGTGCGGCGTTCGAGCATTTTTGCCAGCCAGCATACACATCAAGTGCGCTGGAGTCTGGAACCGAACGCGTTGACTGTCGTTGCAGAAGACGTCGAAGCCGGCGGCAATTCGCGTGAAACGATTCCGGTGGAATATTCCGGCGACAGCATGGAAATCGGCTACAACGCGAATTACGTGCTGGAAATCATGCGGCATCTCGATGCGGAACACGCCGTCTTTAAATTGAAAGACGGCGGCAGTGCGGCTATTATCGAGCCGCTCACCCCGCCGGAGGGGTTGAATTTCATGATGCTGCTCATGCCGATTCGGCTGAATGAATAGTTGGTTTTGCTAAACTCAAAATAAATGTAAATGATCCTGCGAAGGCTACACCTTCGAGATTTTAGAAATTATGCGCAGCTGGAACTGAAGTTATCCGAGCAGAACAATTTTTTTACCGGCAAAAACGCGCACGGCAAAAGCAACTTGTTGGAAGCCATTTATGTGCTGGCAGTGACGCGCAGTTTTCGTTCCGGCAATGAAAAAGAATTGATGCGCTTGGGCGGCGAGGGGTATGAAGTTACGGGAGAATTTAGCAACGAGCTTGGCGTGAAGCATCTGGCGACGATTTGCTGCGATGCTCTCAACGGCAAGCAAATGAGCCTGGATCGTAAACGTTGGTCGAGCATGCAGTGGGTGGGAAAATTTCCGGTGGTTCTGTTTTCGCCGGAGAGCCATAAAATCACCAGCGGGTCGCCGGCAGAAAGACGGCGTTTTGTCGATATGCTGTTATGCCAAAGCGCGCCGGCGTACTTGGCGGATTTAATGGAATACAATCGCATCTTGCGGCAGCGCAATGTTTTGTTGGCCGCGAACGCCACCTCCGGCAAGGATTTCACGGCATGGACTCAGGCGTTGGCGCTTTTCGGTTGTCGCGTGGTGGCGGCCCGTTTCCAGTTGCTTGAAGATTATGCGCCAGCTTTGCATCAAGCCTACACTCATATAGCCGGCTCACCATCTCCCTTCCGGATTTTCTACCGCACGCGGTTTGAATCCACGCAAACAACACCTGAACGATTTTTGGGACTTTTGCAAGAAGCGCGACCACACGAAGAGCGGCGCAAGCGAACGTTGATCGGCCCGCATTTGGACGATTTCGAGTTTTCCGTTGCGGGCAAGGATTTGCGGCAATATGGCTCGCGCGGGGAACAGAAGACGGCGTTGCTGGCGTTGAAATGGGCTGAAGCCGAATATCTGAAAAACAAAACCGGTACGACTGCGATGATTTTGATCGACGATTTGCCTTCGGAATTGGATGCCGGGCGTTTGCAGCATACCATTGATTGCTTTGCCGGACGCGGCCAGCTTTTTATAACGGCGGTGATGAAGATCGATCGCCAAATGAATCATGGGCATCATTTTGAAATTGACGAGGGCGAGGTGAGGCGGGTACATTGATTTTGTCGTCTCGACGTTAGGCGATTAATGAAATACTGAATCACTTCATTGTCCCTTAATCTATTAAAAGTTGAGTTTTTGTAAAAAAAAGTTTTTTACGCATTAAGCCTTATGGATTACGTGATGCGTAATTCGTAAAACGTAAACAACTTGTTGGTTCCGGCTCGTCCGGGTTATTGGACTACTCCGAAAGTACGGCGAAATAACACATGGCTCAAGCGTTAGGAAAAATTCTCCATCAATTGCTCGAACGTTACGGCCTGGCGCAGCGCGCCAAGGAAATCGAGGCGCTCAATCTATGGCCGGAAGTGGTGGGAGAAAAAATCGCCAAAGTCACGGAAGCCAGAGACGTGCGCGACGGCCGCTTGTTCGTGAAAGTTGAAAACAGCGTGTGGCGAAACGAGCTTTATTATCTCAAACAAGAGTTCATCAACCAGCTCAATCGCCGCCTCGGGCAAAACATTTTAAACGACATTATGTTCGTGTGAGGAATATATGCCTGCCAGAATCAAAGGCAAAACCAAAGAAATCGCCAAGCCGGCGAAAAATCAAAACGGCAAAGCGGCGAGCGCTGCCGCGGTAAGAGAATCCCAGCCGGTCGCGATCAAAGAAGCCCCTCCGGCAAAGCAGGACGATAACAAAGAGAAAAAAAACATGACCCCAGATCACAAGGACGTGAAACTCGCGGATAAAAAAATCGAACCGGACTCTTCCGCCGAAGTTGCAGCAAATTCGGGGCAGTACGATGCCGATGCCATTACGGTTCTGAAAGGCCTGGAAGCGGTGCAACGCCGGCCGGCGATGTACATCGGCGATACTTCCGTCAGAGGATTTCATCATTTGGCATATGAAGTGGTGGACAACTCCATCGATGAAGCTTTGGCCGGGCATTGCGATACGATCGAGGTGCGCATCAATGCGGACGGCAGTTGCATGGTGGAAGACAATGGCCGTGGCATTCCGGTGGACATCCACAAAGAAATGAAACGCCCGGCATTGGAAGTGGTTATGACCATATTGCATGCCGGCGGCAAGTTTGATAAAAAATCTTATAAAGTTTCCGGCGGTTTGCATGGCGTCGGTGTTTCCGTCGTCAATGCTTTGTCGGAGTGGCTGGAAGTGCATGTCGCGCGCGACGGAAATTTATATTACCAAAAATACGAGCGCGGCGCGCCTGTCACCGAGGTGAAGATCGTCGGCAAGCGCAAAACCACAGGCACCAAAGTGACTTTTTTGCCGGATACCGAAATTTTTGGCAAAACCAAATTCAATTTTGATATTTTGACCGAGCGCGTGCGCGAGCTGGCGTTTTTAAACAAGAACCTCAAACTTTCGATCCAGGACGAACGCAGCGGCAAAGAGCACAAGTTTCAATACAAAGGCGGCATCGCGCAATTTGTGCAGTACATCGACGAGGCGCGCGAGACCATCATGAACAAGCCGATTTATCTTGAAGGCGAGCGCGAGGGCGTGCCCATTGAAATCGCTTTGCAATACAACGACGGCTACAATGAAAACATCTTCACATATGTCAACAATATTCACACGGTCGAAGGCGGCTCGCACATGGTCGGCTTCAAAGCGGCGCTGACCAAAACGATTAACACGTACGCGACGAAAAACAATCTGGTTAAAGAAAAAGACAATCTGCAATTGACCGGCGACGACGTGCGTGAAGGACTGACGGCGGTGGTCAGCATCAAAGTTGCAGAGCCGCAATTTGAGGGGCAAACCAAAACCAAGCTGGGAAATAGCGACATTCGAGGCATAGTCGAGTCGTTTTGTAACGAAGGTTTTTCGGCATTTTTTGAGAACACTCCGTCCGTTGCGCGAAAAATTATTGAAAAATGTTTGCTGGCTGCGCGCTCGCGTGAAGCTGCGCGCAAGGCCCGCGAGCTCACGCGCAAAAAAGGCGGTTTGGACGGCAGCGGCTTGCCCGGCAAACTGGCGGATTGCTCGATTACCGACCCGGAACATTGCGAAATTTATATCGTCGAGGGGGACTCCGCCGGCGGTTCGGCAAAACAAGGCCGCGACCGCAGGTTTCAAGCGATTTTGCCGATCAAAGGCAAAATCCTCAACGTTGAAAAAGCGCGCCTGGATAAAATTCTTTCGAATGAAGAAATTCGCACGATCGTAACGGCGTTAGGCACCGGCATTGGCAGCGACGAGTTTAATTTGGAAAAACTGCGTTACGGACGCGTCATTATCATGACGGATGCCGACGTTGACGGCTCGCACATTCGCACGCTGATATTGACGTTTTTTTTTCGTTACATGAAAGCGCTGATAGAGCAGAGCAAGATTTACATCGCCCAGCCGCCGCTGTATCGCGTCTGGAAAAGCAAGGAAGAATATTACTGCTACGATGACGATGAAAAAGACGCGGTGATGAAACGTTTCGAAAACAAAGACAACGTCAACGTGCAGCGCTACAAAGGCCTCGGCGAAATGAACCCCGAACAATTGTGGAAAACCACGATGGATCCCGAGCAGCGCACGATGAAACTGGTGACGATCCAGGAAGCATTCGAAGCCGATTTGTTGTTCTCGACATTGATGGGCGATAAAGTCGAGCCGCGCCGCAAGTTCATTGAAGAAAATGCGAAGTATGTGAGGAATTTGGATGTGTGAGTCGTAACCTCTCCAAATTTTGACGCAAACGGTGATTATGTTATGAAAATATTGCAAGGGAGATAAACGCGATGTACACAATTTACCGGATAAACGCAGACGAGTTGGATAGCCGTTTTCTACGAGCCGTGAAAGCTTTGTTCAAGAACAAGGAAATTGAGATTGCTGTATGTGAAGCCCCGGAAATTGAGGAAGACGAAACCGCATACTTGCTGAAATCGCCGGCGAATCGTGCGCTATTATCGAAAGCTATCGAGAATATTGACCAAGACCGCAATCTTGTGACGTTAAATTTAGACGAGCTAGAATGAAGAAAATTGTTTTTGAAGGGGCTGCGTTTCAGGATTTTACTGAATGGGCAATCAGTGACAAAAAGCTACATAAGCGAATTGTCGATTTGATTAAGGATATTTCGCGCCAACCATTTTCAGGCCTTGGTAAGCCGGAGCCGCTCAAGCATGAATTGAAAGGATATTGGTCGCGACGGATTAATGATGAACATCGTTTGGTGTATAAAGTCAGTGATGACGCCGTTATCACTGCTTCCTGCAAATATCATTACGCGTGATAAGCAAGTTTTATGAAGGCTAAAATAGTCGAGCCGCGGCGTAAAATATGAAGACTCGTCACTGGCTGAATGAAACCGAAAACCTTCTTAAGACGGGTTGTGCATGGATATCGAATCAATTCGTAAACGTGTAAGAGCGGGAAATTATCTAGCGAAAAGCCATGCGATTCAACATGCTTTGAAAGAAGACTTTGAGCGTAAACACATGGTCGAGGCTGTGCTCCACGGCAGGATTATTGAAGAATATCCCGAAAATGGGCGTGTGCTTATTTGTAGCCGTGTAAACCTGCGGAAAAACGTCTTCATATATTTGCATCTTGTCGGTGAATATGCCGATCCGGTCTACGCAGAATTTGTGACGGCATATATTCCCGATGAAGATCAGTGGGAGCGCCCGGATTTCACCAGGCGGAAACGAAAAAGAAAATAACGATGGCAACTAAACCGGCTCCAGTTTGCGGCCACCATAACCTCCCAAAAGAGTGGCAGTCAACAGTCTTCGAGTATCATGATGAAGGGGTCTCGGTTCGCGTACCCAATGTTTACGCCTGGGTGTGTCCGGCCGATGGCGAAGCCTCTTATACTCCTGAAACGACTGACGAGCTTATACTCACGGTACGGGAGTTGATTGAAACTGCCAAACGCGCGCGGTCGCGGCGATCTACTTTTACAGAGTATGTGGTTGCAGTTCAATAACGAAAAAGTTGTTCAAGCCTATTCTCTCAGCCGGCTTACACCCGAAGCTATTCAAGAGGCGATCAGTCTTGCAGATCAAAGTCTGTAAAGCTATCAGCTTCCCTTGCTTGCTTGAAGCGAAAATTTTCGAGAAAGGCAAAGATCATGACAATGATTATTGACGCTCCCCAAAAGTCCGCGCATTCAGAAGCGGCAATTAAATCCTTCGAGCGACTCTACGCTTTCAGACGACCAGAAGAGGTTCGGCAGTTTCTCGAGGCATATCCATTTCTTGTCGCGCTATTGCGAGAAACACGTGACAAGATCGGTGATTACTTTGGGCCGCAAACCGCGGTGACTCTCGAAGTCGTCACGGATCCAGAGGCGATAGACGATCGTGAGTTATTTGCCTTCATTCAAACGAGCCTTCCCTCACATGAAGCATTGGATAAACTGGAGCGGCTAGATCAAGAATGGTGGCTTGATGCCGCAGATCGTTCTGAAGGCAAGCTTTGCACCCATGTGGAGTTCGAATGAGCTTCGATTTGAATCGTGCCTTTTCTCTGCGAAATACTATCATCAACTGAGATAGCAAGGAGTCAATCAAATGAAGATAGTCAAAACAAACGCAAACAAACGCAAATCTTCCGCAAAGAAACTAGCGCGAGAATTATACGGCGGAGAAAAATACGAATATTATCCCCTCGGCAAATACGTTGTCGCCGCGCCTGGCGTCTGCGGTGGTCGGCCGACCTTCAAATACACTCGTCTGGAAGTGAGTTTTATTCTTGCTCTCCTTGCCGCAGGCAAGACTATCGAGCAAGTCGTTCAGGCTTATTCTCTCAGTCGAATTACACCCGAAGCCATTCAAGAGGCAATCAGCCTTGCTGATAAAGCGCTGTTGCGATAAGCAAAAAGACGCCAACTCGCTGCGGCATGATAGTGCTTGACGAACATCTCTATGACCCTTTGATCATGGCCGACATTTCATCTTGGTATTCGGGACAGGTGGTTCCGTTGATCAAATTACGCCCCGGTTCAATAATAAAGGATGACGTCATCCCGACATTGCTTCGCAAAGGAGTCGAGTCTACTTTTGTTACCATCAACGTTACTGATTTTTGGAAAAAGATTCGTCCGCAAAACGGCTTCTGCATTATCACGGTGGCGCTAACTCAAAACCAAGTTTACGAGGTTCCCAAACTTTTGCGCCGTCTGTTGCATCTTCCGGAATTCAAGACGAAGGCATTGCGGATGGGGAAAGTGATTCATGTAGCTCAAAAACACATCGAGTACTACAAATCTGACCGGCGCATTTATTCATTACAGTGGTAAGATAAAATCATTTCGCAAAAAGAACCAAACTTTGATTGAGGACTATGAACACCAAACGCGATAGAATCATCCCCGTATATCTCGAAGAAGAGATCAAGGAATCGTACTTAGATTACTCGATGTCGGTCATCGTCGCGCGCGCGCTGCCGGATGTGCGCGACGGCATGAAGCCGGTGCATCGCCGTGTGCTATTCGGCATGCACGAGTTGAGCTTGCGTCCGAACTCGGCTTACAAAAAGTCCGCGCGCCTCGTCGGCGAGGTGCTGGGCAAATACCACCCGCACGGCGATTTGTCCGTGTATGAAAGCATTGTGCGCATGGCGCAAGATTTTTCGTTGCGTTATCCTTTGGTCGATGGTCAGGGAAATTTCGGGTCAGTGGACGGCGATTCGCCCGCGGCGATGCGTTATACGGAAGTGCGCATGGCGTCCATCACCGAAGAGGTGTTGCGCGATCTGGAAAAAGACACGGTCAATTGGACCTCGAACTTCGACGACACACTTAAAGAGCCTTCGGTTCTTCCCACGGTATTGCCGAATTTGCTGGTCAACGGCGCCTCCGGCATTGCCGTGGGCATGGCCACGAATATTCCGCCGCATAATCTCACCGAGATTCTCGAGGCGCTGGCGGCGATGATCAACGATCCCGAGATCAAAATCGAGAAGTTGATGAAACTGGTGAAGGGCCCGGATTTTCCCACCGCCGGCATTATTTACGGCGTTGAAGGTATTGACGAGGCGTATCGCACCGGACGCGGCCGCATCATCGTGCGCGCTCGCACCAAGATCGAAGAAGTGCGCGGCGGCCGGCAAAATATCATCGTCACGGAATTGCCCTATCAAGTCAATAAAGCGACGCTGCATACCAAGATCGACGAGCTGATTCGCGATAAAAAGATCGAAGGCGTGCGCGACACCCGCGACGAAAGCGACCGCGACGGCATGCGGCTGGTACTCGAGCTGAAAGGCGACGCCGTGCCGGAAGTGATTTTGAATAATTTGTTCAAGCACACGCAGATGCAATCCACCTTCGGCGCCATCATGCTGGCGCTGGTGGACGGCGTGCCCATGGTGCTGAATCTCAAACAGATTTTGCAGCACTTCATCAATTTCCGCCACGAAATCGTCGTGCGGCGCACGAAGTTCGAATTGGACAAAGCGGAAAAGCGCGCACACATTCTCGAAGGCTTGCGCATCTGCATCAACAACATCGACGAAATCGTCGCGATCATCAAAAAATCCAAAGACGCACCAACGGCCAAAGAGGCTTTGATCAAACGCTTCAAGCTTAGTGAGGTGCAGGCGCAGGCGATTTTGGACATGCGTTTGCAGCGGCTCACCGGCCTGGAAAGAGAAAAGATCGAAGCCGAATATCGCGAAGTGCTCAAGCTCATTAAAGAGTTGAAAGCGCTGTTGGCGGACAAAGGCCAGCGCATGCAGATCATTGCAAAAGAGCTGCTGGAATTGAAGCAGAAATATGGCGACGAGCGCCGCACGGAAATCGTCAGCGAGAAGACGGAATTTACCATCGAAGACATGATCGCCGACGAGGAAGTCGTCATCACGATTTCGCACGGCGGCTTCATCAAACGCATTCCGGTTTCGCGCTATCGCCGGCAAAGCCGCGGCGGGCGCGGCGTCACCGGCGCCAAAACCAGCGAGCTGGATTGGGTCGAGCATTTGTTCATTGCCTCAACGCATCATTATGTGCTGTTCTTCACCGATCGCGGGCAATGCCATTGGCTGAAAGTATATGACATCCCGGCGGCGGCACGAGAGGCTAGGGGTCGCGCCCTGGTGAATCTGCTCACGCTTGCAAAAGATGAAAAAATTACGGCATTTGTGGCGGTCAAAGAATTTACTGAAAATCAGTACGTTGCTTTTGCCACGCGCAAAGGGTTGGTGAAGAAAACTGCGCTCACCGCGTTTTCGAATCCTCGCAAAGCCGGCATCGCGGCCATCGGCATCGATGCCGACGACGAATTGATCGCAGCGATGGTCACCGACGGTTCGATGGATTTGATGCTCGGCACGCACGAAGGCAAGGCGATTCGCTTTCACGAAAAAGAAGTGCGCGAGATGGGCCGCGGCGCTGCAGGCGTGCGCGGCATCGATTCGGAAAAGGACGATTACGTTGTGGGTATGATCGAGCTGCGGCGCGAAGGCACGATTTTGGTCGTGAGCGAAAGCGGCTACGGCAAACGCAGCGAATCGAAAGATTACAAAGTGCAGCATCGCGGCGGTTCGGGTTTGATCACGCTGAAAGTGACGGACAAGATCGGCAAGATGGTGTCGATCAAAGAGGTGGTCGATGAAGACGATCTCATGATCATCACCGCGAAGGGCGTGGTCATTCGCCAGAAGGTGAAGGACATTAAAGTCATCAGCCGCAACACTTCAGGCGTGCGCTTGATTAAACTCGACGCAAGCGATCGCATAGCGGCGGTCGCACGCGTCGTCGCGGAGGATGAAGATGAAGATGAAGGCCAGGAACAGTAAGCGCCAATTCGAATGGAAGAGTGTTACAAAGTTTTTCGGCGCTCATTTTCAATCCAACGTTTTAAATCATTCATTCGTTTTTGTAAAGCCCTGCCTCAAGCAGGGCTGTTTTCATTATGGACCTAACGAACGACACTATCGTCGCGCTCGCCACGCCAACCGGCAAAGGCAGCATTGCCTGCATTCGCATTTCCGGCCCGCAATCTTTTTCTTTGATGAATGAATTCTTGCCCGCCAACAGGCCGCTCGAACATTTTCCCATAAATAAAATCGGTGTGGTGTGGTTACAGGATGATAAAGAAGAAAAAATCGATCAAGTCACACTGGTGCGTTATCAAGCGCCGCATTCTTACACTGGCGAAGACGTCGTCGAAATTTTTTGTCACGGCGGCAAAATTATTCCAAGCTTGATCATCGAGCGTTTGTGTACACACGGCGCGCGTGTGGCAAAACCGGGTGAATTCACCAAACGCGCACTGCTCAACGGCAAAATGGATTTGATTCAAGCCGAATCCGTTGCCGAAATCGTCAACGCGGAATCGCCGGCTTATTTGAGCGGTGTCGTGTCGCAGCTTGAAGGCGCTTTCTCGCAAAAGTTGAGTGCTCTGCGGCAGCGCTTGCTTCATGCCTGTGCTTTGTTGGAATTGGGACTCGACTTCAGCGAAGAAGACTTGGAGTTTTCGGACCGCGCACAATTGCGGCAAGAATTGGAACAGTTGGACGAGGTGTTGGCGAATTTGCTGGCAGGCTTCAGTCGTGGTCAGGCTTTTAAAGAAGGCTGGCGGGTGGCGATTATCGGCAAGCCCAACGTCGGCAAATCCAGTTTGATGAATGCGTTGCTGCGGCACGAGCGCGTGATCGTGAGCGAGATTCCCGGCACCACTCGCGACACGATCGACGAACACGTCATTATTAATGGATTGCTGTTTCGTTTGATCGACACGGCCGGCATTCGCGAGCATGCGGAGCAAATCGAAAGAATCGGCATTGAGCGTTCCCGGCGCGCCGCGCGTGAGGCCGAGGTGATTTTGTTGGTCTCGGATAATTCACAAATTGCGAGTAGAGATGATTTTTTGTTGGCAGAAGAATGCTTGCAAATTTCTTCGGATAAAAATTCAACGATTATTCATATTCGCAATAAAACCGATTTACCCGAGTCGCCTCAGGCTTTTACTTTCTCGCATAATCGAATTAGACTGGTCAGAGCCTCCGCATTGACGGGCATGGGAATTGATGAGTTAGAAACAGCAATGGCAGAGGCGGTGGTTCCGAGATCAGGGCAGACTTCGGAAGAAATTTATTTTATCAACCAGCGCCAAAAGCTTTGCCTCGAGCGCGCGCGAACAGCTTTGCATGCAGCGCAAGCTTCTCTCGCGAAAAATCTTTCCGCTGAATTTGTCGTGCTTGATTTGAAAGAAGTCATTCACCAGCTCGCAGAGCTGGTGGGCGAAGTGACGACTGAAGACGTGCTCGGCGAAATCTTTGCTAATTTTTGTATCGGGAAATAGGATTTGTTTTTGTATTTTATGCTCGCCGTATTAGTTGCGGCGAGGGAAGCGCCTCCTTTGCCTGTCATTCTGAAAGAATCTTGTGAAAATTCAGTACAGCGTCGGCGCATCACCGGATTTTCTGAATGACACCAATAGCGGTCTTAGTAAAATTCCGGCGAAAGTGACTCGTCAGACGCACGACGCAAATTTTTATTTAAATTTTGATTATTAATATTGTAAGTAATTGCTCAGTCGAGATTCAATTCAAATGATCACGACCACCGAACAGTTTGATTTTTCCTTCCAACAGCTTGACAAGCTGCGACAGCGTGCGCAAGCCATTGAAGCTGATTCGGCGAAGGACATTCTTTTTAAAGAAATGGAGCTTGCCGGTGTACGCGGGATGATCATACAGATTGAGAAGGAGATCCGCGCCTATAATCTCTCGCGCTTCCAGGACACTTTGACGGATCTTCAAATCCGTTCGCAAACAATGTCGCCGGAAGAATTGCCCAAGCTTTTCACGCAAATGATTGGCGCAATGAAAGATTTTACGACAGCCGTGCAGCCTTTGATATAATATTGTGAGAGTTGTTATGAGTGTTTTAGATATCTACGACGTCATCATCATCGGCGCCGGCCATGCCGGCGTGGAAGCGGCTTTGGCCTCGGCGCGCATGGGTGTGCGCACGATGCTGCTGACGATGAACGTTTCCACCATCGGGCAAATGTCCTGCAATCCCGCCATCGGCGGCATTGCCAAAGGCCAGCTTGTGCGCGAGCTCGATGCACTCGGCGGCGAAATGGGTTTGGCAACCGACGATGCCGGCATTCAATTTCGCATGCTCAACAAGAGCAAAGGGCCGGCGGTGTGGTCGCCGCGCGCGCAAGCCGATCGTGCGCAATATGCCGCGCGTGTTCGTCTCGCATGTGAGCGACAAGAGAATTTGGAAATCCGCCAAGACATGGCCAGCGGAATTATTACGTCCAATCGTAAAATCCAAGGCCTCAAAACAAGAACCGGCGGAACGATTTATTGTCGCAACCTCGTTATCACCGCCGGCACTTTTTTGAATGGCGTTATTCATGTCGGCTTGACGAATTATGAAGCCGGCCGCGCGGGGGAGTTTGCAGCAAAAGGGTTGACCGAGTCATTGCTTGAATTCGGCATTGAAACCGGCCGTTTAAAAACCGGAACTCCGCCGCGACTCAATGGCCGCACCATCGATTATTCGAAAATGGAAATCCAACCCGGCGATGAACCGCCGCCGCCGTTTTCATTTCGACATGATTCTTTGCAAGTCGAGCAGTTGCCTTGTTATCTCACTTATACGAATGAAAAGACGCACGATATTTTGCGCAACGGGCTTGATCGTTCGCCGATGTACACCGGAAGAATTCAAGGCGTTGGGCCGCGCTATTGTCCTTCCATCGAAGACAAAATCATGCGGTTCGCTGAAAGAAATCGGCATCAGATTTTTATTGAACCCGAAGGCAGGCAGACGACCGAAGTTTATGTGAACGGCTTTTCGACGAGCTTGCCGGAAGATGTGCAATTGCAAGGCATCAAAACCGTTCCCGGTTTGGAAAATGCACAAGTCACTCGGCTCGGGTATGCGGTTGAGTATGATTATTTTCAGCCAACGCAGCTATATCCGTGGCTGGAATCTAAATTCGTCGAGGGGCTTTTTCTGGCGGGACAAGTGAACGGCACGACGGGATATGAAGAAGCGGCAGTGCAGGGTTTTGTCGCTGGTGTGAACGCGGCGCGCAAAAGCAGGGGAGAAGAATATTTCGTGCTCAATCGCAGCGAGGCTTACATCGGTGTGTTGGTCGACGATCTCGTCACCAAAGGCACGATCGAGCCTTATCGCATGTTTACTTCGCGTGCGGAATATCGTTTGTTGTTGCGGCAGGATAATGCTGATTTGCGCTTGAGCGAGCATGGTCACCAATTAGGATTGATCGATGACACGACCCATGCGCGTGTCATCAAAAAGAAAAATGAAATCGCCAAAGCAATTGCAGCTTTGCGCGCAACGATTGTGAGCCCGGAAGAAATTAATGATAAACTACGGGAGTTGGGAACCAATCCACTGACCGAGCACGAAAGCCTGCTTAAAATTCTTCGCCGCCCGGAAATCACGCTAAAAGATTTGCGCGGCATTGGGCGGCTTGAGCTTTTGGAAAATTGGCAAAATAGTCTTTGGCAACAAATCGCCGAGCAGGTTGAGATCGAAATTAAATATGAAGGATTTATCGCGCGGCAGAAAAATGAAGTGCAGCGCTTCGAGAATCTCGAAAATAAGCGTCTGCCCATCGACGTGGACTATCTGGCCTTGACCGCGCTTTCTAAAGAAGCCCGGGAAAAACTCAACCGCGCTCGACCAGTGTCTTTTGGACAGGCGGAGCGCATCTCGGGTATTTCTCCGGCAGACATTGGCGCTTTGTTGGTTTATGTCAAGAAGGGTTTTCCGACTGTTTCACGTGAAACAGTTCCACATTGACCCGATCCGTTTTTTTTACGTTTTATGCTTTACGTAATTACGTGATGCGTAAAGCGTAATCTGACTCGCCAGGCCCACATAAGTGATCCCGGCCTTTTGTGTTTCACGTGAAACGCATATGCTCATGACTATGGACAACCCTAAAGTTCATGCCGAATTGATTCCGGAATTATTGCGCTCTTTGCCGGAAGAATTTCACTTGAACGAGATTCAAATTCAGCAGTTCGAAAAGTATTTGAATTTGCTTTTGCAATGGAACAAAAAAGCTGGATTGATTTCTCCGTCGGATGAAAACAGATTGATCAAACGCCATATCATCGAATCTTTGGGCGTGTTGAGCGTCAACTTGTTGCAACCGTCTGCCGAGGTTTTGGACTTGGGAAGTGGGGGCGGCTTTCCCGGCGTTCCCATAAAGATTTCCATGCCTTCGCTGAATATGGCTTTGTTGGATTCTCGTCGCATGAAAGCGTTGTTCTTGGAAGAAGTCGTACGTGTTTTGGCTTTAGAAAATACCCATGTGGTGAATGATCGCGCCGAGCGGGTGGCGGCAAATTTGTCTGAAAAGTTTGATTTCGTCCTCGTGCGTGCCGTGGCGGATTTGGAAACTTTATGGAAGTGGTCGCAGCCGCTTCTCAAAAAAGGTGGGAGTTTGCTCGCGCAAAAGGGTGGGGATTTGAAAAATGAACTCGATCAGCTTTTGCATTCGCATCCTAATTTGCAGCCGAAGCAATTTAATTATCCCAAAAGTCGGCCGATCGATCCCTCGCGTTATGTTATCGCCATTCAGAAAGATTAAATGAGCAAAAAAGTCTTTGATGAAATTGAAGGTCTGGTAACGGAAACGCGCAATCCACGCTCGATGGAAATCGATGCCAAAAACACGCGCGAGATTCTGCAAATCATAAATGAAGAAGACCAGCAAATCCCGCTGATCGTTGCGCAGGAAATTCCATATATCACCCAAGCCGTGGATCTGATGGTTCATTGTTTTAAAAACGAGGGCAAGCTTTTTTATATCGGCGCGGGAACAAGTGGCCGGCTCGGCATTCTAGATGCTTCCGAATGCCCGCCGACTTATGGCACAGACCCGGAAATGATTCAAGGTGTAATCGCCGGCGGCTACAAAGCTTTGGTGCGTTCGCAAGAAGGTGCAGAAGATGTGGCCGAGCAGGGCGCTATTGATTTACAAGAGGCAAAATTTTCGAAGAAAGATGTTGTCCTGGGAATCGCGGCCAGCCGTAGAACGCCCTATGTCCTCGGCGCTTTGAATTATGCCAAGAGTATTGGCGCAAAGACGGTGTATTTGACTTGCAATCCGCGCTCTGAGTTGACCATTGCCGTCGATGTTTCGATTTGCCCGGTCGTGGGGCCAGAAGTGATTATGGGCTCAACACGCATGAAAGCCGGCACTGCAACCAAGCTGGTTTTGAATATGATCACGACCACTGCCATGATCAAGCTCGGCAAAGTTTATGGCAACTTGATGGTCGATCTGCGCATCACCTCACAAAAAGTTACGGAGCGCTCCAAGCGCGTGGTGATGATGGTGACCGGTTTGAATTATGACGAGGCGGCGAGCTTGCTGGAAAAAGCCAACGGCCATGTAAAGACGGCGTTGGTGATGGCGCTGGCGGAGGTTTCGATAGATGAAGCGCGAATGAGATTGGAAAAAGGGGAGGGGTTTATTCGTAAGGCGATTGGGATCTGAAATGCGAATTCCAAAAATGCTAGCCGCAAGAGCGTCAACGTTGTGTATCCAATTATGAAGATTTTTGAACACAGGTGACATTGGTTGCATGGATGGTTGCAGGTTTTTATATTGAAATATGTTGTGAAGTGAAGATACTATCCTGAGATTTCATTATGTCCAAATCCAAACTTCGTCTCAGTTTTGATTATTTGAGAGATCGTCCCAAGCGAATTACTTTGACGAAGATTCGTGACGTTTGCTATCGGCTTGCCGAGACGATTGATCCGCAAAAAATCATTCTCTTTGGCTCGCAAGGAAATGGTACGGCAACAGCAGAAAGCGATCTTGATCTGTTGATCATCGTCGATGATGAAAACACTCTTGCGGCGTTACAACAACATCGTCGTTATGGCCAAATCTTGCGTTTATTGCCGCATCGGGGATTTGGATTGGATACTTTCGTGTTGACTCATGGTGAAGTACAAAAATTAATTGATGAGAATGAGGGCGAGTGGGATTTGATCTTGGAAATCCTTGCAGAAGAAGGGTTGGCAATTGCGCCTGAAGTTTCTGTCAAAAGTGGAGAACAGGAAAAATGGTGGGAGTAACGAGATGGGAAGTCTGCTTGATATGGTGCAAGAGTCCGTACATTTATATAACTTCAAAGGTGAAATTATGAAAACTTACCGGTTCTCCATCGTTATCGAAAAGGATTCCGACGGCTATTATGCCTTTTGCCCCGAGCTGCAAGGGTGCTACACACAAGGCGATACTTACGAAGAAGCTACAACAAATATCAAAGATGCCATTCGGCTTCACGTAGAAGACAGAACCGAAAATGGGGAGGATATCAAACAAATCGATTCTGTGATTCTCACCTCGCTGGAAGTGGCGATATGAGCGACAGACTCCCGCGTGTAACGGCTGCGGAAATCATCAATGCCCTTGAGAAAGACGGTTTTTATTTGGCGCGTTCAAGCGGAAGCCATCGCATTTATAAGAACAGCGCAGGTAAAAGAGTGACTGTTCCTTTTCATGCTGGCAAAATACTGCATCCGAAAATTTTGAAGAACATTCTGAACGATGCAGGCTGGTCAGTGGAAGAACTCAAAGAATTGATGAAATAGAAACAACGAAATAAATGTTTGACCCCATCAAAAAAATTCTCCAATCCTCCTCCGCCTTCGAGCAGCTCCTTTCCGCTGCTCAAGCGCAGGAGAAGATCACCATCAAAAACGCTTCAGGCTCTTTGTCGAGTCTGCTGGTTGCGATTTTGAGCGAGCGCAATATCGCGCCGGCATTGTGCATAGTGCCTTATCTCGATCAGGCCGAGCATGTGCGTGATGAATTGGCGGAGTTGCTGCCGCAGCGCCGCGTGGTGCATTTTCCGCCTTCGAAAGCTTTGCCATGGGGACACCGCGACGTGCCCATCGTGACGCAGCAACTCGAAGTCGTTGAAAGCTTGCTTGATCTCACGAATCGTGAATCGGCGACGCCAGAATCTTTTCCAATAATTGTAGCGACGGCCAAAGCGCTGTTCACTTCGCTGGTGGAAATGAAAACGCTGGCAGCGAAGAAAATTCAAATAAAAGTCGGCGACGAGTTGCCGTTTGAGACTTTGCTTGAGCAGCTCATCGACATGGGCTTCGAACGCCAGCCGGTGGTAGAGCAAGCCGGCGAGTTGAGCGTGCGCGGCGGCATTATCGATTTGTTTCCGTTCTCGCGCGAGCTGCCTCTGCGCTTGGAATTTTGGGGAGATAATATTGAGTCCATCCGTGAGTTTGATCCGGCCACACAGCGCTCGGACAAAGAAATCAGCAGCGTGCTGCTCTTTCCGCAAAACATTGAAGAAGACGAGGGCACAGGCAAATCCAAAACGAAAAAAGAAAGTACGCTGTTTGATTATCTTCCGGAGAGCACACAAGCATATCTCTTCAGCCCCGAGCATATCGTCGCCTCGCTCTCTGATAAAAATCTCAATGAAGACGAAGAACAATGGCTCGGCGAGGATTTTGCTTTTGACGATCAGGACGAACGCTGGCAAAATCTCTCCAATCGCCTCAACCGCTTTGCGCAGATCAGCTTTTCCAATTTTCTTTCGAAAGAAGATAAAAAAGTTTTTGATCTGAAAGCCGTGCATCAACCTGCGCTGCACGGCGATTTGAAAGCCCTGCGCCGCGAGTTGGAAACGCTGCGCAGCAAGGTTTCACGTGAAACAACGCAAATGTTTTTGGTGTGTGAATCGGCCTCGCATGCCGAGCGCTTGGCTGATTTGCTGCATGAAAGCGGCTTTGATGAATTCAAACTGCAATTTCTTGCCGGCATATTGTTTCATGGTTTCGCCATGCCGGAAATCGGTTTGATCGTTTATACCGATCATGAGTTTTATGGCCGCAGCCGCCGGCCGCAGCGCCGCCGCAAATTGAAAGATAGCCTGACGTTCCGCCAGCTCAAGACTTTGTCCAAAGGCGATTACATCGTGCACGTCGATCACGGCATCGGCGCCTATCAAGGCTTGCAGCATATCAAAGTCGGCAGCCACGAGCGCGAGTGCATCGTGATTCATTACGAGGGCAATGACAAGCTTTTTGTACCGTTAGACAAAATGGATCGCGTGCAGAAATATACTTCGCGCGAAGCCGCCGCGCCCAAAGTGCACAAGCTCGGCTCGCCGGATTGGGATCGCCTCAAAGCGCGCACCAAGAAGCGGCTGAAAGACATTGCCAAAGATTTGATCACGCTTTATGCCGTGCGCAAAACGCAAAAGGGCGTGGCCTTTCCGCCGGACACGCTCTGGCAGAAAGAGTTGGAAGCTTCTTTTGAATATGAAGAAACACCGGATCAAACGCGCGCCATCGAGGAAGTGAAAAATGATATGGAAAGCGAACGGCCCATGGATCGCTTGGTCTGTGGCGACGTAGGCTTCGGCAAAACCGAGGTTGCCATTCGCGCAGCGTTCAAAGCAGTGCAAGACGGCAAGCAAGTCGCGATTCTCGTGCCGACCACTTTGCTGGCGCAGCAACATTTCAATACCTTTGGCGAGCGGCTGAAAAAATATCCCGTGCGCGTCGAAATGCTCTCGCGTTTCCGCACCGCGAAAGAACAAAAAGAGTCGGTCGCGCGTCTTAAGAATGGCGAGATCGACATCATGATCGGCACGCACCGGCTGCTGTCGAAAGACATCAGCTTCAAAGACCTCGGCTTGATCGTGATCGACGAAGAGCAGCGCTTTGGCGTGCGCCACAAAGAGCGCCTCAAAAGCTTGAAGGTCAACGCCGACGTGCTCGCGCTTTCGGCCACGCCGATCCCGCGCACGCTGCACATGTCGCTGATGGGCGTGCGCGACATGACCAACATCAACACCCCGCCGCGCGACCGCCAGCCGATTCAAACCGAGGTCGCGCAGTTCGATCGCGATTTGATCCGCCAGGCGATCTTGCGCGAGATTCATCGCGGCGGCCAGGTGTTTTTCGTGCACAATCGCGTGAGCTCGATTTATCGCATGGCCGGCCATTTGCGCAACGTGATTCCAGAGGTCGAGCTCGGCGTGGCGCACGGCCGGATGAAAGAACATGAGCTGGAACGCGTCATGCTCAGCTTCGTCAACCGCGAATGCAACGTGTTGGTCTCGACGATGATCATCGAATCCGGCCTCGACATTCCGAACGTGAACACGATGATCATTAATCGCGCTGACCGTTTTGGGCTCGCGCAGCTTTATCAATTGCGCGGCCGTGTGGGCCGCAGCAGCCAGAAGGCTTTTTGTTATTTGTTGATTCCGCCGATTCGAAATTTGTCGGTGGAAGCGATCAAGCGCCTGGAGACGGTGGAAGAATATACCGATCTCGGCAGCGGCTTTCAGATTGCGATGCGCGATTTGGAGATCCGCGGCGCCGGCAATTTGTTGGGCGCAGAACAAAGCGGTATGATTGATGCCATCGGCTTCGATCTCTATCAACGCATTTTGGAAGAGGCCGTGCGCGAAACGCGGCGCGAGTCCCTGCCCGAGGCCGAGCCGTTGCCGGTAAAATATGACGAATGTAAAGTTGAGTTAGACGGCGACGCCTATTTGCCCGACGATTACGTGAGCCGTCCCGAAGAACGCGTGGCGATTTACCGGCATCTCGCCGAGGCGAAGAAGCTTTCCGAGATCGAAGCGATTGCAGAAGAGCTGAAAGATCGTTTTGGCCGTTTGCCCGTGCCCGCACAGAATTTGTTAGGCTTGGCGAGCGCGCGTTTGCTGGGCACGATACTCGGCCTGCGCAGCTTGCGCATTTTTTCACGTGAAAGCTTTGCTGTATTTGCTGAAGAAGTGGCGCCTCCACCGGGGGAACCCTTCAAAAAATGGGTCGGTTCAATTTTAAGCCGCGCGCCGTATCAGCTCGAGTTTTTCCAAAACGGCGGCCTCGGCTTCCGCTTGCGCGTACCCAAAGGCGAAGCCGGCTTGCCGGCGACGGTGAGATTGTTAGCGAGCTTGACGGAGGGCGAGAGGCAACGAGAGGTGCCGAAGATGAATTTGTTTGGTTGTTAAAGAATCTCTTTTCGGTCGGTTGGCAAAAGCTAAAATCTGGCACATTGCTTTGAACGAAGATATCAAGGCGTGTTTGACTTTTGCGACGGTGCTCATGAGCCACAATTGATATATGATCGTAAAATTGCGTCATAAAAATAGAAGCTGCGATTATGCAACCAGTAACCATCAACCAAATTGCCGACCATTGGCCGTTTTCAACGAATTTACGCGACAATTTTGACAGGAAGTTGAAAAGCATGGTTTGAGTGAAGAAGAGCTTATGGCAGAGTTGGAAGATACCAAGCGGGAAGTTTTCGAAGAGCAATATGGCTGACGCTGACATCAAAACGCGCGTTTTTGTTGACGCCAACGTGCTCTTTGCTGGCACTGCATTCCCGCGCTGGCCGTATGAGGTTTTGCGGCACGCCGCTGCCGGAGATTTTCAGTTGGTGCTCAGTCCACTGGTTATCAAGCAAGCCCGACGAAACTTGCAAAAACGTTTTCCTGAATATATCGAACGCTTCGAAATGTTTCTTTGGGCGTTTGATTACAAGCTCGCTTAATGCCTTTATCTGCTGATTTGATATGAGCAAGACTTTTGAATTGGTTCTCGAATTGGTTTCCCGTTCTGAGATCAAAATATCTGATCATGGCTATGATGAGTTGGCTGCAGATAACATTTTTGTTAAGGAAATTATCGTTGGGATAACCACTGCGAAAGTCGTAGAAGATTATCCAAACTACCCCAAAGGGTCGTGTGTTCTTGTATTACAAGCTGATCGCGAAGGCAAGCCCATTCATGTCGTTTGGGGTATTCCGAAAAATAAATTATCACCGGCAGTCGTAGTTACTGCATACCGGCCCGATCTCATGAAGTGGACCGCGGATTTTTTAAGGAGAAAACCATGACGAAGAGACCGCATACAAAAATCGTTCATGAAGGAAATTTTGCCGCTGAAGTAGATATTGAATTGACCTACACGGACGGCGGTTGGTCACCCTATCTATCTTTGGAAGATGCACAAAGATTGGACGAGGTTCGATATGCTTTGCGCCAAGGGGATTTAAAAAGAGCGAACGAGCTTGCGCGTGTTTTCAAATTGACGCCGGTTACGGCATGATTTTGCGCGGGTGATAGCGTGCATGCAAATGAAAATTTCTGCAGCTATAAACATTTCAACCCTGACGGGTTTTTAGATTCGCGGCTGCGGAATGATTTGAAGGTCGCTTTGCGTAGATTTCAAGAAGACGAGAAAGGCTGGAGCATGTGGTGGGCAAAATCAGCGATTGAAGTCCTTAAAGTATGGAATGATTTTTCAGATCGAGCCGGAAGAAGATTCGAGCGATGAAGAAACGATATCGATCGTTCCTTGCAATCCGGACGAATTAGTGGTGGGCGATATTGTGCTCGCCAGTTTGAAGAAAAAGGCGGATTTGTGCGCCATCGAAGCAATTAAAGAGGGAAGATTTTTAATTGGAAATGACACGGGCAGTATTCGCGCCTGGGTGGGCCGTAACAATATTCATGGCATAGTCACGATCGCGAATGAGTGAATCGGATTAATTGTTTTGCGATCATTTATTCTTTGCGTATCTTGATTACTGTAGCTGCGGTAGTTGCAAAAACAAAAAGTTCTTACGCATTACGCTTTACGTTTTTTGAAAATTGAATCGTATCGCAACTGAAGAGGAATCGTGAAAAAGAAATTGCAGAACTTTTTTGTGGTTATAATTTTTATAGCTGTTACGATTGCGGGGTGCGGGCAGCAAGAGGCGGAAGTTAAATCCGAAAACGTCATCGTGCGCGTGGGCGAGGCCGAGCTGACGCTGGAGGATCTTGCCGCAGAAATTCCGGCCGGCATGCGCGAGAGCATTTCCAAGGAAGCGATGCAGGATTACGCCGTGCGCTGGATCAACTCGCAGGTATTATATCAGGAAGCCAAGCGCCGCGGCCTTGATCGCAGCTCCGGCATTGCGCGGCAACTGGAACGCGTGGAGCGCGAGCTGGTGGTGAATGCGCTCTTGCAAAATGAAATTTATGGCGACACGGCGCAAGCCTCGGCGGCGCGCATTCAGGAATTTTACAGCGCCAATTTGGAAAGCTTTCGCCGCAACGAGCAGGAAGCGCACGTGTATCATCTCAGCGTGCCTACGAAAGCCGAAGCCGATTCGCTGTATCGCATGTTGCGCTACGGCGGAGAATTCCCTCGCCTGGCGCACGCCCGCGCCTCGGTTTCCGGCGACACCAGCGCATGGCGTTTGGATATTTCTTATTCTGAAGCGCCGGAAGCCATGCGCACAATTTTCCGCTATCGCGAAAGCACGCTGGCGCCGCCGGTGGAATTGGATGACGGTTTTCATCTGTTCTACATCGGGCAAAATTTTCCCAGCGGCACGATACGCGATTTGAATGTGGTGCGCGATGAAATTGCGCGCAAAGTTTCAGCGCGCGTGCGCGACGATCGTTATCGCACTCTACTGGCGGAATTGCGCGCCGGCGCGAAAATCGAAACCGGTTTTGAGTTGATCGAAAATATTTCGATGGATTCGCTGTTGGCGCGGGCGGCCGCGGCCAAGGAAGCGCAGTAACGTTTTTTATTGCTATGCCAGTGCAATACATTCAGGTCATTCTGAAAGAATCTTGACAAAATCGAGCACAGTGCTAATGCGTCAAAAGATTCCTGAATGACAACGAGTTTTGATGAATGACTATGAAACAACGGAGGTCATAATGTTAAAAGCAGTGATGAAAGGGATTTTCATCGGTCTTCTATTTTATAGCCGCGTTCATGCGCAAGAAATTTTGGACCAAATCGTCGCAGTGGTGGATGACAAAATCATTCTGCAGTCGGAGTTGACGCAATTCACCACGCAGACCGCTTTTCAATTGGGACTCAATCCGCAGCGCGATCAGGAAAAATTCAACCAACTGCGCGAGCAGGCATTGGAGAATCTCATCAATCAAAAAGTGCTGCTCACCAAAGCGCAGGAAGACAGTATTACCGTGGATGAGCGCCAGATCGATCAGGCACTAGATGAGCGCATGAAGACAATCGTGCAGCAACTGGGCTCGGAACAGAAGGCGGAAGAATATTTCGGCCAACCGATGCGAAAAATTCGCCGCACGTTTCGCACGGATATCGAAGAGCAATTGCTGGTGCGCAATCTGCAGCAAAAGAAAATGCGTGATCTCAAAGTCTCGCGCCGCGAAGTGGAGCAGTTTTATAACACGTACAAAGACAGCCTGCCGATGATCGAAGCCTCGGTCAAGCTCAGTCACGTTTTGTTGAACATTCAAGCCGGCGACGAAGCCGTGCAAGCAGCGCGGGAGAAGATCGAGTCGATTCAAAAACGCATTCAGGAGAGCGAGGATTTTGCCAAGCTTGCGGGCGAATTTTCAGAAGATCCTGGCTCCTCCAAGCGCGGCGGCGAGCTGGGGTTGATTCAACGCGGCGACTTCGTGCGCGAATTTGAAGAAGCGGCATTCGCGCTCGAGCCCGATCAGGTTTCGGAGATCGTGCGCACACAGTTCGGTTTTCATATCATCAAGCTGATCGAGCGCCGCGGCGAAAAGATCAACGTGCGCCACGTTTTGATGCGCGTGCCCACGGCCGCGGGCGACGAGCAGCGCACACGCGAAAAGGCCGAGCAAATTCGCAGCGATATTGTGGCCGGCAAAAGCACTTTTGCCGAGGCCGCAAAGAAATTTTCCAACGATCAAACCACGAATGAAAAAGGCGGCGATCTCGGCTGGTTCGAGGCCGAGCAACTGCAAGTGGCTGCGTTTCGCGAAGCCGCGCGCACGCTCGATCCCGGCGAAATCTCCGAGCCGCTCAAAACCGAATTTGGCTATCACCTTTTACGCTTGGATGAAAAGCGTGAGGCGCGCAAGCTCTCGCTCACGGAAGACGCCGATCGTTTGCAAGAGATGGCGCTCAATCAGAAAGCCGAGTTGGAGTTTCGTAAATGGATCGAGTCCTTGAAACAGCAGATGTACGTGCGCGTGGTGGAAGGAAGTTGAATTCATGAACGATACGCTAACCGTACAGCGCTTTCTGCTGAATCGTTTTCGAACTTTCGCAGGGCTGCTTGCCGCGTCTGCCGCCTCACTTCTTCCCGTTACCCTTCAAGCGCAAGAAAATCCCAGCAGCGCTTTCACGATCGCGCGCATCAAATATCGCGGCGGCGGGGATTGGTACAACGATCCTTCGAGCATTCCGAATTTGTTGAAGTTCATGAGGCAAAACACGTCAATGAATTTGGGCGCCGATGAAAAGCACGTTGAATTGATGGACAATGAACTATTTGCTTATCCCGCCGTCTTTCTTACCGGACATGGCCGCATCGTGTTCTCGCCCGAGGAAGCGCAGCAATTGCGCGCTTATTTGACCTCCGGCGGATTTTTGTACGCCGACGATGATTATGGCATGGACAAATTCTTTCGCGAAGCCATGAAGCAGGTTTTTCCAGACAAGCAGTGGGTCGAGCTGCCGTTCAATCATCCGATTTATCATTGCCAATTCGATTTCCCCAACGGCGTGCCCAAAACGCATGAGCACGACGGCGGTGCACCGAAAGCTTTCGGCCTGTTTCACGAAGGCCGGGTGGTCGTGTATTACACGTGGAACACCAACATCTCCGACGGCTGGGCCGACCCTGAAGTGCACGGCGACACTCCCGAAGTGCGCACGCAGGCGCTGCAGATGGGGGCGAATATCGTGGTGTATGCGTTGATGAATTAGCTTGATTGGGAGCAGTAATATGCGATTTGAATAATCAGAATCATTTCACTTAGAAAGGCGCAGACCCATGAGCGCATCGAATACGAACAGACCATCCAAAACAGACTGGGCGCGAGTTGACGCTATGACCGACGAGATGATCGATACGTCGGATATTCCGCCCTTGACGGAGGAGTTTTTTAAAACAGCTACTCTGCGTATGCCGCGATCATCTGTACCGATCACTGTGCATATCCAGCCTGAAGTTTTGGAATGGTTCCGAGCACAGGGCGAAGATTACAATCTTCGCATCGCTGCGGCGCTTCGTATTTATGTCGAAGCGCATAGAGATTTCGTCATTAAAGCACAGCATTGAGTGGAACACCAACATCTCCGACGGCTGGGCCGACCCCGAAGTGCGCACGCAAGCGCTGCAGGTGGGGACGAATATCGTAGTGTATGCATTGATGAATTGAAGGAGTATAGTGAAGGAGTATAGTGATGGAAACGATTAGAATCGAAGTCGAAGACGGCGTAGCCAAAACTTTTCAAGAAGCTCCTGCGGATTTCAAAACCAAATTTAAGCAAGGCTTGAATCTTTGACTGAAACCGCATTTGCAAAAGCCAGACGCTGCCAACGTCGATCAAGAATCAGTTGTCAATGATCCATGGCTGACGTTCTTGGATCAAATCGATCAGTATGCCGTTGATACCGGCATTGAAGATTTATCTCTGAATCACGATCATTATCTTTACGGAGTTCCGAAGCGATCATGACACCGGTCTTTGTCGACACCTCGGCTTTGATCGCCATCGGCAACACGCGAGATGCCTTTCATCAGACGGCTACTGCGTTTTTAGCAATGATGGAAAAAGCAGTCACCATTGTGAAACGATAATCATGCCCATCCCCGAAATCTATCTCGACCTCAAAAGCCGCCTCGATAAACTGCGCCGCGCCGAGCACAATCAGCAATGGCTCGCTGCCTTTGGCGTGATGCTTTTGGGATTGTCGCTGCTTTTGATATTCGCGCCATTTATGGCGCACTGGAAAAGCGACAGCGCAGTTTGGCGCTGGCTATTGGCGGGCGCAAGCTTTGTTGCTGCGGGTTATTTTTTGTGGCAGGGCTTTCTGCGCCATTTGCTCAAACGATTCTCCGCAGCTCATGCGCCAGCGGACGTCGATTTGGCTCTGCGCGTGGGCAATCTAAAAGAAGAAGTGCAGGACCGCTTTGCCAATGCTTTGCAAGTTTATGGCGATGCGAGTGCAGAAAACGCCGGCGAAGTGCGCCGCGCTTTGGCAGCCTCCGCATTGCAACGGGCTTATGACTCGGTTCGCGATCTTTCTTTTGAAAATATTATCGATCGCGCCACGCCGCGCCGGCGGTTATATTTCGGCGCGGCTGCATTCATCGTTTGCCTGGCGATTTGGGGATTCGCTCCAAATTACATGGCCGGCGGTCTGCAAACTCTGCTCGCTCCCCATCGTCTTCCACACGCGCTCGCGACGCGCTTGGCGGTTTCGCCGGGCAATGCCGAAGTGATCAAGGGGAATGATCTGCGCGTGAAGGCGGTTTTTTCACCGGCGACGGATGAAGCTGCAACTTTGGAATGGCGCCTAGCGGGCAACAACACCGTCAATCAAACTGGCATGCAGCGGCCGGAAGAGATTTCTTCCCGCTTCGATTATACTTTCGAGCGCGTACGCGAGAGCATGACTTATCGCGTGCGCGTGGGTAAAGAAATCAGCTCCTGGTTCGAAGTCACGATAATCGATCCGCCCGCAGTACAATCGCTGCAGCTTACGATTACTTCTCCGAATTACACGCGGCGCGCGAAAATGGAGTTGGAAGAAAATATCGGCGACGTTCGCGCTTTGCCGGGCTCGAGCGTGTCGCTGCATTTACAGTCGAACAAAAATTTGGCGCAAGCCGAATTGCGTTTTGATTCCGGCGCGACTTTGCCTTTGCGTTTGGAGCAAGACCGCGCGACGATCGCGTTTCCCATTCGCAAACCGGACGTGTATGCGATTCATTTGGTTGATCAAAAGGGCTTGTCGAATCCCGATCCGATTCGTTACCGCATCGAATTGGAAAACGATGGCATGCCTTCGGTGCGCATCGTTGATCCGGGCAGTGACATTGATTTGGATGAAAGCATGCTGCTGCCGCTTGCCGTCGAGGCCGAGGATGATTTTGGCTTTTCGAGTCTCGACATTGTCTATGAATTGCTGCCGAGCTATGGCGGCGAAACCAGACCAGGCCGCTGGTCTTTGCCGCTCGTGTCCGCGCAAACCGATGAAGTAAGCGTGCAAGCCGCATGGGATTTGAGCAAGCTCGGCATGGGCCCGGAAGACGTAGTGCGTTATTATGCCGAAGTGCGCGACAATGATACCGTCTCCGGTCCGAAATCCGCGCGCAGCGAAGTGTTTCACGTGCGCTTTCCTTCCGTGTCTGAAATTTATGAAGAAGTTGCGTCGCAGCACGATGAAGCCACGCAGGATTTACAATCCATGCGTGAACAGGCGCAGAAGGCCAAAGAGAAAATCGACGAAGTCATTCAGCAATTGAAAAAAGATCCCAATTTGAATTGGGAACAAAAGCAGAAAGTCAGCGAGAGCGCGGGCGCGACCGAAAAAATTCGCGAAGAATTGGAGTCGTTGCAAAACAAGCTCGAAGAAATGGTGAGCAGCATGGAACGCAACGACATGTTGAGCATGAAAACTTTGCAGAAATACATGGAGCTGCAAGAGCTTTTGCAGAAAATGGATTCGCCGGAATTGCAAAAAGCGTTGGAAGAGCTGAAGAAATCGATGGAAAAGATCGATCCGCAAAAAATGGAGGAGGCGCTGAAAAATTTCCAATTCTCGCAGGAGGAAATGCTGCAAAGCCTCGAGCGCACGATGAATTTGCTCAAGCAAATTCATGCCGAACAAAAAATGGACGAGGCCCTCAAAAAGGCCGAAGACTTGCTCGAACGGCAGCAGGAAGTCAATAAAGAAGCGGCGAAAAATCCCGCGGCCGAAAAGCGCAACGAGCTGGCTTCCGAAGAAATGAAAATGAAGGAAGACACCCAAGCGCTGGAAAAAGCGCTGCAGGATTTGAGCAAGACGATGAAAGAGATGCAGCAACAATCTCCGGCGGAAAAGATCGAGGCGGCGGCGCAACAAATGAAGTCGCAAGACCTGGCCGGCGAAATGAAACAGATGGCGGGTCAAATGCAGCAAGCGCAAATGCAACAGGCGCAACAAACCGGCGAGCAAATCGCGCAGAATTTGCAACAAATGCAGGCCGGGCTGCAGGGCGCGCAACAGGAAATGCAACAAAGCCAGCAACGCGCGATCATGCAGGCGTTGCAGCGCAGCTCGTCGGATTTGCTGCAGCTTTCCAAACAGCAGGAACAGCTCGGCATGCAATCCAACAACATGAACCGCAACGGCAATGAGTTCAACAATGCGGCAGATCAGCAACAGGAAATGCTCTCGGGTTTGCAGCGCGTGACCGAGCAGTTATTCAATCTTTCACAAAAAAGTTTTGCGGTAACGCCGGAGATTGCGCGCGCGCTCGGGCAAGGGATGAACAACATGCAGGAATCTTTGAGCCAGCTTGAAGAACGTAACGGCGCAGGCGCAGCGCAGTCGCAAGGCCGCGCCATGCAAGGCTTGGATCAGGCTGTTGCCGGTTTGCGTCAAAGCATGAAACAGATGGGCGGTTCCGGCGGCATGAGCATGGGTATGGATCAATTCATGCAACGCCTGCTCGGACTTTCCGGCAAGCAGCAGGGCATCAATCAAGAATCGCAGCAAATGGGGCAGCAGGGCCTCGAAGGCATGCGCCAGCAAGCAGGAATGGCGCGGCTCGCGGCGGAGCAGGCGGCAGTGCAAAAAAGCTTGGAGCAATTGCTGCAAGAGTTCGGCAGTCGTAAAGAAATTTTGGGCCGCCTCGATCAAACCGCGCAGGACATGGAAGAAGTCGTAAAAGATTTGCAGGGGAATCGTTTGGGCCGGCAAACGCTGGAGCGCCAGCAGCAAATTCTTTCGCGCATGTTGGATGCGCAACGCAGCATGCGCGAGCGCGATCTCAGCGAAGAGCGCCAGGCCGAGCGCAGCAAGAATTATCGCGGCCTCGATCCGGGACAACTACCCGCCGATCTCGGCGAGCGCCGCACGAAAATGCAGGAAGACTTGCTGCGTGCCCTGCGTGAAAAATATTCACGCGATTATCGCGAGTTGATTCAGAAGTATTTTGAGGCTCTGGCAAAGGAGCAGCAGGGTGAGAGCAATTGAGTGATGGCGGCCAACGATTACAAAGAAAAACTTGTGGGCAGCATTTGATGAATGCCGGCCATTAAACGTGCTCGAGAATCCATTTGCTAATCAATTGCTTGCCATTGATATTTTCATTTTTAGCTTTGTTTTCGATGGCTACAATTTGGTTATTCGAAAGGTTCAGCAGACGGTACAACTTTCTCATCTCAAGCTTCACCTGCAAAGCAGGAGAGAGTTGCAAGTCAACGTCCGTCATCTCATCCCAATACTCGGCAGAGGAGTGCGTGTCCCAAAAATCCTGAATTTCGTCGATGGAATTGAAATCTTTGGGAAAACTATTTTCTGGCATAGAGTCTCCTTTCATCGTCTTCCATGTCTTTAGCGCTGAGAATCAATGCGTTACTGGTGGTTTTGTAAATGAATACGACAAACAAATAGCGACCACTATCGGTTCGCCCATAGGCGTAATACAGGTCTTCGCCTTCATATCTGCCTTTTTGGGCTTTGCGATACTTGGGCCGGTTGGAGAAGACATCTTCAACTTCTTCTTTGTGAACTTGATGTTTGTGTTCGATTTTCTCGACAACTTCATCGAGCCAAACAATGTCGTTTATATGCATGATGAAATAGTCTCCAACCCGTTTTCGACAAAACAATTTAACCGCTTGCATGGCAAGATGCAAGCGCATAATTTACGGTTACAGCTCGCTTATGACAAACAGTGAATGAGCATGAAATTGAATTTTTCTTCTTTTCAGAATATTCAGCCTTTGCGTTTGAAGCCGTTGGGTTGTTTCTATCCGCTGGCGTTTTCTTATTTGAAGCGTGGTTCATGCCTTTTCTTATTCGTCTTCGTTTTCATTAATATCAACCCTCTTCTCGCCCAAAATCCTCAACTCAACGCCGAACGCCTGCGCCTGGCGCAAAACTTCGAGCGCATGGGCTTGTACGAGCAGGCTCTGAATTTGTACCGCCCGTTGTTTCAACAAGAGCCGCGCAACGAGAATTATTATCAAGGCCTCAAGCGCGCGCTGGTGCAATTGCGGCGCTATGACGATGTGCTGGCGATCATCGATCAGCGCCTCGCGCTCGCGCCGGAGGTTGCGATGGACAACGATCGTGCGGATATTCTATACAAAAAAGGCGAGCGTGAAGCTGCGTTAAAAACCTGGCAGGATTTGCTGCGCCAATATCCGGTGACAGAAACATTTTCTGCCGTGGCGCAAGCGCTGGAAGAGAATCAAGCTTTCGACGAAGCTCTGCAAATTTATCAATCCGGCCGGGAGCAATTGCGCAATCCGGCTTTGTTCGTTTTGGAGATTGCCGAGCTGCAGGCGCAGCGTTTGAATTTTGCCGAGGCCACGACCGAGTACATGCGTTATGTGCAGGCTGATCCTCGGCAATTTCCGTTGGTGCAGCGCCGCATCATGGAAATGGCAAACGAGCCTGAAGCGGCTGCCAGGGTGATTGCCACGTTGGAGGGCATGCTGCCTGCGGCCCGCGATCCGGAAAGCATGCACCGTTTGCTCGCGGCTTTATTCGTGCAAAATCGAAATTTTGCGCGCGCGTTCGCAGAATATCAAACACTCGACCATTTAACTTCCAGCACCGGCAAAGCCAATGCGGGACATGAAATCTATAATTTTGCCGAAGAAGCGCGCCGGGCTTCGGCATTGGAATACGCCGAGCAAGCCTATCGTTTGGTGCTTGGCAGCATGGAAAAATCGCCCTATCTTTTTCCGGCGCTTTTCGGGCTCGGCCAAAGCTTTCGCGAGCAAGGCAAGTATCGCGAAGCGTTGGATACGTTCGAACAGTTGATTCAAAAAAACGGCAACAATTTGCGCAATCCCTGGGCGCAGCGCGCGCTGGCCGAGCAAGGCGAGATTTATTTCGAGAATCTCGGCGACTTGTCGAACGCGCTTTCGATCTATCGCAAAATTTATGATTCGAATCCTGATCCGAACAGCAAAGAAAAAATCGACGCGGTATTTCGCCTGGGCGATTGCCACTTGGCGCAAGGCGACCTGCGGCAGGCTTTGCAATGGTATGAGACCGCGCGCAAAGCCGGCATCCGCCAGCCGTTGATTCAAGACAAGGTGAATTATGCCCTGGCGCGCGCGGATTTTTTTCAAGGCCAGTTTCGCACGGCCATGCACAAACTCGAACCGATCGGGGGCCCGCTGCGTGCCGGTACGGCGAATGAAAGCATGGTCAACGATGCATTGGAATTGTTGCTGCTGCTCGAAGCTAATTTTGTGGACAGCGCGGGCGCGTTGTTGTCCTATGCGCGCGCCGAATTTTTGAAGATGCAACACCGTCAGGCTGTGGCTATCGACACGCTGGCACAACTGCTGAAAAATTTTCCCAACGCCAACCTTGTGCCGCAAGCTTATTACAGCCTCGGCGGTTTGCACACCCAAAACGGCCAATATCCGCAGGCCATTGAAGCGTTTCGCAAAATTTTGGAGCATCATCCCGCCAGCGCCGCCGGCGACCGCGCCATGTTTGCTCTGGCGGGAATTTATGAAAGAAACTTGCACGATTATTCGCAGGCCCAAAAGCTGTACGAGCGATTGCTGCAGGATTATCCGAATAGTTTGTTGTTGGAACAAGCGCGGCGGCAGGCGCGGGTTTTAGGCGAGAAGAATAGATCGTTGTGAAGAGTAGTTTTTTATATCCGTGCTCATGCTCAAATGTCATCCTGTAAGGATCTTTTTAAGTCTCAAGTACACTATCCAAATGGGCGCTATCCCAGTGCTGAAAAAGATTCTTCCAGATGACATCACAAATAAACTTGCCAAGTATTTGTACAATCGATTTGCACCATCATCGAAAACCCTCATGAAAAAGCAGATAGGATTTCTTGCCGCATTTTTGTTTTTCGCCGCTGCACCGGTGTTTGGGCAAAAGCTGCTGATCTACATGGATCTCAAGCAAACCGATCATCTCAAAGCTTATGGCGTTGCCTATTGGGCTTTGGAGCGCGGCGTGAACGTCGAGTGGCTGCTCAATTATCGCGGCGGGTCGTTTATGTTGGATTATCTGCCCGAGCTTGAGCGCGAATGCCGCGTGCGCGGCGTGGCGTTCGATGCCGTTGGCGGCGGCCAGGCGGCGCAGGTTTATGCCGATATCGAAGGCGCCAACATGGAGGTCATCTTTCTAGAAAAAGCGCCTGCGATCGCGATTTACACGCCACAAAACAAACAAGTATGGGACGATGCCGTCACCCTTGTGCTCGATTACGCCGAGATTACTTTTACGAAGTTATGGGATGAAGAAGTGCTGGCCGGCGACTTGCAGAAATATGATTGGCTGCATTTGCATCACGAGGATTTTTCGGGACAATACGGCCGATTCTATGCCAATTTCCATTCTGCGCCGTGGTATCAAGAAGAAGTGGCGAAGAATGAAGCTCTGGCAAAAAAGCTGGGCTTCACCAAAGTTTCGGAACTGAAGAGAGCCGTCGCGCACGCCGTCAAAGAGTATGCGCTGCGCGGCGGTTTTTTGTTTGCAATGTGCTCGGCTACGGATACGATAGATTTGACGCTGGCCGCACGCGGCACGGATATTTGCGCCGCGATTTTCGATTACGATCCGCCCTCGCCCAATGCGCAAAACGAGCTGGATTTTTCTGCAACGTTTGCGTTCGAGAATTTTGTTCTGGAAATGAATCCGCTGGTGTACGAGCATTCGGACATCGATTATCCACCTAGCAACAGCCCGCGTTTGCGCAGCGCTGATGCGGATTATTTCACACTGTTCGAGTTTTCGGCGAAATATGATCCCGTGCCCGCGATGCTGACGCAAGATCATGTTGCCCTCGTGAAAGGCTTTATGGGACAAACCACCGGCTTCAAGCGCGCGCTGATCAAAAAGCACGTCACTGTTCTCGGCGACGTGCCGGGCACGGAAGAAGTGAAATACATTCACGGCAATATTGGCCGCGGCACGTTCACGTTTTATGGCGGGCATGATCCGGAAGATTATCAGCATATGGTTTACGATCCGCCCACACAACTGTCGCTGCACAAAAATTCGCCGGGGTATAGATTGATTTTGAACAACGTTCTTTTTCCGGCGGCGAAGAAGAAGAAGCGGAAGACGTAACACAATGTGTAAAACGTAAAGCATAGTTCTGGTCTCGTGATAAAGATTTCACTGGTAAGATGCCTGTAATGAGAGCGATAAAATGAATGCCGAAAACATTCGACAGCTCATCGCCCGCGGTGAAAGCGAAACGTTAGAGCTTAAGAAATCGTTGAGCCAATTGCGGCGAGGCGTGGAAACGGTCACAGCAATGGCGAATACGCGCGGCGGCCAAGTGTTGTTTGGCGTGCAAGCAGAGGGGAAGATCATTGGCCTCGAGCATCCCGATGCCAGTGCGCAAATCGCCGAAGCGATTACCAAAAACACTGACCCCATACTTTATCCTTCGCTCGAAACTGTCGAGATCGGCGGGAAAAAAATCGTCGTCGTTGCGGTGGTGGAGAGCGAGGACAAACCGCATTTTGCTTATGGTCACGGCTATTTGCGCGTGGGTTCGACGACCAAAATCATGAGCCGCGCCGTGCTTGAAATGGCGATCTCGCAACGCCGCCCCGCAGAATTTGAAAGAAGGCCCGCTCTCGGCGCTGCTTTTTCAGACTTGGATGAAGACAAGTTGCGTATATATTTTCGCCTACGCGCGCCCGGCGCGGAAGATGTCGATCATCTTTCTTTGGCGGAATTGGCCGTAGGACAAGGCTTGGCCGTGCGCGTGAATGGCGATCATCGGCCCAGCGTTGCCGGGCTGTTGTTGTTCGGCAAACTGCCGCAAAAAATCAACGATAATTGGGGCATCACTGCATTGCGTGTGCACGGGCCGGATATCACTTATCCCATTATCGACCGGCGTGAAATTACCGGCGCAGCAGAACAATTGATTGAACGTGGGCTGCAATTCGTAGCCGGACACATGCGCGTGGCTTATGACTTTCCCAAAGATAGCATCCAACGCCGGGAGATTCCGGAGTATCCTTTAACCGCAGTGCGGGAAGCTCTGGTCAATGCCGTGGCGCACCGCGATTATCAGCCCAACGAGCGCATTCAATTGCGCCTGCATGACGATCGCTTGGAAATTCAAAACCCAGGCGGGCTTTTGCCCGGACTGAAATTGGAGCAGGTGTTGCGCACTCCGACGCCGCGCCGGCGCAATTTCATTATCGCACAAGTGCTGCTGGAGTGGAAATTGGCGGAACAAGTCGGCCGCGGACTGGTGCGCATCCAACGCGACATGCGCGAGCTAGGAGCGCCAGAGCCGCGTTTTGAATCAACTTCGTCGCATTTCATCGTCACGCTGCCTTCGCGTCATCAACTTTTGGCTTGAATGATCTGCGCCGGTTACGATATTTATGTTAGGCATTTTTATGGCCGATTCTGTCAAAACGATTGCCATTACCCTCGGCGACCTCAACGGCATCTCACCCGAAGTGGTTTTGAAAGCCCTAGGGACATGGCAACCGCCATCGAATATTCGCGTGGTGGTGATCGCGCCGGAAAGCGCGTGGCAATTTTGGCAAAAGCATCTCGCTCTTGAATATCCATTTCATAGAATTGCTTCAGTATCGGAATGGCCGCGCTCACAAAAATTTGTTTTGTTCGATGCCTGGCAAAAACACATTCCGGTCGAAATGGGAAACTGGTCCGTGCAGTCAGGAAAGATTGCGGGCGAAGCATTGCTGTGCGCCACGCGCTGGGCAAGTGAAGGATTGATTCACGCTATCGTCACCGCGCCGGTTTCGAAAGCGGCGTTGAACTCAGCCGGCTTCCATTATCCCGGCCAAACGGAATTTATTGCCGAACAGCTTGGCGTGAAATCTTTTGCCATGATGATGATCTCCGGCAAATTTCGCGTGGCCCTGGCGACGACGCACTTGCCTTTGCGAAAAGTTGCAGAAGCGTTGCAAACTGACAAGCTCGTTGAAGCTCTGCGCGTCGTGCAGCGGGAATTGCAAACACGCTTTCGTATTGCCCGTCCGCGCATTGTCGTCACCGGCTTGAATCCCCATGCCGGCGAAGGCGGCTTGCTTGGTGAAGAAGAAAGTGTTATTATCACGCCGGCAATTCAACGCGCGCAAGCCGAAGGTATTGAGGCGATTGGGCCCTTTTCCGCCGATGCTTTGTTCGGCAAGTTTGCGCAAAGGCAGCGCGCGCCTTCAAGCGGCGCGGATGATTTCGATGCATACTTTGCCATGTATCATGATCAAGGTTTGATTCCGCTTAAAATGACCGGCTTTGGTCGGGCCGTGAATTACACCGCCGGACTGCCCCTCGTGCGCACTTCGCCGGATCACGGCACGGCATACGATATCGCCGGCAAGAATCTCGCACAACCCACCAGTATGATCGAGGCGCTCGAGCTTGCAAGTTCCATTATTGCCGACAACGGATGAAGTGCCTCCGTACAGCGTGGTGGCGCAGTTTTACGATTATTTGATGCGCCACGTGAACTACGCGCGGTGGGCGAACTATGTCATCGATCTTTTCGATTTGGCAAATCTTGGTGAAGCTGCAGGCCGGCGCCGGGTCCAATCAATTTTGGAATTGGCCTGCGGCTCGGGCAAGTTATTGGTGGAATTGTCTCGGGCCGGTTTTCAAACGTATGGCATGGATCGCTCCGCCTCCATGGCGCAGTGTACGGCCGCGCGCTGCGAGAAGGCCGGCATGCCGGCGCGCATATGGTGTGGGGACATGCGCAACTTCGCAAGTGCGGCGAGATTCGATGCCGTCATTTGTTTATACGACAGCTTGAACTACTGCAGCAAGCCCGATGAGGTCGTCAGCGTGTTCGCGCATGTGGGAGAAGTGTTGCAACCGGGCGGCCTTTTTATTTTCGATATTTGCACGCGCTGGAATTGCTGGCGAAATTTTCGCAATTACACGGACAAAGAGGATTGGCGGCGCTGGACCTATCATCGCCATTCTTTTTTCAAGCCGGTGGCCAATTTGCAATACAACGAATTTTTGATTGAAAACGCCGATTTTCCCGGGCAGACGTTTCGCGAGCTGCACGTGCAGCGCATTTATTCTTTGAACGAAATCCGCAAAATTGCAGCGGCGGACTGGTGGGAAGAAGCGGGTTGCTTCAAAGACATGTCGCGCCGGCCCGGCAACGAGCGCGCCGAGCGCGTGCATTTTGTGTTTCGGAAAAAACGCGACTGAATAATAACCATGAATCTCATCCGTCTTTCCAACGTCTCGGTCAAATATTCCGGCGGCGACGGCCTCAAAAACGTGAACTTGCTGGTGCGCAAAAGCGAGTTTGTTTTTTTAGTGGGCCCCACGGGCGCAGGCAAAAGCACGGTGTTGAAGCTGATTTACATGGGTGAAAAGCCCAGTGCGGGCACGGTCGTGGTGGGCAAATTCAATTCCGACAGCATTGCGCCCAAGCAAATTCCCTTATTGCGCCGGCAGCTTGGCATCGTGTTTCAAAATTTCAAACTGCTGGAAGATCGCAACGTTTTCGACAACGTTGCGTTCACGCTCATCGTCACGGGCGCGAAGCAACGCGACATTAAAAAGAAAGTACTGCGCGTGCTGGCGCAAGTGGGGTTGAGCCACAAACGCTACAAAATGCCGCACGAGCTTTCCGGCGGCGAACAACAGCGCGTGGCCATCGCGCGCGCGTTAGTGAATGGACCGTTCATTTTGCTGGCGGATGAGCCCACGGGCAATTTAGATCCGGCCACGGCTGCCGGCATTATGGAATTGCTCGATAAAATCAACACGCGCGGCACGGCGGTGTTGATGGCCACGCACAATTACAATCTCGTGGAAAATTTCGGCCGGCGCGTGGTGAAAATCGAAGAAGGAAGCACGCGGAATTGATTTGGCGATACGGAATTAAAGAAGGCTTCGACAGCTTGCGGCGCGCAAAAATGGCGGCGTTTGCCGCGGTGTTGACCATGGCCGGCGCGCTCATCGTCGCGGGCGTTTTTATGCTCGTCACTTTCAATTTGTCCAGCATCGTCGATACGCTGCGCAGCCGCATCGAATTGGAAGTGTTCGTGGACAACAGCCGCGACGATTCTGCCATTCAAGCTTTGCGCAAGCAGGTCGAAAAAATAACCGGCGTGGCGATCGTGCGTTACGTCTCGCGCGAAGAGGCCGTGGAAATTTTTCGCCGCGAATTTGGCAGCGGCTTTATCGATCTGCTGCACTCCAACCCGCTGCCACCCTCGTTTCGATTGACGCTGCAAAAGCCGTATCAATACGGCGATGCGGCGCAGCGCATCGCGGCGCAAATCCAATCGCTCAACGGTATCGACGAAGTGGTTTATCGCCAGGATTTTCTGCGCGTGCTCGATCGCTATGTCAGCTTTGCCATTGCGCTGGATTTTGTGATCGGTTTGATCGTCTGCCTGGGCGTGGTTTTTGTCGTGATCAATCACGTGCGCCTCGTGGCCTTTGCCAAACGCAGCATCATCGAAACCATGCAGCTCGTGGGCGCGTCGAGGGCGTTCGTGCGCACGCCGTTCCTGTTGCAGGGATTTTTGCACGGGCTGCTTGGCGCCGCGCTGGCCGGCATCTTCTTTTATTTTTGCGAGCAAATTTTGTTGGCGCAGTATCGCGATCTGTTCTTCGTGCCGCGTTTTTTTTATGCCGGGCTTTTTGGCCTCGGCATTTTTTTGGGATTGTTCGCGGCTTATATCGGCGTACGACGGTTTGTGGAATAAACGTGAATAATTTTTTTGGGTCACCCGGAGGCCGAGCCTCCGGGTTCCCGTTGTCGCGATAGGGTCAATTCCCTACATTTACCGGCGGGCGAGTTTCTCGCACCGGGCGACCCCGAGCCGTTCCCCGTAGCAGGGAACCT